>Ga0208244_100197_pt1 | contig 76354 bp, 76 predicted proteins | sample SubbioCR12Aug_5A_FD_184828 | JGI IMG/M metagenome (GOLD analysis project Ga0208244, IMG submission 184828) | Serpentinite rock and fluid subsurface biosphere microbial communities from McLaughlin Reserve, California, USA - CR12Aug_5A (SPAdes) | ecosystem: Environmental > Terrestrial > Deep... | reverse complement strand
AAGCCATTTTTACCCGGTTTTACTTTTTCAAAAATTCAATTTCCGGAATTCTAAAACTTTTCCAAAAATCAGTTATATTTGAGAAAAATATTGAAATTTAACGGAGGTTTTTAGACAGACTGCCGTCATCCCCCAAACCGTCATCCCCTGGTTTATCCAATATCAAAATCCCATGAATATGATTGGGCATTACAATAAAATTTCCCAATTCAACAAATGGGCAATGATTTGGGATTTCGTTCCAGAAATGATAGGCAATTACACCCAAATTTGACAATACCATTTTACCATTATTAACCTCGCCAAAATAGTGCACACGGTTTTGGGTGCAGATGGTAATAAAATACGCGCCATTCCATCCGTAATTCCACCATTGTGCACGGGCTGATGCAATGCGGTATTTGTTTTTAAATTTTTCCTTATTAGTCATTTATCAGTTTGTTGAAAATATGATAAAGGATTATTTTACTTATAATCCTGCAAATATCAATTCTTGTTTTAAATTATTAGCGATACAAAAATAAGTTAAACTAGATAAATATTCGTTATGTCTAATAAAAAAAATAATTAACATAATTAAATGCAATTAATGATGTGGCGAGTAATTAAAATGACTTCATAAAAACTGTATTATTGATGCTATAATATTTGTATTAGCAGAAAAAAAATATTCAAAAGCTTATTCGGGATTTGGTCTTTTGCTGAACGTGTGAATATATATCATTCTATATAAATATGATTTCTTTTGTCTATTCAATAATCATTTAAAACTTCTCATCATCATATTAAACTTAGCAAATGATTATTATAACGCTCAAAGCGAGCCTCAGAGCGGCGATAATATTTCTAGGCTTAATGATTTAGAGCACGCAATATTTAAAGATTTTTATCTAATTTTAAAGACAATGATAAAAATTACTTAGCAAATGAATAAACTCACGCTCATTATCTTGTTTTTGATTGCTTTTGCCAGTTTCGCTTTCTCGCAAAAAGAAGCTAAGCTGGTATTGCCTGAGGGGCATACGGAAGTTGCATTGGCTGCCCAATTCTCCCCTGATGGGAATCATTATCACTACAGGCGATGATCACAAAACCATCATCTGGGATGCAGAAACCGGAAAAATGCTCTACACCCGCCTGCAGCTTACTGATGGCGACTGGCTGGCGTACGACGAGCACTACCGCTACGATTTTAGTGAAGGAGCAAGAGAGCACCTCTACTTCACCTGCGGCCTCGAAATCATTGACCTTGCCCAGCTTAAAGATGCCCTCTATGTGCCCGGGCTGGTGGAGAAAATTATGAATGGAGAAGATATCAACTACCCCAAGCTTTCGGACTTGCAGATATGCGATGCATTGCCTATCGTTGAAAGAATTGAAAGCGAAAAAGTGCATTATCATTATAAAATCACCACAAGGCGATTGGGATTGGAATATGTTGAGGTTTATATCAACGGCAAAAAGGTTTATACTTTTCAGAAAAATGATCTTACGGAGTCTAAAGGGGTTTTCTATCTCAGGATAAAACAGCATGAGATAACAAAGCACTTCATATCAGGTGAAGAAAACAAGGTAAACGTGGTTGCCAAGGCAAGATAGATGAGGAGGTGAAAAATATTATTTACCTGGCTAAGGAGAAACCGTTGGTGATTTTCGCAAATGTACTCAATACCAGCACGTATAACGATGATCTAAACCTGAAGGAAATATTAAATAACCGCTTACTCGAAATATCGGAACGAGGTATAAGCAGCAATGTAATATTTGCACGCCGTGAAACGCCCAATGCAAGCAGGATAAACGTTATGTATCAAACCGACAGTAAAAATATAAATGCTGAAATTAGGATATTTAAAGAAAACACACAGTTGCATCAGGCTAACGTTAAGGGTAAATTATCAGAAATTGACACATTTATAACAGACATAATTGATGAGGTGATGAGGTCTGTGAGGTAATTTACTTTTTCAACCCTTGATAATCTTTTTTATTCTAAATTTGAATTTCAAAAAACAATTTTCATTGAACAATATTTATAGTCATTACACAAGCAAAATTGGTTTAACGCATACACGGGTGAATTGAGCATACTAGTTCAGCTAATCTAATATCATTATTTGAGTTCTATTACATAGACAGGAACATTTTAAAAACAAATTACATGCGAATGAAAAAGATATTTATTGTTGTTATTGCTTTGCTTTTAGTTTTTTGTTGCTTCAATTTACAAGCCCAAACAACAAAAGGGGCCAGACAAGCATCAGGTGAAGCAACTCAGAAAGGAGATATTCATGCTGTAATTGTTGGTGTGAGTAAATATGCATCTTATCCGAGTTTGAAATATGCAGATAAAGATGCTCTTGCATTTTATAATTTGCTGTTATCTAATGCTTTTGGAGCAGACAGCAACAGGGTTGTTTTGCTGCTCAACGAACAGGCTACTCAAAACAGGATTGATGAAGCATTATCAAATTTAATTTATTTTGTAAAGGAGGGAGACCGGGTTTTTATTCATTTTTCGGGACACGGAGGTGTAGAAGGGCTTACAACTTCAAAACGAGGCTTTTTACTTACTCATGAAACAAGTGAGACCAATCTTAGGCTTACTTCATACAGGATAGATGATTTAAATGCAATAGTTGGAGAACTTGCTACTGCTAATAAAGCGCACGTTTATTTAGTTATGGATGCTTGCCATGCCGGAAAGGTTGATGAGGCAAAAGGTAAGCTGTCACCCGTTAATGAATATATTGGAGGATAGCATATGGCACCAGCTTTTTATCTTGTGGGGCTAATGAATTGTCGTTAGAAGGCCCTGATTGGGGTGGTGGAAGGGGTCTGTTTTCTTATCATCTTGTAAATGGATTAGCAGGGAAAGCTGATATGGATGAAGACGGTGTGGTTGACTTGAATGAAATTAGCTTCTATGTGAAAAACAAAGTAAAAAAAGAAGCATCTCCAAGTCCGCAAAACCCTGTTGTTACAGGTGAAGACAGGGTTGTTTCCATGAAGGATGAAGATTTTATTTAAATACTTGAGGGTAGAAGGCCAATTCTTGCACAGGTAGCTATTAGAGATGTAAATACAAAAGGGTATGAGCAATTTTTTCTCAGCCAGTTAAATGATGACCAATTAGCTATTTATAACAGGTTTATTAACGCTTTAGATAAAAGCAACTGTGAATTTATTGAAGATTGTGTTGATTTTTCCAAAGCTAGATTATATTATAATCAACTTAATCAGTCAGGAATCCCATCCGGGCTGGAGTCGATACTAAGGAGAAAACTAATTGCTTCACTTCAGGATAAACCGCAGCAGCTATTAGATGTAATTATTTCAGGTGAAACAGCCTACTCTAATGAGGAAGAAGTATGTTTAATTTCTGAGAATTTGATGTACTCTACGGAATTAATGGGAAAAGATCACTATTTGTTTGCAATAACCATGGCCAAGCATTATTATTTTAAAAGTTATTGCTATAGCTTCAATAAAGACTATAATATTGATGAAAACCTTAAACTCTTTAGCCTTGAAGCAGTAGATAGTGCACTATACTTTGCTGATAATATTGCCTTTTTTTACAGAAAAAAAAGCGTTGCACTGGCAAGTTTGGAAAGATATGAAGAAGCTTTACAGGTTGCAGACTCGGAAATAGCTTTGGATACAGGAGCCCATGAGGCATATAGCCATAAGGGCGTTGTTTATGAGTTTATGAAGTTATATAATGAAGCAATTGAAATGTATGATAAGGCATTAGAACTGAACCCGGATTATGCACATGCATACAAGAATAAAGGCGACGCCTTTCTGGCATTGGAACGCTTTGAAGATGCTTTGAAAATGTTTGAACTGGCGATTGCTCTTGAACCAAATGATGCTAGCTATTATAACAATAAAGGACTCGCCCTTGAATTTTTAAAGTTATATGATGAAGCAATTGAAATGTATGATATAGCAATAGAGTTGAATCCAGAATATTCAAGTGCGTTTAAAAATAAAGGAGACGTATTGATTAAATTACAAAGATATGCAGAAGCATTGGCTATGTATGAAAGAGCATCCATGTTTGAGCCTAAAGAAGCTGTATTTTATAACAAAATGGGATTAGCTTATGAATATTTGGAAATGTATGAAGATGCAATATCTATGTATGATAAAGCAATTGAATTAAATCCGGATTTATATATCGCTTATGAGAATAAAGGTGATGTGTTTTTAAAACAGGAAAGGTATTACGATGCAATTGAAATTTTTAATAAGGTTATTTCTTTTGATTCAAGTGATGTGGATGTATATAATAAGATTGGTATTGCCTTAGAAAAACTTGAGAGGTATGAAGACGCCATTTCTATGTATGATAAAGCAATTGGTATTGACCCTTCAAACGCTCAAGCATATGAAAACAAAGGCGATTGCTATATTATGTTAGATTTATATAATGAAGCAGTTGAAATGTATTATAAGGCAATTGCACTTATTAATCCAGGGAAAGCTGGTTTGTTTTATAAAAATGGTGTTGTCCTGCAGTATATTGATCAGTATGAGAATGCACTTGAAATGTTTGATAAGGCAATAGAGCTTTATAATGGATATATTAAAGCATATAAAGATAAAGGAGATTTATTATTTGTATTGGATTATTATACAGAAGCAATTGAAGTATTTGATTTAGCAATAGCTTTGGAACCAGATAACTCAGTGTTATACAACCAAAAAGGGCTTTCACATGAATACCTAGAACAATATGAATCTGCTTTAGAAATGTATGATAAAGCAATAGAATTGGATCCTGAATTTTCTGATGCATATAATAACAGGGGAGATGTTTTGTTTTCTTTGAATAAATTCGGAGATGCAGCAAAGTCATATATTGACGCATTGTCTTTTGACCAAGATAATGCTAACATTTATAATAAGTTAGGAATTTGTTTGGAAAACCTTGAGCTCTATGAAAACGCAGTTGAAGTATATAGTTTAGCCATTGCAAAAGACCCCAATTTTGCTGAGGCATATAACAACAAAGGGGATGCCTTGTTTGCATTAGGTCGGATTGATGAAGCTGTTGAATTGTACAGAAAAGCAATTGGTCTGGATCCAAATAATGCAAACTACTTTGTAAATATCGGAGGTGCGTATAGATTGCTTGAAAGGTATAACGAAGCAATTTCTATGTATGATAAGGCAATTGAGTTAAATCCTGAATATACTTTTGCCTATAGCAGTAAAGGGTTTTCGCTGCAGTTTTTAAAACGATATGATGAAGCAATACAAACATTCTCCGTTTGTATTAAACTAGATAGTAAAAACCAAAAGAACTACTTATATAATATTGGGTGTGCTTATAGTTTAATGAACAACAAAGAACACGCTATCAATTACCTTGAAAAGGCAATTAATGAAGGATTCGATGATTTTGACCTGATAAATTCAGACACAGACCTTGATAATATAAGAGGCTCTAATGAGTTTAAAGCTCTTATTAGCAAATACACAAAACAATAAGAGTCTTATTTTGGTTCTATTGTAAACACTACCGTTTCTACATGCACAGAGCCTAAAGGCAAATTTGATGTTTGAGCTCCACGGGTTGAGACTTCATCTGTTGTTTCTGTTTTAAAGGTCTCTGCAAAAAGCCTTTGAAATGGATTTGACTCAGGACCTCTGTGCGTTTGACCCTCGCCTCTTGTTTGAACAACCTGGCCAAGATTCATAGGTGTGTCTGAAGCAACTATTTTAAAGACTTCTATTCCATAGGGAGGAAACAACTCAATTAGTGAGATTTCTCTGCTGTCTCTTGGTTTTAGTCTGTACTCTTGCGGCACACGCCCTTTTTCGGGAACTATCACATTTATCTTGTCATCAGGCTGAATGTCTAAAATGGAGAAATAAATATCCTGCCTGCCCATATTTGTTATCCTGATTTTGAAAAAATCTCCTTCTTTGAAAACTATGTTTCCTGACTCATCCATCCTTTCTGTTAAAGGGATTTCCCCAACTTCAATCGTTCTTCTGCCGGCACGTTGGACTTCAATAGGGATTATTTCTACTTTTGTTCGGAGTTTTGGATCATCAATTTCAAGGTTTCTGATATATCTTGTAAGAGAATAGTCAATAATTCTTTCAACAACTTCCTCAGCAATTTTTTCAATATTTTCAGAATCAGCAGGTTTTGACCATAATTCATGGTCGGAAATTGTGCTAAGCATTAAGTTTGCACCTCTGGTAAACTGATTACTTTCTTCAAAAATAAGGTCGTAATCACTATCTGAAATAGTGATACGCGGATTATTTTCAATTCTTCGTATAACTGCGGCGGCAAGTTCAGTATTTTCAATGTCGTTTTTAACAGCTACTGCAAGGTTGCCAAAGTTTTGCTCTGTTACAAATATCCACGACGATTTAGCCTCTGCTTCAGAAATTGGATTATCCATTGCAATATCGGCATTAAGAATTTCAGAATGCACTATTGTTCCGGTTGCTTTTGGTGTCTTGCCGGAAATATCTCTAACGTCAATATCATAAAAACTAACTTTTGATCCAACATTTAGCCCATGTAGTAAGCCTTTGTTAATTGCAATATTGTTTTCGTCAAACCATGTTACTACTGAAGCAAAATCCGGAACGCCAAGTATTTTGCCTCCGAGTATTTGTTGGTCTAAGGTGCCTTCCGCTTGAGGAACTTGTCGCGGAGCAATAGTAGCCATTTCAAGTTTAATTCTATCAAACATTCCCTTATAAGTAGTAGTTGGGGAGGCCGTTGCAAAAACTTTGGCGAAGGCGTATGTTAATGAGCCTACATATAAATTGTCGCCTTTTTTATATTCATAATTTAGTTGATGAGATGCAGCCCCATAAAAACATGCCATAGGAGCTAAGTCTTCTCTTTCTATATATAACCCAAATTGATTGGATTGCTCTGCTAAAATAATCGGCTTGTAATCAGGCGCTTGAAACAATACTTCTGTTCCCCTCGACTTTGCCTCGCCTCTGGTGGATGTGCCTGAATGACAGGCATCTATTACAACCAAAACATTTCCCGAAGGGCCCGCGTTCTTCCTAATCTGCTCAAGATACTCACCAAGAAGATCATCTCTAAAATGGTTTTCACCCTCATAAACACCAGGCGTAAACCTTAAATGAGCATCAATAGGTATTAAGGCTTCATCATATCCATCTACCTCATCTCCGTTGTCATCCTGGATTTGTTGCCCATGCCCTGAAAAATGAAAATACACAACGTCTCCTTTTTTCGTCTTTTTTATTAAATCTTCAAATGCTCTCTTCATAGTAGATTTATCTGCATCCATAACTACTTCAATGTCCAAATCTTTAAAGCCTTGGCTTATAAGAGCTTCTTTTATAATTGGGACATCATTTGCTGAAGATATTGGCGACCATTTTGTAAGTTGAAAGTCATAACTTCCATTTGCAATTATTAGTGCTCTTTTTTGCTGCGAAAATGCATTATTAAATGATAGCAACATTGCAAGAGCAAGCAAACCAAGTTTAGTTGTTAGTTTTTTCATTTTTTATAATAGTCAAAAGTTAACCCTACACCCGCCACCCGCCACCTAATACCTAATACCTGATACCTAATACCCGTCTAATATCTAATACCAAAGCAATAATTTTTTTACATTATTACTATTGGCAAAATCAACTCTGAGTTTTTCCGGACTTGCTTTTGGGTTGCTGTTACTTATAACGAAAATGTCGTAAAATCCATAAAGACCGTTTAGTCTGAATGCGGCTCCTAAATCACTTAGGTTGTTTATTCTCCAAAGCGATCTGAAGTTATCCTCGCTTACGCCAACAGAAACCACTACATAGTTTTGTTTTGTGCTAATTCCACTGCTTTGGCTTCCTGGTTTCTTATTTGCAGCAACGCTTTGTTCTATCACAGATAGAATAACCTGATTATCTTGCATGTTTAAACTTATGCGGTTTTCCGATTCTACAACATGACGCGCGATTTGCTCGTGCCTCTGTGAATTAAGTTCAGAAGTCTTTATTTGAACAGTATGGGTTGTTCCGGCTTTTGAAACAGTAAGAGTTACTGTTTGGTCTGGCTTCATTTTTTCAAATTCTCCTAAAGCTTCTTCAAGAGATTTAACGTCAACACCATTAATTTTTGTAATGCTGTATCCAACCTTGTCTGATAATGCTGCAAACGCAGGGGATGCTCTTAAAACAGCGCTAATTACCGGGTACTCATCTTGTAGCTTCCATGAAGGCGATAAAGTATAGCTATCATATTGTGTTGTATATGATTGAGAAAGTTCGACGCCAATATATGCCCTTTTTACTCTGCCGTTGTTGTTTATAATATCATCAATCAATCTGTTGCTTAAGATGGCTTCAAGTGCGAAATTTATTTGTGGCTGCCATAGAGGAGAGCTGCTAGTTTCGGCAAATGCAATTTGTGAATTTATCCCAACTAAATCACCTTTACTGTCAACTAAAGGGCCGCCGCTATTTCCCCAAATCACTGTTGCTGTCGATTGCAAAAAGCCGAACTTTCCTGTTGCTCCGCCTCTTACTCTGTTTTTTGCACTTATTATTCCATCAGAAACAGTATATGGATATTCTCCAAGCGGATTTCCTATAGCAAAAACAGTTTCGCCAACTCCTGGCTCTGTAAGGCGTATTTTTATTGTTGATATTTCCTTTCCCGGTGGATCAATAAATTCTAACACAGCAATATCATAAAAAGTATCTCCTCCAACAACGCGAGCTTCATACTTGCTCCTGTTTATTGTATAAACATAAATACTGCCTCTTTCTGTTGAGGCCTGCTCAATAACATGGGCATTAGTAATTACGTATTTTTTCTTGTTTTTTTCAATTATGAATCCTGACCCGGAACTTTCCGCATTTCCTAAATCAAGAATTTTTTCGTAGGCTTCATCTGCAGCACCCCTGTACCCTAAAATCTGTCGTGTAGCTTCAGTTTTATTAACTGCAACGGTTACTACTGATGATAAAACTCTTTCAAGCATATCTGATGTTGCTTGCCCAATAGCTAGTGTTGTTGTGAATATAGCTAGTGAGAAAAAAATAAATCTTTTCATTTTTTTGTTTTTAGTGATTTATTTAATATAATTCATTACAATAAGCTTCAATTAAACTTGGAGCCATAAAATGCTCTAGTTCCAGAGCTTTGTTAAAATCTTTGCACGCATCTATTAGTCTTCCTATCTCGCTATAAGCATAGCCACGGTTTATGTATGCTATTGCGTATTTATTATCCAATTCAATTGCCATGTTATAGTCATGAATAGCTTCTTCATAAATGCCTAGTATAGCTTTGTTTATTCCTCTGTTATTGTAAAATACGGGTTTTTCTTCAATTGAAATTGCTGTAGAATAATCTTCAATCGCTTCTTCTGTAAGTCCGAGATTGTCTTTCGCCAGTCCTCTTCTGAAGTAGGCATCTGCAAATTTCGGATTTTTCTCGGTGGCTGCAGTGAAATATTTTATTGCGACTTCGAATTGTTTGTCTTTCATAAACACCATCCCTTTATTAAAAAGTTCTTGGTATGACAAATTTGCTATGCTGTCATTTGCCTGAACACAAAAAGATGATGATATTGTTATGAAAAACAATATTATGAATTTTAATACTCTCATTGTAAATTGTAATCCTTTAATTGAAAAATGGGGAAGTATTCACTTCCCCATTTTATCTTGTTTTTTATACAAAAAACTACCTTTCAATTTTCAAAGTCCAATCCCCGTAACAAGTACGTGTTATTGGCCCCCAAGTCAATCTGCTGCCGTCATCAAATTCAGCAACAGCATAAGCTGTAGTTTCGCCAGCGCCAACGGTAACAGCTCCGTCACCCCATGGGCTAACATAGCCTTGGTAACTGCCATCTACATAGCATTTGAGGTAAAGGTTTGTCCAGTTGTCAAAGATAACTTTGCAATACGACCCACGAGTAGGCTCTCCACCTTTGTACTCAGGTTGAAGTATACCCTCTGCGCTTTTAGCCGAGTTGAGCACTTCATTTTTAATAATATTAGGGTCATCTCCACTGCGTGATTTTGTTCCAGAGATTGAAGTTACAGATTGAGCACTTGCTGAAATTACGAAAAGTAATCCTACGGCAAATAATAATAGTTTTTGTTTCATAAATAAGGATTTTTTTGTAAATGAATTTATTGTGTGAAAAAGTGCTCTAAAGTTAACAACATATGCAATTGAAATATTAAGCGATGGTTAATATTTTTATAAAAAATTGCTTTTATCCCAAAATATTCAAGGCGTGATTTCGTAAATTGCAGTGATTCAAATCAATAGTTAACGGGGGTGTTACTTTGTAGAGAAATATTTTTTAACAATTTATGCTGGTTATAAATTCTTATAAGATGTTATTTCTATGATTGTCAAAGTAATATTGTGAAACTTCAAAGTATGAATATCGATTTGGGAAAAGCATTCCATAAGGATAGGTCTTGGTTTCGGAAATCTTAAATAAGTATTCATAAGATGCATTTAATCCGGCATTATACGCAGATGATAAAATAAGTAATTTATCATCTGGATTTTTTTCAATGCAGTCCGAATATTTTGCCTCTGCAAGTTTAATAAAACAACATAGGTATTGAAGTTGCCAATCTTGTTTCATCAATCTGTTTAGTCTTTCTCTGCGTATTTGAGCTTGTGTGAAATTTTCAGGGTATTCAGCAACTTCTTTAAACTCGATTAAAAGCAAAGTTTCACACATTAGCTCTTCTTCAAGCATTTCAACAAAGGAAGGCTTCATTTGAAACCTTCCAATAGAGAAGTCTGCGTTACTTTTTCCACCAACAACATAGGCTACTTCCAAAGCAGTTGTTTCAGCAAAATCTCGAAAGCGACTATAGCGAATCAACTCAGGGAAAACTATAGAAATTGCTATATCAGCCTCTATGTCATATTTTAAAAAAGTAGTTTTTAGCACTTTTTTGTTTTTCTCAATATATTTTAGTGCCTCAGTATATGAATCGCCGAAAAAATCCTCCGGACTGATATAATCCGTGCTAAAAGAAAGTGAAAAAACACTTAGCAGTATTATTATGGAGGATTTTTTCAGCATAACTTTTTATTATTAAAATCCCAATTTTTCTCTTAAGGAAACTGCATCAGACACCACATGCTTTTCAAATGTAAAACTGACATCCGGAGAAGTTGAGTTTCTTAGATTTTCTATATCCATGTCTTTGAAGCTTTCAATAGGGAAAATTCCAATCTCATTATCTTTAAGCATTAAAAGTATTCTATGTCCTGATTCTGGATTAATGCGAAAATCATTAATTTGGTCTTGCTTTACCCTAATATATCCACTGTTATCACCAAAAATAATTACAATCTCGTTATTATTTTTTATAATGTTTTCAACAACGAATTTGGGTTTTACATGAAACCAATCATCCATTTTCATCAAGGCATCAAAGTTGAATGTGCCAAGCTGATTTAATGAAAAAGCTCTGAATGTTTCAGCCATAGCATTAATTCGCGTTTGTTCCACTTTAAGTTCTTCCATAGCCTTGTCATAGTCTTCCTTCCATTTTTCAGGAGAAAGCCTTAATAGATTTTTTAATGGAATTACGGGTTCAACTTTTTTTGTAAAAGTGCGTTTGTCTTCATTCGTAAAAGTTATGTTAATTGCATTATCCGCTAAGTATTGAAAGCTTAGGTTGTTTAAGGTATAAGTTCTGTTTGATGGATTCCATGTCCAATGGGGGTAATAGTCTTTCATCCAGGCAGGAAAAGATTTGCCATCAAGATCTTTCCATAATAATTCTGATGGGTGATAGTATGATCTTTGAAATCTAATTTATCCTCCTAAACTGTATTGAAGGAGTTTAACATTGTATGCTTCTAGTTTTGATCTGATGCTTTTATCCTGGCTTAATTTGTATATTTTGTCCCAATCTTCATTAAAATAAATATCTAGAAATTTTTGATAGTTAAATACAAAATATTCGTCGCCCATGTATAGTTTTGGCGCTTTACTTTCCATCTCATCTCTTGCTTGTGTTTTAACTGAATTAATCTCTGTCTCTGATAAATCAATCCATTGCCATTCGCCACTTTCTGCATCCATTATAAAAAAGCTATAATGATCTCCAGGGTATTTTGACCCAAACCTGATGTCGATATTTTTATCGTCTGCTAATTTCAACTCTTCACCATTTTGATAGGCATATACTTGAAACATTCCTGCTGTTTGGAAATGTCTTTTTTCACCAAGAGAGAAATAATCCATTGTTATTCAGGCTAAAAAAATATCGAGTCCATCATGGAACTCTCTATAATGCAATTCATATGTTCCATCAACAATGTTTCCTTCTTTTGATTGCATAGCGCGTGCCGGAATGAAAATCATTGTTTCACTTTCAAGAACAAGCAAAGTGTCTTTCAGAGGATCAATCTTGAAAATTGTCATCTGCTTTTCCAACCCAGGGAAAGGTGGAGTAGGAGACCAGAATTTTTCTTTGGAGCAGGAGGCGAAGAAAGAGGCACTAATTAGCATTAATGCCATAAGTTTTACGAGGCTTTTCATAGCAATTAGAATTTATGGTGAATAATTAATTGGATATTATTTCAATAACAATATTCTTGGTTGAAATATTGTTTAATAATCTCATTATCAGGAAAATTATTTTTGATTATCACCCCTTAAACACCGAGCTTTCCGAATGCTTGCGGATTTTTCTAAAGCCAACAATGTATAGAAATACTAAAAACAATGTGAATAAGAAAACAGCTAAAACTGCTGCTTCCGGATGCTTATCAATTATTTCTGAGTAGTAATTTAATGGGAAATTGTAAAACCCATGACCCATTATCGCAAGAAATACTCCTTTGAAAAGATTTTTGTGTTTTCTGTTGGGTTGAAATTTGGCATGAGCAAAATAATATCCCATAATTATTCCGAATATTGCATGTGCCGGAACTGCAGTAATTGCTCTTGCAGTTGCTACTTCTAGCCCGCCCTCAAATACATACAATATATTTTCAACGCATGCAAAGCCCATAGAAACAAACACTGCATATATTATTCCATCAAAATTTTCATTGAAGTTTTTATCCTTCCATATAAACCAATATAGAAAAATAAACTTCGACAACTCCTCCGGTATCGCTGCCATAAAAAACGATTGGAATAATGCGCTACTTATGCTCCCTGAAAATGAATCTTCGAAAAAGTGTAAGGGCCAAACGATAATAAGAGTTGTAAATACAGCTAATACTCCTCCGAAAAAAGCCCTGATAAGCACTCTAATAGGCTCTTTTTCATACTTGTCGCGGTAGTATAAGTATATCATTATTACTACCACCGGAAAAACCGATGAGATTAATAGTGTCATAGCGGCAAATTGTTGTTTGTAAATAAAAAAAAAGAGGCGCGTTTTGCGCCTCTTTTTTTTATTAAGATTAATCAATTATCATTTCAAACGGAATGCGTGCAAGTATTCCTGTTGATTCTTTTATAGTTTGAATTTGTTTGTACACAATGTAGTTTTCTCCAAGCTGTTGCTTTATGAAATATTCTCTTACCCCACCCATATCTGCAAGTAACATTTCAATGAATGTCTTTTTCTTTGGATACTCGATAATTCTATAATTTTCCAACTCAGCAAGTTCAGCAGCTACAACAATAGCATACTCAAGACCGCCGAAGTCGTCAATAAGTCCGATGTCCTTTGCCTCAGAGCCAGTCCATACTCTTCCCCTACCAATATTGTCAACTGTTTCTTTTGGTAAACTTCTTCCTTCTGATACATGAGTTATAAAAGTATCATAAATTTCACCTATCATCTCTTGAATAAGTTCTTTTTCAGTTGCAGTAAGTGGCCTGTTTGTTGCTCCAAAATCTGCCAATGTGTTGGTTTTTACATTGTCGAATGTTATTCCAAGCTTCTGGTTAAATAAGTCTTTCATGTTTGGAATCATTCCGAAAACACCTATGGAGCCTGTAATTGTTGATGGGTTGGCAATAATTTTATCTGCCGCACAGGCAACATAATAACCCCCGGATGCTGCAACATCTCCAAACGAAGCAACAACAGGTTTTACTTCAGATGCAAGCTTGATTTCTCTTAACATTACATCAGACGCCAAGGCACTGCCACCTCCTGAATTAATTCGGAAAACGATTGCCTTAACCTTATCATTTAATCTAGCTTCTCTAATAGCTTCCGCAATCCTGTCAGAACCCATAGTGTAGTCGCCACCTTCACCACTTATAATATTACCCATGCCATAAATAACAGCAATATAATCTTTTGCTCCAACATTTAATAACTCTTTTGGCATAGGAGCATTTTTATATTGAGCATAAGATGCAAAGTTAATTTTGTCTTTCTCTCCAAGTCCAAGTTTCTGACGGATATTGTCCATTATTTCGTCCCTGTGTTTTATCCCGTCTATCATACTATTGTCAAGAGCTAATGAGGGTTTTCTGGTAAGAAGGCCGTTTGCAACATTGTTTATATGATTTAATGATAGATTTCTGCTTTTTGAAATATCATTTGTTATGCTATTCCACATTGAGCTTGCTATTGAAAGCATTTGCTCTCTATTTGCATCACTCATTTTTTCAAGATAGAAAGGCTCTCCGGCACTTTTATAATCACCGTGTTTAATAACTTGTGCTTCAATTCCTATCTTTTCAAGCAAATTTTTGAAAAACATAGATTGCATGTTAAGTCCACTGAAGTCTATCATTCCAACAGGATTTAGATAAACTTCATCTGCAACACTTGCCAAATAATATGCTTTCTGTGAATAGCTTTCCCCATAGGCTATGATAAATTTCCCAGATTCTTTAAACTTTAGCAACTCATTGCGAATTTCAGCAATTGTTGCATACCCGGCATTAATCCCTGTCATATCAAGAAATATTCCCTTGATATTATTATCAGCTCCGGCTTTTTTGACGTTTTTCAACATATCATTTAACCCAATAGCTGATTGAGCTTTACCCGACATAAAATCGAAAGATTCAAAAGGATTATCACTCGATCTGTCTACAATCTCAGATTCAAACTTTAATTGTAATACTGTATTTTCATTAACATCAAATGCTTTTTCTGTTCCAATTGTGCCAATTAAACTAATCATTCCGAAAAGCATAATTAAAGGAATAAGAAAAATTAAAAATGTGCCTAGCATTGAGGCAAACATAATTTTAAAGAACTGTTTCATGGCTTTTATTTTAAATTTATAATGATTTAAATTAACATACAATATTAATAAAAATTGAGTTAATAAGTTTGTTGAAAAACAAATTTTGTATTAACAATTATTTTTCAGATTTTTGCTCATTCTTTTTGCACAATTGAGCGTATGAATATAGTTTACATCTTGTTGGGGGGAAATCTTGGGAAAGTTCCGGAGACAATTTCTAAATCCATTGAAAAAATAACTGAGCAGGTTGGTTCTTGTTTAAAGCGCTCAAATATTTACGTTAGTGAACCTTGGGGTTTCAAGTCTGAAGAATATTTTTATAATCAAGCGATTATTATTGAAACTGAGCAACATCCGCACATGGTTCTGGAAAACATTCTTTCTATAGAGAAAGAAATGGGGCGTAAAAGAATAAAAAACAAAAACAAATACACTTCCAGAAATATTGATATTGATATTCTTTTCTATAATGATATGATATTGGATAGTGAAGATTTGTCAATTCCACACCCTTTAATGCATCTGAGAAGTTTTGCTCTATTACCAATGGTTGAAATAGCTCCTGATTTTGTTCATCCTGTATTCGATAGAACTATGGTAGAAATCCTTTCAGATTGTGAAGATGTGTCGTATATTAGAAAACTCAAGCAGCATGATCCCAGTTATATAATGTCATAATTGGTATGATGCGTTATAACTACATATCAATAGAGGGCAATATAGGTGCAGGAAAAACTACCTTAAGTACAAAAATAGCAGAACGTTTTAATGGAAAATTAATTCTTGAACAATTCGAGGAGAATCCTTTTCTTGCTAAATTTTATGACAACCCTGACAAATACGCATTCCCTCTTGAACTGTCGTTTCTGGCAGAAAGATATCAACAGCTAAAAACAGAACTCGCAAATCAGAATCTGTTTCATGATTTTACTATCTCTGATTACTTTCTTAATAAATCATTGATTTTTGCCCGCAAAACTTTAAACGATGATGAATATCAACTTTTCTGGAAGTTGTTTTCTATAATGGATGCTAACCTCCCTAAGCCTGACCTTTTAGTTCATCTATATGTTGGAGTAAATAGACTTCAGAGTAATATCAAGAAAAGAGGGCGCTCATACGAACAAAAAATTCCGGACGACTATTTATCTAAAATACAGGAAAGCTATTATGAATATCTTAAGCAGCAAAAGAACCTCCGGATATTGGTTTTGGAATTGAATGAAATAGATTTTGTTGCAAATGCATCTGACTTTGAATTTATTCTTGAGAAAATCAACAAAGACTACCCGGTCGGTATGACAATCGTAAGTTTATAAAATTTTTTATGGCAAAAAAAAACCGGACTGATTAGCCCGGTTTTTTTTATTATGATAGGATAATTATTTCACTATATCCTGGAATTCAGCTTGGTTGAAGAACTTGAAGAATTCAAGATCTTTTGCAGCTTTTTCTTTGAATTTAGGGTCTAATTCAATCGCTTTTTTCAAATTATCATAAAGCATATTTGTCAAATCTCTGCGAGCACCTATAATAGCAGCCAAGTAATGAGTTTTAGCTGTTTTTGGAGCGCATTCAATGTTAGTAGTTGCAGCAGTTAAATTTTGATTTAACATATGAGCTAAAGCAACGTTGAATGTACAAGTGCGACCTGCATAAGAAGAAACAGCAGCAGCATAGTCACCTTTTTTAATCATTAAATGACCGATGTTGTAATTTGCACGAACACCTTTTCCTTGTGCAGCTTCATAATATGATTTTGCATTGTCGTAGTCACCATTCCATGCAGCAACAACTCCAAGATTGTTAAGTACTTGACCATTTTCAGGCTCAAGTTGATTTGCTTTTTCTAGAGCTAAAGCAGCATTTTTTACATCGCCTTTTTTCAAGTAAGCCCATGCGAGGTTGTTGAAACAACGGTAGTTGTTAGCATATAATTCAGTTGCTGATTTGTAAATAGCAAGTTTTGTATTAATGTCCTCTGTCAAAGTAGCTGCGTAAAGAAGTTCTTTAACATCTAATTTAGCTGGGTCTGTTGTAGAAAGTTCAGCAATTTGTTCTTTTGTTTTCTTTGGTTCAAAAGCAGCAATAACTATCTCAGCTTTACGAAGAGGAGCAAGCATTTTTTCAATTTCTGCAAAAATGATTGTCATGTCTTTAATTTTTCTCTCTCTTTCTGCTGGAGAAAGTTGAGAGTTGATAACGTTAGCAATAGCTTGTTTGTCTTTAATGTCACTTGCATTTAACAACGCCATAAATCCGTCAAAATCTTCGCCTTTAGCAGCCATTTTAACTTCAATCTTTTCGTTTTTGTATTCTTTCTTTAGAATGTCTGCAATGTATTTTTCAGCAGTTTTTGTTCTGTCTGAAGAAAGCTTTTCGTTATAAGCAACTTCACCTTCTGGAGATGCCCATGCATTTACATCAACAGATTTAAGTTTCCAGCCTTGCTTTAAAAATGTATTCAATTCTTCAATCATTTTCTTTGCATCTGCACTTTGATTTAAACCTAATTTCCAATCAAGATTATGCTTCATGTATGCAAAATAAATGTTAGCTTTTTTAGTAATAACCGTTTCTAGTTCATATCCATGAGGAACTAAAGCTAAATCTTCATCTTTTTCAAGTAATGAAGGAGTTGTAATTGTACCAAAAGCAACGGCTTTTCTTTCAGGAAGTTCTGTTCTCTTGTCTGGCTTACTAGCTTTGTAAAGACTACCTCTAATAACAAGCTCCATATTTTCCATTCCTGCTTCAAAAGCAACTACTTCTGAAAGTGGGAAATTTGTAGGTGCTCCTTGATTAATAAGTTGACCTTCACCTTCTACTTTTTCACCACGTAAATGAATAACTGCAAGCTCTTTTTCCATACCGTTGTACTTAAGAACTGGAGTTAACTCAATTTTAGCACTTTTGTGGAAGTACTTTTCGCTAACACGCCCACTAACATCAATTGCTATCTCGCCACCATGTGCTTCAAGCGGATTCACTTTAGGAGAGTATTTTACCATTTCATCATAATTGCGTACCATTTTTTTAAGACCGCAACCTGATAAAGCCACTGCTGTAATCATTATTACAGCCATAATTTTTAAGTTGATTTTTTTCATAATTCTCATTTTTATTATTGGTTAATTCGGCTTTTGTTTGTATTTCTAATTGTTTATTTAGTCTACAAATATATATTAAAATTTCTAATTTCAAAAAATATGATGCTGTTTTGTTTTAAAAAGCATCAAAAAATTAAAGCAAAACTATGCTTTTTACCTGTTTGATAGCTTAAATAATAAGCTTTGCAAAGTAAATAACTTTTTTTCTAAGTTTTATTTTTTTTTTGCTTTTTATTTTTCTGCATTGCAATATTTTGTTTTTGAATGTAATTTCCAAAGAGTTGAAAAAATGTATTACAAAATAATTATTGCGAATTTTATATTTTATGTTTTGCAATTCGGAAAAATGTTATAAATTTGCACTCCCTTTTGAAAAAAAGGTATGAGGCCCGTTCGTCTAGGGGTTAGGACGTCAGGTTTTCATCCTGGTAACAGGGGTTCGAATCCCCTACGGGCTACTAATTTTTATCAAGAATTTAAGAAAATAATTTATTTATGGCAAATCATAAATCGGCACAAAAAAGAATTCGTGCAAACAACGCAAAAAGATTACGCAATCGTTATTGGGCAAAAACAACCAGAAACGCTGTAAGAAAACTTAGACAATCAAAGGAAAAAGCAGAAGCTACTGAAAAGCTTCCAAAAGTTATGTCATTGCTGGATAAAATGGCAAAGAAAAACCTTATCCACAAAAATAAAGCTTCTAATCTTAAGTCTAAACTTACAAAGTACGTTAATTCTATAGCTTAATTGTTTGGCCCGTTCGTCTAGGGGTTAGGACGTCAGGTTTTCATCCTGGTAACAGGGGTTCGAATCCCCTACGGGCTACTATTGATATTGTTACGAGCCCTGAAGATTAATTCTTCAGGGCTTTTTATTTGTAAAAATTTACAAATACTTGCATTTTTGTAATTGGGTAAATATTATATTTGCAGCATTAAAACAACTATATAAGCTGTAAATAAGTGGACAAAAAATCTATAGACTATATTTCATTGCCTAGTATAAAATTTTGGGCTGAGGATGACAGACCCAGAGAAAAACTGATTTCTAAATCTGCAAAAGCCCTATCCGACGCCGAATTAATTGCAATATTAATTGGTTCTGGAACTAGAAGTGAGTCGGCAGTTGATGTTGCAAAAAATATTCTGGCATCAGTAAATAATAATCTTCCCGAACTATCAAAGCTCGGAATAAATGAGCTTACTAGATTTAGAGGAATAGGCGATGTTAAAGCAATTTCTATTATTGCTGCACTTGAGTTAGGAAGAAGAAGAAGACTTAGTGAAGCATTGGAAAAACAAAAAATTCTTTGCAGTAGAGATGCTTTTGAAATTATGCAACCTATAACGGCAGACCTTTTGCGCGAAGAATTCTGGATTATTTGTCTTGATATTAGAAATCAGATTGTCAAAAAACATTGTGTTAGTCAGGGAAGTGCTACAGGAACGGTGGTTGACCCAAAACAGATATTTAAAATAGCAATTGATAATAATGCTCATACTATTATATTGAGTCATAACCACCCAAGTGGTGAAGTTAAACCAAGCCAATCGGATATTAATATTACAAGAAAATGTGTAGATGCCGGTAAATTTTTAGAATTGCACGTTGTCGATCACATCATTGTTACTCAGGATAAGTATTTCTCATTTGCCGATGAAGGCTTGTTATAGTTTATTTCATATAGAAGACTCAAATTTTGTAAACTATGTAAACTTAATAAATATTGTTCTTGTACTTTTTGCAAAATCATTTGGCATATTAGCAATATATAGTATATATTTACACTTTCGGAAAGTGTAGCCACATATGATTCTTATTTATAGCCCTAAAATTACAAACCGCTTAAAATATGCCGCATCTTTACTATTAGATGGTTTGTATGGGATTTCAGTTGAGATTACTGATAATCAAAACGACTTTCTGAACTTTAACGGACCAAAAATTAACTATTCGCAAACTCCTCTTACATCTGAAGAAATATTTATTTATTCTAATGGTTTGCTAAATCAAAAAGGAATTAAATTCTTTAAACCAGATGTGAAGTTTGTAAATAAAATCCCACTTACCTTTATCAGCTCTTCTAGTCATTGCAATTTTGGATTTGATCTTTTTGCTGCAAGTTTTTATTTTGTGTCTAGATATGAGGAATACTTACCCTATAAAGGTGATGCCCACGGCCGCTTTGAAGCTGACCAAAGTCTTGCTTTTCAGAATGGATTTCTTGAAGTGCCAGTCGTAAATATTTATGCAGAATTGCTTTTAAAAGAAATTTCTAAAAAATATAAAATTGAAAAGCCTGTAATTTCTTGTTTCAAATTTTTGCCTACTTACGATATTGATAATGCTTATGCTTATAAAGGAAAGGGTTTTTTTAGGAGCTTTGCAGCATCAATAAACAATGTTTTTTCCTTAAATTTTGATGTTTTTTTTGAAAGACTAAACGTGCTAAGAGGAAATAAGCCAGATCCCTTTGATACTTTCGATTATCAAATAGAACTTCAGAAAAAGTATAATCTGAATCCTATTTATTTTTTTCTTGCAGGTGATTATGGCCCTTTTGATAAAAATATTTATGTATTCAGCAGAAGCTTTGAGTCGCTTGTTAAGAAAACGGATGATTATGCTCTGATAAGCCTGCATCCGTCTTATGCAAGTTATAATAATCCCAAGCGATTATCAATGGAGTTAAGTCGATTTGCGAAAATTGCTAATCAGCCTATAACCCGATGCAGGCAGCATTTTATAAGGTTAAGCTTTCCTTTAACTTATAAATTGCTTCTTGAAAATAATGTATATAATGATTATACAATGGGGTACGCTACTCATACCGGTTTTAGAGCGGGTATTTGTAGCCCTTATTACTTTTACGATTTGGAAAGTGAGCAAATTACAAAACTAAAAATTCATCCATTTACTGCAATGGACATGACCCTTAATAAATATATGAAGCTTTCCGCTGAGGCTGCTGAAAAAAAATTAAGTGAATTGATTGACATAGTAAGAAGTGTAAAAGGAAATTTTATAAGTGTATGGCATAATGATTCGCTTTGTGAAAGAGGAATTTGGGCCGGATGGCGAAAAGTATATGAATCAATGGTCGCAAATGCTTCAATGAAAAGTAATGATAAAGTACATTAAGCAAAAAGATATCGATTATCGTAAATGGGACGAGTGTGTTGACCAAAGTATCAATGGCTTAATATATGCTTATTCTTGGTATCTTGATATTGTTGCCGGCAAATGGGATGCTCTTGTTGAAGATGATTACAAAAGAGTTATGCCATTGCCTTTTAAAAATGTTAGCATAATACATAAAGCTTTTCAACCATTCTTTGCTCAGCAACTTGGAGTTTTTTCTCGAGATCTGCCGGATGAGAATGATATTAAGAGATTTTTAGAGGCTATTCCGAAAAAATTTATTTTTATAGATATTGCATTAAATCAATACAACCATTACACAGAGAGTAGTTTTAAAAAGTCGTACAGAAAGACTTTCCTTCTCGATCTTATAATGCCTTATGAAATTATTAGAAGTGGATATAAAAAGAACCATGAAAGAAATGTGAAAAAGGCAGAGAGAAGTGAGCTGTTTTATAGGGAAGATTCAAATCCTGACGATGTTATATTAGCATATAGGAATAGCAAAGGAAAACAATATCCGAATATTACGGAAGAACACTATAAAGATTTAAAAAGGCTTATTTTTGAATGCGTAAATAAAGGAATAGCACAAACAATTAAAGCATATGACAAGAATAATAACTTTTGTTCCGGGGTGGTTTTTTTCATACATGGGAAAAGAATAATTTTAATTTTTTCAGGGGCAACTGAACAGTCGAAAGAAAATGGTGCAATGTTTGGCATTATTGACTATATCATAAAGAAGCATCAACAGCAGGAATTGGTTTTAGATTTTGAAGGAAGTATGGATGAAAATATTGCTCGTTTTTATAGTGGTTTTGGAGCAAAAGAATGTTTATTTTTACAAGTCAAAAAAGCATTAATATAAAACTCATCACCAACTAAAAAAGAAAACTATGATTAATGTTCTGGGCAAAAAGAATTCAATTCTTAATCATTATATTAGAGAAGTAAGAGATGTAAACATCCAGCAAGATAGCATGAGGTTTAGAAGAAATATGGAAAGAATGGGTGAAATATTTGCATACGAAATAAGCAAGGTGCTTGAATATAAGAATACTGAAACAACTACTCCTTTGGGAACGGCAGAGTGCAGCATTTTAAAAGAGCAGCCGGTTATTGCAACTATTCTTAGAGCCGGACTTCCTTTACATCAAGGTATTCTAAATGTTTTTGACAATGCCCAAAACGCTTTTATCTCAGCTTATAGGAAACATCACAAAGACAATAAGTTTACGATTCAGGTTGAATATGCTTCTTGCCCACCATTAGATGATAAAATATTAATTCTTTCAGACCCCATGCTAGCAACAGGTGCGTCAATGGTTCTGACATTCAAGGAATTACTAGGAAAGGGACGGCCAAAACATACTCATATAGTTGCAGTGCTTGCCTCTGTTCAGGGACTAGAATACCTTAAAAAAAACTTACCAACAAAGGATTATACTATTTGGCTAGGAGTTGTGGATGATGAACTTACTGCGAAAGCATATATAGTCCCGGGCTTGGGAGATGCCGGAGATCTGGCTTTTGGCATTAAATAGAAGGCAATTACTGATGCAAAAATCAATTACAATTGAAAACATTAAGATATCAATGATATCAATACGAAGCCACATGCTTCGTACAATGCTGACAATTCTAATTATTGCATTTGGGATAATGGCCCTAGTGGGTATTCTAACCGCTATTGAGTCGATAAAAGGCTCTATTACTGAAAACTTTTCACGACTTGGGGCTAATAGCTTCTCTATCCGGAGCAGAGGGATGCAAGTACAGATGGGCGGCTCAAGCACAAGGCCGGAATCTTTTAGAAATATAAGTCTTCTTGAAGCCACTCAATTTAAAGAAAGATTTGAATTCCCTGGGCATGTCTCCATCTCAGCAAGAGGAGGGGGAATGGCTGTTGTTAGATACCAATCTCAAGAAACAAATCCCAATATAGCTATAATAGGTAGCGATGAAAACTACATGGTTACTGCCGGATACGAACTTGATAAAGGACGTAACTTTTCGGAAAAAGAACTTCAGTATGGTGAAAATGTTGCTATTATTGGAGCAAAGCTTTATTCGCAATTATTTAAAAATGAAAATATTGATCCTATTAATAAATTCATTCATGTTGGCAAAATAAGATTGCAACTTATTGGAGTAATGAAGGAAAAAGGTAGTAGCATGGGCTTTTCTGGAGATCAAGATTTGATAGTTCCACTGCAAACCTTACGTAAATACGTTAATTATCCGATTACAAATTATGGAATTAATGTGAGTACAAATAATGTCCAGGATTTAGAAACCGCAATCAGTGAGGCAACAGGATTATTCCGAGTGATAAGGAAAGTACCAGCAAGCGAAAAAAATAATTTTGATATTTCAAGAAGTGATAATATTGCTCAGATGCTAATTGAAAACCTTGCCTTGGTTACTATGGCAGCGGCCGTAATTGGAATTATAACCCTTATAGGTGCAGCTATCGGCCTAATGAATATAATGATGGTTTCTGTTACAGAACGAACTCAGGAAATTGGCATAAGGAAAGCTTTGGGAGCAACTAGAAGAAGAATAAGGCAGCAATTTCTTGTTGAAGCTATAATAATATGCCAATTAGGAGGATTGTTAGGAATTGTAGCCGGAATTTTAGTCGGAAATCTAATTTCATTATTAGTAGATAGCCCATTTATCATTCCCTGGAAGTGGATATTAACAGGTGTTGTTTTGTGTTTTGCAGTTGGATTAATCGCCGGATTATACCCTGCAATGAAGGCTGCTAAGCTTGACCCTATCGAATCTTTAAGATATGAATGACATTTTCATAGATTAAATGTGTAGATATGATTTTTTTTTGAAACGTTTTTTGTTTAAAATGCTTACATTTGTCTGTTAAAGTTCGATTTAACTCTGTTGAATCATCTAATAATATTATCATGAAGAAAATTAATGTATTGGTTGTTGATGACCATGACTTAATCTGTATGGCTGTAAAACAGCTATTTTCCAAAGAGCCTGATATCGTTTTGGCTGGTTTTGCCAGAACAGGCAAAGAATCACTAGACCTTTTCAGTCAACTTAGTCCCGAGATTGTAATTATTGATATTGCTCTGCCCGACATGGATGGAATTGAATTAATGGTTTCTATGCTTAAGAAAAAGCCTAAAACTAAAATTATTTTACACTCCTCTATTACAGATAGCGAAACTATTGTTAAAGGGTTTGAAGCCGGCGCTATGGGATATGTTCCCAAAAACTTTAAGCCTAAGCAATTAATTGAAGCCATTCATTCAGTCAATAAGGGTGAACATTATAGCAAAGGGATAGTATCAGACGCTTTAATTGATAATTATCTAAAAAACAAAAGCAAGAACAGCAATGGAGTAAGGCTTACAGCTAGGGAAAAAGAAATATTAGTTGCCTTAACTAAGGGACTTACAAATCAGCAAATTGCTGAGCACTTCAAAATTAGTGTTAGAACTGTTGAAGCTCATAAAGCCAATATTATGAAAAAGCTTAAGCTTTTTAGCACCGCTGAGCTCGTTATTTATGCAATTAAGCATAATATTGTTACAATATAAATTTTCTTTTTTACAACTTTTTTATGCTTGAATATTTTAAAACGTTTAGTGTTTTAGCCACAATGTGTGCTTGTCTTTTTTGGGCTGTTGCATTGTTTTTTAAGTATTATAAAAAATTCACTTCTCATACATATGTTCTACTATTATTATCAGTTGCGTCTTTTGTGTATCTTATGGTATATGCCAAATTTCACGAACATTTTGGATTTTACTCATACCTTTTCCCAATACAATCCTTCGCTGTTTTATGCTTGTGGCCTCTGTTTTATTTGTTTGTACATGCATTAACCAAGAATTCTCCAGATTTTAAGCTTAGCTACTTGCTGCATTTTGTTTTTCCATTATTAATGGGAATTACTATGTTTGTTTTGTTGTACTTCTGGATGGATAAAGATGAAATGTGTCAGTTTATTAGCCGTCATATCTATGGTGATTATATTGAAGGAGTTAAGTTTAAAGTTGGTTGGTATATTTACAGTATCGGAAAGGTTGCATACTTGATAACAAGTGCCATTTATACTTGGTTTATTTATCAAGATTATAAAAATCACATAAAAAACAGCAAGGATTTATTCTCAAATGAAAATAGTTCTGATATTAAATGGGTTAAATCTGTTGTGATTTTATATCTGTTTCTTTTCTGCTTCCACGTTATAATTCAAGTTTTTAGCAATGAATATGTTGCCAGTCACCCTTTATTAATAGGTGTTTCATATTTTATATTTGCGGTTTTCTTTTTTGCATTGGGTTATTTTAGCTTCACTCAAAAGCAATTATATGAGCCATTTTCTGAAGTGTATGAAGACGAAGAATCTAAATCAAACATTGTTTCATCTGATGAAATTAAGAATTATCTTATTAGACAAAAACCATATCTAAATCCGGATTATAGCCTGTATGATTTGTGTTTGCATTTTAATACTAACCGCACTTATCTGTCTCAGCTAATTAATAAAGATTTTTCGGTTAATTTCAGAACTATGATAAATACTTACAGGCTTAGTGAAGCAAAAGCTTTATTATATGCAGAAATTAAAAAAAATACTTATGTGTCTCTTGAATATGTGGCAGCAAAATCTGGGTTTAATTCATATAGTACTTTCTCAAGAGTCTTTAAGCAAATCGAGGGAATCAGCCCTCAAGAGTATAAAGAAATTATAGCTAAAAAAATAAGTAATGATAGTAGCACAGTAGATTAAAAAAAAAGAGGCTTCCAATCTGGAAGCCTCTTTTTTTTAACTTGCTTTTTTTATTGTTTAATAAACTTCCTAACTATCGGCTCTTTTTCTTCATCTAAGTATATAAAGTAAACTCCTTTATTTAGCGAACTGATGTCTATTGTAGTGCCTGATTCATCTACCATTTCCTGATAAACCAACATGCCAATTATATTGTAGATTTTTAATGTAACATTACCTTGTATTCCATTAAGATCTACAGTAATTCTATCTGTTGCAGGGTTAGGATAAATTGTATAAGGTGATACAGGATTTTCATCCAGTTGTTTTGCAAATAGAATATTAACATCATTCATTGCAATTCTTTGGTCGGTTATTTCATCCTTGCTTGAAGCAATATTTACGATGTAGTCTTCAACCTCTCCGTATGCAAATGATTCACAAGCCGTTTGCGCAGCATTGTATTTCATACTTACGCGCATTCTGGTTTGACCAAGCTGAGCTGTAGATGGGATAGTAACATTTGCTGTTAAAGTTCCAGAGCTTGATGATGAACCATTTACAACTCTTTCTGTATCTTCGAAAGTGCCATTCTTGTTAAAGTCAATCCAAATAGCCCAAAATTCTGTATATGCTGTGCTTTGGAATCCTGCACTAAAATATATAGGTACAGTTGTGCCTCTTACTACTGACCCTGTTTGGCTGGTGATATAAATATAACCATTATCATTTCCTGAAGTACGATTTATTCCAGCAAATTGAACTAAATCTATCCATTCGTAAGTTGCATTGTTTCCTTTAGATGCGCAATAAGTAACAGTTGCGGCTAGAGTTGTAAAGCTAATTTGACTTCCATATGCTGTTCCTGCAGAGTTTGTTGCATAAGCTCTAACATAATATGTTGTGCTTGCTGCAAGTCCGCTCATATTTGCAGTAAATATTCCTGTTCCTGAGCCACTTACTACTTTGCTGTTAGCTATTGTGGGGTTTTGCGTTGTTGCAAAAACAATTCCTCTTTCTGTAACTGTTGCACCACCTGTAGCTGTCACATTACCGCCACTTGTAGCTGAATTAGAAGTAATGTTAGATGCTGCAGTTGTACTTACAGTAGGAACAGTAACTGTTGAACCACCTCCCATGAATGCAAATGAAACAGTTTTGTTTGTTGCATTGCGTGTAATATTTGTTATAGGTCTTGCAGTATTTGCTCCTGCCCAAGATTTGCTGTGTGGGGTTGTAGTGTCTGTAAATGATGTTTTATTTGCAGAGCCAGGATAAGGACAGCCGGCTGAATTAATGCTACCATAAGATGATGGTGTACTACTTGGATTTGTAGTTGCACTTGCACATTTTGGATACATGCGTTGAGGATGCGTTGTGTTAACAGTGTTTGAAGCTGCAGATGTCATAACTCCACTGTGAACATGGTAAATCAGCATGCCGCTGCCGGGTAAATATGCATCAAATTTATGCTTTTCTCTATTTTCAAGTAAGAAATACTCTCCGCTTGTTGCAGTATTTATTCTGAAGAAACTTTTATTTTCTGCTGAGTTTAAAACTGTAACGTCTGCTGCTGAGGATAAAGTTGTAGCAGTTGCCCAGTTATATATGTATATTTTTGTAAATGCGTTGTGATGCGCAGGAGTTAAGCCGCTATTATTCCAGCTTCCACCAGCCATCATATCCCAATTGCCGGTTCCTTCAAATTGTCCACCAGTTCCGTAATTTGTGTCATAATAGTCAGGCGCGCCTAAGGTATGGCCAAATTCATGACAAATAACACCAATTGATGTAAGTGTTGTGCCTGAATTGCCTCTTAATTCTGCAGAGCAAGAATAGCTTGAGATTTGTTTTCCATCAAGTGTAATTGTTGAAATATTCCATGCGTGTGCCCAAATACAGTTTGTTCCACCACCGGCTTCTTCTCCATATCCAGCATATATAATATATACTGCATCAACTTTTCCATCATTGTCATTGTCGTAATCTGCATAATTTGCTTGAGAATCCGCAAGTTTTACAGCTTCTGTTACAAGCTCTCTTGGCCTTACATCGTTACCGTAAGAATCGTTTGCTCCATAATATGACATATTCTGACTAGCGGTAAAAGGTCCAAATACATCTACAGTAAGGTTAAACTGTCCATATGAATTTTCTAAGTAATAATCTTTTACACTTCCGGTTGCTCCTCCTGTTGTGTAACCAACTTGATTGAATAAGTTAACAAACTCAGTTCTTGTTTTGGTAAATGCTTTGTCTTTAAATCCAACTAGAATGCAAACGAGTTTGCGAGATCCTGAAGTTGGAAATGCTTTTGATTGCACATCATTAATTTCCCAAATGACTTTCATATGCATAACCTGCTCTTGGCTGTAATGTAGCCCTTTCGAGGTGTTTTGCAGAAATGATTTTGTTGATGTGTCGCGATGCGATTCTTGAGTAACTTTTATGCCGGAAAGAATAAGATCTCCGAAGTCATTTTGGTAAGCGTATTCATAAAATCCGTCACGGTTAGCCAAAATGGTATAACCATCAATTGTTTCAGCCCATTTAACTTTTTCGTCTCCTTTTAATATAATTGAAATAATACTTCCATCAGGTTGTTTAAACTCGATTGGATTAGGATAGGCAGGAGCAGAATAGCTCACTTGAACATACGCTGTTAACATAAATACAGCACAAACAATAATAGAGTAAAGTTTTTTCATAAGTGATTTGAATTTGGTTTTGGTTAATAATAAAAAAATTGGTTGATTGGTTCTTTTTGGAAAAAACTGGAAATACTGAAGGGAAGGTAGGCTTTGGTGATTTCCCCATTTGAGATTTAGTATTTATTTTTTCCGAGTAATTCATCTTAGGTGATTTTCAGTATTTTAAGCATTGCACGTAAAATTAAATCAGTGTTTTACTTATGTCAAGTGTTTTGAAAAATATTTTATGTCGCTAAAAATAAATGTTTTAGCAATTCAAATAGAGCATAAAGCAGCCAAGATGATTGTCGATATGGTTTTGTGGTTTGCGATGAATTTTAAAACAAATGTTAAAACTTTTCCTGAATTGCTGTTTTGGAGAAATCTTTTTGTAATAATTTTGAAATAATCTCGCGAAAGAGCTATTTGGTAAGGGTTTTGGCGATTTTATTCTTTGAGGTAGTCGTATCCAATAGGTTTTGGCATCTCTATAGCAATAAAAAATGTTATTTTCTTTTTTCTGTTAATCGCGTTTAATATCTTTACGACAAATAAAAAAAATTATTTACGGATGAAAAAATATACATATATACTAATGACCTTCGCATTTATTGCGGCTGTAGCTTTAGTTACAAAAACTTACTTTTCCGGAATAGGGAAAACCAATGAATCTAATAAATCTAATATAGCAATGAATATTTCACCTGATGAAATGAAAATTGGCTCAGTAATAAAATTGCCTAATCCTAATCTTGACGGTAATGTGAGCCTCGAAAAGGCAATGACGCTCAGGCGCTCAATAAGATCTTACAAAGATATTCCTATGAATATTTCAGAAGTATCGCAATTATTATGGTCTGCACAAGGAATCACCAATGAGCGTGGTTTTAGAACAGCTCCTTCTGCTGGTGCAACTTTCCCTCTTGAGACATATATTGTGGTGAATAATGTAACGGAATTGAAAAAGGGTATTTATTATTACCAAGCAGCACAGAATGAATTAGAAATGATATCCGACACGGATATATCAATAGACCTTATGAAAGCATGCCTTAGCCAGTCTATGATAGTTGATGGTGCTGTGGTTATTGTTTTTGCCGCTATTTTTGAAAGGACTACGGCAAGATACGGTGAAAGAGGCATTAGATATGTATATAATGAAATTGGCCATGCATCACAAAATGTACATCTGCAGGCTGCAGCTTTAGACTTAGGAACTGTTGTTATTGGTGCATATAGAGACGATGAAGTTGAAGCTATCCTTAATCTTGGAGATGATAAAAAAGTCCTTTATCTAATGCCCGTTGGTAAGTTGAATTAAAAACTATACTTAAGTCCTGTATTTACAAAAAGGCTTACCGGATGAGTATCTCCTGAAAAATTGCTGTGAGAAACAGGAGTGATAAATATTCTTGCAGTAGGCTCAAGCATAAACTTTAATTTGTTTGTTAAAGGGATGTTTACAGATAATCCACCAATACCTGCCATAGAGAAATCTTTGATCCCAATAGTATTGCCAATTACCTGGCCATAATCGCCTTCTCCTAAATATACATTATTCTGTAATAAATAGGATCCTGAAACACCCATTCTTAAGGAGATATCAGCATTATTGTAATCAAATAATCTGTATTTCACAATAAGGGGCACATCTATAAAACTAAGGTATTGGGAAATTTTGTCATCGAACTGCTCCAATAATACTGGTTCATCAAAAGGCGAGTCTTTTTCTGTTGCAATTCTGTATGAAATAATGTCGGCAAAGAAAATAGAGCTATTTGTGAAAGATACTTCACCTAGTGATGTAAGAGCAGATTGATAAGGAATTTGATCAATAATTTGGTTGTTTGCAGTTTCTTCTTTAACCCCAAATGATAATATCTCCTTAACTAATTGCCCAATTGTGAAATAACTTATGCCTGTTTCCAAGCTAAGTCTTGATTTGCCTTCAATTGAATATTTTAAACTAAAGCTGAATGTTTTTAGATTTTCCTCAAGGTTCTCGAAAGGAATACCTGAAGATTGCATACTGCCCAAGTAATAATTATTTGAATAATGTGGAGATATAGATGCTCCTATTGATGATGTGTATAATGTTCTTTGTTTTTGTGATGTAACTAAATCAGCAATGTTTTGAATGCTGTTGTTTGTAGACAATGCTGGAATATCAGAAAGAGTGGTTATTTCAGCTAATGTGACATCGGTTTGAATATCAGGTGAAACATTTAAAGAAATAACAGGAATAATGTCATTTTCAATTTTAGTAATAGTTTCATTTTGATTATCAAACAAAACCTCATTATTATTAGAGGCTATTGTTTCATTTGGTCTATATGCTGGTAATTCAGTGTTTGTTGTTTCTGTTATCCCTAATTCAATACTGCTAGAATTTAAATCAGTCCCATTTTCTTCAACAAGAATAATTTTCTCATTATTTAATTCTGCAACTTGAGATGATTGTTTTGGAACAAGCCAAAACAACATAAGTGTTGGTATTAATAAAGCAGCTACAGATGCGGCAATTTTCATCCAAACAGGAATTTTATTCCTTCTTGGACTTTCTTCTTCAAGTCTGTTAAATATAGATTCCCATATATGATCAGGAGGCTCAGGGGAAAAATCCTTGAACTCCTTAAGGAACAAATCTTCTATATTATTCTTTCTATTCATATTAACTACACAACTTTTTGAACTACTTTTTGCTCTTCAACTAGAGCTTTTTGTAAAATGCTTCTTGCTCTTGCAAGATTAGATCTTGATGTAGACTCAGTAATATTCAGCTGTTCGCTGATTTCTTTATGACTATAGCCCTCCATTGCATATAAGTTGAAAATTAATCTATACTGCATAGGGAGAGATTGAATCAACTCCAAAAGATCACTCAGGTTAAGATATTCAAGACCAAGGTTGTTTTCAGAATAATTCAAATTCGTTTCATCATTAAATACTGTCATCTCCTTTAGTTTCTGCCTATACTTCTCAATTGCAGTATTAATCATTATCCTTCTTATCCAACCTTCAAGGTCACCTTCACCTCTATAACTTTTTAAATTTGCAAATACTTTAATGAATCCTTCCTGCAATAAATCTTGGGATTCATCATAATGTTGGGCATAACGTAAACAAACCCCATACATTTTCGAAGAGAAATGTGAGTATAGCTCGTATTGGTCTGCCCTGTTATTCTTTAGACAGCCTTCAAGTATTTGCTTAAGATTTTTCACCCGTTTCTAACACTATAGAATATTGCTAACCACAAATTTAGCAAAACTCTTTTATAACTACGTTATAATAAGGCAATTAATTTTCAACAAGAAAACTTGAATTACTCAAGCTCACATTTGTCTCCCAGTGTATTTCTTATAAAGATTGTTAGATCTTCATTAAAATCACCTGCAATTTCACAAATGTCATTCAAAGAACCATTATATAAAAACACCATTGGTGTAAAATTTTCTATGTCAACAGATTTATCTTGCGAGAAAATAATTAATCCATCTTCTACAGTGAAAAATCCATAATAACCGTCGGAAAGCTCAAGTGCCTCAGCACCTAGCCCAATAATTTCATCAAATAGCTGATTATGTATTTGATCAGAAACATTTTCATTTTTTTTCGCTGTATAACCCCAAAAAGTATTACGATGCAACCTAAATAGTTTTTCGTGAAGCAGACTAATTCTTCCTGATGAATTAGTTATTGTCATGTCAGCATAATCTTCAAAAACATTAAAGTTGATAGCATCCAAATCTTCATTAGTTTGAAACTCAAAAAGATATTGCTTAAGCTGACTTCCATTACATAAGTCAATTGTTGCTTTTGCAGTGCCATTAGCAGTCATGCAGAACCCGTGATTTGTGATGCCCAAAAACTCGACAATACTTTTATTGTTAGATTGGCTAAGGCTATATATAATTTCAAAATTAGAGCAAGGATATTCTTCTAGGCTAGTTATCTTTATAACTATTTGAGATGAATCCGGATGAAATTTTTCCGACAATGAAAAAGTAAATTTTTCAGGCAGTTGAGAAAGGGTTTCGTCCTTATCACATGAAAAAATCAAGATAAGAAAAGAGGCTATTATTCCTGCGAATATAGATTTTTTAAACCTTCCCATTTTATCCTGAATTATTGGTTATTGTTTTTTTTTGAAAATCTGGAGGAGAGAAAAAATCCGGCAACAGGTTCGGTTATTTCAACGGATTTGATTTTATCAATATCATATTCACTAGATGCCTCCCATCTTTGCAACTGGCTGATATATTTGTATTCAACACCAAAGGTTGACTTGTATATCAACTTGTAATTAATTGTTGCATTCTCATAAAGACTTATGTCGGATGCTGTTTTGTTGTTGTTTTCTGCTATATAAAAAAACTCACTTCCGGTAAAACCTTTTGAAGCTTTTGGTATTTCGGAATAAAACTCTGGAGTGAGTTCTTCCAAGGAATTTGGGAAATGGCCGCTCATATATTTATATTGGTTAATGTTGTCTATTAACTTTTCTGCCCTTTTAAGGCTGATAAAGTTTTGAGCGGCCATTACTGTAAACCCCGAAACAAAAACAATTCCGACAATAAGAGAAAGAGTGTAAAAAAAAGGAGAAAATTTCCTTAGAGCAGGAACAGTACTTTTAATTAAAACTTTGCCCGATAAAAGGCTAACGATAAATAATGTAACAATAGATAGTGTGCCCACGGCAATATTCATAGAAGAAATTTTAAGAAAACTTGCCAGGGTTATTATATAGATAGCAGTTGCAAAAACAGCGAATATTATATTTTTAAACTTCATAATAAAATTATTGTCAATTAGTTGTGAAAAAACCGGGGCAAAAAGCGGGATAAATAAAGAACTATAAGCCGGGTATTAAAACAAGAAAAATAAGCAAGGAACTTTTGCCCCAGGTTTTTGTATTTAACTATAAGACGATAGGAAAGAATAAAACGCTGCGTGATGATGAAAAAAAATTAATTTTCAGTGTTTTCAATACGGATGTAGTCGAGCATTAGGTCTATATCATTTTCAGGAATGCCTAAATTAACTAGATGCTTGCGGTCTTCATTGAAAGAGGCTTCAAACTCTTTATATGATTTCCATTTTTTTAAGCTTTGAATATATTGTTTTAATGCTTTTTGATGCTGATTTGTAAGCCAGTAAACATGACCGAGGTTCATAAGATCATATTTGTTGTCTGGGTGGTTTCCCAACAAACTTACCAGATATCTTTCAGCTGTGTCAAATTTGCCCATTAAGAATGAACACCAAGCAAGAGGTCTTCTAATCTTTTCATTTTCAGGGGCAAGAACCTCTACTTTGAAATAATACTTCAAAGCTTCTTCGAATTGCTCTGTATGTATAAGGCACTGGCCAATATTTGATTGCAATTGTAAATCTTCAGGGGCGTCTTTTTCTAAAGCTTTATAATATTCTAAAGCATTTTCCCATTTGCCAAGTTGTTTGTAACACAAGGCTATTTTTCTTGTTATCCAAGAGCTGGATGTTTGAATAATTTCAGCTTTTTTATAAAAATCTAAGGCATTTTTAAAGTCATTTGTTTTTTCATAACAAAATGCAATCTTTTCAAAAAGCTCTGTGTTTTGTTTGTCTTCGTCGTAAATAGATAAAAATACTTTTAAAGCATCATGAAAAAATTTCTTTTCAAGAAATAGTTCCGCAATATTTCTAATAACAATTTTATCTGTAATCAAAGCTTTTAAGAAATCTGAAGCGAAAATATCCAGTGCCGGATTAAAGATGTCCTCAAATTCCTTTTTCCATGGATGAAGTTTGTAAAATCTGTATAAATCTTGAAAATATTGGGAATAAATATTCTTTGATTTTGCAAGTTCATTTAAGATGTTTTCATCATTTTCTATTTCTGATATTTTTTTAAGCTCTCCTTGCATCATATTCATCATCATAGATTTCTGCTGTGCCGGAATCATTGCGAGGTTTAAACAAAATGAGTATTTGTCGCTGTTACATAAAAAGTATGTGCTTTCTAATTTTTCAATTAGCGGACTTAAATCAATATTATTATCAGGATCTACAATCAGTTCGGAAATGTTTTCATTTTGTGAATAAAATGGTAAAAACCAGTTGCTTGCTTTTAGAAAGAATGGAAAGTGTTTGAGTTGAGCAAATGTGCTCATAAAAACATCCATGCCTTCCAATTGCATCTGCGTAAACTCAGCTAGTTTGTCAAGTAATCCTGGTTGGTCTTCGAAAACAGTTTCCCAGTCGGGATTTGTTTCTTCTCCTGTCTCTTCGCTGATAATATTATCAAGGTCAAGTTTTTCTTCAATCTTACCTCTCATTTTCATCATTTCAGGCAAAATGTCTTTTTCCCATTTATCAGTTACTTTCTCAGTTTCTTTGGCTTTAGTAAATTGTATTAGTATAGCTTCAATATGTTTTTCTATATCTGGAAATTCTCTAAGTTCTATGGTTTTTTCATGTAAAATAGGGTAGAGGTAAAACCTATCATTAAATTTTAACAAAGAAAAAATAATGCCGGTAAGTGCTCTCTCCCATACATTTTCCTCTCTTTGTTCTACAAATCGGAAAAGAATGATTAGCTTATTTATGTCGAATAGCCTCATTATGCTTAATGTAAGCGCACTTACTGCCAAGCATTTGTCGTGCCATGGCAATTCTCTTGAGTCGCAAACTGTTTCCAAAAATTCAATTTCAATATCAGTAAGTTTATCAGAAAACCAAATAAAATTAAAAAGTTCCTCTAGCGCATTTTGCCTGTTTTTGTGAATTTCAGAGCTTCCTATATTTATTTCTTTAAGAATGCTTGTTGGCTGTGAGTCGAATGTCAGATTTTCCAGTATGCTTTGGATATCACTTTTTTCTCTCAAACGTCTTTTATTATAATCTTTTTTTAAGGCGTAAGAATTTGTAACTGATTTTTCGGAAAGAATAATCTCTTGTAAAAGATCTGCCAACTCAAGTAAATCGCGAACCAGATAATGAAATACCATATCCCTTTGAGGGTCTTTAACTCCGGAAAAAGAGTGTTTTAGAATGTTTTTGTATGTTGAGAGGTGTGTGTCAATGTTGTCGTTTAAATACTCTTGTTGACTTTCCTTTACTAATTGTCTCAATAAATTGCAAGCATTTACAACTTTACGATTGTGAAGTTGAATGCAAATATTATTATAAATAGATTTAATTTCTGAGTGTTGCATGTTTTCTAAGGTGATGTTTTTAAATTATCTAAGTAAAGTAATAACACCGTGTATTTGTTTTTTTCTTCCCAATCTTGTGTAGGTAAGCACATAAAAATAAGTTCCCTCAGGCGCACCTCTGCCATCCCACCAATTTCCATCGTAGTCGTGATGCTCGAATACCTTTTTCCCATTTCGATTAAAAATAACCATTTGGCTTCCCGGGTAATGTTCCATATTCTCTATTTCGAAAAAGTCATTCATCCCGTCTCCGTTTGGAGTAAATACATTGGGAATATTAAGGTCGCAATTTTGTTCATTAACGTCAATGTCGAAATAGGCAACACAGGTAGTCAATGTGTCAGTTACTAAAACCGCATAATTGGCAGGCTCTTTAGCCAATAGAGTATCATAAATACTTTCTAGCAGAATTATGTTGTTCTTTTCCCATTGGTATATCCAATTATACGGATTGTCGTCGTCGGCAACAACTGTCAATAATGTTGAATCTCCTTCACAAACTGGCAATTCTAGTTCGGATATTATTTCAGCTTTTGGTAGCCTTAACACTTCAAGAACAACCAAAGTGTCGTATTTGCAGCCAAAATCATCTGTAATTTCAAATACAAATTCATATTCTCCTGCTTCTTCTTTTAGCACACTTGTCGGGTTTCCTGTAAGTGGGTTTCCTTCTTCATACCATTGTTCTTCAACAATATGCGGCGTAAATATTAATGAGTCAGGATAAAGATTTTCTGCAAATAAAAGAGTCCACCCAAAAACAAACCCATTATCGCCTGAAGCATTATCAGTAACAGATAATTTCCAAGCCCCATTTAAAGAGCACCCAACAAAAGCATTGAGCGACTCATCAGGGGTGTATGTGCCAGATGGCAGAAAAGCGGCGTTGAAATAGAAGTTTCCTGCATTATCTGTGTATTCATGAAACTGTGGAGATGTTATACTCATTGTTCCATATGGCGCTGAAGGACTAAAGCAATAGTCGTATCCTTTTCCGGGAGTTGTTGTGTCCCAAACAACCGGCTCTCCCAAATTAGCTCCTCCGGGCGAGTAATCAGTAAGAACGACTACACTTCCATTTGGACATTCCAATTCAATTCTTAATTGTCCGTAATTTACGTGTTCAATATTTAAACAAACCTTATCAAAATCATCCATTTCGTTTATGCTCGCAATATCATCAAACACATCGAAAGTAAGAGTAGAGGAAAAAGAAGTTCCTGTGCCGTCCGGAATCGGGAAAGTACCTTCAATAGAAGTTTGAAATCCGGTCCATGTTGTGGCTTGGGCTTCTCCAACAAGAACTGCCTGGCTTTTTGCACATATAGTGTCGGGAGTAACTATAGTGCCAGAAAAAGTAGGATAGGTTCCTATTTTGATAACACTTATAATGTCTGATATGCAATTATTTGATGCATCCTCAACCGACAATGTAAATGGGTATGCCCCGGGCTCGTCATAAGAATTGGAAACATTTTTTCCCGTTTTTATAACTCCTTGAAAATTCCAGGTAAATACAAAATTATCAGGATTGAAAGATGCATTTTCGGAAAAATATCCTGCATCGGCAATAAAAGAAACTCCGGCATCGTATGGGCAATAGTTAAAGCTACCTGTTGATGTACTTGCTTCAACCCATAGTCCTTCGCAAAATGTATAACAAGAAATTGTAGCAAACCAGCCCAAAGCCCCGGGTGAATTTGCATCAGAAACAAAATTAAAATAAGCGCAATCCCCGGAAAACCAAATTTCTTTACCGTGAAGATCGTTGTTTTGAGCTGCAATTAATAAGGGCGAAGAGTCGGAATCCCCATCATAAATATAAAGAATGTCGCCATCTGCTAGACTGAAGAAATTAAAATTAAACTTTATTAATTCAGAATCTAAGTCGCTAGAGCAAAAAGCAATAGAAAAATTCTCTCCTGCTTGATAATTTGTAAGAGTATCCAATCCGCTATCAACAAAATAGCCTGAGCATGCTTCTATCGGCATGCCACCATAATCTCCATTAATCGGATACGTAATCTGGGCTGATATTTCTGTAACAAGAAAAAATAATATTATTAGAGGGCTGATTCTTTTTAAAAATGTCATGTGCGAAGATCTGTTTTGATATATTTAATTACGCAAATTCAACAGTTTTATTTTGACCGTTAAACAAACAAAATTAGTAATTTCTTGGTTGTGCTGAAAAATTATTCATAATCATACATGAATAAAGATAATTACAACTAAAATCAGTATCTTTGCACGCTGAAAAATACAGGTGCTAGATAACTCTGTTTTTAAGCTATAATAGGCATTTTGGCAAATCTTTTTAAATTGATTATACATTCATAAAATAAATATAAGTGAAGCACATCAGGAATTTTTGTATTATCGCGCATATCGACCATGGTAAAAGTACTTTGGCCGACAGACTTTTACAGACAACCAATACAATAAGCGACAGAGATTTTCAAGATCAGTTGCTTGATAATATGGATCTTGAGAGAGAAAGAGGCATCACAATAAAAAGTCACGCTATCCAAATGGATTATGAGCAAGACGGTGTTCAGTATAAGCTGAATTTGATTGATACTCCCGGTCACGTTGATTTTAGTTATGAAGTATCTAGGTCTATTGCAGCTTGCGAAGGAGCTTTGCTTGTGGTAGACGCATCTCAAGGAATTGAAGCTCAAACAATTTCAAATTTATATCTGGCATTAGAGCACGATCTTGTTATTATTCCGGTTTTAAACAAGATGGACTTAGATAGTGCCATGCCTGAAGAGGTTACAGATCAGATTGTTGACCTCATAGGGTGTGATGCTGAAGACATAATACCTGCCAGTGGGAAAACCGGTTTTGGTGTTGATAGAATTCTTGAAGCCATTGTGCAAAGAATTCCGCCCCCAACAGGAGATCCAAATGCACCTTTACAGGCCTTGATATTCGATTCTGTTTTTAATTCTTTTAGGGGTGTAATAGCCTATTTCAGAATTCTTAATGGTGAAATAAAAAAAGGCGATCATGTTAAGTTTATGGCTACAAAGCATGATTATCACGCTGATGAAGTAGGGGTACTTAAAATGAATCAAGTTCAAAAAGATAAAATTTCCGCCGGTGATGTTGGTTATATTATTTCAGGGATAAAAGATGCAAGAGAAGTAAAAGTTGGAGATACTATTACTCATGTTGCTCGTCCGGCCACTGAAATGATACAAGGTTTCGAGAATGTTAAGCCAATGGTATTTGCAGGTATTTATCCTGTAGACAATGATGAATTTGAGGATCTAAGAACAGCTATGGAAAAACTGCAGCTTAATGATGCTTCTCTTACTTTCGAGCCTGAAAGTAGTGCGGCTCTTGGTTTCGGATTTCGCTGTGGCTTTTTAGGAATGCTACACATGGAAATAGTTCAGGAAAGGTTGGAAAGGGAGTTTGACATGACTGTTATAACTACAATTCCTAACGTTTCTTATAAAGCGTATACTACAAAACAAGAACTTAAGATAGTTAATAACCCAAGCGACCTTCCAGGTCCAAATGTATTGGATTATATCGAAGAACCATATATTACAGCTCAAATAATTACAAAGTCCGAGTTTATTGGTCCAATTATGTCACTTAGTATGGAAAAAAGAGGCATAATTAAAAATCAGGTTTATTTAACAACCGATAGAGTTGAACTTACATTTGAAATGCCTCTTGCAGAGATTGTTTTTGATTTTTACGATAAATTAAAAACAATATCAAGAGGATACGCTTCTTTCGACTATCATCCAATTGGGTATAAAGAATCTGATCTTATTAAGCTTGATATTATGCTAAATGGAGATCACGTTGATGCATTGTCGGCTCTGATACACAGAAAAAACTCCTACGAGCTTGGGAAGAAAATTTGCGAAAAGCTTCGCCAGTTGATACCCAGACAGCAATTTGATATAGCTATACAGGCCGGAATAGGTACGAAAATTATTGCAAGGGAAACAGTAAAAGCTTTGCGCAAGGATGTTACCGCAAAATGTTATGGTGGCGACATCTCACGTAAAAGAAAACTACTTGAGAAACAGAAAAAAGGTAAAAAACGAATGCGTATTGTTGGGAACGTAGAAGTTCCACAATCTGCATTTATGGCTGTTTTAAGACTTGATGATTAAGATTGAGCTGGGATATTTTTTAATACCTCAAGAGTAAGTCTCCAAAAACGATCTACAGTGTCTATCTTCAATCCTTCTGTTGGAGAATGAGCTCCTTTAATAGTAGGACCAAATGAAATCATATCCATACCGGGATATTTTTCCCCGATTAATCCGCATTCTAGTCCGGCATGAATAGCCAATACTTTAGGCTCTTCATTGAAGAGATTTTTAAAGGATTCTTTTGTGATACGCAATATGTTTGAATTTACGTCAGGCTTCCAGCCCGGATAACCATCGCCATGTTTTACTTTGGCACCTGCAAGATTAAACACACAAGCAACCATGTTGGTAATGTCTTTTTTGGCTGATTCAAGACTGCTCCTCTGGCTAGTTGCAATAATTATATCATTGCCCACAGTTTTTACAGAGGCCAGATTTGTTGATGTTTCAACTAGACCCGGCATATCAGGCGACATTGCAATTACTCCATGGGGGCATGCATATAAAGAATCCAGTAGTTTATTCTGAATGTTTTTGCTTATTAAATGCTCCGGCATTGCAGTCATTTCAGCTGTAATAAATAAATTCGGCTCTTTGGTTTTTTGTTCCAACTTAATTGCATTTACAAGCTGGGTAAAAAGTTCATTGAAAGACCCAGAATGTCTCTTGGGTAAAGTGATGGTGGCAACTGCTTCACGAGCAATTGCATTGCGCAAATTTCCTGCATCAATATTGGAAAGACGCATTTCAAACATCTTGTCGAAATTCCACAATAGCCTGTTGATTATTTTTACAGCATTTCCTCTGCCTTTATTAATATCATCTCCTGAATGACCACCTTGCAATCCGCCAATTTTTATTAAATATGCATCATGGTCAATTTCAGGGTTAACTTTTTCATATGGAAATGTAGCTAAAGTGTCATGTCCGCCTGCACATCCAATAAACAATTCACCGTCATCTTCAGAGTCGAGATTTAATAATATTTTCCCTGTGAGAAAGCCTTTTTCTAAAGCAAAGGCACCTGTAAGGCCTGTTTCCTCATCAACAGTAAAAAGACATTCGATAGGCCCATGTTCAATGCTGCTCGATTCCAGAATTGCCAATTGAACAGCAATTCCAATTCCATCATCCGCTCCTAAAGTAGTACCGGTGGCTCTAACCCATCCTTCGTCTATTCTTGGAATTATAGGATCTTTATCAAAATCATGCTTAACATCAGAATCTTTCTCGCAAACCATATCAAGATGGCTCTGCAGTATTACAGTTTGTCTGTTTTCATAACCACTTGTCGCATTCTTGCTGATGATTACATTGCCAGCTCTGTCTTGTTTGAAATCTAGATTGTTTTTTGCCGAAAACTCTTTAAGATAAGCTGTTATTTTATCCTCTTTTTTAGAAGGGCGAGGTATAGCAAGTATTTCTTCAAAAATTTCCCAAACTCTTTTTGGCTCAAGATGACCTAAAATATTTCCCATTTTTCCAATTTTTAAATTTTGTATTCTTTTGTAACAATAGAACAATTGTATTATTCCTTTGTTCAGGTATTGTCATTAAGCTACAAATTTACGTTTTTTGATTTTATTAATTATAAGTTTTTTATTTTTATAATCGAACCTTCATTTTTGTATTAACATAAATGGATATAAAAAGTTATCAACCAAACAAATAAATTCTTTTCTTTGCAAATAAAAACTATACAGATATGGAAACATGGGTAATTCTATTAATTGTTGCAGGAGTTTTCCTGCTTTTTCTAATAACAGGCTATAATAGGCTTGTTAGATTACGTAACGATGCCGATAAGGCATTTGCCACAATTGACACTATGGCGAAGAAACGTTATGATTTAATTCCAAATCTTGTTGCTACTGTGCAAAAATACATGGAGCATGAGAGAGGTACTCTTACAGAGATAACAGAACTTAGGGCTAAGGCTATGTCTGGAAACTTAAGCGACAATGAGAAAGTTGAGCTTAATAATAAGCTGGGTAGAGCAATGGGCAACATTATGATTGCTGTTGAAAATTATCCTGAATTAAAGGCAAACCAAAATTTCTTGCAGCTTCAGGGGTCGTTAAATGAAGTAGAAGAACAGCTTTCAGCTGCTCGTAGAGCATATAATGCCTCAGTTACAGACTATAATAATGCTGTTCAGATGTTCCCTTCAAATGTTTTTGCTATGATGTTTGGATTTAAAGCAAAAGCTCTTTTTGAAATATCTGAAAAAGAAAGACAAAACGTTGATGTAAAAGCGCTGTTCAATAGCTAATAGTTTGCAATGAAGACAATTCACGAATTTGAGAATTTTTTCAACAACAATATGTTTGACGATCTTTCTGCTCTGGAAGAAAGACGTAAAAGAATTCTCAAATTCGCTATTTTAGCATATCTTGTAGTATTTGTAGGAGTGGCGTTGTCTTTTTTTCTTGCGTTTTTATTTTGTTTTGAAGGCAACTGCATTTTGTTTGCAATAATTGGTGGTATTGCAGCATCCATTATTATAGGTGTCGTAATTTTCTACGTGAATGGCAGAGATAAAGAATTTTACTTAGATTTTAAAGAGAAAGTTATTCATGCAGTAATAAAATTTATTAGTCCGGATTTAGAGTATAATGCTAAAAACTATATTGGTCTAGATACATTCCAAAGATCAAGAATATTTACAAAAAGGGTTGATAGATACAGAGGTGATGATATGGTTGAAGGAAAGATTGATAAAACGCATATCTGGTTCTCTGAAGTTCATGCTGAATATAAACAAACTACTACCGATAGCAAGGGACGAACAAAAACATCTTATCATAAAATATTCAAGGGATTATTTTTTATAGCAGATTTTAATAAACATTTCTCATCCAGTACGGTCGTAATGCCAAATTTGCTAGGCAAGAGCGGAATAGCAAGGTTTTTCAATAAGATGAGCCCAGGTCGTCACGAAAAGTTTGTAAGCCTCGAAGATCCCGACTTCAATAAGTACTTTGTGGTTTATGGCGAAGATCAGATAGAAGCAAGGTATATTTTGTCAACATCATTAATGAAAAGGATTACCGACTTCAAGCAAAAGCACAAGAATACAATATATTTGTCTTTTGTAAATTCATTTTTGTATGTTGGAATAAGCTATTCAAAAAATCTTTTTGAACCTTCGTATTTTAAAAAGCTTACAAGATTTGAAATTGTCAAAAACTATTTTGAAGATGTTCAACTCGCAATCAGCATTGTTGAAGAGTTAAATTTGAATACAAGAATTTGGACTAAGCAATAGCTTAATGTTTTATAGGGTCAAATCCTTTCCCATAAACACCCATCACATTGGAAACAGAAATAAATGCCTCTGGGTCGATTTCTTTGATGGTTTTATAAACATCTGAAGTTTCGTGACGTCTTACAACTACCATTAACAAACAACTTTCTTCTTTTGAATACCAGCCCTTCGATTTAAGTAAAGTTACCCCACGACCAATGTCATTTGCAATCCTTTGTGCAATTTCTTCATGCTTGCGCGAAAAGATAAAAAGTTGCACGCTCTGCCTGTGTCCCATTAGCAGCATGTCTATTGAATATGATGTAACCGCCATGGCAACATAACCATAAACAATAGTCTCTATGCTTTGAAATACTAAATATGATGATGTAATAATCACCACATCCAACAACAGAATAACTCTTCCGGGGGAAATGTTTCTGTATTTATTAATAATCATTGCAATAATATCTGTTCCTCCTGTACTGCCTCCTTGTGTGAAAACAATTCCAATGCTCACACCTGATAGAATACCTCCAATAATTGCAGACATAAACCTTTCTGAAACAATTGGCTCTGTGAAATACTGAGATAATAAAGTGAAAAAGAATGCTAATACAATTATTGCGTAAATAGTTTTTATTCCAAATCTTAAGCCTAGGCTTTTTATGCTTATTAAAAGTAAGAATGCATTTATTATAAGAAACGTTACACCAATAGGGATGCCATTGTTGCTCGCATAAAAAATAAGTGCTGAAACTCCGGTAATGCCACCTCCAACTATTTCAGAAGGAATAAGAAATGCATTCCAAGCTAGTGCATTTATAAACAATCCAATGGTTATTATTGTATATGTTTTTAAGGTAGTTAGTACAGGATATTTAAACCTTGGCCTCTTAAGTCGCATGTTTAGCTTCATCTCTTTTTCTTATAAATTCGATGCAAAATTAATCAAAAATAAATATCGAATTCACACATTGAATTAGCAAAATTATTTTCATAACTTTGTGGGTGAAATATGCATGTTTTTATTGCGTTTTATAAAAAATCACAGCTATGAAAACAATTCTTTTTTTAATTTCTTTATTTTCATTTGCAGTTGTATCTAATGCAAATAATGATAAACCATTGTTCGGCAATAAACCCATTGAGGAGAATAGTTTTTCTCTTAAGCCGGAATTAGGTCTTACAGTTGGAGGATCTTTTATGCAGTTTTCTCAGTATGGTTCATTGTTCAGTCAATCTATAGCCCCAAATTTATCCTGGACTCCATCCAAGAGGTTGAGAATAACTGCCGGTGCATTAGTTTCAAATTTTAATGCCGGAACTTCATCTTTTTCAGGGTTGTCGTTTAGTTCAGCAACCTCAACCAATGGATTAAATCAGGGAAACTTTGTGAGTTCTTTATTTTATGTTGCTGGATCATTTGATTTAAACTCACGACTTACAATTAGCGGTGCCGGATATTATGACCAGAATAAAACCTCAATGTTGTTTCAAACCAACAATATGAATTTTAATAATAATGAAATTAAAGGTATGATGTTGGGCCTTGACTATAAAATCTCTGGTAACATAAGATTTGGAGCTGAAATTAATTTTAACTCAGGCTACAATCCCTTGTCGCCTTTCAATCAAGGATATTATAATAACTCACCGTTTAGAAGACATAACGGCTGGTAAAAAGATTTCAGATGGAAGTTTTTAAAATTTATGCAGGGGGTGAGTTTATTGAAACACCCCTTTCTTTATTAGTATCAAACCCATATAATGACATTGCATTTGCTCAAGCTTTTTTAGCAGATGAGAAAGTTTTACAATTTTCTTCTGAAAAAGCTGTTGAAGCTTTTAAAAAGCTAAAAAGTATTTCTGCTTATGAAAGATACAAGTCTTTAAGCTTCATTGCATCTGAAATTTTGGCTAATGAAGAAAGGTTTGCAATGCTCATTGCGCAGGAGGCAGCCAAGCCATGGAAATATGCTTTAGCTGAAGTTCGTAGGGCAGCGCAAACATTTGTTGTTGCCTCAGAAGAATGCAAAAGGTTGCCCATGGAATACATGAGATTAGATTGGTCGGTTGAAGGAATCGGCCGCGAAGGATTAATAAAATATTTTCCTATTGGTCCTATTGCAGGAATAAGCCCTTTTAATTTTCCTTTAAATCTTGCCGCGCATAAAATCGCTCCTGCATTAGCTGCCGGCTGCCCAATTGTGCTTAAGCCGGCATCATCTACTCCTTTGGCTACTTTAGAGCTGGCCAAAATTGTTGACAAGTCTGGCTTTCCCAAAGGAAGTATGTCTATCCTTCCAATGAACAGGTCTACGGGCGATATGCTTGTTACAAGTGATGTGTTTAAGCTTCTTACTTTTACAGGTTCTTCTGAAGTGGGTTGGAAAATGAAATCTAGAGCAGGAAAGAAAAAAGTTGTACTTGAGCTGGGTGGAAATGCAGGAACAATAATAACAGATTCTGCAGATATTTCTCATGCAGCTAAAAGATGTGTTGTTGGTGGATTCGCCTATCAGGGACAGGTTTGCATTCATGCTCAAAGGTTGTTTGTTCATAAAAGTGTTTTCGACGATTTTTGTGCGGAGTTTTTGCCTTTGGTGAAAAATTTAAAATATGGAGATCCTTTAAGTAAAGATACTGATATAACTGCAATGATAGATGAGGTAAACGCATTAAGAGTTGAGGAATGGATTAATGAAGCAGTTAGAGATGGGGCGGAATTGCTTTGCGGTGGTAAAAGAACAGGAGCTTATGTTGAACCAACTGTAATTACCAATGTTAAGCCGGAAATGAAAGTGTCTTGTTTGGAAATATTTGGGCCTGTTGTTACACTTCAACCTTATACTGATTTTAAAGAAGTTGTTGACCAGGTAAATAATACAAATTATGGTTTACAAGCCGGTATTTTTACAAATAATATTAAAGAACTTGATTATGCATTCAACGAAATTGAAGCTGGTGGTGTAATTCATAATGATGTTCCTGTTTTTCGCACCGACCACATGCCTTATGGTGGAGTGAAAGATAGTGGAATTGGCAGGGAGGGTGTTAAGTATGCCATACATGATATGCTCGAACCCAAGATTCTTGTCAGATAAAAAGCTACTCTCTTTTGCTTTTAAAATAGTCTTTTAAAAGCTTGGAGCATTCTTCCTTTCTAAAGCCTTTTTTAACTACAGTCTTAGGATGGAAAACACTTTGGTTATAAATAGAAAATCCTCTTTTTTCGTCATCAGCTCCGTATACAATCTTTGATATTTGAGACCATTGCAAAGCACCCGCGCACATCAAACAAGGCTCAAGAGTTATGTATATTGTGCAATCTTTTAAGTATTTTCCGCCGAGATATTCTGAAGCTGCTGTAATAGCCTGCATCTCTGCATGGGCAGTTACATCATTTAATTTTTCAGTGAGATTGTGTGCTTTTGCAATTATTTGATTATTGCATACAATTATTGCCCCAACAGGCACTTCGTCAATTTCTAAAGCTTTTTGTGCTTCTTTTATTGCTTCGCCCATATAATAATCATCAGAGAATACTGAGAAATTCATAATCAGAGGGTTTTGATAAAATCACTTACTTTTTCCATAAGCCAGTGTGGGGTGGAAGTTGCTCCGGATATGCCAACTATCTCTCCTTCAGAAAACCATTCAGGATGTATTTCTTCCGGCCTACTAATGAAATATGCATTTGTGTTTTCTTTGCTGCATACGTCAAATAAAACTTTTGCATTTGAAGATCTTTTTCCACCTACAAAAATAACCTTTGAATACATTCTGCAAAATTTTTGCAACCTTGGATGGCGATTTGAAACTCTCCTGCAAATAGTGTCCTTTACCGTAATATCTTTATTGGCCTGTTTAAGATAATCAACAATCTCATAAAATTTTTCAATAGACTGTGTTGTTTGACTGTAGATAGTTATCTTATCCGGAATAGAATTAATGTTAATGTCATCAATTTTTTCAACAATTAGGGCTTTGTCATCTACCTGCCCGTTTAACGCAATCACCTCAGGATGGTCAGGTTTACCAAAAATAATTATGAACTCATTGTTGTGATATGATGTTTTGACTTTCTGTTGCAACTTTTTAATTATCGGGCAAGAAGCATCAATTATTTTGTTGCTGTTGTCAATGGCTGTTTTGTAGCTTTTTGGATGTTCTCCGTGTGCGCGAAACAATATTGTTTTGTTTTTCAGATTGCCTAATTCTTGATGATTTATGGTTTTCATCCCTCTTTTTGAAAGACGGCTAACTTCTTCGTCGTTGTGCACAATTTCTCCCAAACAAAAAAGTTCATTGCCCTGCTCAATAGCATGCTCTGCTTTGTTAATGGCTTCCACTACTCCGAAGCAGAAGCCTGAATCCGGGTCAATTACTGTCTGAAGGTTGAGTTTTCCCATAGCATTGCAAAATTAGACTATTTTTTCTTAGTTTAAAATCCAAACAAAAACTGAGATGCGATGTTTATTTGCTTGAAGATTCTTTTTTGTTGATATTTGCAAACTTTTTAAAATGAAAAATATGTTGAGAATAATTGCTGTTGTTTTATTTGCATTTTCGTTTTCTAGTTTAAATGCGCAGGATAGGGAATTGAAATTTTATCAGGATAAAATTTACGAATCATTTATTACTGATAATATAAAAATTTGGGAAGGTGCCGTTGGTTTAATGGAGGCTTCTTACAGGAATAACCCTAGAGAGGAACTTTTGTATAATATCGTTCTTGCAAATTATGGACTTATTGGGTATCATTTGGGTTTTGATAATTCTAAACAGGGAAGATATTATTTAGATAGAGCATATCCATTTCTTGAGGAACTTTTTAAGAATCCTAAGTATGAAGCTGAAGCTTGGGCATTTCAGGCTGCATTTTATGGTTATGAAATGTCGCTAAATAGGCTAAAGGGAGTTACTCTGGGAACCAGAAGTTATGCTGCAGCAGACAAAGCAGTAGCAGCAAATCCAAAATATGCAAGGGCGTGGGTTGAAAAAGGTAATTTGAGCTTTTATACTCCTTCAATTTTTGGTGGTTCAAAAAAAGAAGCAGCAGAGCATTATGCGAAAGCTATTAAGATTTATGAAGTGAATATGCCGTACAGCCATCGCTGGTTGTATCTAAATACATTGATTTCGCTTGCAAAATCATATGAATATACTTCAAGAGTGCAAGATGCAATAATAGTTATGGATAAAGTTTTAAAATTCGAACCTAATTTTAAATGGGCAAAAGAAGATTATTTGCCAAATCTTGAAAAGAAAAATTAATTATTCAACTAGCTTCTTATAAAAGCTTTTACTTTACTATTTGCTTCATTTATTGCTTCTTCAAGAACGTTGTTAATAATTCTAACGTCAAACTTGTCTGCAAATCCTAATTCATATTCAGCCTTGTCTATCCTTTTCTGCAAAGTTTCTAAAGTTTCAGTTTGTCTGTTTTCTAATCTTCTTTTCAACTCTTCAATAGATGGAGGCTTTATGAAAATAGATAATGCTTCTTGTGGGTATTGTTCCTTTATATTTAAACCTCCAATTACATCTACATCAAAAACTACGTGATGCCCTTTATCCCAAATCCTTTCTAACTCAGATTTCAAGGTGCCGTAATAACTACCCGGGTATACTTCCTCCCATTCCACAAATTGTTCTTCTTTAATTTTTTGGCGAAATTCTTCTGCAGATATAAAGTAATAATCTTTGCCGTTTATCTCAGTTGGACGCATTGGTCTTGAGCAAGCAGATACTGAAAACTCTAATTCAGGAATTTTTTTTAGCAACTCTTTTACAATGCTTGTTTTGCCTGCACCTGATGGAGCCGAAAAAATTATCAATTTGCCTTTCATCTTTATATTAGGTTCATTAATTGTTCTTTTATTTTTTCCAATTCATCTTTCATCTGAACTACTATTTTCTGCATTTCTGCATGTTGAGCCTTGCTGCCAATAGTGTTTATTTCTCTGCCTATTTCTTGCGAAATGAATCCTAGCTTTTTGCCGCTGCTTTCTTCAGTTTTTATTGTCTCTGTAAAGTATTGCAGATGTTTTCCTAGTCTAACTTTTTCTTCGTTTATGTCAAGTTTCTCAAAATAATAAATCAGCTCTTGTTCAAACCTATTTGTGTCCAACTGCCCTTTCTCAGCGATACTTGATAGTGCTGAGGTCATTTTCAGCTTTAATTGGTCTATCCTTTCACCTTCATGTTTTGGAATTTCATCAAGCAGATTTTTAATGCTTTGAATATTGTTGTTAATATCTTTTTTAAGATGCTCCCCTTCCGATTTTCTAAATTCTATAAGATTAGCGATAGCCTCGTTAATGCAGTTTTCAAATATCTCCCATTGCGCAGATCCGAAATCTTCTGTTGAAGAAGTAACTACGTCAGGCATTTTCATAACAGTATTTATTACTGCTTCACCAACATTAACGTCAAGCTCATCTGCAATGCTCTTTATTGCTTTATAATATTGTTTAAAAAGCGCTTTATTAATCGATAATCCACTTTGAACGTCAGTGTTTTCATAAGTAACTATAAATTCAATTTTGCCTCTAATAAGCTTTTCTGAAAGTAAATTTCTAATCTGATTTTCTTTCTCTCTAACAATTTGTGGCATTTTAAGAAACAAATCAAGAGACTTACTGTTTAATGCTTTTATTTCAATGTTAAAAGCTTTGCCATTTATTTGACATGTGCTTTTGCCATAACCGGTCATTGATGTTGCCATGTTGCTTTTTTTTACAAATATAGGTTTTTATAATAAAGGAATAAATAAATGACCGTTGTACTTCACGGTTAATAATTTTTGCCTTTTTATATTCCTATAAAAACATATAGTCTTTTTATTTGTTCTTACATATTTAAAAATAAATTATATTTGAAAAAATATTTGGTTTAAATGGATATTCCCAGTAGTTTATTGAATGATTATAGATTGCTTTTCCAAGCAGTGGAGCAAAGTGCCAACTCAATTGTTATCACAGATAAGCTATCCAAAATTCTATTTGTTAATAAAAAATTTCTCGAAATTACCGGTTATTCAAGTGAGGAAGTAATCGGCAAAAATTCTAATACCCTAAAATCAGGGAAGCAAGATAAGGTATTTTATAAGGAGCTTTGGGATACTATATCAGCAGGCAAGCAATGGCAAGGAGAATTTCATAACAAGAAAAAAGATGGAGATTTTTTTTGGGAATATGCAACAATATCTCCTGTGATTAATGAAAAAGGAGAAATTACAAACTACATTGCAATTAAAGAAGACATCACCAAGAGAAAAGAGGCAGAAGAAGCTTTGGAGATGGCAAGGCAAGAAATTATGAAAACCTATAAGGCTAAGCTAGAGTTCTTGTCTGTTATGAGTCATGAAATTAGAACGCCTTTAAATGCAATTATTGGTGTTTCTAATTTGTTGATGTATGAAGGGGTTAATTCTGAGCAGAAGGAAAACCTTGAAGTTTTAAACTTTTCTACCGATAATCTTTTGCACCTAATTGATGATATTCTTGATTATTCTAAGTTCGAATCAGGTAAGCTGGAGTTGGAAAATATTCCATTTAGTCTGAAAAATAGTATTTTAAAAATTGTAGAAGTTTGGAAGCCAAAAGCCTCAGAAAAAGAGTTAGCCCTATTAACGAGTTTTGAGGGGCTAGAAAATGTTAATATTTTGGGAGATCCAAATAGGTTGGCGCAAGTACTTAATAATCTCATATCTAATGCAATAAAATTTACCGAAAGAGGCGAAATTACTATTGGCTATAATGCTAAAAAAATTGGAGTTAATGAAGCCGCTATTGATTTGTATGTTAAGGACTCCGGTGTCGGAATTAAAAAAGAAAAACAGAATGAGCTGTTTAACCCGTTTTCTCAAGGCGGTGTTGATATTGCAAGAAAGTTTGGTGGAAGTGGATTAGGTTTGGCAATTGTGAAAAAGATTGTTGATCTTCATAAAGGAAAAATTGAAGTTCAGTCGGAAGTCGGTATTGGAACCAAAATTATAGTCAGCTTTATCAGAAAGCTAAGCATTGAAAACGCATATGATATATTTGAAAAAAAGGAAACAGCTGAAGTAAGTCTCATTGGATTAAAAGTTTTGCTTATAGAAGATAATCTTATGAATATTATGCTTGCCAGAAAGTGGTTGAAAAAGTGGGGCGCAAATGTGAGAATTGCAGAAACTGACGAAATTGCTATGAACTTAATTGATAATGTTCCTTTTGATGTTGCCCTGGTAGATCTTAATATGCCGGACTCAGACGGATATAAACTCGCACAATACACTAGAAATAAAGAAAATAAAAATAAGAATGTCCCTATGATTGCTCTTACAGCATCTGTAGATCAGGGGCTAAGGGAGAAAGTAATAGCAAGCGGAATGAATGACTTGGTTATCAAGCCATTTAATCCGCAAAAACTTTTAAATGCTATATACACTCAGTGTGAATATTTAATTAAAGAAAACATTGAAAGGGAAGACGAAATTATTGAAGAAGAATTGATGGTTGACATTTCTGATGGAAAGAAACAAGAAAGAGATGATAAAGATGCTATAAAATTAATTCTTGAAAAATGGCCAACAACACCTAAGAGTAAATTTAACTCAGAAGAAGTTGCAATAATTAAAGACTTTCTGTTGAAAAATAATATGAATGAGGAGCATAGCATCTTTACAGAATGGGTAAGATTGTCGGAAAGTATAAAAGACAACAGCGGTGATATTTTTCTTTCTTCTTTAAAGAAAGAAAACCTTGACTCAATTCTAAAGGTGATGAAACAGAAATATTGGAGTGTTGTTATGAGAGGTTAGAATTGATTTAATCTCTCTAGCTCATTCTTCAGTTGTGTAATGGCAAGATAGCTGATTTTTTCAATTCTCTCAATTAGTCCGGGCATTGCATCTATATTAACTTCTTTAGATGCAGATTGCTCAAGAGTTTCCAATTCTTCAGCAATTGATTTAATTCCCATAAATCCAATCTGAGGCTTATACTTATGCGTTATTTCTCTTAGTGCTTTCCAATTTTTATTTGAATGTTGAAGTTTTATTTCTTCTAAAGATAAAGGAGCGTTTTCTATAAAGAAAAGTATCATGTTTTTTTTAAAATCCAAATCATCATCGCTCAGTTCATCAAGATATTCAAAGTCATATAATAATTTGTTTTCAGGGTCAGAGTGGCGTAATTGTGTCATGGTAGTTTAATGTTGTTTTTTGTTCTTAACTAAAAGCTCAATTTTCTGTTGAAGTTCACTAATTTTAAATGGCTTTGGTATGTAGTCATTTGCTCCTGCGTTTATGCATAGGCTTGGAGTGTCATTCATTATATTTGCAGAAACAGATATTATTGGGACTGAATTAAATGGTTCAGGCATGTTTTTTCTAATATGTTTTATAGCTTCAAAGCCATCCATAACCGGCATGTGCATGTCCATCAAAATAATATCGAATTTTCCTGTTTGAAGTTTTTCAATAGCTACTTGTCCGTTTTCAGCAAAATCATAACCAAAACCCATTTTTTGCATTTGTTTACGAAATACTATCTGATTCAATTCAGTGTCTTCAGCTATAAGCACTTTAATGTTCACTATTTCTTCGGAGTTATTTAGAGCCGCAATATCTGATAATTCTTCTATGTATTTCGAGAAATTCAATGAAAAACTTACTGTTGTACCCTTGTCTTCCTCACTATTAATTAAGAATCTGCCGCCTTGAGCTTCAATAACATTTTTAGCAATTGTCAAACCTAAGCCTGCTCCTCCAATAGGTCTTGAATAATCCATGTGGGCCTGGTTGAATTTCTCAAGAATGAAGTCAAGCTTTTCTCTTGGAATACCAATGCCTGAGTCACTAACCTTAAACTGCACAATGTAATTATTAGTTCCTTCGTAAACCATTTCAGCTTCAAGCTTAACAGTCCCTGAGTCTGTATAATTAATTGAGTTTTCAACCAACTGCAGTAATATCTGCTTCAATCTGAAAGGGTCTCCAATAAGTTTATGCGGCAAATTGGAGCTTATTATTGTTTGGTAAACTAATCCTTTGCTTTTTATTAAATCTGAAAACATTATAGGAATTTGCTCAATAATATCTGCAGGGCAAAACTCTTTTCTTTCAATCTTCAGCTGCCCGGTTTCAATTTTATTTAAATCAATAAGATCGTCAACCATCTTGGTAAGCATAGTGCCTGCATTTTCTAAATGACTTAGATAAGTAACCTGTTCTTCAGTAAGAAGAGAATCTTTCATAAGGCTAATTATTCCTAAAATGCCATGCAATGGGGTTCTTAATTCATGGCTCATATTTGCCAAAAACATTTGCTTAATCTCTATTGCTTTTTTATATTCTGTAATGTCGTTGCCAACTAGTACATACTGCGAAATTTCATTGTCTTTATTATGAAAACAAAATGCTGTTACATCCATCCAAAGACTACCGCCATCTTTCTTTATCAAGTGCAGATGACCCTTCCAAGCTCCTTGCTCCTTAAGTGTATCTGTAAGGTTTTTGAATTCGTCTTCTTTGAAAAGTCTTGTAACGCAATTATAGTCATTTGCAATCAGATTATTCATTGTATATCCGGTGGCATGAATGAAATTTTCGTTGGCATAATCAAATTCATTGTTGCTGTTAAATAATAAAATGAAAGCAAATGCATCAAAAGTTCGATGAAGCATTGGAAGCAACTGCTTGCGGTTATCATGTGTGAGATGTCTGAGAAACTCTTGATTCATTGCCTATTTTTTGTTTGATGATTTATGAATTAATTGTCGTCAAATTTTTATATGTAAATAAATAGCAATAATTTAGTGCTAATTTAATAAAAGTAATTAAGATTCGATGATTTTATAATCATTTCAATTATTTAAAACAAAAAATGTTTTGAAGAGTTCAATAATAGTTTTTCGAACTTGTTTATTTGTGTCCTTTGTCTTTCTTTCTGCGTTTCTCAATGCTCAAAGGTTTGATGGGGGGATAAAAGCTGGTATTGTTGCTAGTGAAGTCTCAGGAGATGAACTTGCTGGGCCCAATAAATTAGGGTTTTTTGCAGGAGTCTATACTAATAGAGAAATTTCAGAATATTCTAAATTTCAGCTTGAACTTTCATATATATCTAAGGGTAGCAGAGGAATTCCAAGCGAAAATCAACCCAGAAATTATAAATTGAATCTTGGATATGCTGAAACGTCTTTGTTTTTTATTCATAATCTTAAAAAGTATTCGTCTCAATCATATATCCAAAAAATGTCGGCAGAGGTTGGATTGTCTTTTGGTGTTCTTGTTAATTATTTCGAATCACAAGATGGTTTTGAAATTGATTTATCTCAGAATAGACCTTTTTATGGGTATGAAGGAAATATCTGGGCAGGGTTTTATCTGCCTATAAACGATAATCTGAATTTCAACCTGAGATATTCTAATTCAATTACTCCTATAAGAAAGCATCAATCAGGTATTGTAGTTTGGTATAATTGGGGACAGTATCATTCTCTGTGGACTTTTGGGTTTGAATATACTTTTTGATGAAATTATAATTATACTATGGAAAAACACAAGCTAATTCTAGCTATTACAGGAGCCAGTGGGGCCATATATGCAAAGGATTTAATTAAAAAACTACAAATTATTGATGACCAGCTTGATGAATGCTGTTTGATATTTAGTGATGTTGCTAAGCAAGTTTGGGAATACGAACTTGAAGAAGCATTTCCAAATGATTTTTATTTTCCGGTTATTGAGCCTGACGATTTTTTTAGCCCTGTGGCATCTGGGTCTGCAGGTTTTAATAAAATGATAGTTTGCCCATGTAGTATGGGTACTTTGGGCAGAATAGCCGCCGGGATTGCTGACGAACTTATAGCCAGAGCGGCTGATGTTATTCTGAAGGAAAATAAAACTCTGCTTCTCGTCCCAAGAGAAACACCATTTAATAAAATTCATATAGAAAATATCTCTAGAATTGCCAATGCAGGTGGAATTATCATGCCTGCAATGCCCGGATTTTACTCTAAACCATTGTCTATACATGAAATGGTTTCTAATTTCACCGATAGAGTATTGTCGGTTGCCGGATTTAGTATAAATGGATTTAAATGGGGCTATGACCCTGCTGAGTGAGGATTGTGCAGATTGAAAAGATTGAAAAGATTGAAGATATTGCCCCAATATGCAAATGTGATAATGTGCCAATTATTACATACGAAATAGCCAGCAGTCGACTATCATAAGAATGCCACTTATATTGTAACTCTTCTGTAACTCTTCTGTAACTAATTCTGTTAAGCAAAAAGCAGGAGATAACAATCGTAATTTTCATACCCTAAAGCACAGCTACTCTGCAGTAAAGTCTGTTCTTATATTTATGTATCCTGGATAGGCAATGTCTTTAGAGCCTATTTTAATGTATGGTTTGGCTTTGAATGTTACTCTATTTACATTTGTACTAATGCCGGAAAGATTTAAAGCTAGTCCAAGCAATGCTGATCCTCCTCCTGAAGATATTACCTCTTTTAAATCGGACTTTATTTCAATGGGCACAGTTACAATTGCATCATTTGGCGGTAAAACAACTTTTTTGATTGTAGAGCCTGTCATAATCTCAAAATCATCAATTAGCATTATCCAGTCAATTCTGTTCATTGCTGCAGTGCTTTTGTTCGGGTTTTTTATGTCAACAAATAATGTCATGTCCATTAGTAACGGACCTGTGGCTATAGAAGTTAGCAATGATGTAACATCCAGCCTTGAAAAGTCGGAAATCTTACTCTTGTCCATCACATCTATTCCATTCAATGTTATTTTGTCAACTTTGTTAACCCTAAATTCGCATTTCGAAAAAGTTGATGCCCTTTTAATAGTAATGCACGAAGTTGCATTTATCATTGTCACTATAAATAAAAGAATTGTTACTTTTTTCATTTTGGCTGATAATAATTAAAACAAAATTATAACTAAAAAACTCTAACCATATTGTATCCTGTGCGTTTAACAGTAAAGATATTAAACATTTATTAATATTTTGTTACCTTTGCATCGATTTTGGGAAGCCATGATAAATTTAAACTCAACAAACTCGCGAATTTCCTTTCTGAGAAGGATTGTTAAGTCTCTCAAGATAGTGCACAGGTCGGCAATAATTTTTAAATACCCATTCTTGCTTTCTTTGCTATTGATTTCTTCTCAACTTCATCAAGCTTTTGAAAAGTCTGATGAATGCCACATTTACGACCTAAGAAGATATTTATTTGTTGAGGAAAAGGATAAATTTCCTCAAGAATACGTTGATTATATTAGTGAGAATGTTGATGTAATTCTTGCAAGGTTTGGGTTTAATGGTGCTGTATTGATTGCCCAAGAAGGTCAGATATTATTTGAAAAATATAATGGATTAGCCGATTTAAGAGATACTTCTTCATATGTTAATAGCAATACATTGTTTCAGCTCGCTTCTGTTGGGAAACAGTTTACTGCTATTGCAACAGTTATGCTTAAAGAGAGGGGGTATTTTGAATATGATGATTTTGTAGCTGATTATATTGATAGCTTCCCATACCCAAATATTACAATAAGACATTTGCTAAATCATACGTCTGGCCTGCAGAATTATATGTACTTGCTAGATCATTATTGGAAGCAAGACTCTTTTCCTAAAAACTCTGATTTGGTAAGTCTTTTCGCCGAGCACAATCTGCCTCTCAATTTCTCTCCGGGAAGACGATTTGCATATTCAAATACAGGTTACGCATTTCTTGCATTGCTAATTGAAGAAGTGTCCGCAATGCCTTTTGCTGATTTTATGAAACAGGAATTGTTTATTCCTTTAGGGATGAATAACACATTTGTTTACTCTCCTGAAAATAACAATATTGAAAATAGGTCGTTTGGCTTTTCAAGAAGAAATCATAGGTCGATAGTTTCCGATGATATTCACGATGGTATTGTTGGTGATAAAGGGTTTTTTAGTACTTCAAGAGATCTTTTCAGGTGGGATATGGCATTAACGCATTTTTCTCCAATTTCAAAAGAGGGAATGCAAGAAGCTGTTTCTAAAGCGGTTTTGAATAACGGAAGAGAAGTGAATTATGGCTTTGGCTGGAGACTTAAAAAAGTTAATAATTATGATTTTGTTTATCATCATGGCTGGTGGCACGGCTTCAGAACTGTTTATAAAAGGATACCAGAAAAAAACATTGTTATAATAATTCTGAATAATACAAATTCCAATATAGGTGTTATTACAAGAAATATTAACAAACTATTGCTCCTTGATTTTGACAATTCAAATGAGCATATAGCTGATAATCAAGAGTTTTAGTCTTATTTACAAAGCGGGTTTTCAGTCTCAGGTTACAATTCATTAATAAAAAAAGATTGCCCTTTTCTAAAAAAATCAAAAAAAATTCATTAATTTTACATGATAATTTAATATTTTTTAAACAAATTGCCATGAAAAGCATTGATAGGTCCTATTACGTGATGATTGCGCTAATCGGGTTTCTGGTTGTTTTGGTTGGTTATATTTTTTATTTGGGTATTTTTTCCAAAATTGAAGTTTCTGAAAATTCAGCAATAGGAGTTAAGGCTTCTGCGCATTTTAGTGCTGATAATAATTATACTACAAGTAACTTTATGGATGATTTCTTCTTGTCTCTTATGCTGGAAGAAGGTATAGTTACTCAGAGAGGCATTGGTGCTGGTAATAGATTAGATCCTGATTATGTTGAAGCTTATAAAGCCAGACAAAATGAGATGGCGAATTATCAGTTGATGCTTGAGCAAAGAATTGAGCAGAATGCTAGATTGAAAACCCTTTCTAAGTTAAATAACTTTAAGACACCCGAAAGAATACCAAGAAGCAATAGATTTGTTATAACTCTTGAAAAAGCAAATGCTTATCCAAATTTGAAAGATTATTTAGAAGCTAATAATCTGCCGGATACATTGAAAGTAATGAAGATTATTGACAATAGCAAAAAAAAGACTCTGTTGATATTATCTCTAGAGCCTTTAGGGTAGTTTAAAAACCTTAATTTCTAATCTTTTACATATCTTACTGAAAACCCACAGCGTTTATCATCGATTATTTTAAACACATTTTCTTTTTTCTGAATTATATATCTTAGCCAGGCATTTAGCTCTCCGGCTTCTGTAGATGTCCAAAAGTCACCTGCTCTATTTATGCTTAAAAAATCATCATGTACTGTTTTATAACCTGCAAATACTAAATCCAAACCACTGTCACCTCCAATCAAGACTTTCTTAAATGAAGCTTTAGGACCTCCAAGTTTTTCTAGCATTTCATCCCATTCTAGATCTGAAGGCAGATGCCAGCCCTTAGGGCAAGCCTTTATTGCGGCATCCCATGTGTAAAGCCTGCCATATTTTTCTCCATTGTTAAGGTCGTTATCGTAAGACCAGCTATTTTCAATTGGGAGATTTAGATTCTCGGCCATCCAGATTGTATTGTTAATGTTAACAGTTTTGTAAGATTTGCCGCCTAATTCGAGTTTAATATTACTTTGCTCAATCATGGGTTTGGTTTTTCGATTTTCCTAGTTAAGAGTAAAATTACACAAATTTAGAATTAAATAGAAAACTTGGCTGAATTTTTTGTGGTTTTTTGAGTTTAATAGATTAATTTGGGTTGCTATATTTTTTAATGGCTTAATTTTTCTAATTTTGCCCTGAAATTCATTTGATTGTTAAAACAAAAATTTTTTTAATATGAAAAAAGCATTTGTATTTCCCGGACAGGGAGCCCAGTTTGTTGGAATGGGGAAAGACCTCTATGATAACTCTGCTAAAGGTCGTGAATTGTTTGAAAAAGCAAATGATATTCTTGGTTTTAGAATAACAGATCTTATGTTTAGTGGTACAGACGAAGATCTTCGACAAACAAAAGTTACTCAACCTGCTATTTTTCTTCATTCTGTTATTTTAGCAACTACAATGGGAGATAAATTTGTTCCTGATATGGTTGCAGGTCATTCGCTTGGTGAGTTTTCAGCACTTGTAGCTGCAAACGCATTAAGCTTTGAAGATGGATTGGTCTTAGTTTCTAAAAGAGCTATGGCAATGCAAAAAGCCTGCGAGGCAGAGCCTTCTACTATGGCAGCAATTATTGGAATTGATGATAAGATTGTTGAAGAAATTTGTGCGGAAATCCCTGAAATAGTTGTTCCCGCTAATTATAATAGCCCCGGACAGTTGGTTATTAGTGGAAGTATGAAAGGTATTGACATTGCATGTGAGAAGATAAAAGCTGCCGGAGCAAAAAGGGCATTACCTCTGAAAGTGGGAGGAGCATTTCACTCACCTCTTATGGAGCCAGCAAAAGTTGAATTGGCAAAAGCTATTAACGAAACTTCATTTAGCTCTCCTATATGCCCTGTTTATCAAAACGTAAGTGCAAAACCTTTTACTGCTCCTGAACATATAAAACAAAATCTTATTGAGCAGTTAACTTCGCCTGTTTTGTGGACTCAGATTATGAATAATATGATTGCTGATGGAGCAGGAATATTTATAGAAGTTGGCCCTGGAACTGTTTTGCAAGGTCTTATGAAAAAAGTAAAAAGCGACATAGAAGCTTATAGCGCTTAAATAATATGGCACTAACCATTGTTTTATTCATTGCAGGCTTTATACTGCTAATATTTGGAGCTAACTGGCTTGTTGATGGAGCTGCGTCGATTGCCAGAAAACACAAAATTTCAAATATTGTAATTGGATTAACAATTGTTGCCTTAGGAACATCCAGCCCGGAGCTTGTAGTAAACCTAGCTGCAAGCTTCAAGGGCTCCGCTGATATTGCAATGGGTAATATACTGGGAAGTAACATTGCTAATATCCTTCTAATATTAGGTGTTTCTGCATTAATATTTCCTCTAAGAGTAAATAGCAATACACAATGGAAGGAGATTCCATTCAGTCTGCTTGCAGCTGTTTTAATTGGTATCTGCCTAAATGACTCTCTTATCGACGGGACAAAAGCCTCTTATTTATACAGAAGTGATGGTATAGTTCTAATTGCTTTTTTTATTCTTTTTATGGCATACACATTTAGCATTGCTAAACAAAAGAAAGAGGATGAATTTCAGGAAGTAAAAGAATTAAAGCCTATTATTTCATGGATAATGATTTTTGGAGGTATTGGAGGTCTTGTTTTAGGTGGTAAATGGATTGTTGATAGTTCTATTGAGATTGCAACTTGGCTCGGAATGAGTGAAGCCGTAATTAGCCTTACAATAGTTGCGCTTGGGACTTCTCTGCCTGAACTGGCAACATGTGTTGTTGCTGCATACAAGAAAAATGCAGATATCGTAATAGGCAACGTTATTGGATCAAATATTTTTAATGTGTTTTTTGTGTTAGGCGTTAGTGCTGTGATTAAGCCTATTCCATTTAACGAAGCTCTCAACTTTGATATTATTGTTGGAATATTTGCTGCTTTTATTCTTATTGTGTTTTTAATTACTCCGAGAAAAAACATTCTTGATAAGTGGGAGGGAGGAGTTTTATTTCTGTTCTATATAGCATATATAACTTTTCTTCTAATAAGAGGATAAGTTCTAATATAACAGCCTATTCTTTATTTTTTCTGAAGAAATCAGTTTTTTAAGTGCCGGAGTATTCAATATTTTTCTAAAGTAAGAAAGTTGTTGTGTATTATGAAGGTCGGAGCCAACAAAATCTATCATTTCAGCGTCAATGAGTTTTTCTGCAATTTTCTTAACAGGGTAAGGATAATAGCCGGTTAACGACAATAAGTTCAACTGAAAATACACATCCCTGTTTTTTAAGTCTTCAAGCTTTGAAAAATCATCATACCAAAATGAATATCGCTCCGGATGTGCCATTATTATTTTGTAGTTATTTATTTGAAGGTCAAATATATTCTCGTACAAATCGGGAGGTGCTGAGAAATATGGAACTTCCACAAGAATATATCTGTCTTTTAAAGTCATCAGATTTCCGTTTTTGAGATGCTCTTTGAAAGAATCATCCATAAGATACTCTGCCGCAGCATCTATTTCTATGTCTAAATTCTCTTTCTTTATTACTTCTCTCAGCTCTGATAAGCCTTTTAGAATAATGTCAGGATCGTTTTTGTAAATATCGGCCATAATATGTGGCGTAGTAATAACCTTTTTATAGCCAAGTGAAATTAATTCCCGAATTATCTTAACAGCTGAATCATAATCTTTAACTCCATCGTCAATTCCTGGAATCAAGTGAGAGTGCATATCTACCATGAAAGAGGAAATATCCAGTGGATGTTTCAACTTCCCGGAGCCAAATATGTTTTTAAAGATTCTCATTTTATTCTTTTTGATGAGAATAGTTTTCTTTAAACCAGTTGAGAGTAATTTCTAAGCCTTTCTTAATGTCAACTTGAGGCTTATAACCCAGCAATTTCTCTGCTTTTGATATATCTGCAAGCGAATGTAAAACATCGCCATCTCTTGTATCTCTGTATATCGGTTCAATAGTATGGGTGCCTGATGCCGTCCTGATAATATTAAATAAATCATTAATGGTTGTTCGTTCGCCGCATGCAATGTTAAATATGTTTCCAGCTATGCTAATGTCGGCAAAAAGGGCTTTAATATTGGCCTGTACAGCGTTTTCAACGAACGTAAAGTCTCTTGATTGTTCGCCGTCTCCATTAATAAACGGACTTTCATTATTCAGCATGGCAAAAATAAAAAGAGGAATAGCTGCTGCATATGGGCCGGATGGGCTCTGCCTTGGGCCAAAAATATTAAAGTATCTCAACCCTACAACAGATAATTTATAGTTAAGTGCAAATACTTCAGCATATAACTCATCAACTCTTTTTGATGCTGCGTAAGGTGAAAGTGGACTGCCTATATTGTCTTCTTTTTTCGGCAAATGAGGACTGTCGCCGTAAACACTTGAAGAACTTGCATATATAAATCTCTTAACATTGTTTTCTTGTGATGCCTTTAAAATATTTAGAAAACCGGTAACATTTGCTTCATTGGTTGAAATTGGGTCTTTAATAGACCGAGGCACTGAGCCAAGCGCAGCTTGATGCAATACGTAATCAACATCTCTGCAAGATTCATTACATGTTTTGAAATCCCTAATGTCACCTTCTATTAATTCAAAGTTGCTAAGGTTAATAAATGGTTGTAGATTTGCTTTAAACCCGGTAGAGAAATTATCAAGAACTTTTACCTTTCCTGCGTTATATTTAATCAAATACTCAACTATGTGAGATCCAATAAATCCTGCTCCTCCCGTTACTAAAAAGGAATTTTTACTTATGTCTTTTGTATGGAAAGGGGTTTTGTACATCTTACCTTTTTATATATTGATTATCGTAATACTTCTGATATTCGCCAGATGTCACGCTTTCAAGCCATTCTTTATTATTCAAATACCATTCAACGGTTATTTCGAGCCCTTGTTCGAAAGTCACAGATGGTTTCCAACCTAATTCATTTTGTATTTTGGAAGCATCAATTGCATATCTTAAATCGTGTCCGGCTCTATCTTTTATATATGTAATTAATGATTCGGAAGTTCCGGGGTTTCTTCCGGTTTTTTTATCCATTATGCTACATAATAGCTTAATCAAATCAATGTTTTTCCATTCATTATGGCCGCCAATATTATATGTTTCTCCTATTCTGCCTTTATGAAAAATTGTATCAATTGCTACTGTATGATCTAAAACAAAAAGCCAATCTCTTACATTTTCTCCTTTCCCGTAAACCGGTAATGGCTTGTTGTTTAGTATGTTGTTTATGAAAAGTGGAATTAATTTTTCAGGAAATTGATTAGGGCCATAATTATTTGAACAGTTTGATATCACCACAGGCAAGCCATATGTATGGTGCCATGCTCTGACAAAATGGTCGCTTGAAGCCTTTGATGCTGAATATGGACTTCTGGGGTCATATGATGTGTTTTCAGTAAAAAGACCTATATCATTAAGTGATCCATAGACTTCATCTGTTGAAACATGATAGAATAATTTACCGTTCAAATCTGAACCCCATGATTTTCTTGCTGCATTTAATAGATTAACTGTTCCAACTAAATTCGTATGAATAAATGCCATAGGGTTAGCAATTGATCGATCAACGTGAGATTCAGCTGCCAAATGTATTACTGCATCAAATTTTTCAATTTCAAACAAACTGAATACATCAGATTCTGATGTAATATCAGCCTTAATAAATTTGTAATTAGATTTATTCTCAATATCTGACAAATTTGCAAGATTACCTGCATAGGTAAGACAATCGAGATTGTAAATGTTGTAATTGGGATATTTATTTACAAAATGTCTCACTAAATGAGATCCGATAAAACCTGCACCACCGGTTATTAATATTTTTCTCATTTTTGTTTATTTTCTTAAGATACCCTCACTCAGATTTTTTTCCCATAGCCAGGCCGATGAAAGCATCTCCTCTAAAGATTTTGTTGCCACCCACTTCAATTTGGTCTTTGCTTTGTCTACATTTGCGTACACTGCAGGAACATCACCCGGTCTGCGTTGAGAGAAAGTATGTGAAACTTTTATATTATTAACTTTCTCAAAAGTATTAAGAACCTCTAGAACACTATATCCTCTGCCAGTGCCAAGATTGTAAGTCTCTACTCTGCTCTCATGCTCTTTGTTAAAGAGTCTTTGTAAAGCTGAAACGTGAGCTTGAGCTAGGTCCACCACATGAATGTAATCTCTTATGCACGTCCCGTCAGGTGTATTATAATCGTTGCCAAAAACTTCAAGGGTTTTTTGTTTTCCTATTGCAGTTTGAGTTATAAATGGCACAAGGTTGTTGGGTTTGCCGATTGGCAGTTCTCCAATTAACCCCGATTCATGAGCTCCAATTGGGTTGAAATATCTTAAAATAATGCTTCTTAAAGGTGTTATCCTAGACACATCCTCAATTATTTCCTCGCATATCTGCTTTGTATTGCTATATGGTGAAGATGCTTTAATTATTGGAGATTCTTCAGTCACAGGAAGTTTTTCGGGTTCTCCATATACTGTGCAAGATGAAGAAAAAACAATGTTGTTGCATCTTAATATTGCCAGGCTGTCGAGTAGGTTTATTAATGCCTGAAGATTATTATTGTAATAAATAAGCGGAAATCTTACCGACTCTCCAACAGCTTTTAATGCAGCAAAATGAATTACACCATCAATATCGTTATGGCTATTAAAAAAACTACGTAATTTGCTATGATCACAAAGATTAATCTTGTGAAAATCAGGTTTAATTCCGGTAATTTTTTCAATCTGAGTTACAACTTGTTGCCTGGAGTTAGAAAGGTCATCAATTATGATGACTTCAAACCCGCTTTTTTGAAGCTCAACAACAGTATGAGAGCCAATATAGCCGGTGCCTCCTGTAACAAGTATTTTGTGAGCCATAATTTTTATAAACTCCAGTAAGAAATCTTTTTTATCTTATTTCTATAAATGCCTTTTATGTCAACTAGTATTGGCCTGTCAGTATTTTTCATAAGGCTTTTAAAATAATCTTCAGTAAACTCAAGATATGGCTTATGATTTACAGCTACAACAACGGCATCATAATCATTTGTTGGGTTTGCAACAAGCTTAAATCCGTATTCTTCTTCCACTTCATGACTATCTGCATAGCAATCTGCTACATCAACACGTACGCCATAAGATTTTAATTCGCAAATCAAATCCGCAACTTTAGAATTTCTGATATCTGTAACATTTTCCTTGAATGTTGCTCCAAGAACAAGAACCTTAGCATTCAAAACGTTTTTGCCGGCAGCAATCAGTTTTTTCACCAATTGTTTTGCTGCGTAAAAACCCATAGAGTCATTTACAAAACGGCCAGAGTTAATAATTTGAGGATGATATCTGAATTCTTTAGCTTTAAATACTAAGTAGTATGGGTCAACTCCAATGCAGTGTCCTCCTACTAAACCAGGAAAAAATCTAAGGAAATTCCATTTTGTTCCGGCTGCTTCCAAAACATCATAAGTGTTAATCCCCATCCTGTTGAAGATTATTGAAAGCTCATTCATTAATGCAATATTAACATCTCTCTGGGTATTTTCAATAATTTTGGCTGCTTCGGCAACTTTAATTGAAGGGGCACGGTGAACACCTGCAGTTACTATTAGTTCATAAGTTTTTGCAATATTGTCGAGTGCAATATCGTCGCATCCTGATACAACTTTTGTTATGGTTGTAATTGTGTGTTCTTTATCGCCCGGGTTGATTCTTTCAGGGCTGAAGCCCACCTTGAAATCTACTCCCACCTTTAATCCGGATAAATCTTCTAAAATAGGGATGCAGTCTTCTTCTGTACATCCCGGATAAACCGTAGATTCATATACTACATAGTCGCCTTTTTTTAATGCTTTGCCAACAGATCTGGATGCCGATAAAACGGGAGTTAAGTCAGGCAAGTTGTGCGCGTCAATTGGCGTAGGAACGCCAATAATATAAAAATTTGCTTTTTTAAGATCGTCAGCGTTCGAAGTAAATTCAATATCACATCCCTTAAAGTCTTCAGCGCTTAGCTCATTACTCGGGTCGATGTGTTGTTTCATTTTCTGAACCCTATCATCTTTAATATCAAATCCTATAACCTTAATTTTTTTTGCAAATTCCAAAGCAATAGGCAAGCCAACGTATCCAAGCCCAATAACTGATAATACAGCTTCTTTTTTCAGTAGTTTTTCGTAAATATTCATTGGTTTATTTTGTGTTTAATTTTTTAAATGGTTGTTATTTGATAAGCAAATATAACAAACCGAAATTGAATTAATTTTAATTATCGTTGTTTTTTTATTAGTGCTGCTTCTCTGAGTGCATAAATCCTTTCAATAATTTCCACAACCTTTAATCCCTCAAGCGCATTTGTTGTTATGGTTGTATTTCCTTTCAACACATCAACAACATTCTGAATAATAAAATGATGATTTGCAGCACTGCCCTTGTATGGCCCATAATCGTTGGGCGGTGAACAAGGATCTAATTCCGGCATCTCGTATCCGTTTATATGGCAATATTCAACTTCGTTCATATATTGTCCGCCGATTTTGAAGCTTCCTTTACTGCCAATTACAGTTAAACTAGACTCAAGATTTTTATCCCATACAGCTGTAGAGTAGTTAATGCAACCCATGCCGCCATTTATGAAATTGAAACTTACCATTCCGGAGTCTTCAAAATCTGTTGTTTCTTTATGAGTGAAATCATCAAATTTCCCCTGAACATTTTTTATATCTCCAAACAACCAGTATAAAATATCAATAAAGTGCGAAAACTGAGTAAATAGAGTCCCTCCATCTAGTTCCTGAGATCCTTTCCATGTGTCTTTTTTGTAATAACGCTCGTCTCTGTTCCAATAGCAATTTACTTGCACCATATGAATATTTCCAAGAAGATTTTTCTCAATAACCTCTTTTGCCCAAACAGAAGGGGGGCTATATCTGTTTTGCATTACCAGAAATATTTGCTTAGAAACCTGAAGTGATTTGTAAATTACTTGTTCGCAATCATGCTTTGTTAATGCCATTGGTTTCTCACATACCACGTGAAGCTTTTTGTCTAATGCCATCAAGCTTTGAGACGCATGAACGCCATTAGGAGTGCAAATATTTACAACGTCAATATCAGTTTCTTTTTCAAGAAGTTCTTCTATTGAAGCATAAAAAGGAACATTGAATTTTTCGATTCCGAGGGCACTGGCAGGTTTTATGTCGCATAGAGCTGCAAGCTCAGCCTCAGGATTGCCAATAATCATTTCAGCGTGTCTCTTGCCGATATGACCGCAGCCTACCACTGCAAATCTTATTTTATCTTTCTTAACAGTCATATATTATTTCAGTTTTGATACTTTTCCATCTTTAAGCTGGTACTTTTCTTTGCTTTCCGGACATACGGCAATTCCATCTTTGTTAAATTCTAATCTGTGCCCAAATTCACTCATCCATCCAATTTGTTTTGAAGGATTGCCTACAACTAATGCATAGGCTGGCACATCTTTTACCACAACGGCTCCAGCTCCTATAAAGGCGTATTCGCCAATGTCATGACCGCAAACAACTGTTGCATTTGCACCAATTGATGCTCCTTTTTTCACTAGTGTCTTGGCGTACTGATCTTTTCTAACAATTGCACTTCGCGGATTAACTATATTAGTAAAAACCATTGAGGGGCCTAAGAAAACATCATCTTCACATATAACACCGGTGTAAATAGAAACATTATTCTGAACTTTAACATTATTGCCTAAAACAACTCCGGGAGATATAACAACATTCTGTCCGAAATTGCAGTTTTCGCCAATAATGCAATCAGGCATAATATGCGTAAAATGCCAAATGCGAGTACCTTTCCCAATTTTACAACCCGGGTCGATTACTGCTGTTTCATGCGCAAAATATTCTTTTTCGCTCATTGCCTTTGTTTATTGGTTTACAAATTCTAAAACATTTTTAGTTATATAATTCAGCTGTTCTTCGTCCAGTTCTGTGTGCATTGGTAATGAAATAACAGAATTACTAAGCATTTCGGTAACCGGGAAGTCTCCTTCTTTATATCTTGGATCTATATACGCTTTTTGCATGTGCATAGGAACAGGATAATAAATCATAGCCGGAATCTCTTTGCTCATAAGAAATTCTTGTAATTTATTTCTGTTTATTCCTTTTGTTACCAATGTGTATTGATGGAAAACGTGTGTAGAGAAATTACTTCTTGCTGGTGTAATCAGATGAGGATTATTTGCAAATGCATTGTCATAAAAATCTGCTGCTTTTCTTCTTGCTGTTGCATAATCATCAAGATATCTGAGCTTCACTTTCAAAATAGCAGCCTGAACACTGTCTAGTCTGGAATTTACTCCAATGGAATCATGGTAATATCTTACCTGCATTCCATGGTTAACAACTATTCTAAGTGTTTCAGCAAGTTTGTCATCATTAGTGAATATTGCTCCGCCATCTCCATAACAACCAAGGTTTTTAGATGGGAAAAAAGATGTAGCACCTACTTGGCCTATTGTTCCGGCTTTCTTGCGACTACCATCCTTGAAGATGAAGTCAGAGCCTATTGCCTGAGCAGTATCTTCAATTACAAACAAATTGTGGTCATTGGCTATTTGCATAATTGCTTCCATATCGGAGCATTGTCCAAATAGATGAACAGGCGCTATAGCTTTAGTTTTAATTGTAATGGCTCGTTTTAAAGCATCAGGGTCTATGTTGAAAGTATCAGGGAAAACATCTACAAGCACAGGAGTTAGTCCTAGCAAAGCAATTACTTCAACAGTTGCAACGAATGTAAATGATGTAGTAATTACTTCATCACCGGGCTTTAATCCTAAACCCATCATTGCAACCTGCAAAGCGTCTGTACCGTTGGCGCAAGGAATTACATTCCTTACTCCTAGATACTCTTCTAGTGCATTCTGGAAATTTTTAACTTCAGGGCCGTTAATAAATTGTGTTGAATGAATAACATCTATTACTGCATTGTCTATCTCTTTCTGAATCTTTTGATATTGGCTGCCAAGGTCAACCATCTGTATTTTTCTCATCCGGGAAGTATTTTTAAATTTTTAGCCTACAAAGATAGAAAGTTTTTACTTGTCTTCATTGATATGTGATGCAAAAAACATTATTGTATAATGTAAATAAGTTCTTATTTTTGATGACGTTATGTTATGAATAATTGACTCATCTTTTTTAAAGACACAACTATGCAGATTCCTTATAATATATCTTTAAGTGTGAAAAATTTTCTGTTTACAATCAAATCATTATACAACAGAGAAGCTAAGTTAAGGAAAATGGCCCTAAGGGATGTGTTTTTGAAAATGGAACTTGAAGTTTCTGATGCAAATGATGAGCAATTAATATGGTTTCATTGTAATTCTGATTTCGAGTTTGAACAGGCTTTGCCGGTTGTTGAGAAGCTAAATGAAATTTTTCCCGAAAAAAGAATTCTAGTTACTAGTAATGACTTTATTGGAAGGTCTTTTTGCTGCGGGAATGCTGCTATAAATTATTTTTTCATTTTACCATTGGATAAGGTTAATAATGCGAAGATCTTTTTAAATATTTGGAAACCCTCAGTTGCTGTTTTTGTTAATAATACTTTTCCATCTAATTATATAAAAGAATTGAATGAGCAACATATTCCTATTGTTGCTATTTCTTCTACTTTTTATGAAAAAAAGTTGTTGCTTGGCAAAGCCGGAAAATGGAATAGACAACTCCTTGGAAAAATTTCGTATTTCTTTGTCCAAAATAAAGAATCTCTTAATTTCCTAAATTCATTGGGTATAAATAATGCAATACTTAGTGGTGATACTCTGTTTGATAAATCATATAGAAATAAGGAAAAACCAAAATCACTTCCACTAATTGAAAACTTCATTCAAGGCTCAATTGTTTTCGTATTTGGAAATGTTGCAGAAAATGATAAAAACTGTATTGTCTCATTAATTAACCAGGGTTTTAATGGAATTAAATTCATTGTAGTTGGCAACAATAATGACAATAAGGTTTTATCTGCAATAGAGAGTGGTATAAATGGAAAGGTTGTAAGATTGTCAGATAAAGACCATTCGGAATTTCCTGAAGCCCAGGTTTTATTAGTAGACGACATTAAGCTTCTTCAAAATATTTATCAGTATGCTTCTATTGCATATGTGGGAGGAGGTTTTGGGAATGGGGTAAAAAACATCTCAGATGCCGCTGCCTTTGGCATGCCTGTTTTATTTGGTCCAAATTATAACAACAAAATAGAAGCCATTGAGCTAGTTAAGTATGGTGGTGCATTCTGCGTTAATAATGCGGAAGAAATTATTTCAGTTTCTTACAAAATATTAAGTAATTATGAATTGCTAAAGAAGATATCTGAAGTGTCTAAGGAATATGTGAGGCTTAAAAAAGGAGCTGCCGATAAGATTATTACATTTTTACAGGCGCTTTTAAATACTTCGAGAGACATTGTAAGAAGAATGCAACAGGAACTTAATATGAATTAAAAAAACTGAGGCCAACTCAAATGTCGAGTTGGCCTCAGTTTTTGTTATATGTTTTTGCAAATTATTTTGCAGCAATATCAGACCCTTTTAATGTCGAGTAATTGATTTTAAGAGCATTAACTTTCCTTAGTTCTTGCTTTACGTCAGTTACAATACCCATTTTAGTATTTCTGTCAACTTTCATTGAAGTAATCATCATAGGCCTATCGCCTTCAGGTCTTGATAGTCGTTCCGCTTCTATAAAAGAAGGGATGTCGTTTACAGATGCAAATGCATCGTTCAGCTGAATTTTTGGCTCAGTACCATACATCTGAGTTTGTACAGGAGTTCCAATATAGACAAAGCTAACAAGGGATTTCCTCTCAAGTTTCTGGATTTCAGTAGCCAAAGGCATACTTATCTTTACAAAAAGTGTTGTTTCACGCATAACTGTTGTAACCATAAAGAAAAACAGCAACATGAAAATAATGTCAGGTAAAGATGCAGTGCTGATTGCCTGACTTCTTGATCCGCCGGATTTTTTAAATCTACCCATTATTTTTTTCCTCCTACATCTTTAGGTTCAGCTTCAGATATTGCCATAGGTACAGCTTGTCTCACAGCTTTGTTAAACTCCTCGCTTTTTAATTCACTGAAAGGCACTCCAAATTTTTGTCTGGACAGTTCGTCTCTCAGATCATTAATAGCAGCAGCGAGTTCATTCTGAACAGTAATATACATTTCATAAGAGGTGTTTTTGTCATTTTGCAGTGATATTACTGCTCTCGACACTTCAATATCCCCCATATGTTCAATATATTCCATTCTTTTTTCAGGCATCTTAGAGTCGTTTGAAGGGTTAGTAATAAACTCTTTAGTACGACTCCTCAGGTTTTTGACATCTTCGATTTGGCCTTTAACCATTAATCTGTCAAACTGGTCAACCAACACCACCAAAACATTTCTTTCCTTTACTGGAGGTGGAGGTGGTGCGTTAGGATCAATAGGCGGCGGCAATACTCTTAGAATTCCTGAATCAATATCCATTGTTGTAGTAACAAGGAAGAATATCAGGAGTAGAAAAGCAATATCGGCCATTGACCCTGCATTAATTTCTGGACTCATTCTAGCCATAGAAGAACTCCTTTTTATTTAAATAATTTTGAAACTTCAGTATAAACAGCTGCAACCAGTCCAAGAATAATTAATGCCATAGTAGCAATAATACCTCCTCCAACTAGTTTGGAAACTGTTGAGCTAACTATTATAGAGCCTTGAGAACCCTGATCAATTACCATTTGGCCTCCGCCGGCAACTGCCCATGATGCCACAAGCACTACCAATAGAACTGCTAATCCTAATAGCGTTCCTTTGGCTTTCCGAAAATCCTTTATGAAATGAATTATCGGGAAGATGATTGCTGTAAGTGCTGCAATAGCCAACAATCCGTATGATAAATAAATCCCTACATTAATAAATATATCGTTCATAAGTCAGGATGTTTATTTTTTGTACTTAATTAAAATGTCAATGAAAGAAATAGTAGAGTCTTCCATTGTATTTACAATGCTATCAACTTTTGAAACAATGTAATTGTAGAAAATTTGAAGAATTACAGCAACGATTAGACCGAATACTGTTGTTAAAAGAGCAACTTTAATACCTGATGCAACGATAGTTGGAGAAATGTCACCTGCAGCAGCGATAGCGTCGAATGCACCAATCATACCAATTACAGTACCCATAAACCCAAGCATAGGAGCAATCGCGATGAAAAGAGAGATCCATGTAAGGTTCATTTCTAGGCGTCCCATTAAAACGCTACCATAAGATACAACTGATTTCTCAACTACATCCATGCCTTCGTTAACGCGGTCTAGACCTTGATAATAAATACTTGCAACAGGTCCGCGAGTGTTTCTGCAGACTTCTTTTGCTGCTTCAATTCCGCCTTTTTTTAGGGCTTCCTCAACTGCTGTAAGAAGTTTTGCAGTGTTAGTGCTTGACATGTTAAGGTAAATAATCCTTTCGATGCAAAGGCCAAGGCCAACGATCAAACAAAGCAGGATAATTCCCATAAATTCGGCACCACCCTCTACAAACTTTTCTTTAAGAATGTAATGAAATGTTGCTTCTTCTTCTTCTACAGGAGCTACAGGGGCTGCGGGAGCAGCTGCTTTAGTTACTGTAATTGAATCATTTTGGGTAACTTCAGTTTTCGTTACTTCTGCGTCACCACCAGCTATTACATTTGTTGTCATTCCAAAGGTTACAATAGCTTGAATTGTTAATAAAACAAATAATCTTTTCATAATGAATGTTTATAGGTTTTGATAAAAAAAAAGTTTGTTCTAATTGATCTTTCAAAAAAATTATTTCTGGCGGAGAGAGTGGGATTCGAACCCACGATACCCTTTTGAGGTATACACACTTTCCAGGCGTGCGCCTTCGACCACTCGGCCACCTCTCCAAGAATAACATTTGAAAAGATCGATTTTCAGCGCGCTAAAATACAAAAAAATTGATACATGTTTGGTTTTTACTTTTTTTAATTTTTCTGTAAACTCAAAATAGTTAATATATACATGAGCTACAGGACATAATTTATTGCTGTTAATTAAATACTTAACGCAATTATTCTTCGCAAATTTTATATTGTGAAAAATCTTATCAACATTATGTAAATAAAGAATTGGAACAATTTTTATTTTTCTTTTGATAATCTTACTAAATTTAAAGCGAAATACGGAGGCTTTATATTCGTGTCTTAAAAAAAAACAATGATTTTCTTTACTATACAAATACAATTATTATGAAAAAAGAAAAGAAAAAAACGAAAATATTTGTGCTCGACACTTCGGTTATTCTTTATAACCATAGTTCTATAGCCAGTTTCGACGATAATGATGTTGTTCTTCCAATAACAGTTCTGGAAGAATTGGACCAGTTTAAAAAAGGAAATGACACGAAAAATTTTGAAGCTAGAGAGTTTATAAGAATACTAGACGATATTTCTAGTGAAAATAATAGTCTTCAGGATTGGGTCCCTGTTGGAAATAAAAATGGCGGACGTATTAAGGTTGTTATGAATCAGCCCAATAATGGTAATGCTATAAAGATATTTGGAGAAGATAAACCTGACCATAGAATTCTCAATACTGCTTTGTTTTTAGCTAAAGAAAACCCCGATCGGAAAGTAATTCTGGTTTCTAAAGACATCAATTTAAGGCTAAAGGCAAAGTCTCTTGATATTCCTGCAGAAGATTTTGAAACAGGCAAGATTAAAAATATTGAGGAGCTTTATACCGGTAAAACTGAAATCAATGATGCTAATTCCGAAGTAATTAATAGCATTTATCAAAATGGCTTTTGTGAACCTTCAGATTTGAAGCTTGATAATCCGATAGCTAATCACTATTATATTGTAGGCGATGGAAATAATTCTGTCTTAGCATTCTATAATCCGGTTACTCAGCAAATTGAAAGGGTTGAGAAACGAACAATACAAAGAATTACACCAAGGAATGCAGAACAAGTTTTTGCGCTTCATGCTATCTTAAACCCAAACGTAAAGTTAGTCACTCTTCAAGGAATCGCCGGTACTGGAAAAACCTTACTTGCACTTGCAGGGGCTTTAGACCAGAAAAAAGCTTTCGAGCAGGTTTATGTTGCAAGACCAATTGTTCCATTGTCTAATAGGGATATTGGTTTTCTGCCGGGAGATATTAGTTCTAAAATAAGCCCTTATATGGAACCATTATATGATAATTTAAAATTTATTCAAACTCAATTCAGAGAAAAAGATAAAGAGTTTAAAAATATTACCGAAGCTCTTGAAAGTGAAAAAATCGTGGTTGCACCATTGGCTTATATTAGAGGAAGAAGCTTGTCGAATATTATTTTTATTATTGATGAAGCTCAAAATTTAACGCCGCATGAAGTTAAAACTATCATAACTAGGGCAGGGGAGAATACTAAAATGATTTTCACGGGCGATGTTTATCAGATAGATACTCCCTATCTGGATGCACAAAGTAATGGGCTGTCATATTTGATTGATAAAATTAAGAATAACGCAATTTATGCTCATATCAGACTTGAAAAGGGCGAAAGGTCTGAATTAGCCAATTTGGCGAACAACTTATAAGCTGTTATTTGTTTTCGAAAACAACTGTTATAACTGTTTGGCCTACAGCTTTTAATGTTTCCTTATCGATTACATCCATGTTGTCATCAATGGTGTGCCATTGTTTGAAAAATCCATGCCCATGGCGCGTTTCCTGATGAATGATGTTGATTGTCGGGATGCCCCTTATAGTATTCATATAATAATGGTCATCTAAAATATAACTCCCCCTTTCATTTGAAAAATAGTTACCATATCCTATTCTTTGTGCTGTTTCCCATACTTTTCTAACTATTCCAGGGGCGAAATAATAAGAATATTCTTCTATCTTGAAAGTGGCATTTGAAGCTCCAACCATGTCAAGTAATATTCCATATTTTGCATAATAGTTGCTAATATGTGGGTTTTTTGACCAATACTGAGATCCTAATGCCCAACTATCATCTGCTTGTCCTTTAAAATTTTCATGTTTTCCATAGTCTTCTGCATCGAAAAGTATAATATCAATTCCCACAGGTGCATTGTTTAAGCTCAAGATTCTCGCAATTTCAATCAATACTCCAACACCACTTGCTCCATCATTCGCTCCATCGATAGGAGTATAATGGTTTGCAGGGTTAGGGTCGTAATCGGCATATGGTCTTGAATCCCAATGTGCGCATAATATTATTCTGCTTCTATGCTGAGGGTTAAATGAACCTATTATGTTGCTGATATTAAGAATTTTGCCATCGTAAGCCCTAACCTTTGCTTGTTGAACATGCACAGTGTCGGCGAAATCAGTTAATTTAGAAATTAACCAATCAGCGCACTTTTGATGTGCAACAGTGTTGGGTACTCTTGGCCCAAAAGAAACTTGTTTTTCTACGAAATAATATGCGGAATCAGCATTAAAATCAGGTATTGATGAAGCTGATATTTGATCAGGCTTTGAGTGTTGTGTTTCTTTTTTTGTATTATCTGCGCAAGACAATAATAGTATTGCAATTATTAGATATGCCTTTATGGTTAATGATTTTTTTATAATAATCATAATTGTAGTTTTATTAGGTAATACCTCAATTCAAAGTTTTTATAGTTTCAGTCAGAAAAAGCCTTGTGAAATTTCAACAAAAATATAAATAAATTGGCTTACTTGTGATTTTCACCTTATGTTATGTCTTCCTAAAGTATTGAACAACACAGAATAATTATTGTTTTTATTGTTAATAACATTCATTTAAAAGGTATTAAAAATCAGTGCATTGTATTTATGAATGCTATATATGTAAAAATATTTAATATTTTTTGATTGGATTTGAAAAAAAAATACGTACTTAGATGTATCGATATCTAACTAAATTGACCTTATTTATACGATAGTAGGCTGTTTGTCTACAAAAAGTTTAAAAAATGCATTAATTATTTATGCAAAAATTATATTATGAAGCAAATAACTCCGGTAAAAAAACCTAAGGCTAAGGAAAATCATCCTCTTAGTAAAATGCAGGATTTTAAAAATTTCGTTAAACATAAAGAAGAAGTGCTTTTTTATGAGAAAGTTTTTGATAGCATCAATGCATTTGTCTTTATAATTGATTTAAAAACTAATCGGTTTTTGTGGGTAAATAGCCATCATCAAAAATTGTTAGGTTACAAAATAAATCACTACTGAACGACTAAAAAAAAATAGGGGTTAATCCCCGAAGGTTTCACCCCATGTTGTAAGTTTGCTTTGCGAACAACAAACAACATGAGCAAAAATACGGAAATAAAATTTGTCGGACAGCCG
>Ga0208244_100196_pt1 | contig 76455 bp, 71 predicted proteins | sample SubbioCR12Aug_5A_FD_184828 | JGI IMG/M metagenome (GOLD analysis project Ga0208244, IMG submission 184828) | Serpentinite rock and fluid subsurface biosphere microbial communities from McLaughlin Reserve, California, USA - CR12Aug_5A (SPAdes) | ecosystem: Environmental > Terrestrial > Deep... | reverse complement strand
GGGTGACCGCATTCACCCCCAGGGAGGCGAGCAGGGGATCGAGTTCGAGTTGGGCCAGCGCGTGCAGGCCGACATGTTCGACGCCAACCGAGCGGGGCTGGACCAGCTCCATGGAGGCAACATCGACTTCGACGAATTCGGCCGCGCCGGACTGAATCGGGGCGCGGGCGACGAAGCGTGCGGCCAGCGCCTGGGCCTGGGTTTCCACCGCTTCGGGCAGGTCAACAGGAGCCAGGTCGCCCTGTGTGCCCAGCAGTTGGCCCAGGCGGGCGCAGAGCGCGGGCCACAACGCTTCGGGCAGATCGAAATGGCGGCCGAGGTTAAGCAGGGCGACCTGGCGGACGCGACCGCCTTCGCGGCGCGATTCGACCAGGCGGTAGCTGTGGTAGGTCTCGCCCGAGGCGGTGCGGCGGGTGGTGACGCGGCGGATGTACATGCCACAAGGATATATCAGGTCAAGGGGCCTGGATCGCCAAGCAAAACATCTTATGGCACTACATTTCGGGTTTTATCTCCGGACAACGGTTTTACGCGGGTTGGCGGGCTGTCGGAGGTTGAAAAAATGGTGGTTGGGCGGGAATCTTGTTAAAGATGGGATAGGCAATGGCGTGCGCCAGTTGCGTGAGTTCGACACTAGTCGGCGCCTTCACCCAGCGGAACCGGGCTACCCTATTGGGGCCGCCGACATACACGCCATCCAGCAACAGCATGTGAAAATGGATGTTGAGATTCAGCGCCGAGCCAAACCGCTGGATGAGGGTGACCGCACCAGTCTGGGCTTCCTTATTCGTCAATCCCGCTTTCCTAACCAAGTGCGTGGCAATGCAGCGGTAGACGATACCGAGCACCTGATCCATGATCGCCGGCCGGCTCGCGAACAGGAAACGCAAGGGATACAGGCAACTCAGCACCCACTGACGCACCGGCTGCTCGGGCTGGCGCTGAAACGCGCATGCAAAGCGCCCGAGACGGATGAAGACCTGGCGGTCGTTCGCGAGGCGGCCAGCTACGCGGAGTCAAATGCGTCACCGGAGATTGGGCCATCAACATAAGTGAAGCTCGGCCGATTCAGCACCACCCCTGTACCCATGGCCTCCCCCCTCATTCGGGTGTGCGGGGGCTTACCCCTTGATGACGGCCAGGGGTTGCAACTCGATTTGTACATCGACCAGGTCAAGCTGGTTTCTCATCACCTCATCGATGTCCTTGTACGACCCTGGTGCCTCATCCAGATCCTCCCGGTGGCGGATGGCGTGTAAGATGCCGCGTTCCTTGAGGGCCTTTATCTCTTCTTTCAAGTCCAGTGTCTTGCGGGCCTTCGCCCGGCTCATGATTCTGCCGGCACCATGGGCGCACGATTCGAAGGACTGCGCCTCTCCTTTGCCCTTGACGAGAAAAGACCGCGTGCCCTGGGAGCCGGGGATCATGCCCCATTCCCCTTTGCGGGCCCGCGTCGCGCCTTTTCGATGCACGATGACCGTCTCGCCGAAATGCTCCTCCTCGGCGGCGAAGTTGTGTGGCTTATTGATGAAATCCGCAAACTCGACTTCAGGCACCACGTCCCTGAACGCCGTCTTTACCCGCTCCATCATCAGCTTTCTGTTGGCCAGGGCAAATTCGAGGCAGTAGTTCATTTCATTCCAATACAGCTCAAAATAGTCAGAAGATTCCGGAATATATGCCAAGTCCTGGGATACATCCTCGCCGGCCGCCTGGTTCAATTGTTTGGCCACGTCATCGTAATGATTGGCCACTGTGAAACCGATGTTGCGCGAGCCGGAGTGGATCATGATCCAGATATAGCCATCCGATCCTTTCTGTATTTCGATGAAATGGTTGCCGCCACCCAATGTGCCGATCTGGTAGAGGGCGCTTTCGTACTCTTGTTCGACGATGGGTAACTCGCTCTTTCTCTCGGGCATCCACGCTTCGTCCTGACGTGTTTTGTGGTGATTGAAGCCCACCGGGACGGTGTCGCGGATGATGCCCATGATGGCCTTCAGATCCGTGGTTGCGACATCGGTCAGATTGGTCCGCAATGAGCACATGCCGCAGCCGATATCCACACCGACGGCGTTGGGTATGATGACGCCCTTGGTGGCCAGAATGGCGCCGATGGGCATGCCGTAACCCTGGTGGGTGTCGGGCATGATGGCGATGTGCTTGAAGGCGAATGGAAGGTTTGCCAGGTTTCGCGCCTGCTCCAGCGCCCCCTCATCCATCTGGTCCTCTTCCAGCCACAGCTTTATCGGGAGCCTCTCCGTTTCAATGATTGCTTTTCCGTTCGTGCGCATGATCTCTCCGTGGTTCACTGAAGACGAGCCTTTGGGCGATCGCTTGACAATGCAACGATGAGCCCGGCGCACTGGGAATGGAGTTATCTGGCTATGGCCGGGATGGTGTAAAAAAGCGCTACCAGACGATGGCCCCACGAACAGAACCCATCCCATCTCGATGATCATCGGCCCGTGTAGGGTGACGGCGCCTGCAGTTTCTCGCGGCGCACCTGACATGCAAAGCAGCGTTTGGCGGTCGGATACGCATCCAGCCGTTTGTACTGGATGGGCGCCCCGCAGTCGATGCACAGACCGTACTGCCCGGCCGCGATGCGATCCTCCGCCGCGGCGATGTCACGCACCTCTCCCACGTCGCGAACGATCTCGGCCTCGGTGATGTCACGGAGCACGGAGGCTGCCGCCACATCGCCGGAATCGCCCGACCCGCCGATGAGATCGACAAGGTGCTCGGTGCTGGAGCGTGCGAGCACCTGCCGGATTTCACTCAGCAACAGGCTTTTGCGTGCGTCGATGCGTTGCGCGAACTGCGCGATCTGCTCTTTTGTAAGGGAATTATCAGGGGCATTCATGGCGTCATCGTCAGTGGTTTGTGGAAACCGGTACCGGGCTGTGCCAGCACACCCCCCCGATCCTCCAGGATGCCCTTCGAGGGTAGCGCTTGGAAAGTGTCAAGGCAAGGAGTCTTTTCCAACATGGTATGAGTCTGAACGGTAGGGTGCGTTTCCAGCGAGAAATGAGTCTGAACGGGGCGAATGGGATCGATCATTGGCGGCATGGCGATCGACATGAACGAAAAGAAGGCAGCTTCAATCCGAGACTTGTAGGCGTTTACATCCAGGAAGAAAAACAGGGCGATCGCGGTGAGGACAAGCAGCCCGATGAACGCGACGATGGCAAAGGTAATGGCTTTGAGTGTTTTTGACATGGGCCTGATCCAAGCGCGTTCAACTTCAACCGGGAGCCTTCACGGGTTGACGACAATTTTATCCAAACGTGGCGGCTTGGTGAGTTTTGACCAGGCGTGTTCGACTTTGAGCAAGCCGCAAAAAAAACAGCCCGCTTTCGGGCCGCTTTCAACTGTATTGACTGAGCGCCGATTCGCGTCAGTCGAACAACCCCTTGAAGAACAGGCGGATGCTGTCCCACACGCGGCGGAAGAAGCCGCCTTCTTCAACCGCTTCGAGCGCGACCAGCGGTGCCTGCATGACGACCTTGCCGTCGGCGCTCACCAGTTCGACCTGCCCCAGCGGCGCGCCGGCGGCGATGGGCGCCACCGGCACGTCCGCTGCCAGCACGATGCGCGTCTGGAACTCGCCGCTGGTGCGCTTCGGCAGCGCAGCAGCGAAGTCTGCCGCGACCCCAGCCTTGACGGTGCGCGCAGCGCCTTTCCACACATCCACGGTTTGCAGCGTTTCGCCCTGCTTGAAGAAGATTTTGCTGTCGAAGAAATTGAAGCCATAGGCCAGCAGCTTGGCGGTCTCGGTCGCCCGCGCGTTTTCGCTGTCAGCGCCGAACACGGAGGCGACCAGGCGCATGCCGTCGCGCTTGCTCGACGCCACCAGGCAGTAGCCGGCCTCTTCGGTGTGGCCGGTTTTCAGGCCGTCGGCGGTCGGGTCGCGCCACAGCAGCAGGTTGCGGTTCGGCTGCTTGATGCCGCTCCAGACGAATTCCTTTTCGGCATACATCGCGTAGTGCTCGGGGTCCTCGATGATGATGGCGCGCGCGAGCTTGGCCATGTCGAGCGCGCTCGAATAATGGCCTTCGGCCGGCCAGCCGGTGGCGTTGAGGAAATGCGTGTCGGCCAGGCCCAGCCGTTTCGCTTCCTGATTCATCAGCGCGGCGAAGGTATCCTCGCCGCCCGCGAGATGTTCGGCCAGCGCGATGCTGGCGTCGTTGCCTGATTGCACGATGATGCCGCGCAAGAGGTCGCTCACCGCGATCTGGTCACCGACTTGCACGAACATTTTCGAGCCGCCCATGCGCCAGGCTTTTTCACTGATGGTGACGAGGTCGGTTTCCTTGACCCGGCCGCGCTGAAGCTCCAGCGCAGCGACGTGGGCCGTCATCAGTTTGGTCAGGCTGGCGGGGGGCAGACGCGTCGCGCCCTCATGGTTGACCAGCACGCTGCCGCTGGCGACGTCGAGCAGCACCCAGGATTTGGCGGCCAGTTGCGGCGGGGGCGGAATGGCGTCGGCGCCCCAGGCGGCAGGCACCAATAACACACTGAAAATCAATACGAGTCGCTGCAGGAAAGACGGGGAAGTCATGGATTTTTCGACAAGTTGAAAAAGTAAAAGATAGGCTATGAATCTGACAGACACGCACATGCGCGCGCAAGTTCAGCATAACACCGGCGCCCCCCATCCGGCAGCCCGCCGCTGGCGTCCTGTTAAACTCACGGCACCCTGACGACCGTACCGCATCCGCATGGCCGCACCCGAATCTCACCGCCTCACCCGCCAGATCGTCATTGCGATGCTCGCGGGCATCGTGCTCGGCGTTGCCATCAACCTGCTGGGCGCGGCGCCCTGGATGCAGAATTTTGTGGTGGACGGACTGCTGCACGTGGTCGGCACGGTGTTCGTGGCCGCGCTGAAGATGATGGTGGTGCCGCTGGTGCTGGTGTCGCTGGTGGTGGGCGTCACGGCCCTGTCGGATTTGCGCGCGCTGGGCCGCATCGGTGCCAAGGCGCTGGGGCTGTATCTGACGACGACCGCGATCGCGGTGACGATTGCGCTGGCGCTGGCCGGCGTGGTTGGACCCGGGCAGGGATTCGATGCCGGCGAGACGACGGCCAGCTTTGCCGGCAAGGAAGCGCCGCCGCTGACTAAAGTGCTGATCGACCTGGTGCCGACCAATCCGGTGGCGGCGATGGGCGAAGGCAACATGCTGCAGGTCATCGTGTTCGCGCTGCTGCTGGGCATGGCTGTAACGATGTCGGGCGCGCGCGGCACGCACGTGCTGAACCTGTTCACCGACCTCAACGTGGTGATCATGCACATGGTCGAGTGGATCATGCGGCTGGCGCCCTACGGCGTGTTCGCGCTGATCTCCCGCACCTTCGCCACCCAGGGGCTCGACCTGCTGCTGCCGCTGGCGGCGTACTTCCTGACGCTGACCGCCGCGCTGGCGATCCAGCTGTTCGGCACCTATCCGCTGCTGCTGCGCACGCTCGCCTCGCTTAACCCGCTCACCTTTTTGAAGAAGATGCGCGACCCGGCGGCGTTCGCGTTTTCCACCGCCAGTTCCGGCGCCACCATCCCGGTCACCCTGCACACGGTGGAATACAAGATGGGCGTGAACAACAGCGTCGCCTCCTTCAGCGTGCCGCTGGGCGCCACCATCAACATGGACGGCACCGCCATGATGCAGGGCGTGGCCACGGTGTTCATCGCCAATGTCTACGGCATCGACCTGTCGCTCACCGATTATCTGCTGGTGGTGCTGACCGCCACCCTGGCCTCGGTCGGCACCGCCGCCGTGCCGGGCGTCGGCCTGGTGACGCTGACCATGGTGCTGGGCCAGGTCGGCCTGCCGGTCGAGGGCATCGCGCTCATCATCGGCGTCGACCGCCTGCTCGACATGATGCGCACCGTGACCAACGTCACCGGCGACTGCGCGGTGAGCTGCATCGTCGCCAGGAGCGAGAACGCGCTCGACCAGGCCGTGTTCGACGACCCGAAAGCCGGCTCGGTCGAAGCCGCCACCCGCCACGCCCTCCCCCCTCAAACGGCTGCCTGAACCATGCTCTATCCCTTGCTCCGCCCCGCCCTGTTCTCGCTCGACCCCGAGGACGCGCACCGTTTCACGCTTGCCAGCCTCGACATCGCGCACCGCCTTGGCCTGCTGAACCTGCTGCCGCGCGCCGCCGGCAAGCCGGTGCACGTGATGGGCATCGACTTCCCGAATCCGGTCGGCCTCGCGGCCGGACTCGACAAGGACGGCGCCCACATCAACGCGCTGGCGGCGCTCGGCTTCGGCTTCATCGAGATCGGCACGGTGACGCCGCGCCCGCAGCCCGGCAACCCGCAGCCGCGCATGTTTCGCCTGCCTGCTGCCGACGCCATCATCAACCGCATGGGATTCAACAACCAGGGCGTCGACAATCTGGTGCGGAATGTGCAGGCCAGCGGCTATACCGGCGTGCTCGGCATCAACATCGGCAAGAACAAGGACACCCCGAACGAGCAGGCGGTCGACGACTACCTGGCCTGCCTCGACACCGTCTACGCGCACGCGCGCTACGTCACGGTGAACATCTCCTCGCCCAACACGCAGGGGCTGCGCGAACTGCAGAAGGACGATGCGCTCGATGCGCTGCTCTCCGCCATCAAGCTTCGCCAGTCCGAACTCGCACAGCGCCACGGCCGCTACGTTCCGATCGCGCTGAAAATCGCGCCCGACCTCGACGACGCCCAAGTCGCCGCGATTGCCGCGCTCTTGATGATGCACCGCATCGACGCGGTGATCGCCACCAACACCACCCTCGCCCGCGACGCCGTCGCCGGCCTGCCGTACGCGGAGGAAGCCGGCGGCCTGTCCGGCGCGCCGGTGCGCGCGGCGTCGACCCGCGTCATCCGCGCACTGGCGCACCATCTTGGCAACGAGGTGCCGATCATCGGCGTCGGCGGCATCCTGTCGGGCGCCGACGCCGCAGAGAAGATCGCCGCCGGGGCCTCGCTGGTGCAGCTGTATTCCGGGCTAATTTATCGCGGCCCGACACTGGTGCGCGAATGCGTGCAGCAGCTCGCCTGACCCGAAGCCGCCATTTGCCGCACCCTACATGCGCGTGACCGCTTTGGTTATGCTGCAGGCTCTTCATCCCGCACGAGGCTCATCATGCACATCGGCATCCCCAAGGAAATCAAGGACCACGAATACCGGGTGGCGCTCACCCCCGAGGGCGCACGTGCGCTGACCGAAGCCGGCCATCGCGTCAGCGTCGAGACCGGTGCCGGCGCCGTAGCGGGATTTTTTGACGCTGCCTATCGCGCAGCCGGCGCGGTCATTGTGGCCACCCCTGCCGACACCTGGGCCGCCGATCTGGTGGTGAAGGTAAAGGAGCCGCAGCCCGCCGAGCTGGCCCCCCTGCGCCGCGGACAGCTGCTGTTCTGCTACCTGCATCTGGCCGCCGCGGCGGAACTGACGCGCGAACTGATGGCGCGCGGGGTCACGGCGATTGCCTACGAAACCGTGACCCGGCCTGCCGGCGGCCTGCCGCTTTTACAGCCGATGTCCTATATCGCAGGGCGGCTGGCGCCGCAGATGGGCGCGCTGGGACTGCTCACCTCACACGGCGGCAACGGCAAGCTGATAGGCGGCATGCCCGGCGTGCCGCCTGCACATGTGGTCATCATCGGTGCCGGCATGGTCGGCATGACGGCCGCGCGGACGGCGACCGGACTCGGCGCGCGCGTCACCCTGATCGACCGGCAGACCGACACGCTTGCGCACGCCGAAACGCTGTTCGGCGCGCAGGTGGAAACGCGCTTTTCCTCGCCCGAGGTGATCGCCGACAGCCTTGCGCAAGCCGACATCGTCATCGGCGCCGCGCAGATTCCCGGCCGCCATACGCCGCGCCTGATCAGCCTGGAATCCTTGCGCCGGATGTCGCCGGGTTCGGTGCTGGTCGACGTCGCCATCGACCAGGGCGGCATCGCGGAAACTTCGCGCCCCACCACCCACAGCGATCCGTTCTTCGTGGCCGAAGGCATCGTCCACTATTGCGTCACCAACATGCCCGGCGCCGTCGCCCGCACCGCCACCGAGGCGCTCACCCACGCCACCTTGCCCTACGTGCAGGCCCTGGCGGCACAGGGCCTCGCCGCGCTGGATGCCGATGCCGGACTCAAACAAGGCCTGCAGGTCCACGCCGGAAAAATCACCCACGCCGGGCTGGCGCAGGATCTCAGAATAGACCTGTAGTTGGCAGCGGTGCAAGTCGTGCGTGGTGAAGCCGCCCCAGCCCCGTTAATTTTTCAATTCGTCGAAGGTGTTCTCGCAGTCGGCACGGTCTCGATAGCGTTACCCAAGACTCAGACCTTCATAGTCAAGATTGGTCACCCGCACCGCTATTCATAGCTGTCAATTGCTTTCCGGTCTTGCGATCGGCTTCGATGAAGCCGAGAAGTTGTTTCGGTGTCGTCTTCCTGGGTGATCAGCACCTCGCCTTGCAAGGGGCTGCGCAGCACGACAACGCGCCGGGGGCCTCCCAGCAGTCAGATTCAACACTGCCCCTGCCTTCCCAGCCCTGGCCGGCATCCAGCCAGTCGCGTTCGCGAAACAGTCGCTCGATGTGGCGTTTGACGTTCCTGGTCAGCTTGAGTTTGAACAGGTAGCCCTGTTGTCGCGCTTCCAGGGGGCGCATGAGGGTGTCCGAGCCAAAGCCGCAGTCGCCGCGCCCCGCAACGGAAGTTGGCCAACGCCTTGGCGTGCGAGTGTGAGGGACAAACCCGCTTTGCAGATTCCATAGCTGACGCCATGGCCGCCTGACGGGGTGCGGCAAATTGCCGCGCGACAATTTGCCCAATACCCAACCCTGAACAAGTTGCATAGTATCCAGACTGTTTCTGGCGGTCCGGCATTTTCGTCTCAGCCCCTGCCTTTGTCTGCCAGGAACGTCTCTCTTTAAGCGCAAAAAAAAAATAAAGGTCGACGTGTAAGCGGTGTTCGGCAAACATTCATTATCTGCGATCAGTCAGCGAATCACACTCGCCGCCACCGGCTGCGGCGCATCCCCGCGAGGGAGCTGCCTGGCATTTCCCCGGGCTTCGCCGTAAATGGGAACTTTCTTTCCCAACTATGGGATTCCCGCAGGCCGATCTGGCGGTCAAAGACTGTCTTTTGCCGGAGTAGTGGCGGCGCACATCGCCATTCTCGGATTGCTGGCGGTTGCCGTGCCCTCCGAGCGGATGGCGGAACTGTCTCACACCATTGCGGTGCGCCTGATCGAATTGGCGCCTGAGGCACCGCCTCCGCCGCAACCAGAACCCCCTCCCCCCCGGCCAAAACCGCCGCCCCGGCCAAAACCGGCCACGCTGGTACAGATCCCCCCGCCGGTTCTCGCCGTGGCCAGCCCAGTCGAGTCGCCGGCGCCGGCAGCCTTCACGGTTCCTCCGCAACCAGCGGCACCTCCGCAACCCCAAATAACAGCACCGGACATTGTTGCCGCACCCACCCCGGCGCCTGCGCCCGCGCCCGCGCCCGTCCTCATTGCAGCCCGTTTCGACGCCGACTATCTGGACAATCCCAAACCACGATATCCCCATGCTTCCCGCCGTCTCGGCGAGGAAGGGAAAGTGGTGTTGCGGGTCTTCGTCAGCGCGGAAGGCGACGCGAAACGGGTGGAAGTGAAGCACTCCAGCGGCTTCCAACGCCTCGACCTGGCTGCCGAACAAGCTGTTGCCCGCTGGCGCTTCGTGCCCGCAAGGCGCGGCGAACAGGCTGTGACCGCCTGGGTTGTGGTGCCCATCGTATTTAGTTTGAACAATGAAAGTTGAGGATACCGCCATGCCGTCCAATCTCGGATTAGCCCATTTCTGGCAACAGGGGGACATCGTCATCCACAGCGTGGCCATCCTGCTGCTGGCGCTTTCCATCGGCAGTTGGTCCCTGACCATCACCCGCTTTTTCCAGCAACTGCGCTTCAACCGCACCATGGACAGCGTTTTCGCTTCATTCTGGGGAGCGGACAGCATCGGGCTCGCCCTCGACAAAATTGAGCGGGAAGACAAGACCGGCGTGTTCGCGGGGCTGGCGCAGGCGGGCGTTCAGGCAGCGCAGGCGCACCAGCGCCATGCGGAACGCGGCATCGGCGCCGGCGTCAACCTCAGCGAAACGGTCACCCGCGCCCTGCGCAGCCAGATCGTCCGTTCCCAGGTCGGCATCGAATCGGGGTTGACCTTTCTCGCCTCCGTAGGCGCCACCGCGCCTTTCATCGGGCTCTTCGGCACGGTCTGGGGGATTTACCACGCCCTGGTCGCCTTGTCCGGCTCCAGCCAGGTCGTGCTCGACAAGGTGGCCGGCCCGGTGGGCGAGGCGCTGATCATGACCGCGGCCGGCCTGTTCGTCGCCATTCCCGCCGTGCTGGCCTACAACGCGCTGACCCGCGCCAACCGGCTGATCTTCGCCCAGCTGGACGGTTTCGCCCACGACCTGCATGCCTACCTGACCACCGGCGTGCACCTGCCTGCGGTCACCGGACAAGCCGCCTCGGTGCGCCCGGTTCCGGCCGCGGCCTGAGGAGCGGACATGGCCTTCGGTTCCTTCGACAGCGGCGGCACCACCCAGCCCATGGCCGAGATCAACACCACGCCCCTGGTGGACGTGATGCTGGTGCTGCTGGTCATTTTCATCATCACCGCGCCGCTGTTTCACCAGGCGGTGCCGATCGACCTGCCCCAGGTGGACTCGACCAAGCTCGACGACAAGCCCATTGTCGTCAGGCTGGCGCTGGACGGCCAGGGCGGCCTGTTCCTCGACGGCGCCCCGACGAGTCGCGAGGGCGTCCATGCGCGCCTCGCCGAACTGGCGCCGTCGCAGCCGGAACTTCATCTGCGCGCCGACCGGGTCACGCCTTATGAAAAGGTGGCCGACATCCTCGCCGTGGCGCAGCGGGCGGGTGTGATGAAAATCGCGTTTGTCACCGAAGCCGCCCGATAGCCGCCCGAAGGGCATACGCAAAACCTGATTACAACAAAGAAGAGGAGTCGAGCACCATGAATCACAAGTCCAATGTCCCTGCCCTTGTTGGCGTCCGCCGCCCGCTGTCCGTCGCCGTCGCGGCCGCGCTCGGCATGTTCTATGCGGGCGGTGCCATCGCCGAGGAAAGTGAAGTCAAGCTCAAGGAGGTGGCCGTCTCGGCGGAGGTTGATAAACCAGTTCAGCAGCGTACCGAGCTCGGCACGCTGACCGAATACACCCCGCTCTCCGGCGCGGTGGTGGATCGGGAGGAACTCGAGCACCTGCAATTGGTGAACAACCTGCTGGAACTCGGCAAGCGGGTTCCCGGCATCAGCATGGTGCGCAACATGCGCATTCCTGACGGCGGCAAGAACTACACCGAGAACCGCGTCGATGGCATGCGCGTTTCTTCGACCTCGAACACCTCCCTGCTCGACGAAATCGATGGATCGAATATCGAGCGTCTTGAAGTCATCACCGGCCCCGGTTCCGCGCTCTACGGCAGCGGCGCGCTGGGCGGCACGCTCAGCGCATTCACACGCCAGCCGCCGAAAGAATTCGAGGCAAAGCTTTCGCAGGGAGTCGGCAGTTGGGGGTTTACCCGCACCCAAGGCAACGTCGGCAAATCGACGGAAGACGGTCGTTTCGGTTTTCTCTTCAATGCCAGCACCATGGATAACGAAGGCTGGCGCAAGAACATGGCCTCCGGAAACAATAATGCCGCCGAAGAACACAAGGACGGCCATGCCTTGCGGGCATTGATCCGCCCGACGGATTCGACCAAGCTGACGCTAGGCGCGGATCGCTTGAAATACGACTATCAGCTCGCCGGCGCGATTCCACTGAACGCGACCGAGGCGGCCAAGCTCAAGAATGCAAGCATCAGCGGCACCAATCTGCGAAGCGTGTATTGGGAAAATGATTGGCAGCAGACCGTGCCCGGAACCAATGGCCGATCCGTCAACGACTACGAAACCTACACGGCAAATCTTCAACAAATGGTTGGCGCGCGCGGCGAATTGAGCCTCGCCTTCTCCCAGCGCACCGATGACGGGCTGTCCTATGGAGCGGCCGGCTCCGGTGGGGCCAGAAATGTGATTTGTGACAATGTCACTGTAATGTGCTCCACCTACAACTTCGGGTCGCCAGCGTCGACCAACACCCTCAAGAAGAGCGATGTAGTCGTGCGATCGACCCGTCCGATGTATCGACAGGAATTCGACTTGGCCCAGTCGACCCTGTATCTGGGGATGGAGCTGATCGACGTTGAGACGGACTCCGCGACTTACAACAACAGTTTCACGGCGGCACAGGCGCAGACTGGGATGTGGGGGGTCGGAACGATGACCGCCACCGGGCAGGGTTCTATCGCCAAGGAGAAAAACTCGACCCCCTTCGTTCATTTCGAGTTTTCCCCCCTCGACAAGCTGCGTCTGCATATCGGCGAGCGCTTCGACAAGATCACCTACTCAACCGATGACCGGACGACGGCGAACAAGGATGTCGAGCAAACGTACGAAGAAAACATATTGAAAAGCGGGGCGACTTACGAGCTCGCCAACAACCACCTGGTCTGGGGAAGCCTGGCCGAATCCTTCAATGCGCCCGCGATCTCCACCTTGAGCGACAGTGTTTCGCAGGGTGTCACCACGATAGGCGCGGTCCTGAAGCCAGAAGAATCGCTGACCAAGGGGGTCGGCCTCCGCGGCCGCTTCGAGAACATTGGCCTGCACTACGACGTTGCCCTGTATCACACCTACAACAAGGGTTTCATCGTCGCCCGTGATTGCACTGCCGAAGAGGCCGCCGCTTTTGGCTCCGCCTGCAATATCAATGAGAACGCCGGCGCGCTGACGGCCAAGGGACTGGAGTCGATGTTCACTTGGGCGGCGACCCGCTGGCTGGATCTCGCCGCCACTTATACCAATGCGCAGGCTTACTACAACAGCTACAAGACGAAGACCGTCGACTACAGCGGCAACGCCTATCAGGCGATGCCCAGGCACCGGCTAAACCTGCGGGTCGCGGTGAAACCGGCCCCGGGCTGGCTGGTTGAACTTGAGGGTGACCACATATCGAGTTATTTCGTTGACACCGCAAATTCCGGCACCTATAGCCGTCCCGATCTCTACAATCTGCGCGCCAGCTACCGCAATAAGGACTGGTCGTTCTGGCTGCATGCCTTGAATCTCACCGACCAGAAATACGCCACGCGTGTCGGTAGTTCCAGGATTGCCGGTGTCAGTGTATTGGCCGTCTCGGCCGGCCAGGGCAACAGCGGCACTTACACGCCGCTGGCTCTCAGGGCCGGCGTTTCCTACAAGTTCTGACGATCATGAGCATTCTGTCGCGTTATTGTTTGTCGGGACTTCTGGTTCTGTTGGTGACAGGTGCTGCCTCGGCGCAGCAAGCGCCGGAAGAGCGGCGCACCCGGCAAGAGAGCGGCGAATATGCAGGGCCGCGCCCACGGGAGAACGCAACGCCGGAGGCGCGTCGCTCGTTCTGGCAAAAACGGCCGGCAGAACGCGCCAAGGCAGAGGAAAGCAGCGCGCCGGAGCCAGTCTCAACCGTAGGAAAACCGAAAGAGGCCAAGCCGGGTGGCGAAACGCCGGCAACGGCAGCGCATCGTCACGATCCCGCCGCCGCGCTGCGGGCCTCCGGCAAGCCCGAGGAAGCCGCCCGCGGTGGCAACGACCGGCCCGGCGGCATGGGGATGCGCAGCGGCGGCGTGCTCTGGCTTGCCGACACGCCCCCGATGCGCGGTGAGGCTTCCCGGGGGCGACGCGGCGGTGGCATGGGAGGGATGTCGATGGGCGGCGAACATGGCGGCCCGCCGATGAAACGCCTGTGGCTGCGCGCCGGCGCCGATCCCCAGAAGGCGCCTTTCGCCCACCAGGAAGCGGATGCATCGGTGGAAACCCTGCTGGTCACCCCCCTTGGTAAGGGCGATCCCCTGCCGTCGCCGGCCGAGGGCCATACAGGGCTTGCCTTCGCGATGCCGGCCCAGGGCTTCTACCGCATGTACGTCACGACCCGCAAGCTGGAGGGGGATACGCTGAACGTCAGCGTCGCCAAGACCGAAGTGGGCAACTTCGGCCATGGCGGCGACGAGAAGGAGCAGAAGCGGGGCATGACGGCTCCGCGGGTGCTGGAGAACGCCGCGATCGAGATCGTCCGCGAACGCCAGGCCAAGGAGGGGCCGTTCTCCCAGATCAGATCGGGCATGGACCAGGCCTTCCTCGTCCTGCAGAAAGGCCTGCCGGTAGCGAACGCTCGGGTGCGCTTCGTCAGCCACCAGGGCTGGGTCAAGGAGGCAACGAGCGACGAGCAGGGGCGCGTCAGCTTCCAGATCATTCGCGATTATTTCCCGCCCTGGGACAAGTTCCAGAAACGATTCAAGGCCAACTACCTCGTGATTGCCGAGGTCGCCGCCAGCGAATCCGGCAACCACAAGGATCAGCCCTATACCCGCGTGCGCTATCAGGCCACCCTCGCCGGAAACTATTCCCCCTCGCCCAACGATTACCGCTCCTATGCCTGGGGTCTCGGCGTGGGCCTGCTCGCGGTACTGTTCAGCGGCTTCGCCATCTATCTCTACCGCCGCCGCCGGTTGAAGCCTTTCCAGGAAGTGCGTTTCGATGAAAAGGCTTAAGGACGCCGTCGATCGGGTCGATCTCAACCGCTTCCGCTTCTGGCTCCAGTTGGCGATGTTCGCGCTGCTGGTCTATGGGGGCTACCTGGCCGTCGACCTGGGTTCCCGCCTGCCGATGTTCTCCTGCGGCTTCAACCAGGAGGGCCGCGCCGGCGTCTGCTACCTGCTGCCGCTCCAGCATCAGCTGAGCCGGCCGTGGCCGCAGCTTTTCAGCATCGCGGGCCTGAGCGTTCTCACCGGTTTCGGCGTCTTCTTTCTCTGGTTCATTGTGCTCAACAAGGGCTGGTGCGGCTATGTCTGCCCCCTGGGCACCATCCAGGACTGGATCACGGCCCTGCGCCGCCGGCTCGGCGCGCGTTACAGCCGCTACACCCAGGGCCAGTTTCGCCAACTCAGCCGGATCAAATACCTCCTGCTCGCCCTGATGGTCCTGATCCCGCTCGGAATCGGCGGCGGCTGGTTCTCCCGCGACATGGGCACGCCCTTTTGCCTGATCTGTCCGGGGCGGATGATCCTGCCCATGTTTACCGGCGATTTTTCGCAGTTCACCATCGATTTCTCCAGCAAGACGGCACTTGTCATGACGGCGCTCGGAATGGGCATCACCGGCCTGTTCCTGGCCGGGGCATTCGTCAAGAAGCGCTTCTTCTGCTTCTTCTGCCCGATGAGCGCGCTTCACTACCTGATTTCCAAGCCGGCGCTGCTCAAGCTCAAGAAGGATGGCGACAAATGCACCCGCTGCGGCGATTGCTACACCGTCTGCGACATGGAGATCAAGGAAATCGCCGACGACATCAAGACCCGGGACATCATGATGGACGACTGCATCCTGTGCCTGAAATGTGTTGCCGCCTGCCCCGAGCCGGGGGCATTGAAGGCCAATTTCGCCAGCGTCACCTTCTTCGAATCCACCGAAGCCGGTTTCATCAAACGCAGCCAGAAGGGAATCGGCCTTGAACAGCCCAAACACTAAGACCGCCATCCCCTACAACCGCAGCCGCCAGGCGCGGGAGGCGGAGACCATGCTCGACCACATTACCGACGATTTCGACGACAACCCGGCGGCAATGGACTATTTCTACGATCTGTTCCGGCGCGCCTATTGCCAGGGCGAATCCCTGGAGCGGGAGGGCGTGCGGGTGGGTACCACCTGCATTCATGCTCCGGAGGAATTGATCTACGCGATGGGGGCGACGCCGGTGCGCCTGTGCAACGGCTCCTACCACTACGACCAGATCGGCGCCGATTTCATGCCCGCCAAGTCCTGTTCGCTGGTCAAGGCCACCCTCGGCATGTTGAGTTCCGAGAACGTGATTCCCAGGGTCGGCAAGCTGGACCTGATCGTCAATCCCACCACCTGCGACCAGAAGAAGAAGGCCAGCGCCATGATGGTGGGCATGGGGCACAAGGTGTACAACCTGGAATTGCCCCCGGCCAAGGAAAGCGAGCAGGCCAGGCTTTACTGGCAGCGGTCGGTGCGCGAGTTCGTCCAGCAATTGCGGAGCCTCACCGGCAAGAAGCTCACCCGCAAGAACCTGACGGCGGCCATGGCCCGGACCAGCCGCGCCCAGGCCGCCTTCCGCACCCTGCACAATTTTCGCCGCAAGGCGCCCTCGCTGGTTCTCGGCAAGGACGTGTTCCTGGTCACCAACGCCTATTTCTTCGACGACATCGAGCGCTGGACCGAGGCGGTGGAAAAGCTCAATGCCGAACTGGCCCAGCGCGACCAGGACGGTTTCTGCGCCGCCCAGAAGAAAGCGCCGCGCATCCTTTTCACCGGCTCGCCGCCGATCTTCCCCAACCTCAAGCTGCCGCTGCTGATCGAGGAATCCGGCGGCGTGGTGGTGGCGGACGAGACCTGCTCGGCCAACCGGATGCTGTACGACATGACTGCCGTGGACGAGTGGCTGGTCAACGACATGGTCGACAGCCTGGCGAACAAGTACCTCAAGCCCTGCACCTGCCCGATCTTCACCAACAACGAGGACCGTCTCCGCCGCCTGGTGGAACTGGCCAAAAGCTTCGCCGTGGATGGCGTGGTGTACCAGGCGTTCTCCGGTTGCCAGGTGTACGAGATGGAGCAAAAAAGCGTGGCGGAAACCCTCAACAAGGCGGGCATCGCCATGCTCTACATCGAAACCGACTACAGCCCGGACGACATGGGCCAGCTCACGACCCGGATCGAGGCGTTCCTGGAATCCCTGAAAACCCGCAAGAGAAACCGCAAATGAAGTATTTCGCAGGCCTGGATATCGGCTCCACCGCCATCAAGGTGGCCCTGGTGGACGAGGAAGGCAAGATTGTCGGCGTCCACGTTTCTTCCTCCGGCAGCCTGTTCCACAAGAACGCCAGGGAGGCCCTGCATACCCTGCTGGCCCAGCAGGGTGTGGCCAAGGACGACGTGCGCTATCTGATCGCCACCGGCTACGGCCGCAAGCTGTTCAAGGAGGCGGACGACTCCATCAGCGAGATCACCGCCAACGCCATCGGCGCCCATGAAGTGGGCAAGGCCTACGGCGGCGTGCGCACCATCATCAACATCGGCGGCCAGGATTCCAAGGCGATCCAGATCGACGACACCGGCAACGTGTCCAACTTCGCCATGAACGACAAATGCGCCGCCGGCACCGGGCGCTTTCTGGACGTGGCGGCGCGCAATCTCGACATCGACCTGGAGGAGCTGGGCGATTACCACTTCAACGGCAAGGGGGCACCGCTGACCATCAACAGCACGTGCACCGTGTTCGCCGAGTCCGAGATCATCGGCCTGCTGGCGAACGGCCACGGCAAGGAGGAAATTATTGCCGGCATCCACTACTCCATCGCCAAACGCACGGTCAGGCTGGCAAAGCGCGTCGGCATTGAGGATCGGGTCTATTTCGACGGCGGCCCGGCCCTCAACAAGGGGCTGGTTGCCGCCATCCAGGACGAACTGGGGCGCGAGTTGGTCGTCCCGGAATATCCGCAGACCACCACCGCGTTCGGCGCGGCCATTCTGGCGCGCAACGAGTTTTTCGCCGAGACATCCTGAACCGGTGAGACAGGAGAAACCCGGCCATGCTTGACGCGCTCATGCCCAATTCCGCCGCCCTCGCAATGCCCGTCGAAGCCATCGTCGGCCTGCCGATGGCCCTGGCCTTGGGGTTGCTCTATGGCCTCGGGCCGTGCCTCGTCAGCTGCCTGCCTTACCTGGGGCCGGTGTTTCTTGCCCGCGATTTCAGCTTGCGCCGCTCCTGGCGCGTCGTGCTGCCCCTGTCCCTCGGCCGCCTTGCGGGCTATTCGACGTTCGGCGCGGCAGCCGGCTGGGCCGGCCATTATGTCAAGGACAGCGCCGCGGCTTCGCCACTGCTGCAATTGCTCTTCGGCGCTGCCGCCCTGATGGTCGGCCTCGCGCTCTTCTGGCAGCGACGGCCGGCATGCGCGGCGGGGGCGGCGCCCGCTGCCGGCGGTCTGCCCTTGCGCCGCTTCGACCTCGGCGCCGAACCGCGGCCCCTGTTGCCGGGCGGCCTGTTTCTGATGGGCGTCGGCATGGCGCTGACGCCATGCGGGCCGCTGGGCGTGGTGCTGTTCTCGGCCGCCGCCTCGGGCCATGCACTCAGCGGATTTCTGCTCGGCCTCAGCTTCGGCCTCGGCGCCATCATCGTGCCTTCACTGGTGTATGGCCTCGGCGTCGCCTATCTCGGCGGCCGCCTGCGCGAGCAGTTGGGCGCCTGGCGCCCGCGCATCGAGGCGCTCAGCGCCGGGCTGCTGATCCTGGTCGGGATGAGCCAGCTCATCCGGGCTTTCTGATACTTCTCAGGCGGTCCGCGAATAGCGCGGCTTGTCGCTGGAGGTTTCCTTGAGGTAGCGGTCGAAGCACATGCCGATGTTGCGCAGGAACAGGCGACCCGTGGGGGTGACGCTGATCTTGCCGGTTTCGATATTCACCAGTCCGTCGTCGGCCAGCGGGCGCAGGTCGGTCAGCGCGTCGGCGAAGTAGTCGGTGAACGCAATGCCCCATTCGCCGCCGAACGCAGCGAAATCGAGCTCGAGGTCGCACATCACGCGGGTGATGGCCGCGCGGCGGATCTGGTCGTCGCGGGTGAGCCTGATGCCGCGCTCGACGGCAAAACCCGTTGCGGCGACGCGTTCCTGGTAGCGCTTGAGGTTCTTTTCGTTCTGCATGTAGACGTCGGCGGTCTGGCTGATGCTGGACGCGCCGAAGGCGAGGATGTCGCTGTCCTTGTGCGTGGTGTAGCCCTGAAAATTTCGCCATAGCGTCTTGTTCTGCTGCGCGCGCACCAGTTCGTCGTCGGGACGGGCGAAGTGGTCGAGCCCGATGTTGACGTAGCCCGCCGCGCCCAGCGCCTCGTTAACCGCCTGCTGCAGGCCCAGGCGGGCCGCCGGATCGGGGAGGTCGGCGTCGCGGATCAGAAGTTGGTGTTTTTTCAGCCACGGCACATGGGCATAGGCAAACACCGCCAGGCGGTCGGGCGCCCACACCGCCACCCGTTCCAGGGTGCGGCTGAAACTTTCGATGGTCTGTTTCGGCAGGCCGACGATCAGGTCGAGGTTGATGCTGGAAAAACCCAGTTCGCGCGACCAGTCGATCACCTGCCGGATCAGTTCCTCGGACTGGATGCGGTTGACCGCCTGCTGCACGGCCGGATCCATGTCCTGCACGCCGAACGACACCCGGTTGAAACCGGATTCGCGCAAGGCCACCAGGTGCTCGCGCGTCAGCTCGCGCGGGTCGGCTTCGCAACTGATTTCGGCATCGGGGGCCACGGTGAAATACTGCCGCATCATCGCCATCAGGCGGCGGATGTCGTCGGGATTCAGATAGGTCGGCGTGCCGCCGCCCCAGTGCAGCTGGTGCGCCACGCGCTTGGGGTCGACCCGCTGCGCGGTGCGCGCCATTTCGCGGTCGAGCGTCGCCAGGTAGGGCACGGTTTTACTGTAGTCGCGCGTCGCCACCATGTTGCAGCCGCAATAGTGGCAAAGCGAATCGCAGAACGGGATGTGGGCGTACAGCGACAGCTCGCGATCGGGCGCTGGCGCGGCCAGCGCCTCGGCCCAGTCCGCTTCGCCAAAACCGGTGTGGAAATAGGGCGCGGTGGGATACGAGGTGTAACGCGGCCCGGCTACGCTGTACTTGCGGAGTAGGTCCAGAGTGGTCGACGTCATCTTGGCGTTCTCATAACAGATAGCAGCATCCTTTTATCACAGCACAGGCCTGAAATCCAGCACGCAACCCGGCCGAGGCGCCCGCCCGATTTTGCGGTAAAGTTCAGCACTGGCAAACCGTTGATCAAGCATGCGTACGCGTCTGGAAAACCCATGTCACCTACCCCGTTGCTGAACCTCATCCGTTTCCTGTTGCTCGCGCTGCTGCTCGGCGCCGCACCGGCACGCGCCGACGAAGCATCCGACCTGGCGCAAAAGGTTCACGACCGCCCCAATGGGCGCGATCTCACCACGCTTGGGCGTATGGTTCTGACCGAAAAAGGCCGCGCGCCGCGCATCCGCGAAATTGTTACCTATCGCCTCGACCAATCGGGCGGCCAGACCGCCAACCTGATCCGTTTTCTCGACCCGGAAGACATCGCCGGAACCGGTCTGCTCAGCATAGACAAAGCCGACGGCAATACCGACCAGTGGCTGTATCTGCCCGCACTCGACCGGGTTCGGCGCATTTCCAGCGACCGCAAGGGGGGCCGTTTCGTCGGCTCCGACCTGTATTTCGAAGACCTGCAGGAGCGCAAGCCGGCGAAAGACCGCCATCGCCTGCTCGGCCAGCAGACCGAAAACGGCATTCTCTGCGAGGTGCTCGAAAGCGTGCCGACAGACCCCAAGGATTCGACCTACAGCAAGCGCATCAGCTGGATCGACCCGGCCACCGCCATTCCGCAGCGGGTAGACTATTTCGAGAAAGACGCCAGCACCCCCAGCAAACGCTGGCTGCTGCGCAGCAAGAAGCGCAACCAGGGCTACTGGACGCTGACCGACAGCCGCATGATCAATCTGTCGACCGGCCACGAAACCCGAATGGTGGTCGACGTTGCGCTGTACGACCAGAAACTGCCCGCCAGATTGTTCACCTCGCAAGCCCTGGCCGACGAAAGCCTGGAATCGGAGTACCGCCCATGAAAAAGCTGCTGCTGACCCTGAGCCTCTCACTCGCCCTGCCCGGCCTTGCGCTGGCCGAACTGCCACCGCCGCGCGCCACCGCGCAGGACGCAGCGGAAGACCTGCCGCCGCCGCGCGCCACGACGCGCAAGCCCCGTGCTGCGCAGCCGGAGGCCGCGCCTGCCGCTGCCGCGCCGCAGGCGGGCAGCGCGGACGATCTGCCGCCGCCCGCCGCACGCACCCGCACAGCGACCGCGCGCGGCTTCCAGCCCACGCTCAAGTTCGGCGTCGACGACCTGCTGCTGGAAGCGGGGGCGCTGCCCGACGCGCCTGAAGCCGACACCTATTCCACCCTGCGCGCCAGCGCCTACGTGCTGTGGCAGCCCAGCCGCGACTGGGAATTCCGCGCCGGCGCGCGGCTCGACGGCATGATGCAGGCCGGCGGTGGCGCCGACCACGACGAAATGCTGGCCGACTACACCGACACCTATGTGCGCTACCGCAGCGGCAATACCCGCCTGACCCTCGGCGCGCAGACCATCATCTGGGGCCGCGCCGACGAAATCCCGCTGGCCGACCGCGTCAGCCGCGTCGACCTCACCCGCTTCGTGCTCGACGACCTGGCCGATCGCCGCCGCGCCCAGCTGGCCGCGCGCTGGGAACAGACCTTCGGCGAATACAAGCTGGACGCGGTGTGGCTGCCGGTCTTCCGCGGCGCGCAGTTGCCGGACGTCGCCAGCGTGTGGAGCCCGATCAACCGCAGCACCGGCCAGGTCATCGGCATTGCCCCGAGCCCGGCGCTCGCCGCCCTGGTCGGCGCCGCACGCATCGACGAGGACGAGCACGGCAGCGGCGGCGGCGCCCTGCGCCTGACCAGGACCGGCGCGCCGTTCGACTTCGGCGTGACGCTGGCGCGCACCCGGCAGTCGCTGCCGTATTACCGGGTCGATCTGACCAACCTGGCGCTCACTGCCGTGCATCCCTACAACACCTTTGTCGGCGCCGACCTGGAACGGGTGAGCGGCGGCTACACCTGGCGCACCGAGCTCGGCTACACTGACAATGTGCCGGTGACCCGGCCCACCACCGCGATGGACACCACGCATTCGCTCGACTGGATCGGCGCGGTGGAATTTTTCCCGGGCGGCGGCGACACCCGCGTCAACCTGCAACTGGTCGCCCATGCGCTGCAAACCGGCCGCAGCATCCTGGAATTGAAAGAGTATTACGGCGCCAACGGCGAAGTCGAAACGCGCTTCGGCCAGGGCCGCTGGCGGGCCGGCATGCGCTTTTCCAGCGGCATCAACGTCAAGGACATCTACCTCAGCCCCAAACTCAGCTATGTCGGCTGGGAGCCGCACGAACTCTACGTCGCCGCGCATTATTTCGATGGCGAGGCGCGCACCCTGGGCGGCTTCCACCAGGATCATTCGCTGATCACGCTTGGACTGCGCACCAAGTTCTGAGCGGACCGGGCGCATGCACATGTTGAAAGCTTGGGTGAATGGCAGCCACATGCTGCCGCCGTGGCTGGCGCTCGCCATCCTGCTCGGCCTGCAACTGGCTTCGCTGCCTTTCCTGTTCAATATCCATTTCAATAATTCGGGAGACATCTACTCCCCGGCGGACGCGCCCGTCATCCAGCTGCGCGAATCGCTGTTTCGTGAATTTCCCAGCGACGATGCACTGATCGCGCTGTTCGAGGGCGACGAATTATTCAGCCCGGCGTTTCTGGGTGCGCTCGATCGCGTTGCCAAAAAAATGGAAACGCATCCTTCGGTTGACCGTGTAATCACGCTCACCACGATCGAACATATCGACGCCACCGACGATGGCTTTGCGGTTTCCCTCCTGGTGGACCCTGATGATCTGGCAGCGCGCACGCCCGCCGAGTGGAAGGCCAGGGTGCTGGGCGACCAATTGGCCCCGGGAGTGATCATCTCGAAGGACGGCAAAGCCGTCGCCCTGGTGATTCGGCCCATCGTATTGAAAGAAAGTCTCACACGACGCGACATTCTGATCGCGCTCGATGCCGCGATTGCCGCCGAGAAACTTGACGCCTACCAAACCGCCACCGCCGGAACCGTGGCGCAGACCGTCGAGGAGTTGCGCTCGCTCTGGCGCGACAGCGCAATCTTCATCCCGCTCACCGTTGTAATTGGCCTGGTGCTGCTGTGGTGGGTGGTCGGGCGGGTGCGGCCAATGATCATCGGCGGGTTGGCGATGGGGACAGTCGTCTCGGTCAGCGTGGCGGGCATCGTCGCGTCGGGCCAACCCTACACGCCGATCACCGCGATGATCCCCACCCTGATGGCGGCCTACACCACGGCCACGCTGCTGCATCTGTACGCGGCCATCCAGCGCGGCCGCATTGCGCTGCTGTCGCGCCCGCAACGCATCGCGCGCGCACTGAAAGATACCTTCAAGCCGGGCCTGTTCAATGTGCTGACCACCGGCGCCGGCCTGATGAGCCTGCTGTGGGTGGATATTCCGCCGGTTCAGACGTTCGGCCTGGCTGGCGCCATCGGTACGCTGATGGTGTTTCTGGTGGTGTTCATCCTGGTGCCGCCGATCCTGCTGAAATGGGACACGCCGCGCTGGCCGCGGCGCCACTCCGGGCTGGCGCACGCCCGCCGTATAGCGGCAGCTGTTGCCGTGTTCAGCATGCGCAATGCCAGGGCCGTGCTCATCGGCACGCTGGTGCTGGTGGTGGCGTCCATCCCACTCGCCCTGCAGGTGAAAGTGGAATCCAACCTGATCGAGTTTTTTGCGCCAGACCACAGCATCAGCCGTAGCACCGCCCGGGTTGAAACCAAATTGTCCGGCGTGACCACGATGGAAATTGTGCTCACCGCGGCCGAACGTGACGGGCTGAAAAACCCCGCTACGCTGGCGCAGATCAAGGCCTTGCAGACCTGGCTGGAACAACAGCCGGAAATCGACCGCAGCTTTTCGCTCGTTGAAGTGGTCGAGGAAATGAACCGCGCATTCAGCGGCGAAGACCTCGGCGAAAACGCACTGCCGGACAACCGCAGGCTGGTGGAACAACTGCTGCTGATCTATGACGGCAAGGACTTGTACGAACTGGTCAACCGTGAATTCCAGCGCGGCCGCATCGCCCTCAATCTCAATGTTCACGGCGCCAATGAAATCGGTAAGGTGATCGAACGAATCGAAGCGCATCTGGGCGCACAGCCGATCCCTGGAATCCATACCGAGATGGCCGGTTTCGGCAGGCTGTTTTCGGATCAGGAAGACCGCATCGTCGACGGCCAGGTGAAAAGCTTCACTTCCGCCTTCCTGCTGATCCTGCTGTTGCTGACGCTGCTGTTCCGCTCGTTCCGCGGTGCCCTGATCTGCCTGGTGCCCAACCTGGCACCGCTATTCTTCATTTTCGTGATGATGGGGGCGACCGGCATTGCACTCGATGTGGCCACCGTGCTGATCGCCGGCGTCATCCTCGGCATCACGGTGGACGACACCATCCATCTCTATCACGGCTATCTGCACCGCATCCAGCACGGTGTCAGCCCGGTGTTCGCCATCATCCGCAGCGTGGAAAGCTCGGGACGCGCAATTATCGCCATCTCGATCATTCTGATTGCGCAGTTCAGCCTGCTGGGGCTGTCCGACTTCCGCCCCACTGCGCATTTCGGCATGCTGTGCGCGGTCGGGCTGTTCGCCGGCCAGCTGTTCGAGATGCTGCTGATGCCCGCCCTGCTCGGCCTGCGCTTGCGCAAGCCGCAGAAAGCCATTACGGCACGGTGATTTTCAGCGCGCCGAACTCGTCGCTGAACAGGTCCATCTCGTCGCCCGAGACAAACTGCCAGCCTTCCAGGTGGCCAAAATCGGTTCTGGACCTGGGGCCCAGTTCGAGTTGGAAGCGCTTGGCGGTCGACAAGGCGGGGTTGCGCACGGCCAGCACCACGGTCAAATAGCGATCGCTGGTGTTTTCGATCATCGCAACCAGGCCCTGGCCCAGCATCGACGAGCGAAAGCCGACCACCACCGGCAGCGCGGACCTGGCCGTTTCCCGTGCCTGCTCGATATCGGTTTCCCGGTAGGCCAGCTGCGCTTTGAGCTGCTCGATTTCGCGCAGGCGCTCGGTCAGCTGGTTGCGCGCATCGATCAGATCGCGCTCGGTCTGCTGGCGAGTTTCGACTTCCTTCGACAGCCGCCGCTTCACATCGCCCAGATCGACATCGAGCATGAAGGCATACAGCGCCAGGCCGCACACCAACATCAGCAGCACGGCATTGAGGCCGATGGAGACGACCAGCCCGCGCCGCTTCGGCTGAGTGGGAGAAGGAATAGTCGCCATCGCGTCGCGCCTATGCTCAGCCGGTATTGCGCATCCCGGCGGCAATGGCATTGATCGACCGCTTCAGCGGTGTCAGCCAGCTGTCCTGCTCGGATTCCCACACGCTGTCGGTACGGTAACGCTTCAGCATCAACACCTGAATGTGGTTGAGGGGATCGATGTAAGGGCGGCGGCGCGAAATCGACAGCGCCAACGACGGGTTGTCTTCCAGCAGGGTCTCGATCTGCGCGACCTTTTTGACGCCGGCCACGGTGAGCGCGAATTCGTCCACAATCGTGCGGTAGATCGTCATGGTGTTGGCGTGATCGCACAGGCGCGCGTACTCCTCGGCGATTTCCATGTCGGCCTTGGTCAGCGCCATCTGCACGTTGGACAACAGGCTGCGGAAGAACGGCCATTCGCGATACATCGCCTGCAGGTGGACGAGGCCGTCCGGCTGACGGTCGATGAAGCCCTGCAAGGCGCTGCCGATTCCATACCAGGCAGGCAGCGTATGACGCGACTGCGCCCAGCCGAACACCCACGGAATCGCGCGGATCGAGCCCAGCGAGCGGTCGGCCTTCTTGCGGTGCGACGGCCGGCTGCCGATGTTGAGCAGGCCGATTTCGGTGACCGGCGTGCTCTCGTAGAAGTAGTCGATGAAGCCCGGTGTGCCGATCAGCGCACGGTAGGCGGTCTCGCCCGCCGTCGCAATGTCGCGCATCCAGTCGAGATAGTCCTGCGGATAACACACTTCGCAGTGCGCCAGCGCGGTGGCGCTGGCCTTCAACAGGCCGGTGACACCCATGCCGATTTCGTAGTTGGCGGTTTCCGGGTTGCTGTACTTGTAATACAGCATCTCGCCCTGCTCGGTGAACTTGATTTCGCCGTTCACGGTGCCGGGCGGCTGCGACAGGATCGCATCGTGGGTGGGGCCGCCGCCGCGGCCGACGGTGCCGCCGCGGCCATGGAACAGGCGGCATTCGATACCGTGCTGCCGGGTCAGCGCGATGATGGAAAGCTGCGCCTGATAAAGCGTCCAGTTCGACGCCAGGATGCCGCCGTCCTTGCACGAATCGGAATAGCCGAGCATGACTTCCTGGCGGTTGCCGTCGGACGCCACCAGCGAACGGTAGACCTTGTTGGAGAACAGCTGGTCGAGAATCGCCTGGCTGCGCTGCAGGTCGTCCACCGTCTCGAACAGCGGCGCCACCAGAATGCGGCAGAACCACTCATGCCCGTTGTGGCCGCACAAGCCGACCAGCCGCGCCAGCAGCATCACTTCCATCACGTGCGACGCGTTGTGGGTCATCGAAATCACATAGGTGCCGAAGACCTCGTCGCCCACCTCGGCCTTCAGCTTGGCCATGCGCCGGAACACCGCGAGCGCTTCGCGCGCTTCGTCGTCCAGCGCGGCATCGTTCACCGCGATCGGGGCGATGCGGCCGATCCACGCGGCGAGCCGCTGCAGCCGCCCGGCTTCGGTCGCGCCGCTGTAATCGAAATCGGGGTCGAGCTGCTGCAAGACAGCGGCGACCGTGCGGGTATGGACGGTCGATTCCTGGCGGATGTCGAGCTGCAGCAGATGAAAGCCGAAGCTTTCGACCAGCCGGATCAGCGCCTGCAGATCCTGCATGGCGACGATGCGGTCGCCGTGGCTGATCAGCGAATCGCGCAGCAGGTAGAGGTCGTCGAGGAAAGCGGCGGCGTTTTCGTAGGCCAGATGCGCGGTGAAGCTCGGCACGTCGGCCAGGCACTGGTGGACGTAGGACAGGTTGGCGTCCAGCCGCGCCATCATCATCGCCGCCATGCGGCGGTAGGGCTCGCGGCTGTATATCTGCACCGCGGTGCCGCGGAACACCTGTTCGCCATATTCCGTTTCGTATTCCGACAGGCGCGCCAGGAAGGGCGCCGAAGGCATGCACCAGTTGCTGCTGTGGGTGAGCGTCTTCCGCAGTTCGAGCAACCGCGCACGGTATTCGTCGAGCGCTTCCTGCATCTGCCGGTGCACCGTCCATTCGGTAACGTCCGCCGTCACGAACGGGTTGCCGTCGCGGTCGCCGCCGATCCACGAACCGAAGCGGATAAAGCTCGGCACGCTGACCGGCGCGACCCCCTCGGCGTTCACGCCGTAATGCTTGCGCAGCGCCCGTTCGAAATACTGATACGCCTTCGGCACCGCCTCGAACAGGCTTTCCCGCACGTAATACAGGCCGTTGCGCACCTCGTCTCGCACTTCCAGCTTGGCGCTGCGCAGTTCGTCGGTGCGCCACATCACCTGGATTTCGGCCGCCAGCTCCGCTTCCAGTTCGCGCTGGTCGTTCACCCCCAGCGTCTGGCTGTACATCTGGTCGCAAATCAGGAACACCCGGCGCACCCCTTCCATCACCGCGCGACGGCGCGCTTCGGTGGGATGCGCGGTGAACACCGGCGCATAGTGCAGCCGGTCGAGCATGTCCTGCAGGGTATTGACCGGGATGCCCTGCGCCTTGAGGTCGGCCAGGGTGCGGTCGAACGAGCCCTCCCACAGCGGCATCCCGTGCGACAGCATGCGGCGGCGGTTGCGGTGGAAAAAACTTTCTTCCGCCACGTTGACCAGCATGAAATAGCTGGAAAAGGCACGCACCACCAGTTCCACCTTGCCGGCCGGCATGGCGTCGATGATCGCCATCAGCTCGGTGCGGCGCTGCTGGTCTTCCTGCTGGTGCAGTTCGGCAAAACCACGCCGCAGGGTTTCCACCGCCTCGAACACATCCTCGCCGGCAAACTGCAGCAATACCTGGCCCAGCAGGGTGCCCAGCAGTTTGACCTGCGCGCGCAGGTGGTCGTCGGTCAGGAGATTTTCGGGTGCATTCATGGGGGGAAATCAGCCCGGCACAGCGGGTTTCGGTGCGACAAAGCCCACTATTTTCGCATAGACGACGCGCATCACCCAACCGCGCGCCGCGCGTTGCGGAACATCCGCAACCACGGGGCGGCGCCGCTCATGCCGTCCGGCTTCCACGACAGCTGCGCAGCGCGAAACACGCGCTCCGGGTGCGGCATCAGGATGCTGAAACGGCCGTCCGCGGTGGTGAAGCCGGTCAGCCCGCCGGGCGAGCCGTTCGGATTCAGGGGATAGGTCTCGGTCGGCGCGCCGCGGTGGTCGACGTAGCGCAGCGTGGCCTGCGCCTCACCGGCGTGCGCCGGGTCGCGGAAAGCTGCCCGGCCTTCGCCGTGCGACACCGCGATCGGCATCACCGAGCCAGCCATGTCGGCGAAGAAAAGCGACGGCGAGGCCAACACCTCGACCAGCGCGAAGCGCGCCTCGAACTGCTCCGACAGGTTGCGCTCGAAACGCGGCCAGGCCGTCGCGCCCGGGATCAGGTCGTGCAGCTGGCTCATCATCTGGCAGCCGTTGCACACACCGAGCGCGAGCGTGTCGACGCGCTCGAAGAAGGCCGCGAACTGGTCGCGCGCGCGCGGGTTGAACAGGATCGACTTGGCCCAGCCGCCGCCCGCGCCCAGCACGTCGCCGTAGCTGAAGCCGCCGCACGCGGCGAGCCCGGTGAAGTCGGCCAGGCTGGCCCGGCCGGACAGGATGTCGCTCATGTGGACGTCGACCGCGGCAAAGCCGGCCGCGTCGAACGCCGCGGCCATCTCGACCTGGCCGTTGACGCCCTGCTCGCGCAGCACCGCGATGCGCGGGCGCTTGCCGCTGGCGATGAAGGGCGCGGCGATGTCGGCGTCGACATCGAAGCTTGGCGCATAACGCAGGCCGGGGTCGGCGGCGTCGGCATGCCGCGCGAACTCCTGCTCGGCGCACGCCGGGTTGTCGCGCAGCTTCGCCATTTCGTAGCTGGTGCGCGCCCAGGCACTTTGCAGCGCGGCCCGCGTCTCGTCGAAAACCACCTGGCTGCCGCGCAGCACGCGCAAACGGTCAGCCGTATTCGGCTGGCCGATCACATGGAGTTCGCCGCGCAGGCCGGCATCCATGAAGGCCTGCATCACCGCCTGCGTGTCGTCGCGCCGCACCTGCAGCACCGCGCCGGCTTCTTCGTTGAACAGCACATTGAAAATGCGCTGCGAGACATCGCCCGCGCTCGGCAACTCCGGTTCCGGCAGTCCCGCGTCCTCGACCTCGTGACGGATCTGATCGAGACACAACTCGTCCACGTCAAGATCCACCCCGCAATGCCCGGCAAACGCCATTTCGGCGAGCGTGACGAACAGGCCGCCGTCGGAGCGGTCGTGATAGGCCAGCAGCTTGCCGGCCGCGTTCAGCGCCTGCACGGTGTCGAAGAACGCGACGAGCGCAGCGGCCTCGGGGGCGTCCGGGCAGTGGTCGCCCACCTGCTTGAACGCCTGCGCAAAGCTCGATGCGCCGAGGCGGTTCCTGCCCAGCCCGAGGTCGATCAGGACGAGATCGGACTCGCCAGCGTCGGTGCGCAGTTGCGGCGTCAGGTGCCGCGTCGCGTCGGGGGTGTTGGCGAACGCCGAAATCACCAGCGAGATCGGCGAGGTCACCGCCTTCTGCTCGCCGTCGGCCTGCCACACGGTCTTCATGCTCATCGAGTCCTTGCCGACCGGGATGGAGACGCCCAGCGCCTGGCAATACTGCGAGACCGCCGCCACGGTGTCGAACAGCGCGGCGTCCTCGCCCGGGTGGCCGGCGGGCGCCATCCAGTTGGCCGACAGCTTGACCTCGGTGAGGCCGTCGACGCGCGCGGCGGCGAGGTTGGCGATCGCCTCGACGATCGCCATGCGCCCCGATGCGGGCGCATCGATCAGCGCCAGCGGCGCCTTCTCGCCGATGGAAAACACCTCGCCGTGCGTGGTTCGATAGCCCGCCAGCGTGACGGCGCAATCGGCCACCGGAACCTGCCAGGGCCCGACGCACTGGTCGCGCGCGGTGAGGCCGCCGACGCTGCGGTCGCCGATGGAAATCAGGAACATTTTCGACGCCACCCCGGGCATCGCCAGCACGCGGTAGGCCGCGTCCCTGAGGTCGATGCCGTCGAGTGCCAGCGATGCCGGCAAGGCGACCTGATGCGCGACGTCGCGCGTCATCTTGGGCGGCTTACCGAGGATCACGTCCAGGCTCACGTCGACCGGCGCATTCTCGAAATGGCTGTCGGTCACCAGCAGATGGTTGTCTTCGGTGGCTTCGCCCAGCACCGCAAACGGGCAGCGTTCGCGCGCGCAGATGGCGCGGAATTCGCCGAGGCGATCGGGCGGAATCGCCAGCACGTAGCGTTCCTGCGCCTCGTTGCACCAGATCTCGCGCGGCGACATGCCGGATTCCTCCGACGGCACGGCGCGCAGTTCGAAGCGGCCGCCGCGGCCGCCGCCGTGCACCAGTTCGGGCAGCGCGTTCGACAGACCGCCGGCGCCGACGTCGTGGATCGACAGGATCGGGTTGGCCTCGCCGAGCTGCCAGCAGCGGTCGATGACTTCCTGCGCGCGGCGTTCCATTTCCGGGTTGCCGCGCTGCACCGAGTCGAAGTCGAGGTCGGCCACGTTGGCGCCGGTGTCCATCGACGAAGCTGCGCCGCCGCCCAGGCCGATCAGCATGCCGGGGCCGCCCAGCTGGATCAGCAGGGTGCCGACCGGCAGCATTTTCTTGTCGACGTGATCGGCACGGATGCTGCCGACGCCGCCCGCCAGCATGATCGGCTTGTGGTAGCCGCGCCGCTGCCCGGCGACCGTCTCTTCAAAGGTGCGGAAATAGCCCGCCAGGTTGGGGCGGCCGAATTCGTTGTTGAACGCGGCCGCGCCGATCGGCCCTTCGAGCATGATCGCCAGCGGGGTGACGATGCGTTCGGGTTTACCGTAGGCGCCTGTTTCCCACGCTTGCTCGAAACCGGGGATGTTGAGGTTGGACACCGAAAACCCGGCGAGGCCGGCCTTGGGCTTCGACCCGGTGCCGGTCGCGCCCTCGTCGCGGATTTCGCCGCCGCTGCCGGTGGCAGCACCCGCGAAAGGCGAAATCGCCGTCGGGTGATTGTGCGTTTCCACCTTCATCAGCACGTGGGTCAGCTCGCTGCTGTAGGCGTAGCTGCCGTCGGCACGCGGGTAGAAGCGGTCGATCTGCGCGCCCTCGATGACTGAAGAGTTGTCCGAATACGCCACCACCGTGCCTTCCGGGTGCGCGGCGTGGGTGTCGCGGATCATACCGAACAGCGTCTTTGCCTGCGCCGCACCGTCGATCACCCACGAGGCGTTGAAGATCTTGTGGCGGCAATGCTCGGAATTGGCCTGCGCGAACATCATCAGCTCGACGTCGGTGGGATTGCGCCCGATGCGGATGAAGTTGTCGACCAGGTAATCGAGCTCGTCGTCCGACAGCGCCAGGCCGAGTTTGCGGTTGGCGGCTTGCAGCGCCGAACGCCCGCCGCCCAGCACGTCGACGCGGGCCAGTTCGCGCGGCGGCACGTGACGGAACAGCTGTGCCACGTCGGCCAGCGTCATCACCGCTTCGGTCATGCGGTCGTGCAGCAGCGGCAGCAAGCGTACCGTCGCCTCGGCCGACAGCGCCTGGCCGGTGGCATCCAGCACATGGAAAGCCACCGCGCGCTCGATCCGCATGAAGCCGGCGAGACCGCAGTTTTTCAGGATGTCGGTCGCCTTCGACGACCATGGCGAGATCGTGCCGGGGCGCGGCGTAACGAGGATCAGCGGGTCGTCCGCGGTGGGGGTGGCGGTCGGCGTGCCGTAATCGAGCGCCTGCTCGACCAGCCGCATCTGCGCGGCATCGAGCGCGGCGTCCGCTTCCAGAAAATGCCAGTGGCGCGCAGCCAGCGTGCCCAGGTTCAGGCCCTGCTGCGCGGCCTCGCGGCGGATTTTATCGAGACGGAACGGGGACAGCGCGGCGGCGCCGGGAAGGGAGACGATGGCAGACATGTGCGTCTTTGCGAACGGGCAAAGGCGCTATTTTAGCTGATCGGGACGCTTCTCCGGACCGGCAGGCTGGCGAATGCCTGCCTGCTTTTGCCAGGCATCGAGGCAGTCGAGGCCGCAGAAATGATGGACATAGTCCTGCGCATCCATCACGTTCACCGAATCGGCCGGCACTTCCTTCAGGCAGACCTCACAGCCGACCACACTGCAACTGCCTTCGTCGGAACATTGCGTCACCGGCGCGCCCTCCGGATTGTAATGTCGGGCTTTCATACGGCATCTCCTCAAACCTGCAAACACACTGTAGTTTAGGTCACCAGGCTTGCCCTGCAAGTCCTCCCGTCAGCGAGTGGGATCAATAGCCGGCATCGGTGATCGCCTGCTTGATGGTCTTGTAATCCGCTTCCTTGTCGATCACAAAACCGGTGACCTTGCTGTGGATGGTCTGTTGCAGTTGCTGAATGGCGGCCGGGCTGAGGGCGACGGCAGCCGCCCCCAGTTTGCCCTGCTCGGTCGCGTTGAGGCGGTTGGTCGCCATCAGCGTGAAATCCGGCGTGGACGGCAGCGGATGCCAGATCTCGAACTCGTCCTTGGCAATCATTTCATTGGCGAGACTGCTGCGCAGACTGCCGGCCTCGGCAAAATCACGCTGTATGGCCAGGGCGACTTCGTTCTGCGTCTTGAAATTAAGCAATCTCACCGAGTCATGCTTGTTCTGCGTGAGCGTATAACGGGCCATCACATCCAGCCAGGATTCCTTCTCGGTCAGGGCAACGGTTTTCACGGCCACGCCCTTGCGGCGGACCAGTACGCCGGTAGCCTGGTCGCGCACGCGGGCGACAGGCGAGAAATCGTGGTCCAGCACCAAAACCGCCACCGACGGCGGAACAAAATAGAGATCCAGTCGGCTGCTTTTCAGGGAACCCAGAACGCTCCTGATGCTGCGGAACAGGGTGAGCTTGGGGCTTGCCCCGATGGCTGAACCCAGCGCCTGCGCGAAAGGCATCGCATAGGCGCGGAAATCCCCCATCAGAATGTCGGCTTTGCCGGTGCCCGGGTAAATCCCGATCCGCAAATCGCGTCCGGCGGCATGCGCCACCAGCGGTAGCGCGGGAAGAATGGTCAGGCCCGCCAGAAAGCTCCGTCTACGCATTTCAACCTCCTCATATTTTGATCGCCGGATGCCCGGCAGTCCCTTAACGGCAATCAGATGGCCGCGCTGAAGACTGTTGGTACTGGTTATTTTCTACCGCTGCCCGGATGATCGCGCAGCACCGGCCATGGGATTAAGATGTCAGTCCAAGCCCGTCCCGACTGGATACCCATCGCATGGCACACCCCGGACGCCTCCTTCATCCCGGCCCTTACGCGCCCATGCCGGTCGCGCCCCGCACCCTCGTCTCCCCGCCGCTGTTCACGGCTGCCGCCATGCGGGAAATCGACCGGCAGTGGGCAGCCCGCCACCCCGCCGCTTCGCTGATGGAACGGGCGGGCACGGCCGCGGCCGAACTGGCCGGCATGCTGGCCAGCGAATCGGGCGCGCCGGTCCTGATCCTGGCCGGTCCCGGCAACAACGGCGGCGATGCCCTGGTCGCCGCGCGCCGGCTCACGGCGCAGGGATTCCGCGTCGACGTCGTCAGCCGCGCCGACCCCGCCCGCCTGCCGCCGGATGCTGCGCGTGCCTGGGCGGCCTGGCGTGAAAACGGCGGCGCGATCCTGGCGGATATCCCGCCGTCGCAACGCTACAGCCTTGTCATCGACGGCCTGTTCGGGGTGGGGTTGCAGCGCGACATCGGCGGCGAAAACGCGCACTGGATCGAGCAGGCCAACGCAATGGACTGCCCGAAACTTGCGCTCGACGTACCGAGCGGCCTCGACAGCGACAGCGGCCGCATCCGTGGCATCGCCCTGCGCGTCGACCACACCCTCGCCTTTCTCGGACTCAAGCCCGGCCTGTTCACCGCCGACGGCCCCGATTACGCCGGCCAGCTACACCTCGACACGCTCGGCGTTGATCCGGCCGACCTGCCCGCCGTGCCGGGCATCGCGCTGACGCAGCTGGAAAGCCGCCATCGCCTGCCCGCGCGCCGCCAGAACAGCCACAAGGGCCTGTTCGGCCATGTCGGCATCATCGGCGGCAACCACGGCATGGTGGGCGCCTGCCTGATCGCCGGGCGCGCCGCGCTGCGGCAGGGCGCGGGAATGGTTACCATGGGCGTTTTGGACGAGCGCATCGTGGTCGATTACGGCGAACCGCGGCTGATGTTCGCCGTACCGGAAAGTCTGGCAGGCAAGAATCCGGGGGTGCTGGCGGTCGGTCCCGGACTGGGCCAGAACACCCGCGCGCACGCCTTGCTGGAAGCGGCGCTGACGGTGCCCTGCCCGCTGGTGCTGGACGCCGACGCGCTGAACCTGCTGGCCGGCAACCCCGATCTGGCCAACCGCGCCGCCCGCCGCAGCCACCCCACCCTGCTCACCCCGCATCCCGGCGAAGCGGCGCGGCTGCTCGGCATGCGCGTGGCGGAGATCCAGGCGAACCGCATCGGGGCCGCGCAGCGCCTGAGCACGCAATATCGCGCGCATGTCGCCCTCAAGGGCGCCGGCACCGTCATCGCCCATCCCGACGGCCGCTACGCCATCAACACCAGCGGCGGGCCCTGGCTCGCCCAGGCAGGTTCGGGGGACCGCCTCACCGGCATCGTGGCCGCGCTACTGGGCCAGGGAATGGCCGCGGACGATGCACTGGAAGCCGCAGTCTGGCTGCATGGCAACCCGACTTGATAATCGAGAGCCAGAGAATTGCGAACCCGGCTGATTCCGGGCGCGCATGCCGGCTCATTTGTTTGACACCGCTTCACCGCGAGCCGGCCCGCTTTACACGCATGCGCCCAGTTAAAGTATGCCAATCCCGTGCCGCTATTAGTGGGCGTAAAGTCCATATTCCGTTTCCGTTTAAGTATTTTCGCCCCATACAGATGCTGAATTAATGAAAAAAAGCACCCAACACCTGGGAATGGGCATCCTGATCGGGGTCGGCTTTGTCGTCGTGCTCGTCCTGATGGCAGCGCTCAGCGTAATCAGTTTGAATTATGTGGCTGAAGCGAACCAGCGCCTGAACGACATCGCCCAGACCAATAACGTCAAAATCGAACTCGCGACGGAGATGCACAGTGCGCTGCGTGAGCGCGCGATCTCCATGCACACACTCCCCAGCATCGTCGATGCCTTCGACAAGGATAACGAGATCCAGCGCTTCAATGCCGAGGCCACTCGCTACGCCAAGGCGCGGACCCGCCTTGATGAGATGCCGCTCAACCCGCAAGAACGCGCGATCCTGACAAAAATCTTCAAAATGACCCGTGAAGCGGGATCCGAGGTGCAAGTGGTCGTGGACAGGTCCCCCTTTATCGACGACCCGGCAGATGTCTTCGAATGGATACGCAACGTGGCGATGCCGCGGCAAAGCGCCATCGCCGAACAAATCAACCTCCTGATCGAACTGCAGCGCAGTCAGACAGCCGCTGCGGTGCAGGATGCGGAGAACTCGTTTTCCCGCGTGCGCAACCTGATGCAGGGGCTGGGTACAGCGGCACTGCTGGTGGGAATAACGATTGCCGGCTTTGTCAGCCGACGGGTGACGCGCCAGGCCAGACAACTCGAAGCCCAGGCCATGTATGACCTGCTGACCGGCTTGCCCAACCGTTCGCTGTTGCATGACCGGCTCCAGCATGAGATCGCGCTGTCCAAACGCGAGCATGCGTCGTTTGGCGTGGTACTGATGGATCTGGACCGGTTCAAGGAAGTCAACGATACCCTCGGCCATGACGTGGGCGACGAAGTCCTGCGTGAAGTCGGGCGCCGCTTGAAGGAAGCGATACGCGCCGAGGATACGGTGGCGCGTTTGGGCGGGGACGAGTATGTCCTGCTGATACACAACCTGGACCCAGAAGACGCCGAATTGATCGCAAACAAGATTTTCGCCGCCCTGGACAAACCCTTTCACTGGCAAAACCAGAGCATCGACCTCGGCGCGAGCATGGGACTGTCGTTTTATCCTTCGCAGTGCGACGACGCCGGCGGCCTGCTGCGGTGCGCCGACATCGCGATGTATGTGGCGAAGCGCTCCGGCCAGGGCTATGCGCTGTATTCCCCGGATCAGGAACTCACCAGTCGCGACGATCTTTCGCTCAAGAGCGAGTTGCGCGAAGCCATCCAGTCGGACCAGTTGAGCCTGTACTACCAGCCGCAAATCAACCACCGCAGCCAATGCGTGGTCGGCCTCGAGGCCCTGATACGCTGGCATCATCCGCAGCGCGGCTTCCTCGGGCCGGACAGCTTCATCCCGCTGGCCGAAGAAGCCGGCCTCATCGGTCCGCTCACCCTGTGGGTGCTGAAGACGGCCTTGAAACAGCTGGCCGTGCTGCGCCGCGAAGGCCATGCGCTGACCATGGCGGTCAACCTGTCCGCCCGCAACCTGCACGACATGAGCCTGCCCGGAAGCGTCGAGGCCCTACTCGCCGAATGTGGCGTCCCCCCCGAGCACCTGACGCTCGAAATCACCGAAAGCGCAGTGATGTCGAACCCGAACGACGGCTTGACCATCCTCACCGAACTCGACCGCATGGGGGTGACGCTCGCGATCGACGATTACGGCACCGGCTATTCGTCGCTCGCCTACCTCAAGCGGCTGCCGGTGGACGAACTGAAAATCGACAAATCCTTTGTGATGGACATGGAGGCGAACGACAACGACGCCGTGATCGTGCGCTCCACCATCGACCTCGCGCACAACCTGGGGCTCAAGGTCGTCGCCGAAGGCGTGGAAAGCCGCGATGCCTGGGATACGCTCAGCATCCTGGGATGCGACACGTCGCAGGGCTTCTTCATGGGCCGGCCAATGCCGGTGGAAAAGCTGGAGGCATGGCTGCAGAAGTCGGTGTGGTCAAGGGTTGAGATGGCCGCAGTTGCCGTGCGTTGAGTACGAATCAAAAACGCGCTGCGCCAAACCCACCCTCTTCACACAAGATTCAGCACAGGCTTTCTGCACCTCAAGCCCGGCCGAACCGGTCAGCAAATGTGCTTTTTCAAATACGCCGCGAAGTCTTCGCTGACTTCGCTGTGCTTGAGCGCGTATTCGACGGTGGCCTGCAGATAGCCCAGCTTGCTGCCGCAGTCGTAACGAATACCGTCAAAGTCATACGCCAGCACCTGCTGTTCTTTCAGCAAGGCGGCGATGGCGTCGGTCAGCTGCAACTCGCCGCCGGCGCCGGGCTTGAGGTGCTGGATGTGGTGAAAGATGCGCGGGGTGAGGATGTAGCGGCCGACCACGCCGAGGTTGGAAGGTGCCTCCTCGGGTTTCGGTTTTTCGACGACGGCGTTCACCCGCGACACACGCTCCGCCATGGGACTGGCGTCGACGATGCCGTAGGACGCGGTTTCCGAAGGCGCCACCTGCTGCACCCCGAGCACCGAGCACTGGTAATACTCGTATTGGTCGACCATCTGCTTCATCGCCGCCGGACTGCCGTCGATCAGGTCGTCGGCGAGGATGACGGCGAAGGGTTCGTTGCCGATCACCGGCTGCGCGCACAGCACGGCGTGTCCCAGCCCCAGCGCTTCGGCCTGGCGGATGTAGATGAAGTTGACGCCGGCCGGGCGGATCGACTGCACCAGTTCCAGATCGCGATCCTTGCCGCGCGCGGCCAGTTCGGTTTCCAGTTCATAGGCCTTGTCGAAGTGGTCCTCGACGGTGCGCTTGGTGCGGCTGCTGATGAAGATCATGTCGGTGATGCCGGCTTCCATGGCCTCTTCAACCGCGTACTGGATCAGCGGCTTGTCGACAATGGGCAGCATTTCCTTCGGGCTGGCCTTGGTGGCCGGCAGAAATCGGGTGCCAAGGCCGGCAACCGGAAATACGGCTTTCCTTACTTTTTGCATGGGTCTTCCCTATACCTATAAGCCCTTGGGTTCAAAAATCCAAAGCGTGCTGCCCGTTCTTATTATTCGGCGCCAGCAAGGCCAGCAGCCCGGCCTCGTCGAGGACGGTCACGCCGAGTTCCTGCGCTTTCGCCAGCTTGCTGCCGGCCTCAAGGCCGGCCACCACATAGTCGGTTTTCTTCGACACCGATCCGGCCACCTTGCCGCCTGCGGCCTCGATCATGTCCTTCGCGGCATCGCGCGTCAGCGTCGGCAGCGTGCCGGTCAGCACCAGCGTCTTGCCTGCAAGGATACCAGCCGGTTGTTGCATGCCCGTGGACTCGTCCCAGCGCACCCCGGCGGCGCGCAGCTTGTTGACCACTTCCAGGTTATGCGGCTCGGCAAAAAACTGGATGATCGACTGCGCCACGATCGGCCCGACATCGCGCACCGCCAGCAGCTCGGATTCGGTTGCGGCGATCAGTTTGTCCAGCGCGCCGAAATGCTTCGCCAGATCCTTGGCTGTGGTCTCGCCGACATTGCGGATGCCCAGCGCGAAGATGAAGCGCGCCAGCGTGGTGGCCTTGCTGGTCTCGATCGCCGCGAGCAGATTGGCCGCGGATTTCCCGGCCATGCGATCCAGCCCGGCCAGCGTCTCCAGGGTCAGGCCATAGACATCGGCGGGCGTATGCACCAGGCCGCGATCGACCAGCTGGTCGACCAGCTTGTCGCCCAGTCCCTCGATGTCCATCGCGCGACGCGAGGCGAAATGCAGCAAGGCCTGCTTGCGCTGCGCCGGGCAAACCAGCCCGCCGGTGCAGCGCGCCGCCGCCTCGCCCGCCAGTCGCACCACATGCGAGCCGCACTCGGGACAGACGGGATAGCGCTGCAGGATATTGAACCGCGGGGGCGCGGGGTCGGGACGCCTGTCGAGCACCGCAGCGACGACTTCGGGAATGACGTCGCCGGCGCGCCGCACGATCACGGTATCGCCGACGCGCACGTCCTTGCGGTCGATTTCGTCCTGGTTGTGCAGGGTGGCGTTGGTCACCGTCACGCCGCCGACGAACACCGGCGCCAGGCGCGCCACCGGCGTCAGCGCGCCGGTGCGGCCGACCTGCACCTCGATGCCGAGCACGGTGGTCAGCTGTTCCTGCGCCGGAAACTTGTGCGCCACCGCCCAGCGCGGCTCGCGCGTGAGAAAGCCCAGCTCGCGCTGCAGGTCGAAACGGTCGACTTTGTACACCACGCCGTCAATGTCGAACGGCAGCTGGTCGCGGCGCGCGGCGATGTCGTCGTGAAACGCGATCAGTGCCGCGGCGCCCAGCCCGGTGACACGCTCGGCGCACACCGGCACGCCGAGCTCGGCCAGCGCGTCGAGCGTCTCGCTGTGGGTGACCGGTGTGTCCCAGCCCTGCACCTCGCCCAGGCCATAGGCGAAAAACGACAGCGGGCGCTGCGCGGCAATCCTGGGGTCGAGCTGGCGGATGCTGCCCGCCGCGCCGTTGCGCGGATTGACCAGGGTCGGCTTGCCGGCTTCGCGCTGCTTTGCGTTGTAGCGCTCGAAATCGTCGCGCCGCATGAACACCTCGCCGCGCACTTCCAGCACGGCGGGCGGCGACTCGGTATTCAGGCGCAGCGGAATGACTCGCACGGTGCGGATATTCTGGGTGACATCCTCGCCGGTTTCGCCGTCGCCGCGCGTGGCCGCCTGCACCAGCACACCGTGTCCGTAACGCAGGTTGATGGCCAGGCCGTCGAATTTCAGTTCGGCGGCGTATTCGACCGGCGGGTCGCGCTCATCCAGCCCCAGTTCCTTGCGCACCCTGGCGTCGAAAGCGCGCGCGCCGCTGGCCTCGGTGTCGGTTTCGGTGCGGATCGACAGCATCGGCACCGCGTGGCGCACCTTGGGCAGCGTATCCAGCGGCTTGCCGCCAACGCGCCGGGTCGGCGAGTCGGGGGTGACGAGTTCGGGATGCCCGGCCTCGAGGGCCTGCAATTCACGGAACAGGCGGTCGTATTCCGGATCCGGAATCGTCGGCGCGTCGAGTACGTAGTAGGCGTGGTTGTGGCGCTCGATTTCCCGACGCAGCGCGGTGACGCGCGCCAGGACATCGGTCGACGCCATCAGGAAAACAGACGCAGCGCCCGCCGGGATCCGGATGGCACGCCGCGCGCTTCCATGCGTTCGTAGATCTGCGAGAGCTGGGTGCGGATTTTCTCGATGCCGGTATCGGTCAACGGACGCAGATTGTCGTCCACCAGAATGCCGCCGACTTCGCTGGCAAGCTTGCGGCCGAACGCCACCATGCCGTCGAATACCTTGAGGCCATCCGGCACGCGTGGCACGTCGAATTGCAGGGTGACCCCCTGCGAGGTCTGCCCCTCGATCAGCGTGGCGCTGAACGGCTCGGCATCATGGTTGCACAGGGCATAGAGCGGTTCGCCGCGACTGTCGAGCAACTGGAACACGCCGTCCACGCCCAGCGCCATGCCGCTGCTTTCCGCTTCGTGCACGATGCGCGTCAGGTTCACCGCGCCTTCGCCGCGCGCCACCACGTTGAGGCCGATCAGGACGTCGACATCGACACAGAAGCGATCGATCGCCTGCGCACGCTCGATCGCTTCCGCCACATCGCCACAGGCGATACGCAGATGGTGCGTCTGCGCCGTACTTTGCAGCATGTCGCACAGAGCCGAGAGCTGCTCTTCCTGCACCGCGCCGTTGCGGTCGGCCAGTTGCATGGCGACCACCACCTGCTGATAGTTCACCTCGCGCCAGGGCTGGATTTCTTCCCATTCCGCCGCGCCGACCGGCAGCCCCATCCAGCGCACCGCCTTGCCCAGGGCGCGCGCGCGACTGAAGGCATCGGCGAACACATCCGCCCGCACGCCGTCGCTGCCGATGCGGACGCGGTACTCGATCAGCTCGTCGTAGGGTGCCGCCACCGGCGGCGCGGCCGGGCGCGGCGATGCGGGCGGAGGAGAGAGATGCGATGGCGCGCGCAGGTCGGGCGCGGCGGCAAGCGGTGCGGGCGAAGGGGCCGCATCGATCCGCAAACGGGGCTCGCCGGCTTCGGCGACCTCATCCAGTCCGCCAACGTCGAGGACGGGCTCACGCAACGCGGGTTCGACCCGCTTGTGCATGTCACGGGGCGTAGCGTCGGGCTGCATCAGTGCATCGTCCACCGGCGCCTGAAAAGCCGCGTCGGCCTGTTTCCGGAAGCGGCGCTCCTGGATCCAGTTGAACAGCAGCACCGCCACCACGATGACCGCGCCGATCACCAGCAAGCCGATTTGCAAATCACTCATTTACTTTTCCCGACTGAACGGAGTGGGCGGACACCACGCGGACGAACCATTCATCCGGCGCAATCATGCCCAGTTCATTGCGCGCGCGCTCTTCGATGGCGTCGCGTCCCTGCTTGAGGTCGCCGACCTCGGCCTGCAGGCCGGCATTGCGGGTTTGCAGGCGCTGATTCAGCGCCTGCTGGGTGTCGATTTTGTGCGCGCGCTCACGCACCTTCAACCAGCCGCCCTCGCCCAGCCACAGCGGATATTGCAGCAGCAAAAGCGAAGCCGCCAGCATCCAGGTCAGCCCCCGGCTGCGGATGCGCGCGATCCATTCAGCCGCGCTGGCGGAAAGCATCGCGTCCGGGATAGCTGGCCGTGTCGCCGAGTTCTTCCTCGATGCGCAGCAGCTGGTTGTACTTGGCCATGCGATCCGATCGCGACAGCGAGCCGGTCTTGATCTGGCGCGCGTTGGTCGCGACCGCCAGGTCGGCAATCGTGGTGTCCTCGGTCTCGCCCGAACGGTGCGAAATCACCGAGGTGTAGCCGGCCTGCTTGGCCATCTCGATCGCCTGGAAGGTTTCCGACAGCGTGCCGATCTGGTTGACCTTGATCAGGATCGAGTTGGCGACGCCCTTGTCGATGCCCTCCTTGAGGATTTTCGCGTTGGTGACGAACAGATCGTCGCCCACCAGTTGCACGCGCTGGCCAAGCTTCTCGGTGTGGATCTTCCAGCCGTCCCAGTCGCCTTCGGCCATGCCGTCTTCGATGCTGACGATGGGGTACTTGTCGCACCAGGCCGCCAGGTAGTCGGTGAATTCGGCCGAGCTCAGCTTCAGGCCTTCGGATTCGAGTTGATAGAGGCCGTCCTTGTAGAACTCGGACGCGGCGCAATCGACGCCGATGGCGACGTCGATGCCGGGCTGCAGGCCGGCTTTTTCGATCGCCTGCACGATCAGCTTGAGCGCCGCCTCGTGCGACTCCAGGTTGGGCGCGAAGCCGCCTTCGTCGCCGACGGTGGTCGCCATGCCGGCGTCGTCGAGCAGCTTTTTCAGCGCGTGGAAGACTTCGGCGCCGTAGCGCAGGGCTTCGCGGAAGCTCGGCGCGCCGACCGGAATGATCATGAATTCCTGCATGTCGATGTTGTTGTTGGCATGCGCGCCGCCGTTGATGATGTTCATCATCGGCACCGGCAAGGCCATCGGCGCGGCACCGCCGAGGTAGCGGTACAGCGGCAGCCCGGCCTGTTCGGCGGCGGCGCGCGCGCACGCCATCGACACCGCCAGCAGCGCATTGGCGCCGAGGCGCGACTTGTTCTCGGTGCCGTCAAGGTCGATCATGGTCTGGTCGATGAAGGCCTGGTCTTCGACGTCAAGGCCGATAATCGCTTCGCAGATTTCGGTGTTGATGTGCTCGACAGCCTTCAGCACGCCACGGCCGAGGTAGCGCGACTTGTCGCCGTCGCGCAGCTCGATCGCTTCGCGGCTGCCGGTGGAGGCGCCCGAGGGCACGGCGGCGCGACCCAGCACGCCGGATTCCAGCAGCACGTCGGCTTCGACAGTGGGATTGCCGCGGGAGTCTAGAATTTCCCGGGCGATGACATCAATAATGGCGCTCACTTTGTTTCCTCAAAATTCAATTTTCATCCGCGAAGGACGCGAAGGGGCGCGAAGTAAAAAAACAGGACTTGGGTTTTCTTCGCGCTTCTTCGCGTCCTTCGCGGATCAGGTTTTCATCAATTTGTGTTCAATAAAACCGCGCTGTTTCACCAGCGCGTCGATTTCCTTCAGCGTTTCCAGCAATTCCTTCATCAAGTCGAGCGGCCAGGCGTTGGGGCCGTCGGACAGCGCGCATGCCGGATCCGGATGGGTCTCCGCGAACACGCCCGCCACCCCGGCAGCGACCGCCGCGCGTGCCAGCACCGGCACGAACTCGCGCTGGCCGCCGCTGGTTGTGCCCTGCCCGCCCGGCTGCTGCACCGAGTGGGTGGCGTCGAACACAACCGGACATTGCGTGGCGCGCATGATCGCCAGGCCGCGCATGTCGGACACCAGCGTGTTGTAGCCGAAGGAAACGCCGCGCTCGCACACCATGATCTGCTCGTTGCCGACCTCGCGCGCCTTGTCGACCACGTTCTGCATGTCCCACGGCGCGAGGAACTGGCCCTTCTTGATGTTGACCGGCAGCCCCGTGCGCGCGACGTTCTGGATGAAGTTGGTCTGGCGGCAGAGGAAGGCCGGCGTCTGCAGCACGTCGACCACGGCAGCCACTTCGGCCAGCGGCGTGTCTTCGTGGACGTCGGTCAGCACCGGCACGCCGATCTGCTTCCTGACCTCGGACAGGATGCGCAGCCCCTCCTCGATCCCCGGCCCGCGGAAGGACTGGGTCGACGAGCGGTTGGCCTTGTCGAAAGAGGACTTGTAGATGAACGGGATATTCAGCGCCGCGCACATTTCCTTCAACGCGCCGGCGGTGTCCATCGCCAGCTGTTCGGATTCGATCACGCAGGGGCCGGCAATCAGGAACAGCGGGTGCTCGATCCCGGCTTCAAAGTGACATAACTTCATCTTAAAACCTTCACCACAGAGGCACAGAGGCACAGAGAAGATCGTTTTTTCAATGTAGCGCATCGAGCCTGGTTATCGACCGTCGAATGGCCATGCGAGAGGCTGTCAACTCTGGTTTTTTCTCTGTGCGCTCTGTGCCTCTGTGGCTCAACGACGATTTTCATGCGTGCGCACCTTGTTGATTTGCCAGCGCGGCTTTCACGAACGCGATGAACAGCGGATGGCCGTTGCGCGGGTTGCTGGTGAATTCGGGGTGGAACTGGCAGGCGACGAACCAGGGATGGACCGAGGTCGGCAGTTCAACCATTTCGCACAGCTCGGTGCCCGGCGCGCGTCCGGCCACCACCAGCCCTTTCGCTTCAAGTTCGGACAGCAGGGTGTTGTTGACCTCATAGCGATGGCGGTGCCGCTCGACGATGCTGGCCGCGCCGTAGACCTCGCGCGCCAGGGTGCCGTCCTTCAGCTCGCACGGCTGGCCGCCCAAGCGCATGGTGCCGCCCAGGTCGGACTGATCGCTGCGCTTTTCGACCTGACCGCCGCGGTCCAGCCACTCGGTAATGAGGCCGATCACCGGATGCGTGGTCGCCGGATCGAACTCGGTCGATTGCGCGTCCGCCATGCCGGCGACGTCGCGCGCGAACTCGACCACCGCGAGCTGCATGCCGAGGCAGATGCCCAGGTAGGGCACCTTGTTTTCACGCGCATAGCGGATGGCGGCAATCTTGCCTTCGACCCCGCGCTTGCCGAAGCCGCCGGGCACCAGAACCGCGTCCATGCCCTTGAGGCAGTCGATGCCGGTTTTTTCGATCTGCTCGGAATCGATGTAGTGGACTTTCACCTTGCTGAGGGTATGCATGCCGGCATGGATCATGGCTTCCGACAACGACTTGTAGGACTCGGTGAGGTCGACGTATTTACCGACGAAGGCGATGTTGACGGTGTGTTCGGGGTGCTCCAGCGCGTTAACCAGTTTTTTCCATATGGTCAGATCGGCCGCACGCGCCAGAATTTTCAGCTTGTGGCAGACGATTTCGTCGAGCATCTGGTCGTGCAGCATCGCCGGAATCTTGTAGATCGAGTCGGAATCCAGCATCTGGATCACCGCTTCCGGGCGCACATTGGTGAACAGCGCAATCTTGCGCCGCTCGTCGACCGGGATTTCACGATCGGCACGACACAGCAGGATGTCGGGCTGGATGCCGATTTCGCGCAGCTCCTTCACCGAGTGCTGGGTCGGCTTGGTCTTCAGTTCGCCGGCGGTCGCGATGTAGGGCAGCAGCGTCAGGTGGATGAAGCAGGTGTTTTCGGGGCCGTCTTCAAACCCCATCTGGCGGATGGCTTCCAGGAACGGCAGCGATTCGATGTCGCCCACGGTGCCGCCGATCTCGACCAGCGCCACGTCGGAGCCTTCTGCGCCCGCGCGAATCGAGCGCTTGATTTCGTCGGTGATGTGCGGGATGACCTGCACCGTGGCGCCGAGATAATCGCCGTGGCGCTCCTTGTCGATCACCGACTTGTAGATCTGGCCGGTGGTGAAGTTGTTGCGCCGGCTCATGCGCGCGCTGGAAAAGCGCTCGTAATGGCCCAGGTCGAGGTCGGTTTCCGCGCCGTCGTCGGTCACGAACACCTCGCCGTGCTGGAACGGGCTCATGGTGCCGGGGTCGACGTTGATGTACGGATCGAGCTTTAACAGGGTGACACGGATACCGCGCGATTCAAGCAGCGCAGCGAGGGAGGCGGAGGCGATTCCTTTCCCGAGGGAAGAAACCACTCCGCCGGTGACAAACACATACTTCGTCATGTTTATGAGCGGGGGCGCGGGTGATGGCGGATTCTACTTCATCCCATCCCGCGGCTCAAATTCGTCGTGACCGGATTGTACTTGCGCCCCATTCAGGGTCGGGTCTGGTCGATCATGATTTTCACGCCGGTCGCGCCCACCTTCACGTTGGCGACGGCACCCTCCAGATCGCCCGGCTGGGCCGTCGGATTACCGGATTTTGAAACGCGGGCCACCAGCATCACCTGCTTGTGCCGCGAGAGCGTGTTGCCGGGATTCATCGCCATGCTGTCGTCCAGCACGAATTCCAGCGGAAGCTGGCCGGCGCTGGCACGGATGGCGGCCACGGGCGGACCGCTCTGGCCCGGACGCGCGAACAGGAAAAGCACGTCCGTATCGGCGAGCCTGGACTTGAGCGCCGGAGCGATGTCGATGCGGCCCTTGATGGCAACGCCCTCAGCAACCGCCGCCGTCTTGCTATCGGCAGCGGGGGGCGGGGCCAGCCCGGGCACGCCCGACTGGGCCAGTCGTTCGGCTTCCTGCTGCGCGGCCAGGATGTCCTGGGCATAGGGTGATTCCGGCGGCAGCAAGCCGTGCATGCGCTTCAGGTAGGCGCTGGCCTGGGCAAAGTCGCCCTCCCGAAAGGCATTGATGCCGGCCAGTTCCAGCGCCTTCATGTCTTCGGGATCGATCTCCAGCGCCTGCCGCACCAGTTCCATCGGCTTGCCCGTCAGCACCAGATTGCCGGTAATGGCCAGGACCTCGGCATAGCCGGACAGCACCGAGGCTTCCCGCGGCAACAGCCCGGCCGCCTTTTCGTAAGCCTGCAGGGCCTTGGGCCACACCTCCATCGCCGCGTAGGATTTGGCCAGCATGGCCCACGCCTCGCCGTCATCGGGATTGGCCTGGGTCCTTTCTTCCACTTTCCGGATCATGCTCATGAAGTCGTGCTCACCCGCGGCGCCGGCCATGGCGGAATGGGCCGTACCGGATTGCGCATCGGCGACCAGGGACGCGGGGTTGCCCAGCCAGAAGTAGAGGGCGAAAGCGGCAACAGGCAAAACGGCACCCAGGGTATAACCCAGCCTGCGGCTACCGACACGGCCGGGTTCGGGGGAGTCGTCCGGGGTCAGGGCATCGTCGGCCAGGCGGGCTTCCAGTTCCAGCTTGACGCTTTGGTACTGCGCGCCGGAAAGCAGGCCGTTGGTGCGGTCGGCTTCCATTTCCTTCATCTGGTCGCGGTAAACAGCGATATTGACGTCGCGCCGGACGGCCTTGTCTGCCCCGCCCCGCGTACGCAACAAGGCAGGCAGCACGAAGGCCATGGCGACGACGACGCAGACGACGGCGGCAATCCAGAACAGGGATACGGTCCAGAACGGGTTCATTTTTCTTCCAGAAGTTGGGCGGCAGCGGCGAGTTTTTTCTCGTCCACCGGGATGTCTTGCACGGCGCGGCGACGCCGCAGCGTCACGACCCAGGCGCCGCCGCCGATACCCAGGAACAGCAGAGGGCCAAGCCAAAGCAGATACGTCACCGGCTTGAATGGCGGCCGATAGAGAACGAAGTCGCCGTAGCGTTCGGTGAGGTAGGCGATCACCTCGCGGTCGTCCTTGCCGGCCTTCATCTGCTCGCGGATCTCGCGCCGCAGGTCTTCCGCCAGTTCGGCTTTCGACCCTGCCAGCGACTCGTTCTGACAGACCAGGCAGCGCAGGTCTTCCGCCAGATTGATCAGGCGCTGCTCGATGACGGGGTCTTCCGCGTTGGGCAGCGCCGTCTTCGGCGCCGCTTCATTGGCAAGCGCAGGCAGGGTAATCGCCAGCAGAAAGGCCAGCAGGACAGGCTTGATGCGACCGGATTTCATGCGCCCAGCTCCTTGAGTTTCGGTTCGAACTTGGTCTGCCATACGTCAGGGCCGATCGGACCGATGTGCTTCAGCCGCACGATGCCCGCCTGGTCGATGATGAAGGTCTCGGGGGTGCCGGTGACGCCGTAGTCGATGCCGACGCGGCCGTCGAGATCCTCCGGCACCGCCACATAGGGGCTGCCGGTGCGTGCGAGCAGCGCTTCCGCCTCGCGCGCCTTGTCCTTCCAGTTGAGGCCGACGATGGGAATGCGGCCGCTCTGCGTCAGCTGCATCAGGAAACCGTGCTCCTGGCGGCACGATACGCACCAGGGCGCCCAGATGTTGAGTATCCAGACCCGGCCCTTCATGTCGGCCGGGCTGAAGGAGGCATTCGCATCCCCCACCAGCGGCAGCGTGAAGGCCGGGGCCGCGCGGCCGATGAACGGAGAAGGCACTTCGCGCGGGTTGAGGAACAGGCCCTTGGCGAAAAAGCCGACGAGGACGATGAAGAGGACAAACGGTAGCCAGCGCTTCATGATTCAGGCCCCCTGCGTCGCGAGGTTCTTCGGTACTTCGCTGCGCCGCAACGCGATGCGGTAGCGCTTGTCGAAGGCCGCCATGAACCCGCCCACCACCATGAACAGGGTGCCGAGCCAGAGCCAGTTGATGAAGGGCTTGTAGAACAGGCGCACGGTCCAGGCGCTGCCCTGGTCGTCGAGCGACTCGCCCATGGCGACGTAGATGTCGCGGAAGAGGTTGGGATGCACCGAGGCCTCGGTCATCCCCATGCCGGAGGCGTTGTAGGTGCGCTTCTCCGGGTGCAGCGTGGCCACCGCCTTGCCGTTCTGGCTGACCTCCACGGTGCCGCGGGCGGCACTGTAGTTGGGGCCTTCGTGCCAGGTGGCGCCGCGGAAGGTGAAGGTGTAGCCGGCGAGTTCGGCATGGCTTCCCACCTCCATGCGCACGTCGCGCTCGCTCGAATAGTTGGCGACCACGGCGATGCCGGCGACGCCGACGGCCATGCCGAAGTGCGCCAGCTGCATGCCCCAGAAACCGCGCGGCAACGTCGCCAGTTTCTGCAGCAGGCCGCCCTGACCATGTTTGAGCCGGTCGATGAACGCCGCGGCCACCGCCAGGGTGATCCAGGCGGCGAGGAAGAAGCCCAGGCTCGCCCAGGCATTGAAGCCGTCCTGCGTCAGCGGCAGCAGCAGGCCGACGGCGAGCGCCACGACGAGCGCCCATTTCAGGCGGGTGACCATGTCCGGCAGGCTGGCTTCCTTCCAGCGCGCCAGCGGACCCACGCCCATGAGGAACAGCGCCGGGGCCATCAGCGGCACGAACACCGCGTTGAAATAAGGCGGGCCGACGGAGATCTTGCCCAGCCCCATGGCGTCCATGAACAGCGGATACAGGGTGCCGAGCAGCACCGAGCCGAGCGCCGCGATCAGGATCACGTTGTTGGCGAGCAGCAGCGATTCGCGCGAGAACCAGGTGAAGCCGCTGCCGGTGATCATCTTCGGCGCGCGCCAGGCGTACAGCACCAGCGAGCCGCCGATCACCACCGCGAGGAAGCCGAGGATGAAGGCGCCGCGCGCCGGATCGGTGGCGAAGGCATGCACCGAGGACAGCACGCCGGAGCGCACCAGGAAGGTGCCGAGCAGCGACAGCGAAAAGGCGGTGAGCGCCAGCAGCACGGTCCAGGCCTTGAACGCGCCGCGCTTCTCGGTGACCGCGAGCGAGTGCATCAGGGCGGTGCCGGCGATCCATGGCATGAACGAGGCGTTCTCGGTGGGATCCCAGAACCACCAGCCGCCCCAGCCCAGCTCGCGGTAGGCCCACCAGCTGCCGAGCACGATGCCGAGGGTGAGGAAGGTCCACGCCACGGTGGTCCACGGCCGCGACCAGCGCGCCCAGGCGACGTCCATCTTGCCCGAAAGCAGCGCGGCAATGGCGAAGGCGAAGGCCACCGCGAAGCCGACGTAGCCCATGTACAGCATCGGCGGGTGGATGATCATGCCCCAGTCCTGCAACAGCGGATTCAGGTCGCTGCCGTCCATGGCGGCGGGCAGCAGCCGCTCGAACGGGTTGGAGGTGGTGAGCAGGAAGACGAGAAAGCCGACCGAGATCAGCCCCATGACGCCAAGCACGCGCGCCGCCATGTCTTCCGGCAGGTGGCGCGAAAACACCGATACCGCGGCGCTCCAGAAGGCGAGGATCAGCACCCACAGCAGCAGCGAGCCTTCGTGCGAGCCCCAGGTGGCGGTGAGGCGGTAGACCTCGGGCAACTGCGAGAACGAGTTGCGCGCCACGTTCTCGACCGAGAAATCGTTGGTCAGAAACGAATAAGCCAGGCAGACAAAGGCGACGGCGGCGAACACGAACTGGCCCTGCGCGGCGGGCCGCGCCACCGCCATCAGCGTGAGGTTGCCGCGCTGCGCGCCGACAAGCGGCAGGATGGCCTGGGTCAGCGCCAGCAGCAACGCGAGTATGAGGGCGAAATGGCCGAGTTCGGGGATCATGCTTTTTCCTTTTTACTGCCTGAAAATTACTGCCTGAAAAATTGGCTCGCGCCGTGCGCGTTGACCGCAGGTCGGCAACACTTTACCGGCCATTGCCCTGAAAACGGTTCGACAGCCTGAATCAAAATTACTCAGCCACCGACTGCTGCGCCTTCTGCGCCTGCTCGATGGCACTAGCGGCTTCCGGCGGCATGTAGTTCTCGTCGTGCTTGGCCAGCACCTGGGTGGCGGCAAACAGGCCGTCGGCGCCGAGCCGGCCTTCGGCCACCACGCCTTTCCCTTCCTTGAACAGGTTGGGCAGGATGCCGGTGTAGGTCACCGGCATCGACTTGGCGGTATCGGTGACGACGAAACGCGTGGTGAGCCCGTCCGCCTCGCGCTTGATGCTGCCCTCCTCGACCAGGCCGCCGATGCGGAAGGCGCGGCTGGTCGGCGCCTCCCCGTTGGCGACCTGAGTGGGCGAGAAAAAGAACACCAGATTGCTGTTGAAGGCATTGAGCACCAGCGCCACCGCAACCCCTAAGGCGGCAACAACCAGGACGATCAGGGCAAGTTTTCTGTGACGTGGTTTCATTTCCATTTCCAAATTCTATTGTGGATCCCATGATTTCAAGCGCTTGAGTCGTTGCCAGACCTGCCGGCGATGGCGGCGCAGCAGCCCGACCTCACCCACGATGCAGAGCAGCGTCATGCCGAACGATCCCCAGACATAGAAGCCGTAGCCGCCCATGGCCCAGAAGGCCTGCCAGCTTTCCCAGATCATGGCTGTCCCTCCAGCTGGGCGCGCACCCATTCGGTCTGCCGCTCGCGTTCGAGGACCAGCGTGCGAGCACGCGCCAGGGCGACGGCGATGGTGTACATCCAGGCGGCGAGCGCCATGATGAGCATGCCCCAGAGCATGGTCTGCGCCATCGAGGGGGCGCGGGTGAGACTGACCGAGGAGCCCTGGTGCAGGGTGTTCCACCAGACGACCGAGAAGTAGATAATCGGCACGTTGATGACGCCGACCAGGTTGAGCAGCGCGCCGGCGCGGTCGGCGCGGCGCGGGTCGTCGATCGCGGCCTGCAGGGCCATGACGCCGACATACAAGAACAGCAGGATCAGCTCGGAGGTGAGCCGGGCATCCCACACCCACCAGGCGCCCCACATCGGCTTGCCCCATAACGCGCCGGTCCACAGGGCGACGAAGGTGAACATGGCGCCGGTGGGCGCCAGCGCGCGCGCCATGATGAACGACAAACGGGTGTTCCAGGCCAGGCCGATGGCCGACCAGAAGGCCATGACGACGTAGATGAACATCGACATCCAGGCCGCCGGCACATGGATGAAAATGATGCGATAGCCCTCGCCCTGCTGAAAGTCGGTGGGCGCCACGAAGAAGCCGATGTAGAGCCCTGCAATCGCCAGGATGAACGCCAGCGCCGCAAACCACGAGACCAGCTTCCCGGCCAGGGGGTAGAAGGTCGACGGCGAAGCGTAGTGATACAAATTCAAGTGCTTACTCCACAGAAACTTTAAGGGCCATTGCGCTCACCCACGGTGCCAGCAACAGCGACATCATCAGAAACGCCCCCAGCAGCGAGAGGTGCGCTTCCGAACCGGTGCCGGAGAGCACGCCCTCCACCGCGCCGGCGCCGAAAATCAGGGCCGGCACATAAAGCGGCATGATCAACAGGGTGACCAGCGCACCGCCGCCCCGCAAGCCCAGTGTCAACGCGGCGCCGATGCTGCCGAGCAGGGACAGGATGGGCGTGCCGATGGCCAGCGACAGGACAAGCATCCACAGCGCCTCGGCCGGCATATTGAACTGGATCCCCAGCAGCGGCGCAATCAGCAGCAGCGGAATCCCGTTGATGATCCAGTGCGCGATTGCCTTCCCCAAGGTCAGCAGTGCAATAAGACTGGGCGACAGCAGCATTTGTTCCAGGGTACCGTCGCGATAATCGTCGGCGAACAGCCGATCCAGCGACAGCAGCGAAGCCAGCAGCGCCGCCACCCACACCACCCCCGGCCCGATGGTGCGCAGCATGCCCGGCTCCGGCCCGATGCCGAGCGGAAACATGCTCACCACCATGACAAAGAAGAATTGCGCGGTCAGCCAGTCGCCACGGCGCCGCGCCGCCAGCAACACATCGCGGCGAATGACGGTGAACAGGAATTTCAGCATCGTGGCCCATGCGCGAACATGCTCCACCCGCAAGGGGTAGGCCGTGGCTGTCCCCGCAAGGGGGAGGCCGTGAATGCAAAGCTGCTAAAGCAGCAACATTCACGCACTAAAGCCGCTGAAGCGTCAACAACCACGCTCAATCGCCGACCGAGAGGGTTTTGGGCGCCAGGCCGTCGAGCGCCAGCGGCTGATGGGTGGTCATGATCGCCAGGCCACCCGCCACGACGTGATCGCGGATCATCCGCTCCACCATTGCGACCCCCTCGACGTCGAGCCCGGTCAGCGGTTCGTCGAGAATCCACAGCAGCGCGCCGGCCGTCATCAGCCCCGCCAGCGCAACGCGCCGGCGCTGGCCGAAAGACAGCACGCGGGCAGGGAATTCCATGCAACGCGACAGACCCACCCGCTCCAGCGCAGCCGTCGCGGTCCCGGTATCCAGTTCGCGGCCGTTCAGCGCCGCCGCGATCCGCAGATTCTCCATCGGGGTGAGGTCGTCCTTGATCCCGTTGGCATGGCCGAGATAGGCCATCTCCCGCCCATATTGTTCGTGCGCCTTGCTCAGGGGGGCGTCACGCCAGCGCACAACGCCGGCGGCAGGTGCAGACAGGCCGCAGAGGATGCGCAACAGGCTGGTCTTGCCGCGACCATTGCCCCCCACCACCAATAAAGCCTCGCCACGCCCCAATTCGAAACCCAGGTTCCTGAACAGCAGGCGCTCACCGCGTTCGCAGGCCAATCCATCGGCAGAAAGCATACTTGGCATCATCAAATCGTGGAATATCGGCGCAGAGCTTATCTTAAATATGCGGCGTTTACACGGCTGATAAGCGGAGCCGATTCGCGCCATCGGTCAAGGCGCAGGTGTCAGGCAGTCAGCCGCCGCCAGGTTGCCACCACGGTATCGGGATTCAACGACATCGAGCCGATTCCCTGCGCCACCAGCCAGTCGGCCAGATCGGGGTGGTCGCTCGGCCCCTGGCCGCAGATGCCGATGTATTTGCCGTTCCGCTTGCAGGCGGCGATGGCTTCCGCCAGCAGCTTCTTCACCGCCGGGTTGCGCTCGTCGAAGCCTTCGGCCACCAGACCGGAGTCGCGGTCGATGCCCAGCGTGAGCTGGGTGAGGTCGTTGCTGCCGATGGAAAATCCGTCGACGTGCTGCAAAAAGTCGTCGGCCAGCAGCACGTTGGAGGGAATCTCGCACATCATGATCAGGCGCAGGCCATGGTCGCCGCGCTTGAGGCCGTTTGCCTCCAGCAGTTTCACCACCGTCGCGCATTCCTCCACCGTGCGCACGAAGGGAATCATCACTTCTACGTTGGAAAACCCCAGCGTCTCGCGCACCTTTTTCAGCGCCCGGCATTCCAGCTCGAACGCCGGGCGGAACAGCGTCGACACGTAGCGCGCCGCGCCGCGCAGCCCCAGCATGGGGTTTTCCTCCTTCGGCTCGTAGCGCTCGCCGCCGACCAGGTTGGCGTATTCGTTGGACTTGAAGTCGCTCAATCGCACGATCACCGGCTGCGGCCAGAACGCGGCGGCCAGCGTGGCGACCCCCTCGGCCAGCTTGTCCACATAAAACGACACCGGGTCGGCATAGCCGGCGGTGCGCGCATCGATCTCGTTGCGCAGGGCCGGCGTCTGGCCGGCATAGTCCAGCAGCGCCAGCGGATGCACGCCGATCATTCGCGCGATGATGAACTCCAGCCGTGCGAGCCCGACGCCGTGATTGGGGATCTGGGAAAATTCGAAGGCGCGCTCGGGGTTGCCGACGTTCATCATCAGCTTCACCGGCGGCTCGGCCAGGGTTTCGATTTCCAGCGTCTCCACCGTGAAAGCCAGCTTGCCTGCATAGACCGTGCCGGTGTCGCCCTCGGCGCACGACACCGTCACCATCTCGCCGTCCTTCAGCACCGTAGTGGCCTCGCCGCTGCCCACCACCGCCGGGATGCCCAGCTCGCGCGCGACGATGGCGGCGTGACAGGTGCGTCCGCCGCGGTTGGTGACGATCGCCGCCGCGCGTTTCATCACCGGCTCCCAGTCGGGGTCGGTCATGTCGGTGACCAGGATGTCGCCCGGCTGCACCCGGTTCATCTCGGCCGGGCTGGCGATCAGCCGCACTTCGCCCACGCCGATTTTCTGGCCGATGGCGCGGCCAGTGATGCGCACCTCGCCTGTCTCCTCCAGCGTGTAGCGTTCGCCGACGCCGTTGGCGCGCGCCTTCACCGTTTCCGGCCGCGCCTGCACGATGAAGAGCTCGCCGGTTTCGCCGTCCTTCGCCCACTCGACGTCCATCGGGCGTTGGTAGTGTTTTTCGATCGCCACCGCCTGGCGCGCCAGTTCCAGCACCTCGGCGTCGGTCAGCGAATACTGACGCTGCAGCTCCGCCGGCGTGTCCTCGATCACGGTCGCGCCGTCGCGCCACACCATGCGGATCGCTTTCTCGCCGAGCTCGCGCCGCACCACGGCGGGAAAGCCCTCGGCCAGCTTCGGCTTGTGCACGTAGAACTCGTCCGGGTTGACCGAGCCCTGCACCACGGTTTCGCCCAGGCCGTAGGCGGCGGTGATGAACACCACGTCGCGGAAGCCGGATTCGGTGTCGAGGGTGAACAGCACGCCGGAACAGGCGAGGTCGGAGCGCACCATGCGCTGCACGCCGGCCGACAGTGCCACGTCGGCGTGCGCGAAGCCGTGGTGCACGCGGTAGGCAATGGCGCGGTCGTTGTAGAGCGAAGCGAAGACTTTTCTCACGTACCGCAGCAAGTCAGCCTCGCCGCGCACGTGCAGGTAGGTTTCCTGCTGGCCGGCGAACGAGGCATCGGGCAGGTCCTCGGCGGTGGCCGACGAGCGCACCGCCACCGACACGTTGCTGCCGAGCGCGGCATAGGCGGTGCGCAGGCCCGATTCCAGGTCAGGCGGCAAGGCGGCTGCCTCCACCCAGCCGCGGATTTCCGCCCCCGCCGCAGCCAGCGCCGTCACGTCCGCCACGTCGAGCGCCGTCAGCTTCGCATCGATGCGCGCGCGCAAATCGTTGTGGTCGAGAAAATCCCAGAACGCCTGCGCCGTGGTGGCGAAGCCGCCCGGCACCTTGACGCCGGCGCCGGACAGATTGCCGATCATCTCGCCCAGCGACGCGTTCTTGCCGCCCACGCGCGGCACGTCCGCCATCGACAGGCTGTCCAGCGGAACGATATAGTCAGTTGAAGCCTGCATAATCCACTCCATGAAAAGCCATCACGTTTTCTGCGTATCCGATCACACCGGTGTCACCGTCGAGGCTGTGGCGAAGAGCGTGCTGTCGCAGTTTCCTGCATTTAAGTTTAGCCTGATTGCGCTGCCTTTCGTCGACAGCCCGGAAAAGGCGCAGGCTGCTGCCGCGCGGATTGCCGCCACGCCCGGCGCGCTGGTGTTTTCCACCCTGACCGACCCGGCCCTGCGCGCCGTCCTGCGCGACAGCCGCGCCAGCGTGTTCGATGTCTTCGACCTCGTCGCTCCCGCCGTGGAAAATGCCTTGGGGCAGGCTGCCACCCCCAGCGGCGGCCGCACCCACGGCATGGCGAACGACTACGAATCGCGCATGGACGCGGTGAATTTCAGCCTGGCGCTGGACGACGGCCTGCAGCCGCAGCGGCTCGATCAGGCCGACCTGATCCTGGTCGGCGCCTCGCGCGTCGGCAAAACCCCCACCGCGCTCTACCTCGCCCTGCAATATGGCCTGCGCGTCGCCAACTATCCGCTGACGCCGGACGACCTCGAACAGACCAGCCTGCCCGGCGTCCTGCTCGCCCACCTGCCGCGCCTGCGCGCCCTGACCCTGTCGGCCGAGCGCCTCGCCGCCATTCGCCAGGCGCGCTACCCCGACAGCCGCTACGCCAGTCTGGATCAGTGCCGCGACGAACTTGCCGCCGCCGAGCGGCTGTTCGCACGCCACGCGGTGCCCGTCATCGACACCACCCGCATATCGGTGGAGGAAATCGCGGCGCGCCTGCGGCATTCCTGAAGCCGCGCCGCGCGGCCGTCTTTTCACAAGCTTCCCGCTTCCGCCCGTTTGAGCAGGGGGCGGCAGCAGCTACGCACGGCGGCGGATAACCTCAATGCGGTGGTCGACCTCCACATGCGCAAGCAGGATCTGTCCAAGGGTCGCCGTCTGGCGACCGAAGAGGGTATCCTGTCGGGCATCTCCTGTGGCGCCGCCGTTGCGATGGCAGATCGGTTGTCGCGGCTGCCGGAGTTTGCCGGCAAAACCATGGTAGTGATTCTGCCTGATACCGGTGAACGCTATAACTTTCCAGTGTATTGTTTGAAGGAGTTGAGGCATGAGTGCGGGTAAACCGAAGATCCGTCCCTGGTCGAAGTGGATGACGCTGGCGTTATTGCTGGCAACGGGCATGTTTGTGATCACACAGCTGCCATCGGCTTACAGCAACGATCTTGACCGAATTGGCCAAGGTCGCAACGCGGTGGTATTGATACACGACAAAATGTCTGCCGACACCTTGCATGTGATGGAGGCGGTAGACGCGATACGCAGAGATTATGCAGACGATATCGAGTTTCTGGTGGCGGATGTGAATACCCCGGAAAACGCGGCATTTGTTCGGCAACAAAATGCGAATGGTGCCACCATCCTGATGTTTGACGCCGATGGCCGCCGACTGCAGGTGCTCCATGGGGTACTGAGCGTTGAGACGTTGCGCATGGCCATCAATGCGGCTTTCCAGCTTTAATAGCGGGGCGGCGGGGTCTCTTCAGACTGGCTGGCAATGTTTATCGACCTCGACCGCTTCAAGCGGATCAACGACGCGGCGATGAACGCGATGGCCGAGGAAAGGCTGCAGTTTGAGGCCGACCTGCACCGCGCGCAGGGACGCGGCGAACTGGTTTTCCACTACCCGCCGCAACTCAACCTGGAGAGCGGGCGCATTCATGCCGTCGAGTTGCCAGGCCGCGACTGGCTGCGGGCATTCGACCCCGCGCAACACATTCAATCGCGGTAGGGATGCCCATTGCTGGACACCCCCCCCGCACAGATCCCGGCGTGCCCAATTCGGGCACCGGGCTCCTACCTTGGATGATTAACGGCAAAGCGTGCCTCCGGCCAGGGGTGAAGGAAACGCACTGTCATCTGACGCGCACCGGCACTTCAAGCTGGCCGCCAAGTGCTGTCACACATCTCCCCCGGGCGATTCACCCAGGAAATCATTGCGCTCCAGCGCTTCAGACTTGTCTGAGTCTGCCGAAACAATACTATGTAGCCACCCCGCAAAAGGAACATGCTTGATGTCCGAAGAAAATCAGGGTCTTACCCGCATGATGGAAAGTGACGATCACTTCGAGCCAACGGTCTGGATTGAAAACCTGGTCTCTATCCTGGCCAGCTTCCTGGCTGACCCGCGCTTGCGTTATTCACAAGGCGTACAGCCCAACGTAGTCGACGGCGAGATTTGCCTGGTGGTGGCCGCCTGGCTGGAATCCACCGATCGCCCCACCTATGACCATGTCATGGCGTTTGCCAAATCCAACCAGCTGAGAACCAAACTGGACCGCCGCACCGGCGAGCGGGCCATGCAGAAGCCGGCCTGATGCACCCGCGCTGAAACCCAGGAATCAGGCCAGGCGCTGCCGCACGGCTTCGAAAACGGCGATCGCCAGTGCCGCCGAGGCATTCAGCGATTCCATTTTTCCCGGCATGGGAATCTGAACCGTTGCGGTTGCCGCGGCACGCACATCGTCCGACAGTCCGGCGCCTTCGTTGCCCACAACGAAGGCAATCGGGCCCGTCAGATCGCTTGAAAACACACTGCGTTCTTCAGCCAGCGCAAGGGCAAGGCTCTGCCCTTTGAATTGCGCGCACCAGGCAGGCACATCCACACCCCGCTCAATCGGCAACACAAACTGCGCGCCCTGCCCGCCGCGCAGCGCCTTCGGTGACCACGGGTCGTGGCAACCCTTGGACAGCACCGCCAGCGTGGCGCCCGCCGCCGCGCCAGTGCGCAGCATGGAACCGAGGTTGCCGGGGTCCTGGATGTCTTCCAGCACGATGATCAGCGGTGTGTCATCACGCGCAATGGGCGACAGCCAGGCCGACTCGGCGAGCAGGCCGGTGGGGGTGAAAACCGGCGTGAGTTCATCGAACAAGGCATCCGGCAGGGCGATCGCCTTGGCATCCGGGCAGCGCGCAGCCCAGTTTTCGAATCGGCCGGCATCAAACGATGCCGCGCGCACCAGGGTATGCAACTGCCCGCCCGCATCGAGATACGCCGCCAGCAGATGCTCGCCATCGAGCAGCGTCATCTGCGCCTCGCGTCGCGCACGGGCCGATTCGGCGAGCTTTTTCAGGCGCTTGAAGATGGTGTTGTCGCGCGAGGTGATGGACGTTTCGCTCATGCTGGGATTATCCGCGATTCCCTGTGACGGGCTACACTTAAACTATGCGCATCGCCCTCATCACCCCCTACGGCCGCGAACATCGCAACGGAAACTGGCACACCGCCGCGCGCTGGGCGCGCTTCCTGCGCGAGGCGGGCCACACGGTGCGGACGCAGGTGGAATGGGATGGCCGCGCCGCCGACCTGATGCTGGCGCTGCACGCGCGGCGCAGCTTTGCCTCGATCCGCGCGTTTGCCGAGCGCTTCCCGAGCCGCCCGCTGCTGCTGGCGCTGACCGGCACCGACCTCTACCGCGACATCCACCAAGACCGCGACGCCCAGCAGGCGCTGGAACTCGCGCACCGCATCATCGTGCTGCAGGAACGCGGCGTCGACGAACTGCCCCCGCATCTGGCCACCAGGACGCGGGTGGTCTATCAATCGTCGCCCGACATCGCCCGACTGCCCGCGCCCGCCCAGCCCTTCGAGGTGCTGGTGATCGGCCACCTGCGAACGGAAAAAGACCCCTTCCGGGCGGCGCTGGCAACGACCTATCTGCCCGAGCATTCGCAAATCCGGGTGACGCACCTGGGCGGCGCGCTCAGCCAGGACATGGCCGAAACGGCGGAAATGGCGCAAGGCAAGCTGCCGCGCTGGCGCTGGCTCGGCAACGTGCCGCACAGAACGGTGCTCAAGCACCTGTCGCGCGCGCGGCTCATGGTCATCAGTTCGGTGCTGGAAGGCGGCGCCAACGTCATCTGCGAAGCGCTGGCGGCGGATGTGCCGGTGCTGGCCTCGTACATGCCCGGCAACGTCGGCATGCTGGGCGAGGACTACCCCGGCTATTTTCCGGTGGGCGACGAGCGGCGGCTGGCCAGGCTCTTGTCGATGGCCGAAACCGACCCCGATTTTTATGCCAGTCTGCTCAGCCACGCCCGCCAGCGCCGCGCGCTGATGCGCCCGGAGCAGGAAGCCAGCCGCCTGCGGCAGGCGGTGGCGGAATTCGAACAGCCTCCAGGATGAAGCTCAGCCCTCGGCAAACAGGATGCCGAACATGCGCGCGCGTTCGGCATCGCTCAAGCCGCGCAGCACCCGCACCGCCTCACGCGCGACCCGGACGTCGCGTGTGATCGAATACTCGATCGCCAGCGCGCGCCAGACATCGGCCAGCGCCGGGTCGGTGGCCTGCAGCTTTTGCAGCGCCTGCGCCACCCCCGCCCGCCCCTTCGTCAGATAAAACGTCAGCCCCAGGTTGTGCCAGGCCTGGACGTAGTCGGGGTCGATCTCCACCGCCGCGCGGTAGGCCTGCATCGCCTCGCGCGGGCGCCCGCTGTCGCGCCAGGCATTGCCCAGATTGTTGCGCGCCCATACGTCGCCGGGCGCAATCCGCACATTCTGCCGATACGCTGCGATCGCCTCGGCATGCCGCCCCAGCTCGCCCAGCGCGCGCCCCTGAACAAACCAGGCCAGCGGATTTTTTTCATCGACCCGTGCCCAGTCCTGGCCCCACGCCAGCAGACCCGGCCAGTCGCCGCGCTTTTCCAGCGCCTGCGCCTGGCCCACCCACTCGGCCTGCGGACGCGCCGCAAGCGCCGCCTGGCCGCCGCCCAGGCCAAACGTCTGCGCGGCAACCGCCACCGGGCCTGCAAATGCAAGGCCAAGCAGCAACAGAAGCACGGGAACACGGTCAGGCATGGGGAAAGCGCGGATTGCAGGCCACGAAGGGATTGATGCCTGCCATTCTACGCCGCACTTGACGTATCGATTATGCTGTTGGGTTTCCCACCCCACGCTGCTCCCATGTCGCCCTCCGAACATTTCATCCCCGGCAAGGACGCCTCGCTCGAAGCGTCGATCGCCACCCTGCAGTCCAAGCTCGCAGCGATCGGCTTTCACATCGAGGAACGCTCCTGGCTCAACCCGGTGGAGGGCGTCTGGTCGGTGCACATCCGCGACCGCGACTGCCCGCTGCTGTTCACCAACGGCAAGGGCGCCTCCGAACTGGCCGCGCGGGCGAGTGCGCTGGGCGAGTATTTCGAGCGCCTGTCGACCAACTATTTCTGGACCCACTTCTATCTGGGCGAGACCCTGGCCGAACGGGAATACACCCACACGCCCGACGAGCGCTGGTTTCCAGTGGTCGACGACGCCTGGCCGGAGCAACTGCTCACGCCCGAACTTCACGCTCACTACAACCCGGGCAAAAGTGTGCGCGCCGACCAGCTGATCGACCTCAACTCCGGCAACGCCGAACGCGGCATCTGCGCCATCCCCTACCAGCGCCTCTCCGACGGCAAGATCGTGTACTTCCCGGTCAACCTCATCGGCAACCTCTACGTCAGCAACGGCATGTCGGCCGGCAATACGCTGAAGGAGGCGCGCACCCAGGCGCTGGCCGAAATCTTCGAACGCCACATCAAGTTCCGAATCATCGAAGAGGGCCTGTGCCTGCCCGACGTGCCCGAAGACGTGATCAACCGCTACCCGCACATCGCCGCCGGCATCCGCGCGTTGCGCTGCGCCGGCTTCGGCATCCTGGTGAAGGACGCCTCGCTCGGCGGCCGCTACCCGGTGATGAACATCATCCTGCTGCACCCGCAGGACCAGGGCTGCTTCGCCAGCTTCGGCGCACATCCGCGCTTCGAAGTCGCGCTGGAACGCGCGCTGACCGAACTGCTGCAGGGCCGCGCGCTCGATTCGCTGGCCGGCTTCCCCTCCCCCGGCTTCGACGAGGCCGAAATCGCCGACCCGCAGAACCTGGAAATCCACTTCGTCGATTCCAGCGGCGTGATTTCCTGGCAGTTCCTGCGCGACACCCCCGACTTCGAATTCGTCGACTGGAATTTCGGCACCACCACCGAAGAGGACTATGCATGGTCGGTCGACGCGCTGCACGCCGAAGGGCACGAGCTCTACATCGCCGACTTCACCCACCTCGGCGTCTACGCCTGCCGCATCCTGGTGCCCGGCGTATCCGAAATTTATCCGATCGAGGAACTCGAATTCGAGAACAACAGCGTCGGCAACCTGATCCGCCCGGCGCTCGCGCGCCTGCCCGAACTGACCGACGACGAATGCGCCGAGCTGCTTGATCTGATGGTCGAACTGGAACTGGCGGACGACCGCCTGGTCACGGTGCTGATCGGTCTGGCGCCCGACGCCGGTTCGCCGTGGACCGACATCCGCGTCGGCGAGATCAAGCTGCTGCTCGCGCTCGCCCTCGGCGACGACGACGCGATCCGCGAAGGCTGCGCCTGGATCGCCCAATACGGCCAGCGCAGCGAGGCGCGCCTCAAGGTCTACCGCTGCATCGCCGACCTCACCCAGCTCGGCGACCCCACACCCTTCGAATCCGCCCTGGCCCTGATATACGGCCGCGAAACGCTGGAACAGGCGTTCGCGCTGTTCAATCAGGACGAGCGCTTCTTCGGCCTGACCAAACTCGGCAGCGACTTCGAGGGCAGCGCGATCCACCAGCGCCTGCTGGAGGCATATCGCAAGGTGCGGGGCTGACCCTCGCTTTTTTCGCAGCCCATGCAACTTGGGCAGCAAAGCCCAACAACTTTAACGTGAAAATACATGACCACGAGGCGTGACAATACCTCGCGACACTTGGCGATGAACAAAAGAGGGGACGCAGGGTCGCCGGTCATTCCCCTGCTCAACCACACCCCTGTGGCTTCCTCGCAGGTCATCTGGCAGCGACGAAGGTATTTTCATCATTCAGGGTGCCGTGCGTCAATCGGCATGAAAGTTAGCGTGAAAATACATGACCACGAGGCGTGACAATACCTCGCGACACTTGGCGATGAAAAAAAGAGGGGACGCAGAGTCGCCGGTCATTCCCCTGCTCAACCACACCCCTGTGGCTTCCTCGCAGGTCATCTGGCAGCGACGAAGGTATTTTCATCATTCAGGGTGCCGTGTGTCAATCGGCATGAAAGTTAGCGCGAGCCCTATGTGGTGGATACGTCGGGCTTCATTTCATCAGCCCAAGCCACGTGGGATGAGCGCCCCGACCCATTCACCCTTGAATGATGGCGATCAATGCATTGCGCACTTCATCCAGTCGACCTTGCGTGACCAAACCTGCCGCTGCCGCGAACAAGGAAATGTTGGCGGTGAATAATTTACCGGGGCGCGCATAACTCGCTCGCTGCAACCCGCCTGAAGCGAAATCCTCTGGAGCAAGCAAAATAGCGTGCGGATCGGCATAGGGATTGCTGGTGATCTGGCAGGCGATCCAGTCGTCGCGTCCGGCATCGGCCAGGAGCAGAGCAGGCCGCAACTTGCTGCGTGTGAGGTCGGAAAACGGGAACGGCAGAAGGACTACTTGGCCGGCTGCAAATGCGCCCATGCTTCCTCTTCCTCGGGTTTCAGCCAGTCTTCCGCGAGCGCGGCTTCGGCCAGCTGCAGCGCCTCGTCAACCTGCGGCGTCAGGAGCGTGAGCAATGCTCGCCCAGCGGGAATCGTCTGCACGGGTTCCAGCGGATGGATATGTCCCGTTGCGTCAATTTCAACTTCGATGGTCCGTAGCATGGTGACCTCCTTTTGGCGGTTCGCCCATTCTATGCCTGTGGACAATTTCGGTCATGCACTCCGCTGCCGCACCGTCTCATACAGGCACAGCGCCGCCGACACCGAGACGTTGAGGCTTTCCACCGTGCCGCCGATGGGGATGCGCGCGACCTGATCGCAGTTTTGCTTGACCAGGCGCCGGATGCCCGATCCCTCAGCGCCCAGCACCCAGGCGATGCCGGCCTTGGCCTCGATACGGGACAAAGGCTGCTCACCGTCCATGTCGGCGGCGATGACCCAGATGTTGTGTTCCTTGAGGTCTTCGATGGTGCGAGAAAGATTGGTGACCATGATGTAGGGCACGGTTTCCGCAGCGCCTGAAGCCACTTTTTCCACCGTGGCGTTAATGCCGACAGCGTTGTCCTTCGGCGCAATAACGGCGTGCACGCCAAAGGCATCCGCCGAACGCATGATCGCGCCCAGGTTATGAGGATCGGTGATGCCGTCGAGGATCAGCAACAGCGGCGGACCCTTGATGTTTTCCAGCACTTCGTCCAGCGAATGGGTCAGGGCAATGGGTTTGACGCGGGCCACCACGCCCTGATGATTGGCGTTCTTCCCGACCAGCCGGGTCAGACGGTCAGCCTCAACCTGCGCAAGTCCAACTTTGTTGTCCCTCGCTTGTTTAACCAGATCGCGCGCCCGTGCATCGCGGCGGGTGAGGTCAAGATAGATTTCCAGCACGCCGGACGGGTCTTGCCGCAGGCGCGCCAGCACGGCATGAAACCCGTATATCAATTTTTCTGCAGGCTTCTCGCTCATTGCTTTTTGCTGCCGGCTTTAGGTTTCGACGCCCGCGATTTGGACGATTTCTTTTTCGGCGCCGATTGCTCGAATGCGCGCTGCATGTCGTGCGCAGCGCTGTCCTCTTCGACCAGACTGAAATCGATTTTGCTGGTTTCGATGTCGGCGCGCAGCACCTTGATGCGGACGCGATCGCCCAGGCGATAGCGCTTGCCGGTCCGCTCGCCGAGCATCATGTGCTTGGCCTGATCGTAGTGGAAATAATCCTGGCCGAGTTCGGACACGTGAACCAGACCTTCGATCAGCAGGTCGTCGAGCGCGACAAACATGCCGAAGCTGGTGACCGCGCTCACCGTGCCGTTGTATTCGTCGCCGATGCGATCGCGCATGAAATAGGTTTTCAGCCAGGCGTCGACATCGCGGGTGGCGTCGTCGGCGCGGCGCTCGGTCATCGAGCATTGCGTGCCGATTTCCGCCAGCCCCTTGACGGGCAGTTTCTCGCCGGCGAGCACCGCCTTGATGCCGCGATGCACCAGCAGGTCGGGGTAGCGTCGGATCGGCGAGGTAAAGTGGGTGTAGGCCTCGTATGCCAGGCCGAAGTGGCCCTTGTTGTCCGGGCTGTAGACCGCCTGCCGCAACGAGCGCAGCATCACGGTTTGCAACAGGCCGTGATCGGGGCGCGGCTTGATCTTCTCCAGCAGTTCAGCGTAATCCTTGGCATGCGGCTTGTCGCCGCCGCCGAGGTCGAGGCCGAACTCGGCCAGGAAGCTGCGCAACGCGGCCAGTTTCTCCACCGTCGGGCCTTCGTGCACGCGGTACAGCGCGGGTTGCTTGTTCACTTGCAGATAGTCCGATGCGCAGACGTTGGCCGCCAGCATGCATTCCTCGATGATGCGGTGCGCGTCGTTGCGGATCACCGGCACGATGTCCTTGATCTTGCCCTGGTCGTCGAAATTGATCTGCGTCTCGGCCGAACCGAAGTCGATCGCACCGCGCTTGGCACGTGCCTTCAGCATGGTGCGGAACAGCTTATCCAGCGCCTGCAGATGCGGCATCATCGCAGCGTGTTCCGGCTCCGGTTCGGCCGCGCCGGAGAGCCAGTTCCACACCTGGTTGTAGGTCAGGCGCGCGTGCGAATACATCACCGCCGGGTAGAAGCGGTATTCCTTGACGCTGCCGGTACTGGCGATGCGTATGTCGCACACCATCGACAGGCGGTCGACTTCCGGGTTGAGCGAGCACAGGCCGTTGGACAGCGCCTCGGGCAGCATTGGAATGACGCGGCGCGGAAAGTACACCGAGTTGCCGCGGTTGAAGCCTTCGCTGTCGAGCGCGTCGCGCGGCTGCACGTAATGGCTGACGTCGGCGATTGCGACCACCAGCCGGTAGCCACTGCGGCCGAGCGGCTCGCAGTACACCGCATCGTCGAAGTCGCGCGCGGTCTCGCTGTCGATGGTGACGAGCGGCAGATGGCGGATGTCCTCGCGGTCGGCCATGTCCTTTTTCTGCACCTTGGCGGGCAGCCTGGACGCCTGCGCCTCGACTTCCGGCGGGAACACATACGGCAGATTATGCTTCCTCAGCGCGATCTCGATTTCCATGCCGGGGCTGGTGAAGCTGCCGAGGATCTCCGTCACCCGCCCGATCGCCTCGTTGTGCGCGCCGGGCTGGGTGACGATTTCCACCGTCACCACCTGGCCGGACTGCGCGGACCCCGCGTGCTCGGCCGGCACCAGGATATCCTGGTTGATGCGGCGGTTCTCCGCGATCAGGAAACCGACGCTGCCTTCGAGGTAGTAACGACCGACGACGAATTTGTTGACGTGCTCCAGCACCTCGACGATCTTCGCCTCGCGCCGACCGCGGCGGTCGAGGCCTGCCACCCGAACCATCACCCGGTCGCCATGCAGCACGTGGTGCATTTCCTTGGGCGACAGATACAGATCGTCGCCGCCCTCTTCCGGAACAACAAAACCGAAGCCGTCCGGATGGCCTTCGACACGGCCCTTGATCAGGTCCAGCTTGTCCGGCAAGCACAACTGGCGCTTGCGGTTGAGCAGCAGCTGGCCGTCGCGCTGCATCGCGCCGAGGCGACGCTGGAACAGTTGGAACTCATCCTCGGTGATCTGCAACTGCTCGGCAAATGCGTCGCTATCGACCGGACAACCGGCATCGGTCAGCAGTTGCAGGATGTATTCGCGGCTCGGCAGCGGCGACTCGTAGCGTTCGATCTCACGCTCGTAGAACGGATCGGCCAGGCGAATCGCCGGAATTTGGGACTTGCCTGCGTGACTGCGTGTTTTCTTCGTTGACAATTTAATCTCTGCTCTCTAGAATGCGCGCCTTAGTAGCCCAGATGGCGGAATTGGTAGACGCGCACGGTTCAGGTCCGTGTGCCGCAAGGTGTGGAGGTTCGAGTCCTCTTCTGGGCACCAAATGATGTAAGCAAAAAGCCGACCCGTGTCGGCTTTTTGCTTTTGCTTGCTTGCTTACAGTTTATCTTAAACATTACGCCTCGTAGGGGTGACGACGCACAATCGTCTCCACCCGATCCGGCCCGGTCGACACCACGTCCACCGGCACTTCGCACAGGGCTTCCATCCGCTTCAGATAGGTCTGCGCCTTTTGCGGCAGCTTGTCGAATTCCTGCACCCCCACGGTGGTGTCGCTCCAGCCCGGCAGGTCTTCATAAATCGGCTCGACGCTGGCGATCGATTCGGCGCCCACCGGCAGGATGTCGCAAGCCTCGCCGTCGATCTTGTAGCCCACGCACACGCGCACGGTTTCCAGCCCGTCCAGCACGTCGAGCTTGGTCACGCACAGGCCGGACACGCCGTTGATCTGGATCGAGCGCTTGAGCGCTGCGGCGTCGAACCAGCCGCAGCGGCGCTGGCGACCGGTGGTGGCGCCGAACTCGTGGCCCTTCTCGCCGAGGTACTGGCCGACGTCGTCGAACAGCTCGGTGGGGAACGGCCCGGAGCCGACGCGCGTGGTGTAGGCCTTGGTGATGCCCAGCACGTAATGCAGCGTATTCGGGCCCACACCCGCGCCGGTGGCGGCGCCGCCAGCGGTGCAGTTGGACGACGTCACGAACGGATAGGTGCCGTGATCGATATCGAGCAGGGTGCCCTGCGCGCCCTCGAACAGCAGGTTCTCGCCTGCCTTGTTGGCCTCGTACAGGCTGCGCGGCACGTCGGCCACCATCGGCTTCAGGCGTTCGGCCATGGCCATCATGCTGTCGAGCGTCTGGTTGAAGCTCACCACTTCCGCCTTGTAGTAGTTCTTCAGCATGAAGTTGTGATGGTCGAGCACTTCGCCCAGCTTGGCGGCGAAGCGCTCGCGGTGGAACAGGTCCTGCAGGCGCAGCGCGCGGCGCGCCACCTTGTCTTCGTAGGCGGGGCCGATGCCGCGCCCGGTGGTGCCGATCTTGCCGGCGCCCTTGGCGATTTCGCGCGCCTGATCGAGCGCCACGTGGTGCGGCATGATGAGCGGACAGGCTTCGCTGAGCTTGAGGCGGCCCGTCACGTCGACCCCGGCGGCCAGCAGCATGTCCATTTCTTTCAGCAAGGCGGTTGGCGACAGCACCACGCCGTTGCCGATGTAGCAGGTGACGTTGTCGCGCAGGATGCCGGACGGGATCAGGTGCAGCACGGTTTTCTTGCCCGCCACCACCAGCGTGTGGCCTGCATTGTGGCCGCCCTGGAAGCGCACCACGCCCTGCGCGCGGTCGGTCAGCCAGTCGACGATCTTGCCCTTGCCTTCATCACCCCACTGGGTGCCGATGACGACGACGTTTTTTGCTGCCATGGTGAATCTCCCTTTACTTTATTGTGCTGCCACTTTATTGAGCATCGGAACCGGCGAGGACCAGTTCGCGCAAATCCAGACTGAACCCGGTGGCCGGGCGCGCCCGGCCGAATACCCGCCCCACTTCGTCGTAGCGTCCGCCCTGCGCAATCGCATGGCTGCGCCCGCCGGTGTAGGCGGCAAACACGACCCCGCTGTGATAGCCGTAGCCCCGCAGCTCGGCCAGATCATAGGCCGCCTCGACGTTGACAAGGCCGCGGTCGAGCGTCTCCAGGGTATCCAGTGCGGCCTCGACTGCCGCCAGCGGCGGCAGGCACGCACGCGCCTCGGCCAGCACGCCGCGATCGCCATACAGGCGCGGCAGTGCGGCAAAGGCGTCACGCAAGGCGATGGGCAGACCGGCGACAAGAACCGCCACGGCGCTGCTGTCCTTGGCCTGCAGCGCCCCGAACAGTTGGTGTTCCACCTCGCGGCTCAAACGGGCTTCCTGCGCCAGCGCACGGTAAACCCCGACGTGGCCGATGTCGAGCTGCAGCGTTTTCACCCCGCATGCGGCGAGGCCCTGCAGCATCAGGCCGAGGATTTCGAGATCCGCTTCGGCGCCGGCTTCGCCATACAACTCGGCGCCGATCTGGATCGGTTCGCGCGAACGATGAAAGCCGTCGGGCTGGGTGTGCAGCACGCTGCCCGCGTAACACAGGCGATTGACGGCATTGGCCGCCAGCAGGTGCGCATCGATGCGCGCCACCTGCGGCGTGATGTCGGCGCGCACGCCCATCAGGCGTCCGCTGAGCTGGTCGACCAGTTTGAAGGTTTTGAGGTCGAGATCGGCCCCCACCCCGGTCAGCAGCGAATCGAGGTATTCCATCAGCGGCGGAATCACCAGCTGGTAGCCGCGGCTGCGGAACAGGTCGAGCAGCGCGCGCCGCATGTCTTCCATGCGCCAGGCCTGCGGCGGCAGCACATCCTCGACGTTTTCAGGCAATAACCAGGCAGTCATTTCAGTTCAGTATCAGCAACAAAAAAACGCCGCCCAACATCGAGGCAGCGCCGATAAAACGCAACTGGCCGTCGCGCAATTCCAGCATCCTGCGGAAGCCGTCCCGCCACACGGCAGGTGCAGCAAACGGCAGGATCCCTTCAATCACCAGCAACAGCCCGATTGCAGCCAGCCAGTCGGAACCGGTCACTGGCCACCGGCGGCACGCGGATTCTTCATGTACTTGAAGAAGTCTGCACTGGGGTCGAGCACCATCACGTCGCTCTTGCTCGCGAAGCTCTCGCGATACGCCTGCATCGAACGGTAGAACGCATAAAATTCGGCATTCTTGCCGTACGCGGCCGCATACACCGAAGCCGCCTTGGCATCGCCCGCACCCTTGACGCCCTGGGCGTCCCGGTAGGCCTCGGCCACGATCACGTCCTTCTGCTTGTCGGCATCGGCCCTGATCTTTTCAGCTTCGGCCGCGCCGGTCGAGCGCAGTTCGTTGGCCACCTGCTTGCGTTCGGCTTCCATCCGGCGATAGACGTTTTCCGACACAGCTTCCGGCAGATCGACCCGTTTGATGCGCACGTCCACCACCTGCACGCCGATCGTTCGCGCGTCCTGATCCGCCTTGGCGCGGATGATGCTCATGATTTCCTCGCGACTTCCCGACACCACCGCGTTGATGGTGCGTCGGCCGAATTCTGCACGCAAGCCGTCGTTGACCGTCTGGTTCAGGCGAATCTGCGCCCGCCGCTCGTCCCCGCCGACCGAAACATAGAACTGCCGCGCATCGATCACGCGCCACTTGATGAACGAATCCACCAGCACGTTTTTCTTTTCCGAGGTGATGAAGCGTTCGGGGTCGGCCGAATCCATCGTCAGGATGCGCGTATCGAAATAACGCACGTTCTGCACCAGCGGCAGCTTGAAATAGAGGCCTGGCTTGGTCTTCACCGACACCACCTCGCCCAGCTGGAACACCAGCGCGTTCTGCCGCTGGTCCACCGTGTACATGCTGGCGCTCAGCACCACCAGCAGCGCAATCAGCGCAACCAGGATAAAGCCAAGATACTTGCTCATGGCCGCTCCTCCCGATCACGGTTACGCAGGGCATCGCGCGAACGCGTGTCCATCGGCGAGGGATTTGTCGTGGCCGGCGATTGCGACAGCGCACCCGGGCCAGCGACATAGGGCTGACTCACGGTCTGCTGCAATTTGTCGAGCGGCAGATACAGGAGGCTGTTGCCGCCCTTCTGGTCCACCAAAATTTTGCTGGTGTTGTTCATTACGGTCTGCATGGTGTCGAGATACATACGCTGGCGCGTGACTTGAGGCGCCTTCTGATATTCGGTAAAAATTTGCACGAAGCGACTGGCCTCACCCTCGGAGTTGGCAATCACCGACAGCTTGTAACCCTCGGCCTCTTCGGTCAGACGCGACGCCAGACCGCGGGCGCGCGGCACGACGTCGTTGAAATAAGCCTCGGCTTCGTTTTTCAGGCGCTCACGATCCTGCCCGGCCTTGACTGCGTCGTCGAACGCGGCCTGAACCTGCTCGGGCGGCTGGATATTCTGCAGGGTCACCTGGCTGACGCTGATGCCGGTGTTGTAGCGATCGAGAATCTGCTGCAGCAATACCTTGGCGCTCGCGGCAATTTCAGCGCGACCTTCATACAGCACAAAGTCCATCTTGTTTTTGCCGACGATTTCGCGCATCGCGGTTTCGGCCACTTGCAGCACCGTTTCTTCGGGCCCACGGTTAACGAACAGGAAATCGACCGGGTCTTTCAGGATGTACTGAACGGCAAACTGCAGATCGATGATGTTCTCATCGTCCGTCAGCATCAGCGACTCTCTCAGCACCTTGCTCTTGACGTCGCTGCGATAGCCGATTTCAACGGTGCGCACCTGATCGACGTTGACCACCTCGCGCGACTCGATCGGCCACGGCAGATGCCAGCGCGGACCGGGTTCGGTCGTCTCGACATACTCCCCGAAGCGCAGCACCACGCCGCGCTGGCCGGTGTCGATAATGTAAAACCCGCTCGCCACCCACACCAGCGCCAGCGCGCCGATCAGCAAACCGACCAGACCGCCGCTCGGCATGCTGCCCGTGGAAAGACCGCCCCCACCGCCTCCACCGCCATCTCCGCCGTCGCCACCGCCTTCTTTGCCGCCGAACATGCTATTGAGGCGCTGATTGATGCGACGCCAGATCTCGTCGAGGTCGGGCGGTCCGCTGTTTTTGTTGCGCTTACCGCTGTTGCCCCATTGGGGATCGTTCCATGCCATATCGTTTTATTCAGAGATAACTTCAGTTTGAGGAGAGGTGTCGTCTGGCGCGCCGGCCTCATGCCGAACGCGACCGGCGCCAAGAATTTCTGACAGCGCCTCGCGTAAAAGTTCAAGTCCGGCGCCAGTCTGTGCGGACACATACACGCTTCGAAGTTTACCATACTCGTCGCGCGCCACGCCCGGAGCCACGCCCGTCAGATCGAGCTTGTTGTAGACGCGAAGCTGCGGCACCGCATCCGCGCCGATTTCTTGCAGCACCTTTTCGACCGCCTCGATCTGACGCTCGCGTCCGGGGCTGGACGAATCGATCACATGCAGCAGCAAGTCGGCTTCGGCCGTGGCTTCCAGGGTGGCACGGAAAGCCGCCACCAGATCGTGCGGCAGGCGGGTAATGAAACCGACCGTGTCCGACAGCACCACCTCGCCCACCTGAGGCAGATAGATCTTGCGCGTAGTGGTGTCGAGCGTGGCGAACAACTGGTCGGCCGCGTAGGCATCGGCGCGCGTCAGCGCATTGAACAAGGTGGACTTGCCCGCGTTGGTGTAACCCACCAGCGCCACCGACAGCACGTTCTGGCGCGCCCGCGAACGGCGCTGGGTGCGACGCTGCCGGCCCAGCTTGGCGAGCCGCTCGCGCAGCGCCTTGACCCGCGTGCCAATCAGGCGGCGGTCGGTTTCCAGCTGTTTCTCGCCGGGGCCGCGCATGCCGACGCCGCCGCGCTGACGCTCGAGGTGGGTCCAGCCGCGCACCAGACGCGTAGACAAATGCTGCAGTTGGGCCAGCTCGACCTGCAACTTGCCTTCCGCACTGTTGGCACGGCGGGCAAAGATATCCAGGATCAGGCTCACGCGATCGATCACCCGGCAGTGCAGGCGACGCTCCAGATTGCGTTCCTGGGCGGGCGACAATTCATGGTTGAAAATGACGACATCGGCTTCGGTGGCCGCCACCAGCACTGCGATTTCATCGGCCTTGCCGCTGCCCACGAACAGGGCGGCGTCCGGACGGCTGCGCTTACCCTGAACCTCTCCCTGGACGTCGAGCCCGGCCCCCGCTGCCAGCAAGCGCAACTCAGTCACGCTTTCGGCAAAATCCGGCGTCCCGAAATCGAGCGCCACCAGGATGACGCGCTCCCCGCCCGCGTGCCGCTCAATCAACTGCAATTCTCCATGCAGCCGGCGCATCATGGTCGGGCATCGCGGCCCCTGCAGCCATTGGATGGCTCGCGCACGCACCCTGCGGGGCGCGACATGCTTCATGCGGGAATCGGGTATTCAAGCAACGTTCCGGAAAAGTGGCGGCCGGGGATTCAACCAGCATCCAATTCCAGTTCAGGATTGCGCCGTTCAAGGCTGCGGCACGCTTCATGTCCGGGCAGGCGGCAGACTGACAATGACGGCCCCGCCCTCTTTTCTTTCCACCACCAGGGCGCCTTTTTTTTGCGCATCGTCCAGAATCTTGCCAAACGCGCTATAGCCATATTCCGACTCGCTGAAACCCGGACGGATCCGCTTGATCGTGTTCTTGATCAGGGACGCCGATATGGAACCTTCGCCGCCCCGCTCCGCCACCAGTTGCTCCACCGTGCCCACCACGATTTCAATCGCCTGGCCCTTCTTCTCATCAGCGCTCGGCTCGGCCTTGGCCGAGATCCGGCCCTCGTCGGCTGCCGCCGTCATTTCCGCCGCCGGACGGGCGCGCCGCCGGGTCGGGCTCGCCGCCTTGGGCGCGCCGCCCGGTGTCTCTTTCACGGGTGTGACCAACGCCGCCGGCTTTTTTGCGGGTGCTTTGGGTGCCGCCTTGATCTGCACCAGGTCTTCATAAAAAATGAACTCGTCGCAGTTGCCGATCAGCAGCGACGACGCCGAGCCGCGCACGCCGATTCCGATCACGCTCTTGCCGTTTTCCTTGAGCTTGGAGACCAGCGGCGAAAAGTCGGAGTCCCCGCTGATGATCACGAAGGCGTCGATGTGCGTCTTGGTGTAGCAAAGGTCGAGCGCATCCACCACCATCCGGATGTCCGCCGAATTCTTGCCCGACTGCCGCGCATGCGGAATCTCGATCAGCTCGAACGCCGCCTCGTGCATGTCCCGCTTGAATTCCTTGTAGCGGTCCCAGTCGCAGTAGGCCTTCTTCACCACAATGCTGCCCTTGAGCAGCAGCCGCTCAAGAATGGGGCGAATCTTGAAATCGGGGTAGTTGGCTTCTTTAATCCCAATGGCCACGTTTTCGAAGTCGCAAAACACGGCAATATTGCGGTTATCCGGAGTGCTCATCGTTCTTTCCCCATGGGTAATCGTTCTTGCTCCCGATGATCAGCCTTTATCGGCCAAACCTTTGGCCAGCAAGTCGGCAACGGTTTCATTGATGCCCGTCTGGCGTGCTTCTGCAAGCGCATGAATCTGCTTCACCAACTCGCCATCGAGCTTGACGGCAAACGCGACCAGGCCCTGCGCCTGCTCAAGCTTGCGCTGTTCGCGCCGCGACGCGACCGCCCCGGCCGCACTGCCAAAGCGATCCGGCGTACCGGCCTGTTTCATCTGGCCCGTGATTTTCAGGCCTTCGTTTCTGTCGAGATCGGATTTCTTCATGGGTTTTTCCTGGATCGCTTAAGTAAATACTAGGTCAACGGCCTGTGCTATTGCAGCCACGCCCTCTGCCTTACGCAGAACAGATGACAGCATAAGCGATGCTGCCGCATTACGCTTGTTTCGTCGCTGTGCACCGTCAAGGCCGCGACAGAGCGCGTGGCTGGATGGCCAATCAAACTGGGGCGAACCCAGAAAATTGCTACTTAGCTAGACCTGACCCCAAACCTAGACCTGACCCCAAACCTACAGCCCATGGCGCGCACAATACGCAACCTGTGTCAGGCCGCTTTGCCGCCATGCGTCCAGGTGCCATTGCCAGTATTCCGCCCCCAGTCGCTTCGCCATCTGATGTGCCTCTCAAAAAATACCGAGAGTGCATGGCTTGGGGAGAAAGTTACAGGTGGGACGGCTGGACGCTTACAGTGTTTTACGTAACTTGATGTTTGTTAAGAGGGTTTTTGGTGGCGTGTTAAAGATGGGTTATTGATCAACTCACGCACATAAAAAAGCCCGCACAAGGCGGGCGTTTTCAGGTACTTCAACAATTAATACTTTTTGTTGAAGCTCAAACCAAATGCATTCTGGCTCATTTCGAGGTTGCCGGCGCCAATAAAACCGCCTATGCCATCTTGCTTCTTATTGAAGGCATGCATGTAGGAACCCGTGATCGAGGTATCCGCATTCAGATTTTTGGTGAAGCCCAGCGTCAGATGGGTTTCCACAATGCCAGGCGCCAGGGTGTTGAAATCAAACCCGATGTCTTCACCAGGAGCCGGGGCAGCCGGCAATTCGATCGGCGTTTTTCCATAATTGAGACCGGCACGCAAGGTCAGATCGCTGCTGTACTTGTATGCTGCGCCCAGTTTAAACACGGTTTGATCTTCCCAGCCGAAACCGTGCTGATTCGCCCCGAACAGAGACATTTTTGCAAGGTTGCCTGTGACGTCAACACCCTCATATTCAATACGCATTACATCGAAAGCAATATCAAGCTTGTCACTTGCCTTGACAGCGATGCCGACGCCATAGTTGGCCGGGATATCAAACTCACCAGCGTTAGGGAAAAGCACAGCATAGTCATCCAGCTTGCTCATGTTGCCTTTGGACTGATACGTCGCGCCAACGGTGACGGCATTATTGATTTGATACAGACCGCCCAGACGCAGACTCGCGCCAAAGGAGTAGTCTTTTCCGTTATCAGCCTGACCAAAAGCACCAAGGCCTTGTGACTCGAACGATTGAGCGATCAGGTTCAACGTAGCACCAACGGAAAGTTGCTGATTGACTTTGTAGGCTACAGTCGGGGCAATGAACATCTGCATGAGGTCGATGCCCGCTGTCGCTCCGGCCCCGGGCCCACCCGGAAATCCGGTAAAGGGATGATCCCCATCAGCGTAGGTGGTGTTCATACCACCATTACCAAAGACCGACACACCAAACGACATGTCATTATTGATCATGCGGTTATAGCCGAACTCGGGAATCGGGAACCAGCTTTCCATCGCGCCGCTGCCATTGCCATCGGGTGAGCCGCCGGCGTAGGTAAATCCGCGATCCGGTGCAAAAATTTCCAGGCCAATGTCCATGCGGTTGCCCACATGCACCATGCCGGCAGGGTTGGTGGCCGCAGCCAGTGTGTCCTGGGGGTAGGCAATGCCCGCGCCACCCATGCCTTTTGCGAACATGCCATAGCCGTGTGCAAAGTAACCGTTGGTGGCGTAGGCGCTGCCAGCCAGACCGGCCAGTGCCATGAATGCGAATACTTTTGTTAATTTCATTAATGTCTCCTAGGGGCAAATTGCTACAGATAAGCTAATTGAATAGCCTGCCCCGAAGGCTACGCCCACACCGGGGCTTAGCCAAGAAGGCCACCCTGTTTCCGGGAATAATTAGTATCATGTGTGGCACAAAAGACACAAAAAAATGAGCCGAACGAATCGGCTCATTTTTTATCGGGCGGCAATCTGCCGCTCAAATACCGCTTCTTAGATAAACAGGCAGATGTCGGTCTCGCCGGCGAATTCGAAGAAGGTGGCGGCGCCGCCGTATTCGAGGCCGTCGATGAAGTCGGAATGGCTGAAGCCGAACAGTTCGACGGTCATCTGGCAGGCGATGAACTTGACTTCGGCTTCCTGGCACAGCTCGCGCAGTTCGGGAATACTGGCCACGCCGGTGTTGGCGATGGTCTGCTTCATCAGGGCCGTTGCCACGTTTTCATAGCCGGGGATGATGGCCTGGATGGCGTTGGGCATATTCCAGTTGATGCTCTTGAACCACTTGGGGCCGAACGGCATCTTCATCGGCATGCCGGGGTTGCCGAGGGGGCTGACTTTGAGGACAGACAGGTCCTTGCGGACAAGCTGGAGGCCATAAAAGGTGAAGAAAATCTGGGTTTCGTAACCCAGCGCGGCCGCCGTGGAAGCCAGGATGAACGGGGGGTACGCCCAGTCCAGCGTGCCCTTGGTCGCGATGATGGCCATTTTTTTAGTATCCATGTGTCTCTCCTGTTCCTGTCAAAAAAAAACAGCGCCGCGTGTTCGAAAGGAACAGACGGCGCTGATTTTAATTAATTGCTTACTTTTTCTTCATGAAGAAGGTGAATTCGCCACCCGCTTCGGCAGTGGACAGCAGTTCGTTGCCGGTCTGCTTGGCGAAAGCGGCGAAGTCCTTGACCGAACCCGGGTCGGTCGAGAGGATCTTCAGCACTTGGCCGCTGGTGACTTCGGCCAGGGCTTTCTTGGCACGCAGGATGGGCAACGGGCAGTTCAGGCCGCGTGCGTCGAGTTCTTTATCGAAATTCATTGGGTTCTCCTGACAGTAAATCGGTATGTACTAACAAATCGCTGCGGTACATTAAACTAGAAGTTCTTCCTTTGCAACTGCAGCCTTCTCCAATGACACATGAGCCTGAGCAAGGTGCCGTAAATCCAAAGTGAGTTGAGCCTATAGGCGTGTGAACTGGGATCATGGAGACATGATCGTGACCTTACAAACGCAAGCCATACAAACCCTGGAACAAGTACGCGTCTTCGTGGCGGGCGCTGAGCCGGTTTCCTTCACTCTTGTCGACCGTCCCTCAGCCCACG
>Ga0208244_100195_pt1 | contig 77129 bp, 73 predicted proteins | sample SubbioCR12Aug_5A_FD_184828 | JGI IMG/M metagenome (GOLD analysis project Ga0208244, IMG submission 184828) | Serpentinite rock and fluid subsurface biosphere microbial communities from McLaughlin Reserve, California, USA - CR12Aug_5A (SPAdes) | ecosystem: Environmental > Terrestrial > Deep... | reverse complement strand
CCCTCGCGTGCTGAAAAATTCCATGCGCATTTCGATCGCGGCGGCAATGGCGTGGTCGCTGATCGTCGCCGCATCGCTGGTCTGGGGCCTGACTGAGGCACGGCGACATGCGCTGGACATGGCGCACGCCCGGGGGATTGCGCACAGCGAACCGAGGGAACTGAAGGATCTGAGCGCGGCAGCGGGGGAGCTGCCGCCGCGCGAAGCGCGCCCCGCCAGGCTGGTCTTGTCGCACAGCCTGATCTGGCTTCTCGGGCTGGCGGGCATCGGCTGGGCCGGCCTGCAGTCACGCCGCGGCGAGGCCGCCGCCGCCACCTTGCGGCTACACGCCAGCATTTTCGAGCACAGCGGCGAAGCAATCGTCGTCACCGACGCCGCCAATCGCATCGTCGCCGTCAATCCGGCGTTCACAAGTATCACCGGCTATGCGGCGGCCGAGGTGCTCGGCCAGAATCCACGCATCTTAGCCAGCGGGACGACGCCGCCCGAAACCTTCCGTGCGCTGTGGGACGCCCTGAATCAGTGGGGCTATTGGGAAGGCGAACTGCACGACCGGCACAAGGACGGCCACGTTTACCCGAAATGGACCCGCATCACGGCGCTGCGCGATGTCGGCGCCAATGACGATGGCGCTGGCGGTTATTTCGCCAGCTTCATCGACATATCGGAACGGAAAATCGCCGAGGCGCGGCTCCGCCATCTGGCCTTCCACGACGCTCTGACCGGAACATTCAACCGCCACGGCCTGGCCATCCAGCTCGACCAGGGGTTGGCCGCCGCCCGCCGCGACGCCACGCCGCTCGCCCTGCTGCTGCTGGACCTCGATCGCTTCAAGGACATCAACGACACGCTGGGACATGCCGTCGGCGACGAGCTGCTGGTCGAGACGACACGGCGCCTGCGCGCATGCCTGCGCGAGTCCGACATCGTCGCCCGCCTGGGCGGCGACGAGTTCGTCGTCGTGCTCGCGAAACTGGCGGCCGCCGGCGACGCCCTGCCCGTGGCGGGCAAGCTGCTCGATGCGCTCGCCGCGCCTTACGCCATCGGGGAACGCACCCTGCATTCCTCCGCCTCCATCGGCGTCGCCATGTTTCCCGCCGACGGCGCGGACAGCGCAACCCTGCTCAAGCACGCCGACACCGCGATGTACCACGCCAAGGGGCAAGGTCGCGCCAATGTCCAGTTCTTCGACGCCGCGATGGGCGTGCGCGCACTGGCGCGGCTCGAACTGGAAGCCGACCTGCGCGGCGCGCTCGCCGCCGGGCAGCTCGGTCTGCACTACCAGCCGCAGGTCGCGGCGGCGGATGGGCGCATCCATGGCTTCGAGGCCCTGTTGCGCTGGCGGCATCCGGTGCGCGGCTTTGTGTCGCCAGCCGATTTCATCCCCGTCGCCGAGGAATCCGGCCTGATCGAACCCATCGGCGCCTGGGTGCTCGACACCGCCTGCCGCCAACTCGCCGCCTGGCGGGCGGAGGGGGTTGCCGGAATACGCATGGCCGTCAATCTCTCCGCGCGCCAGTTGCGCGCCGCCAACCTGGTCGAACAGGTGCGGGACGTGCTCGACCGCCATGACCTCCAGCCCGGCGCACTGGAGATAGAGATCACCGAATCCGTCGCGATGGACGATCCGGAACGCGGCATCGCGCGCCTTGCCGAGCTGCATCGACTGGGGGTAATGCTCGCCATCGACGATTTCGGCACCGGCTATTCCTCGCTCGCCTATCTGAAATTGCTGCCGATCCACGTGCTCAAGATCGACCGCGCCTTTGTGCGCGATGTCGAAACCGACCCCAACGACACCGCCATCTGCGCCGCCACCGTTGCGCTGGCGCATACGCTCGGCCTCAAGGTCGTCGCCGAAGGCATCGAGACGGCGGCGCAACGGCAAACCCTCGGCGGGCAAGGCTGCGACTACCTGCAAGGCTACCTTTTCGGCCGCCCGGCGCCGGCCGAGGCCTGGCGCGAACACTTGATGAACAACCTGAACAACCCCATCCACGCGGAGACTGCAACATGAACAACCTTTCCATCGGCAAACGGTTAATGATCCTCATGCTGGTCAACGCGGCGCTGCTGCTGGCCGTTGCCGGCATCGGCTGGAAGCTTGGCGGCGACGCCGTCAGTGCGCTCGAAACCGTGTATGCGGACCGCACCATCCCTCTTGCGGACCTGGGGAAAATCAGCACACTACTCGGCGACAACACCCGCGAGATTCTGCTGGCCATGCAGCACGACCCGAAGGGGGCAATGGCCGCTGCGCATGATCATCCGGTCGACCGGCATGTGGAGCAATTCGCCCAACGGCGCGCCGAGATCACCGCGCTGTGGGACAAATACATGGCCACCTATCTCACCGAGGAAGAAAAGCGCCTGGCCGCCGATTTCGCCGCCAAACGCAAGGCCTGGGTTGACACCGCCGCCGACAAACTCGAACGCATCAAAGGGGGCGATTACTCCTACGCGATGCTGAACGCGCTGCTCGTGGCGCAGCGTACCGAAGGCCAGGCGGCGCAGGCGGCGCTCGACAGCTTGATCAACTATCAGACCCGCGTGGCGAAAGAAACCTACGAGACGGAGAAAGATGTCTATCGCTTCACCACCCTGCTGTTCGCCGTGATCATCTTCGGCGGGCTGGCCGGCGTCGGCGCGTTTTCCTGGCTGCTCGGTCGCGCCATCGCCGGGCCGATCAACACGTCGGTGGACATCGCCGAGGCGATTGTCGGCGGCGACCTGACCCGCCCCGTGCCGACCGGCGGCAGCGATGAGGCCGGCCGCCTGCTGGCGGCCTTTGCGCGCATGCAGGACGGCCTGCGGGCCATGGCCGGGGCCTCGCAACAAAGCGCCCGGGAGCTTTCCCGCGCCGCCGAAGAACTGACCGGCGCGGCCCGCCAGTCGGCCGCCGCCACCGAGGCGCAAAGCGAAGCCGCATCGAGCATGGCCGCGGCGGTCGAGGAAGTGTCGGTATCGTTCGATCAGGTGCGCGACCATGCCAGGGAAGCCCGCACCGTCGCCGGCGACGCGGGCGCCGCCGCGCAGGACGGCGGCCAGGTAGTGCATGCGGCGGCCGGGGAAATGCGCCAGGTGGCTTCCGCCGTCAATGACGCGGCCGCGACCATCCGCGAGATGGAGAGCTATTCGAACGAGATCACTTCGATCATCAACGTCATCCGCGAGGTGGCCGACCAGACCAACCTGCTGGCGCTGAATGCCGCCATCGAGGCGGCGCGGGCCGGCGAGCAGGGCCGGGGATTTGCCGTGGTCGCCGACGAAGTGAGGAAACTGGCCGAGCGCACCGCCACCTCGACGCAGACCATCGCCGGCGTGATCGGCAAGGTGCAGGCTGGCGCCCGCCGCGCGGCGCAGGAGATGGAGGCCGGCGTCGCCCGTGTCGATGACGGCGTCAAGCTCGCCCATCAGGCCGGCGAGTCGATAGCAGGTATTCAAACCGGTGCCGAACAGGTGCGCGCCGCCGTCGACGACATCGGCAGCGCCCTGGATGAACAGTCGGTCGCCGCCCAGGAAATCGCCCGGGGCGTCGAGCGCATCGCCACCATGGCGGAAGAAAACAGCGCCAGCGTGCGCCAGACCACCGCCGCCGCCGAGCGCCTGCACACACTGGCCGCCGAACTCGATCAATCGGTGGCGCGATTTAGAATTTGAAAGTCGGCGCTGGCGAGACGGCGATAGCCGGGCCGCCGCCAGCACGGGGACGGCTATCCCGCCAGCAACCGCAGTTGATCGGCGAAATTGGTGGCGGCGCTGGCCGCAAGACGGCGGCGGCGGTGCGCGCGATTCTTTTCGCCCGAAGTCAGCGGCGTCGGTCGGGGGACATCCTCGCCTTGACCCGCCGCGAATAACGCGCGCGGCGGCCCGCTTTGCGATCGCAACCAGCCGCACACATGGATGCGGCGCTGCTTCAACAACGCTTCGACATAGCCGGCATTTTTCACGGTGTGCGGCGACAGCCCGGCCAGGGCGGCCGCCTGGCGATAATCCAGCGCACCGTGCTGCTCGATCACGGCGAGCAGGCGCAGCATGCGCGGCGCGATTCTTCGCATCCACTTTCGGCCGCGGAAAATCCGGCCCGCCGCCGAGCGAAAATTGCGGGATCGAAAAGGCCCCCGATGACGCGCGCCGCCAGCCCGAGATGAAAATGATCCGGTCTCGCCGCAGGCGCTGCAGATAGCCGCCCCCCGAGAGCGTGGTGACGCCGACATGCGCGGCCTGGGCGATTTCCTCGCGAGTCAATCCGCCGTTGCGGCTGAGCGCCGCCAGGATGCGCGCATAGGCCGGGGAGTCGGCTGGCGTCATGGCCGTCGATGACTATCCGGGCGGATGCACTGGATGTCGAGGCCGAGCGCCCCGGCCAGGTCAAGCCAGGGGCGGTCGGCGGTCAGCACGGCGGCATTGATCCGGCGCGCCACGGAGAGACAGAGGCGGTCGCCGAGGCTCAAACCATGCGATCGGGTCGCGGGGCGCAACATCCCGGCTTCCTGTCCGTCGATGGCGGTAATGTCGATCACCGCATAGCCGAGTTCGGCAAGGATGGTCATCACGACATCGGGGGCCACGCCCCGCTCAAGCGAGCGGGCGACGATTTCCGCCTGATTCGCTGCCGTGACCGCGCAGGCCTGGGTGATGAGTGCGTTTTCGACGGTTGTCCAGCCCGGCTCGCCATGCAGGTAGGCCAGCACGGCGGAAGCGTCGAGAACAACCGGCGTCATGCCGATTCTTCGCGCATGGCCTCGGCGCGACGTTCGGCAATCAACTCGTCGGCGAGTGAAGGGCTGCCCTCGGGGACATATTGGCGAAACAGGGCGCGCGCCCGAGCGAGCCGCGCCTTGCGCGTGGTGAGCACCGCTTCGCCATCACGGAGATCGAACAGCACCGTATCACCTTCCTTGAGACCCATCGAATGGCGTATCTCGGCAGGTATTACAACCCTGCCACCTTCTGACATTTTCATTTGCAACATGGCATATGCTCCACATCCAACATGTTCTGTCAGTATAGCCGAGGATTGTCATTCGCCAGGGCTGTTGGATTAATCCAAAGTCGGCGCTGGCGGGACGGCGTCAGCCGGAGCGCCGCCAACTCGGGGACGGCGTCAGGCGCAACCGCCGGTTTTGCAGTTGGCGGGTGCCGTCTCGGACACGCCGAGTTTTTTGAGGATGATGTCGAGCGGACAGAAGGTGGTGAAACCGCTCTGGAACAGGTTGGCGCCGACGAAGGCGGTGAACCAGAGCCAGGACAGCTTGCTCATGTCGACCTGGCCCGTGAAATGGGCGAGGGCGAGCGAAAGCATGATGAAAAAGCCGGCGACGATGCGGACGATGCGATTGATGGTCATTGCTTTACTCCTTGAGGTTGGATGCGGCTCTTCATGGCCGCGTAGTAGAGAACAGGGATCACCACCAGCGTCAGCACGGTGGATACGAGAATGCCGAAGATCAGCGCGAGCGCCAGGCCCGAGAAGATCGGATCATCGAGGATGAACAGCGCACCGAGCATGGCGGCCAGCCCCGTCAGGGCGATCGGCTTGGCGCGCACGGCGGCGGCCTGGATCACCGCCTCGGCGAAGTCCATGCCCTCCCCGACCTGCTGGTTGATGAAGTCCACCAGCAGGATCGAGTTCCTGACGATGATACCGGCCAGCGCGATCATGCCGATCATCGAGGTCGCGGTGAATTGCGCACCGAACAGGGCATGACCGGGCATCACGCCGATGATAGTGAGCGGAATCGGCGCCATGATGATGAGCGGCACGAGATAGGACTTGAACTGCGCCACAACGAGTAGATAAATCAAGAGCAGGCCGACGGCATAAGCCAGACCCATGTCGCGGAAGGTCTCGTAGGTGACCTGCCATTCGCCGTCCCACTTCACGGCATAGCCGGCGTAGGGATCCTGCGGCTGCTTGATGAAGTATTCACCCAGTTTGCCGCCTTGTTCGAGCGGCAGGTCCTGGAGCTTGCTACGTATGTCGAACATGCCGTAGAGCGGCGAATCGAGCTTGCCGCCCATGTCGCCGACGACATACACCACCGGCAGCAGATCCTTGTGATAAACCACTTTTTCGCGCGGTGCGCGGCGCACCTCGACTACTTCGGAGATCGGCACGAGCTGTCCGCCGTATGCCGGCAGCGCGCGCACCTTCAGATTCAATAGCGAGTCGATGCTGGCCTGCCGCTCGGCCGGCAGGGTGATGCGCACGGGGATTTCGTATTTCGCTTCGCCGTCATGCAGCGGCGTGACGTCCTCGCCGGAAAGGCCCAGTCGCACCGTCTCGACGATGTCCCTTTGCGTCACGCCGAGCAGCGCGGCCTTGGCCTGGTTGACGCGCAACACCACCTTGTCGTTGTCCGCGTCGACGCTGTCATCGACACCGAGGATATCGGCCGTGCCCTCGAAGGCTTCCCGCACCCGCTTCGCCACTTCGATCTGGCCGGCGTAATCGGGGCCATAGACTTCGGCGACGATGGGCGAGAGCACCGGCGGGCCGGGCGGAACCTCGACGACCTTGGCATTGCCGCCACTCTTTTTCGCCACCGCCATGACGCGCTCGCGCACCGACACGGCGATCTCGTGGCTCTGCCTGTCGCGCTGATGCCGGTCGACCAGATTCACCTGAATGTCACCCATCTCGGGATTGGTGCGCAGGTAATACTGGCGCACCAGGCCGTTAAAGTTGATCGGCGCGGCCGTGCCGGCGTAGGCTTGATAGTCCTTGATCTCCGCCACCGGTGCCAGTTCGGCGGCCATCTCGCGGAGCACGCGCGCGGTTTCCTCGACCGGCGTGCCGACCGGCATGTCGAGCACGATCTGGAATTCGCTCTTGTTGTCGAAGGGCAGCATTTTCATCACAACGAGCTTGAAAACCCCGAGCGACACCGAGGCGAGAATCATCACGACCACGCCGCTCCACAGCAGCGCGCGCATCCGGCGGCCGCTTTGCGGGTCCAGGAATGGGGTCAGCACACGACGGAACAAACGCTCCAGCCTGGAAGCCCCTCTCCCCTCGTGGGAGAGGGGTTGGGGAGAGGGGGGGTGCCCTTTCATCAGCTTCAGCGCCAGCCAGGGCGTGATGACAAGCGCAATGGCGAGCGAGATGAACATGCCCAGCGAGGCATTGATCGGGATCGGGCTCATGTAGGGGCCCATCAGGCCGCTGACAAAGGCCATCGGCAAGAGCGCGGCGATGACGGTGAAGGTGGCCAGAATGGTCGGCCCGCCGACCTCGTCGACCGCCCGCGGGATGATCTGCCACAAGGGCTTGTCCGGTTCCAGCGCCTGCCAGCGATGGATGTTCTCCACCACGACAATGGCGTCGTCGACGAGGATGCCGATGGAAAAGATCAGCGCGAACAGCGACACGCGATTGAGCGTGAAGCCCCAGGCCCAGGAGGCGAACAGGGTCGCCGCCAGCGTCAGCGTCACCGCCACGCCGACGATCACCGCCTCGCGGCGGCCCAGCGCGAACAGCACCAGCAGCACGACAAAGGCGGTGGCGAAGGCGAGCTTGCCGATCAGTTTTTGTGCCTTGTCGGTCGCCGTCTCGCCGTAATTGCGCGTCACGGTGAACTCGGTCCCTTCCGGAATGACCGTGCCCTTGAGGCTTTCCATGCGCGCGATGACGCCGGCGGCAACATCGGCCGCATTGACGCCCGGCTTCTTGGAAACCGCCAGTGTCACCGCCGGAAACTCGCCCCCCTTCTCACCATGCCAGACGTAACGGCTCGGCTGATCGGGGCCGTCGACCACCTGGGCGACATCGGACATGAACACGGGTTTTTGCCCATGCACACCAACCACGAGTTTCCTCACATCGGCGGCGGATTCCAGGTAAGCGCCGGTCTGCACCAGCAACTCCCGATTGCCGCTGACGAGACTGCCGGCGGGTTGCGCGGCGTTCGACACTTGCAAGGCCGCCTTCAGATCCTGTGCCGTGACCTCGCGCGCATTCATGCGTTCGACGTCCATGAGCACGCGCACCACATGTCCCGGCCCGCCGATCGTCACCACATCGCGCGTGCCGGGGATGCGCTTGAGCTCGGTTTCGACCGCGCGCGCCGCCTGCTGCATCTCGAAACCGGATTTGTCCTGAGCGGCGGTCCAGAAGGTCAGCGAGACAATCGGCACGTCGTCGATGCCTTTCGGCTTGATGATCGGCTGGCCGACGCCCAGATGCGGCGAAACCCAGTCGCTGTGGGCGTTGATGGTGTCGTAAAGGCGCACCAGCGCCTGGATCGGCTCCTCGCCCACCTTGTATTGCACGGTGATCACCGCCATGCCGGGCCGCGATACGGAATAAATGTGCTCGATGCCGGCGATGCGCGAGAGCACCTGTTCGGCCGGGCGCGTGACGAGGTTTTCGACATCCTTCACCGCCGCGCCGGGGAAGGGAATGAACACGTTGGCCATCGTCACGTTGATTTGCGGTTCTTCCTCGCGCGGCGTGACCAGCGTGGCGAAGACACCCAGCAGCAACGCAATCAGCGCGATCAGCGGCGTCAGCGAGTTGCGGAGGAAGTACTCCGCGATGCGTCCGGAGATACCCATGGCTTATTTGGCTTGCTGCATTTCGATGCCGGTCTTCACCGGATCGAGGCTCACCGTCTCGCCGGCGGCAAGGCCGGACAGGACTTCGATCTCGCCATCGGCCACCGGCTCGCCGAGTCGCACCTGCCGCAGTTGCGGTTTGTCTTTGCCCACGACATACACGGCACTGATCTCGCCGCGGCGGAGAATGGCAGCCGGCGGCACGGTGAGTTTTTGCGCCGTGCCGACGACGAAATGCACCCGCGCCGCCATGCCCGGCACGATGCCGCGCAAGGCTTCAGCATCGTCAGGCAAATACACCCGCGCCGTCGCTGTGTGGCTCTTGGCATCGACCGTCGGCAAAATCTCGATGCGGACGCCGTCCAGCCAGCGCCGACTTTCAGGAAATTCCACCCGGACGCTTTTCGCGGCTTGCGCATCCTTCAGCCGGAACTGCGGAATGCTGACAATGGCGCGCAAACCTTTGGGATCGAACAGCGTCACCAGCGGCCGACCGGGCGCGGCCAGTTCGCCGAGCTCGATATGACGCGCCGCGACCAGACCGGCGATCGGCGCGGTCACCGTCGCATGCGAGGCGCCCGCGCCGGCGGCGGCAGACTGGGCGCGCGCCGACTTGAGATCGGCTTCGGCCTTGTCGAGCGCCGCCTGGCTGACGAATTTTTGTTTGAAAAGATTTTGGGTGCGCTGAAAATTGGCTTCGGCCTCCACCAGTTGCGCACGGGCGGCGGCGGCGGTCTCGGTCGCCTCGCGGGCATCGATGCGCATCAGCACCTGTCCGGCGCGGACGCGTTGGCCGGCCTCGACCAGCACCTCGACGATGCGGCCCGAAACCTGGGTGGCCACCGTGGCCTGCCGGGTCGCCTCAAGAACCGCCTCGGCGGGCAGGGTCAGTTGCACGGTGCGTAGCTCGATGGTCCGCGTGGCGACCGGCTGGGCCAAAGCCGACGCTGGCAACAGGATTGACTGAGTGGCGATCACCAGCACGGCCAAAGCGGCTAGCCAGTGCAAGTACTGGAATGGGGTGGTTGTTTTCATGAGATATATAAGTAAGTCCTGATATAGGCTTTTCAAGCCTGAATGGCGTGCCCGGCCATCGCGTCGATCACCGCATCGACTTCCCCGACGCAAGCCGCCACGGTGATGCTGATGCCGGGGAAGCGGTCCATTGCATTGCCGATCAACGCCGGCAAGTCTTTGAGCACATGCCGACCCGGCGCAAAAAAGATCGGCACGACCCTGATTTCATTGACACCGCGCGCCGCCAGGCACTCGATGCTGGCCTCCAGCGGCGGCTGGGTCAGCTCAAGAAACCCGATCTCCACCTGAACACCCGGCTGACGCGCCTCGACCACCGCGCGAATGCGCCTGAAGGGCTCGATGTATTCCGGATTGCGCGCGCCATGACCAAACAGGATGATGCCTCTCATGCCTTCCCCTTGTCGAGTTCATTCCAAATGTTGCGACAGTGCGTTTCCTTGACCTTCCAGGCGGCGAGCGCGCCACCCCAAGCGGCGCAGGCGATCAACAACAGGCCCCAGCGGTAATCCTCGGGCGCATAAATCCGCACACCATTGACCACCGCACCCGCCCAACGCTGATCCATGATCCAGCCGACCGCCGGCTGCAGCAACGCCCCCATCAGAAAGCCGCCCATATTGGTCACCGAAGTCGACATCCCCGACAACGCCGGCGGATTCACTTCCTTGGCACAGGCCCAACTGAGGGTGAAACTCGCCGTCATCAAGCCCATCAAACCAAACAGAGTATAGGTGGCGACGAGCGGCAACGCCACGCCGGACAGCCAGACCAGCCAGATCGCGCCATAAATGTGCGAGCTGACAATGATCACCGGCTTGCGGCGGCGCAAGCGGTCGGAAAGCATGCCGACGAGCAGGCAGCCAACGGCGAAACCGGCGAAATAAAGCGATAAATGGGCGGTGGCGGTGGCGCGGCTCATGCCCATGCCCTGAATGAGAAAGGGCGTCGCCCACAGGCCGCCAAAGGCGAAGAAGCTGCCGGACAAGCCGCAATTGACAAAGACCGTCGGCCAGGTGGCGCGATTTTTCACCACCCGCAGCAGGCCGGTAAGAATCACCGTGCGATCAAAAGTCGGCGCTGGTGGGACGGCACCATTCCCGGCCGACGGCCGGTCGCGAACCAAAATCCAGGCCAGTATGCCGAGGGCCAGCGATACCACGCCGACGCCGACAAACACGCCCCGCCAGCCGGTCGCCTGCGCCAGCGCCGAAAGCGGCGCGCCGGCCAGCACCGAGCCCAGATTGCCGATCAGCATCGACACCCCGACGACAGTGGCGAAACGATGTTCCTCGAACCAGACCGCAATCAGCTTGAGCATGGCGATAAAGGTCACCGACACGCCCAGCCCGATCAGGGTGCGGCCGACCAGCGCGGCGTTGAGGCTGTCCGCCATGCCGAACAGCAGACTGCCACCACCAGCGACGATGCCGCCCAGGAACAGAATGCGTCGCGGCCCGAGCGTATCGACCAGGATGCCGGTCGGCACCTGCATGATCGTATAGACATAAAAGTAGGTGGCGGCCAGCACGCCGAGCGAAGCCGCCGAGGTCTGGAACGCCGCCGCCAGATCCTGGGCGATGCCGGCCGGTGCGAAGCGCTGGAAGAAGGACAACACATAGGCCGCCACCACCACCGCCAGGATGATGAGGCGGCGGCGTTTTTGCTCGGGCGAAAAAGATATGTTCATGGCCTGATTGTAATCAGTAAGCTCGCGCCACACCGGTATCATGCAAACCATGTATCAAACGCTGCTGCTGATCTTCGTCCTGCTGACGGCTGCCGTCATCGCGCTGACCGTGGCGCGGCGTTTTCGCCTGCCGGCGATGCTGGCTTATCTGGTCGTCGGCATCGCGCTCGGGCCGCATGGACTCGCCGCGCTCAAGGGTGGCCACGATGTCGACGCCATTGCCGAGTTCGGCGTGGTGTTCCTGATGTTTTCGATCGGCCTCGAATTCAGCCTGCAACGCCTCAAGGCGATGCGCCAACTGGTCTTCGGCTTTGGTTTTGCTCAGATGGCCATCACCGCCGGAGCGGTGATGCTGATCACGTGGTTCGGCTACGACCAGGGTTGGCGCACCGGGCTGGTCGTCGGCCTGGCGGTGGCCATGTCCTCGACGGCCATCGTCGCCAAGATGCTCTCCGAGCGCTTCGAGCTGCACTCGCGCTCGGGCCGCCAGACCATGGGCGTGCTGCTGTTTCAGGACATCGCCGTGGTGCCCTGTCTGATCCTGCTCCCCGCGCTGGCGCAGTCGGCCGATGAGCTGCCGCGTTCCCTGGCCATCGCCCTCGCGCAAGCTATCGTGGTCTTGAGCATCCTGATCTGGGTGGGTCAGCGCTGGATCAAACGCCTCTACGACGCCGTTGCGCGCCAGCGCTCGGAAGAGTTGTTCGTGCTGGCCACGCTGTGGCTGGTTGTCGGCCTGGCCTACGCCACCGGCTACGCCGGCCTGTCGCTGGCGCTGGGCGCCTTCGTTGGCGGCATGCTGATTTCCGAGACCATCTATCGTCATCAGGTCGAAGCCGATATCCGCCCCTTCCGCGACATTCTGCTCGGACTGTTCTTTGTCACGGTCGGCATGATGCTCGACCTGGGCTTTGTTTTCGAGAATGCCCACCGCCTGCTGTTCGCCGTGCTGCTCCTGGTGGCCGGCAAGGGGCTGGTGGTGTTCCTCCTCGCGCTGGCGGCGAAGAGTCCGCTCGACATTGCCCTGCGCACCTCGTCCCAACTGGCTCAGGCGGGCGAGTTCGGCCTGGTGCTGATCGGCCTGGCCCACGAGCTCAAGCTCGTGGGCGACGATGCCTTCCAGGTCACGCTGGCGGCGATGCTGATCTCGATGTTCATCGCCCCCTTCCTCATCGAGCGGACGGCGCGCCTTTCTGGCCAGATAGCCCACGGCAACTGGTCGCACAAGGCCAAGGCCATCCACGATATCGCCGTCGCCGGCTTTGGCCTCGAAAATCACGTCATCATTTGCGGTTACGGCCGCACCGGCGGACGCATCGCCCATTTTCTCGCCGACGAACAGATCCCCTTCCTGGCCATCGACGTCGATCCACAGCAGTTGAAGCGCGTGGTGCCGGGTGGCGGCAAGCTGGTATTCGGCAGCGCCGACCGCACGGAAGTCCTGCTGGCGGCCGGCCTCGCCCGCGCCCGCGCGCTGGTGGTGGCCTACCCGGACGTGCATTCGGCGGAACGCGTGGTGCGCAAAGTGCGGGAAAGCCGGCCAGACATCCCCATCGTGGTGCGGGTGCCCGACGAAACCGGTGTGGCGCAGCTAAAGGCCGCCGGGGCAACCGAAGTCATTCCCGAGGTGCTGGAAGGCAGCCTGATGATCGCCGCCGAAACCCTCACCCAGGTCGGGGTCCCGATGGAACGCGCGCTGAATTACGTCCGCGCCGCGCGCGTCGCGCGTTACGCATCGCTGCGCGAGTACTACAAAAAACAGTGATCAGGCCAGCAGGTGGTGCTGGTATTGCCCCTTGACGACTTTGTCGTCGCGAAACCGGAAGTCCATGCAGCGATTCCACAGTTCGCTGGCGCGCCCCCTGACCAGACGACCGGCCAGTTCGAGGATCTCCATCAATTCGGCGTGACCGCGACTGCGCACGTCGGGGCTGACCGAGCGCTCAAAAAAAACGTCGTGATACAGGCACTTCTGGGAGAACAGGGCCTCCAGACCTTCACTCTCGGTCAAGGTCGCGACGACGAGGTCTTCCGCCTCGGGGTGCGCTTGCTGCCACTGCTCAACCGTTTCGACGTCGGTATTGATCACCCAGGAGTACTTTTCGGGAGAGCCAGGGCTGACGAAATTGATGCGGGCGTACATTTTGTTGCCTCCGATGTGTTGTTCTGGGTGTAGTAACGCAGCTTACCCACGCCGGGATGACAAGAATTACGCCTCTTCGACAATCACCAAATGAACACGATACGGCCCATGCGCCCCGAGCACGATGGTTTGCTCGATATCGCCCGTCCTGGATGGGCCGGAGATGAAATTGACGGCACGCGGCAGGCTGCCCAGCTCGGCCCGGGCCAGGTTCCAGGCATCCTCCATCCCGGGCACGATGCGGCTCATCGGCACCAGGGCGATATGGGTTTCGGGCAGCAGGCTCACCGTCGCCGGGTGATCGGGCGCGGAGCAGGCCATCAGCGTGCCGGTTTCGGCAATGGCGCAAAAGCAGCCGGTGATACCGACCAGATCGCTATCCACCGCCCCGCGCGGCGCGACCTCGATACCGGCGGCGCGCCAATCCAGCCCGGCCAGGCTCGGCCAGATGACGGCGCGTAGCGGCAAGTTCATCCCGGCCAGATAGCGGGCAACGGCAGCCGGCGCGTCGGCCAAGGCGGCCACCCGGTCGAGGGAACTGGACTGCGCGGCCGATTTTTCCTCGAACCGCGCCACCAGGCCGGCAGTATCCGTCGGCACGGCCGGGCGCGGCCGTTCAACTCGCTCGGCGAGGGCGGCGGCGATGTCTTTTCGCGCAGTGACGGCATTTTCCGTGTTGCGGCCAAGGCGTGCGCGCACGCGGCCGAGGATGTCCTCCCTGCTGTTCATCTGACGCCCCTTCTTTTCGCGTACAGTTCGCGAAAGGTCTTGCCCTCCGGCGCGGGGAAGTCGCGGCCCAGGGTCCATTCCGGCGCAACGCTCAACACGGCGATACGATCGCGGCCGCCGGCCAGCCACTTGAGGTAGCGCACCCCCAGCCAGGAGCCCAGCGCATACAGCGGTGGACTGGCCGCCACCCTGGCCCAAATTTTCAGGGCGAAGCGCTCGAACCAGGGCCGCAGGTGTTTTTCAACCTGTTTTTCGCGCAGCCGGCGCAGCAACTCGGGCAGCGGGATCATCACCGGGCAAACCACGCCGCACTGATTGCACAAGGTAGCGGCTTGCGGCAGGTCGATGGCGTTTTCCAGTCCGGTATATAGCGGGGTGAGCACCGAACCCATCGGGCCGGGGTAAACCCAGCCATAGGCATGGCCGCCGATAGTTTGATAAACCGGGCAGTGGTTCATGCAGGCGCCACAACGGATGCAGCGCAACATGTCCTGGAATTCGGTTCCCACGACGTCGGCGCGGCCGTTGTCGACGAGGATGAAATAGAGATGTTCCGGGCCGTCCAGCTCCTCGGGCGTCTTCACGCCAGTGAGCACTGACACATAGTTGGAGATCGACTGGCCGGTGGCCGAGCGCGGCAGCAGGCGCAGCAGCAGCGTCAGGTCTTCGAGCGTCGGCACCACCTTCTCGATACCGGTGATGACCACATGGACGCGCGGCAGGGTGGTCACCATGCGGCCGTTGCCCTCGTTGGTGACAAGCGCCACCGAGCCGGTTTCGGCGACGAGGAAATTGCCGCCGGAGATACCCATGTCGGCGGTGAGAAAGTGCTCGCGCAGCACTTCGCGCGCCTCGCGCGTCAGCGCCGGGATTTCGGTCTTGCGCGGCGTCTTGTGCACCTGGTGGAACAGGTCGGCGATTTCGTCGAGACTCTTGTGCACCACCGGCGCGATGATGTGGGATGGCGGCTCGTTGTCGTTGATTTGCAGGATGTATTCGCCGAGATCGGTTTCGATCGGCCGGATGCCGGCTGCCGTGAGCGCCAGATTGAGATTGGCCTCCTCGGAGAGCATCGACTTCGACTTGGCGGCTTTCCGCACGCCGTGGCGCTGTCCGATTTCGGCGACGTGGCGGCAGATCTCCTCGCCGTCCTTCGCCCACAGCACGGTGGCGCCACGCGCCGTGGCGCTTTCTTCAAATTTTTCGAGCCAGAGATCGAGGTTCTCCAGCACGCGGTTGCGAATGTTCTTGGCCGCCTCGCGCGAGCCCTCGAAGTCGTCGATCTCCTTGATGGCAATGGCGCGCTTGTCGACAAACTTGCCCTTGGCGGTCTTGAGGTTGGCTTGCAGCACCGGATTGGCCAGCGATGCGGCGGCATTGGCCTTGAAGTGGCGGGAGCGGCTTTCCATGGCTTTAGTTTTTGGCCGTCAGCACTTCGGTGATGTGCATGACCTGCGTCGTTTCGTCACCTAGGCGGCGCAGCTTGCCCTCGATGTTGAGTAGACAGCCGAGATCGCCGCCGACGATGGCGTCTGCCCCGGAGGCGCGGGCATTGCCGCATTTTTTTGCGGCAATCGCCGCTGAAATCTCGCCGAACTTGACCGAGAAGGTGCCGCCAAAACCGCAGCATTCCTCGGCAGCCGCCATTTCCTTCAACTCGACGCCCGACATCTTGGCCAGCAGGGCGCGCGGCTGTTCCTTGATGCCCATGCCGCGCAAACCGGTGCAAGAGTCGTGATAGGTGACGCTACCGGAGAAGTTGCCCGGCAAGGTCCCGATGTGGGCGACATTCACCAGAAAATCGGTGAGCTCGTAGACCCGGCTGGCCAGTTCCACGGCGCGCGCCTGCCATTCCGGCTCGTCGGCCAAAATAACCGGATATTCGTTGCGGATCTGGTCGGCGCAGGAGCCGGACGGCACGACGACGTATGCGCTGCCGGCGAATTCGTCGATGACTTTTTTGGCCAGTGCCGCCGCCGCGGCACGGTCACCGCTGTTCCAGGCGGGTTGACCGCAACAGGTCTGGCCGGCCGGAACGATCACATCGCAGCCGGCGGCTTCCAGCAGTTCGATGGCGGCAAAACCAATGCGCGGACGCATCAAATCGACCAGACAGGTCACAAACAGGGCGACGCGCATGTTGCGGTACCGGCGTTATCAGCCTCTGAATGAACCCTGAGCGCTGGCCAGACTTTCCATCCAGCGCTTGATGCGATTGGCGTCACCGACGCGGGTGAGCTTGCCCCAGGAATCGAGCAGCACGATGATGGTCGGCTTGTTGTTGAGCCAGGTCAGCATGACCAGGCATTTGCCCGCCTCGCTGATGTAACCGGTCTTTGACAGGCCGATGTGCCAGGCATCGCTCTTCACCAGCGCGTTCGTGTTGCGGAAAGTCTGCGAGCGCCCCTTGACCGCCACCTGATGTTCTTCCATGGTGGAAAACTCGCGGATCAGCGGATATTGATGGGCGGCATCGACCATCTTGACGAGGTCGTGCGCGCTGGCAACATTCGCGGCCGTCAATCCGGTCGGATCGGCAAAGCGGGTGCCGGTGAGGCCAAGTTCGCGCGCCTTGCGGTTCATGGCGGCGACAAAGGCCTCGCGCCCGCCCGGGTAGTGGCGCGACAGGGCCGACGAAGCGCGGTTTTCGGAGGACATCAGCGCCAGCCGCAGCATCTCCTCGCGCGTCAGTTGGGTGCCGACCGTCAGCCGTGAATGCGTGCCTTTCAGAAGGTCGATATCGTCCTTGCCGATCGTCAGGGTTTCGGCCAGATCGGGCGCTGCGTCCAGCGCCACCATCGCCGTCATCAACTTGGTGATCGAGGCGATCGGCACGACGGCATTGGCGTTCTTTTCATAGAGAATTTCGCCGCTGGCCTGGTCGATCACGACCGCAACCGCAGAGCCGAGTTTCGGCATCACGCCGTCCTCTTGCTCAGCGACAGCCGGCGTGGTCCTGACCGGGGCGGGTTTGGCTTTTTTGGCGACGACCGGCTTGGCGGACTTCTTGCTGGCGACCGGTTTGGCGGCTTTTTTGCCAGCAACGGACTTGACGGCTTTCTTGCTGGCGACCGGTTTCTTTTCCGGGGTAGCGGCTGTTGCGGCATTCACCGCACCGAAGGCGAGACCCGCCATTACAAGCACCGCCAGCAGCATCTTGGATGTCGATTTCATGGGCACGGGACTAGGTAATTACATGTAATTTACTTAACTCATTTGAATTAAGTAATTGCAAGCGAATCCTACACCACTTTCTAGAATTTTCGTCAACCGGCCGAGTGTGCTTGTCCGTGCGCCACTTCAACCGAGAGCAGCGCGGTCATGTTGACGATGCGCCGCACGGTCGCCGTCGGGGTCAGGATATGCACCGGGCGCGCCGCGCCGAGCAACAGCGGGCCGACGGTCAGCCCCTCGCCGGCCGCCGTCTTCAAAAGATTGAAGGCGATATTCGCGGCGTCGAGCGTCGGCATGATGAGCAGGTTGGCCGGACCGGACAGGTTGGCGCAGGGAAAAACCTGGCGGCGAATGTCGGGGTCGAGCGCGGCATCGCCGCGCATTTCGCCTTCGACTTCGAGGTCGGGCGCCTGCTCGCGCAGCAAGGCCAGCGCGGCGCGCATCTTTTGCGCCGTCGGCGTGTCCTCGGTGCCGAAACTCGAATGGGACAACAACGCCACCTTGGGCGTCAGGCCGAAACGCCGCACCTCCTCGGCCGCCAGTTGGGTCATTTCGGCGATCTGGGCGGCGGTCGGATCGTAGTTGACATGGGTATCGCCAATGAACAGGGTGCGCTCGGGCAGGATCAGCATATTCATCGCATAAAAGCTGTCGATCCCGGGACGCCGCCCAATGGCATCGGCAATGTAGGGCAGGTGCAGCGAGTGCTTGCCGACGGCGCCGCAGAGCATGGCGTCGGCATAGTTAAGGCGCACCAGCATGGCGCCGATCAGCGTGGCGCTGCGGCGCATCTCGCGCTTGGCGTACTCGGCGCCGACGCCCTTGCGGCAGGTCAGATCAAAATAGTCCTGCCAGAGCTCCTTGTAGCGCGGGTCGGAATCGGGATTGACCAGCTCGAAGTCCGTGCCGGCGCGAATGCGCAAGCCCTGGCGGGCGATTTGCGTCTCGACGACTTCCGGGCGGCCGATCAGGATCGGCCGGGCCAGCCCCTCGTCGGCGACGGCCTGCGCCGCGCGCAGCATGCGTTCGTCCTCGCCCTCGCAGAAGACGACACGCGCCGGCTTTAGCTTGGCGGCGGCGAACACCGGCTTCATGACAAAGCCCGATGGATAGACGAACTCGTTGAGCTGCTGGCGATAAGCGTCCATGTTGGCGATCGGCCGCGCCGCCACGCCGGAATCCATCGCCGCCTGCGCCACCGCCGGCGCCACCTTGAGAATCAGGCGCGGGTCGAAGGGCTTGGGAATCAGGTATTCGCGGCCGAAGGAGAGGTTGGCGTTGCCATAGGCGGCCGCCACCACTTCCGACTGTTCGGCATGCGCGAGATCGGCGATGGCCTTCACCGCCGCGATTTTCATCGGTTCGTTGATCGCCGTCGCGCCGACATCGAGCGCGCCGCGAAACATGTAGGGGAAGCACAGCACGTTGTTGACCTGGTTCGGATAATCCGACCGGCCGGTGCCGATGATGCAGTCGGGACGCACCGCCCGCGCGTCCTCGGGCAGGATTTCCGGATCGGGATTGGCCATCGCCAGGATCAGCGGGTTTTTGGCCATGCCGGCAACCATTTCCGGTTTCAACACGCCCCCGGTGGACAGGCCGAGGAAAATGTCCGCGCCCGGCATCACGTCGGCCAGAGTGCGCGCTTCGGTAACCTGGACATAGCGCTGTTTCGACTCATCCAGATTTTGGCGTCCGGCGTGGATCACGCCCTTGCTGTCGCAGGCATACACATTTTTTCGGTTGATGCCGAGACTCACCAGCAAATCGAGGCAGGCAATGGCGGCGGCGCCGGCCCCGGAACAGACCAGCTTGACCTCGCCGATCGCCTTGTCGACAATGCGCAAACCATTCAATACGGCGGCGGCGGAGATAATCGCCGTGCCGTGCTGGTCATCATGGAAGACGGGGATGCGCAGACGCTCGCGCAGCTTCTTCTCGACGAGGAAACATTCCGGCGCCTTGATGTCTTCCAGGTTGATGCCGCCGAAGGTGGGTTCGAGCGCGGCGATGATGTCGACCAGCTTGTCGGCATCGTGCTCGGCGATTTCGATGTCGAACACGTCGATGCCGGCGAATTTCTTGAACAACACGCCCTTGCCTTCCATGACCGGCTTGCCGGCGAGCGGCCCGATGTCCCCCAGGCCCAGCACGGCGGTGCCGTTGGTGATGACGGCCACCAGATTGCCGCGCGATGTGTAAAGGGCGGCGGTCGCCGGATCGCGCTCGATCTCTTCGCAGGCCGCGGCAACGCCGGGCGAATAGGCGAGCGACAGGTCGGACTGAGTGGCCAGCGACTTGATCGGCGTCACGGCGATCTTGCCGGGACGGGGCAGGCGATGGTATTCAAGCGCGGCATGGCGCAAAGTCTCGTCCATTTGTGTTTCTCCAGTTCGGTTGGATTGGGTCGGAGCATTCTAAGCCGGACGGAATGTTCTGGTGATTCATTTACGGGCCCTAAAATGCCATGATCGCCTCAACAATCGAGCGACCGCTTTCTTTGGAGTTCACACATGAAAATAGCCGCCCGCATGGCCGGGATCGAACCCTTCCACGTCATGGAACTGATGGCGCGGGCGAAAGCGCTGGAGGCGCAGGGCCGCGACATCATTCACATGGAGGTTGGCGAACCAGACTTTCCGACACCGCAGCCGGTCATCGAGGCGGCGCAGCGCTTCATTGCCGGCGGCCAGGTTTTCTATACCCACGCGCTGGGTCTGCCGCAACTGCGCGAGGCCATCGCCGACTTCTATGTAACGCGCTACGGTGTCGCTGTCGATCCGGCGCGCATCATCGTCACCGCCGGCGCTTCGGGCGCGCTGCTACTGGCGCTAGGCGCCCTGATCAGCCCCGGCGACGAATGGCTGCTCACCGATCCCGGCTACCCCTGCAACCGCCACTTCGTGCGCCTGCTCGAAGGCGTGCCGCGCCCGCTCAACGTCGACGCCACGAGCAATTTTCAGCCCACCGTCGAAAAAGTCGGCGCTGGCTGGACGGCGAAGACGCGCGGCTTGCTGGTGGCTTCGCCCAACAACCCGACCGGCACCCTGATCGAACCAGCGCAGTTGTCCCGACTCTGGCAGGCGGTGCGCGCGCGCGGCGGCGCGCTGATCGTCGACGAGATCTACCACGGCCTGACCTACGGTGTCGCCGACACCACCGCGTTGACCCTCGCGGACGACATCATCGTCATCAACAGCTTCTCGAAATACTTTGGCATGACCGGCTGGCGGCTCGGCTGGCTGGTGGTCCCGCCGCACTTGGTGCGCGCTATCGAGAAACTGGCGCAGAACCTCTACATCGCCCCATCGGCGCCGGCGCAACACGCCGCACTGGCGGCCTTCGCCCCGGAAACCATCGCCATCCTGGAAGCGCGCCGCGAGGAATTTCGCGCGCGGCGCAATTTGCTGTTGCCGGGTTTGCGGCAACTGGGCTTTCGCGTCGACAGCGAACCGCAAGGGGCTTTCTACATTTATGCCGACAGCAGCGCACTGGACAAGAACAGCCAGGCGCTGGCCGGCAAGCTCATCGAACAAGCCGGCGTGGCGGCGACGCCAGGCCTGGATTTTGGCGCCAATGCGCCAGCGGCGCACATGCGCTTCGCTTACACCGTTGGCACCGCAAAGCTCGCCGCCGGGCTGGAACGCATGGGACGCTATTTCGGCGGCGGCTGATGCCGCAACCGCCAGCGATGGGTGGAATTAAAAAAAGCTGGGGCTGCGCGGGGCAGCCACCAGCCTTGACCGACGCGGCGTCGCCCGGTTCAGGACGGGCGCGAGCCAGTAGGAAAGGGCCAGGCAGCCGCCGGATTGAGCGCCGACTTGAGGCCGGGCGTGGCCGCAGTGGAGGGCGTCGCCGCAGGGGCAACGGCCTTCTTCGGTGCGGCCTTCTTCACTGCGGGTTTCGCAACCGCTACTTTCTTGGCGGCTGGCTTCGCGGCAGCTTGCTTCGGCGCGGCCGTCTTGGCGGCCGGCTTCGCAACAGCTTTCTTCGGCGCGGCCGACTTCGCAGTCGGCTTCGCAGCAGTTGGCTTCGCAGCAGCTTTCTTCACCGCTGGTTTGGCGGCAACTTTTTTTGCCACCGACTTCGCGGCAGCTTTCTTCGGCGCGGCCTTCTTGGCGGCCGGCTTCGCGGCAGCTTTCTTCACCGCCGGTTTGGCGGCAGCTTTTTTTGCCACCAGCTTCGCAGCAACCTCTTTCGGCGCGGCCTTCTTGGCGGCCGGTTTCGCGGCAACTTTCTTCACCGCCGGTTTGGCGGCAGCTTTTTTTGCCGCCGGTTTGGCGGCTGTAGTTTTCTTCGCCGCCGCCGGCTTCTTGACCTTCTTCTCTTCAGCCATATTGAACCTCCGTTACACAAAGTTTGAGGAAAGAACAACCAACAACCCGCCTACAACAGCACGGATTATTCAACAACGCCGGCGGACCGGAATTGATGAATTCATGCGCTTTCATAGCCCATCCCTGTGTTTGCGGCAGGCGCGCGGAAAACTTGAAGAGGAAAAGGTCGGGCGCGGAAGGCGGCGCGCTCCGCCGCGGAAGCTGCAAATGACAAAGCGTGGAAGCACGCAACGTGGCCGGAACGGGAATTCAATCCGGCGGTTCAGCGTGCGCCTCGCGTCTTCCTGCATGCACCCTCCGTCATGGTTGCCTGTTGTTGCGACCTACTAGATGTAGTGGGTCAATGACCTTTGGGCACTAATGGTAGTGGGTCGTTTTTTTTAATGCAAGATAATTTGCGCGTGGCATGTCAACCGAGCAGCGCGCGTTGCGGAGAAGCCACGCGCGACCAGTCGAAATGCGGACCCGGATCGGTCTTGCGGCCAGGAGCGATATCGGCATGCCCGGCAATCGCCGCGCCGGGAGAGTGCCGCTGCAAGGCGGTCAGCAAGCGGCTCAGCGTCCGATACTGCGCGACCGCGAAGTCGCTGTGATCAGCGCCTTCAAGTTCGATGCCCAGTGAAAAATCATTGCAACGCTCGCGCCCCCGCCAGCACGACCTGCCCGCATGCCAGGCGCGCTCATGACAGGACACGAACTGCGTCACGGCGCCATCGCGCCGGATGAAGAAGTGGGCCGAGACGCGCTGGCCGGCAAGCGTGGCGAAATAGGGATGCGCGGCCGGGTCCAGCCGGTTGGTGAAAAACTCAACCACCGCGGCTCCGCCAAACTGGCCGGGCGGCAGGCTGATGGCATGGATGACGATCAGGCGGATCGCCTCTCCCGCTGGCCGCGAATCATGATTCGGGCTAGCCACCCGCGCGCAGCCAACCAGCCAGCCAGCCGCATCGACATGCCAGTCAGCTTCAACTGGCGGCGTCATTGAGACCCAGCCGTTCCATGCGATAGCGCAACGAGCGAAAACTCACGCCAAGCATGCGCGCCGCCGCGGTGCGGTTGAAGCGCGTCTTTTGCAGGACGTCGAGGATGGCCTTGCGTTCCTGCTCGTCGAGGTAATCCTGCAAGGGCTGTCCAGCAAAATCCGCCGTTTCCTGTTTGCGCGGCGCGTCGGCTGTCGCCGTCTCATGATTACGCGGCGCGTCGGCTGTCGCCGTCTCGCCAGCGCCGACTTTCAACGGCTGCAATTGCAGGTCATCAACATCGATGGTGTCATTGGCGTGCAGCGCCAGCGCGCGCTCCAGAATGTTTTCCAGTTCGCGCACATTGCCGGGAAAGGCATAGTCGCGCAGCGTCGCCAGCGCGCGCGGAGTGATGGCCGGCGCGGCCAGATGGTTGACGGCGGCCAGGCGATCCAGGATGCGGCGCGCCAGATCGGGCACGTCATCGACGCATTCATGCAGCGACGGCATGCGAATCTCGATCACATTGATGCGGAAAAACAGGTCCGCGCGAAATTTGTTTTCGTCCACCCGTTGCCGCAGATTCTGGTGCGTGGCGCAAATGATGCGCACATTGACGGGCTCCTCGGCCGTCGCGCCGACCCGGCGCACCTGCTTTTCCTGGATGGCGCGCAACAGCTTGACCTGCATCGCCAGGGGCAGGTCGGCGACCTCGTCAAGGAACAGCGTGCCACTGTCGGCGGCCTGGAAAAAGCCATCGCGCTGGGTTTCGGCGCCGGTAAACGCCCCCTTGCGATAACCGAAGAACTCGCTTTCCATCAGGTTTTCCGGGATCGCGCCGCAGTTCACGGCGACGAACGGCCGGTCGCCGCGCACGCTTTGACGATGGATCAGGCGTGCCGCCAGTTCCTTGCCGCTGCCTGATTCCCCGGAGATGTAAACCGGCGCTTCGCTGCGCGCCACCTTGCCGATCAGTGCGCGTACCTGGGTCATGGGGAGCGATGAACCCAGCAGTTCCTGACCCTGCGGCGCGCCGACGGTTTTGGTTTCGGGCAGGGCCAGCGCCGATTTCACGAGGGTGCGCAATTGCGCCAGGGAAACCGGCTTCGACAAATAATCAAAGGCGCCGGCCTTGAGCGCGGCAACGGCATTCTCGGTGCTGCCATGCGCCGTGATCACCGCCACCGGCAAGGCGGGGTGCGCGACTTCGATATGCCGCACCAGCTCCAGCCCGTCGCCGTCCGGCATGCGCATGTCGGTCAGGCAGAGCCGGTAGGTATTGTCCAGCAGATATTGCCGCGCTTCCGCCACGCTGGCGGCGCAGTCGCAACCCAGGCCCATCCGCGCCAACGTCATATCCAGCAATTCCCGGATATCCGCCTCGTCATCGACGACGAGCACCCGCATGTGGCCGGTCGGCTCTGCATTGGCTTTGGGCTCTAGCTTTGGCATGTCGCCGCGCATGATAGGCAGAAATGTGCGCCAGGTGTATTTTCAAGCAGGCTGAGGCGCGCGCCATTGGCCTCGCATAGCTCACGGGCAATATAGAGTCCGAGCCCCGTACCGGTAGCGCTGGTGGTAAAAAACGGCTCGAACACTTGGCTCTTTGCCGTCTCGTCGATGCCCGGTCCGTCGTCAATGATGTGCAAGCTGAAACGGTTGGCGAACTTGCCTTGCTCCCCCAGGATGCGCACCGCGCCGGGTGCGGCGCTGGCATGGCGCAAGGCATTGCTCAGCAGGTTGGCAATTACCCGGTGCAAATGCCCGCGATCGAAACAAAGCGAAAATTTTTCGGGTAGCTCAATTTTAATCCGGGCAGCGCTGCTCGCATCCTGTAACACCAGATCTTCCACCTGCTGACGGATAAAGCTTTCCATATCGACCTGCTCGGGACTGACGCGATCACGGCGCCCCAGCTCCATGGTCTCCGCCACCAGCCGGTTGAGCCGCTGCGTGTTATCGCCAATGATGCGCGTCAGGCGCTCCGTCCCCGGGCTCGGCGGCTCTTCGGCCAGCAGTTCCGCGGCATGACTGATCGCGGCCAGCGGATTGCGAATCTCGTGCGCCAGGTTGGCCGTCAGGCGACCCAATGCCGCCAGCTTCATCTGCTGCGCCTTTTGTTGCTGGCGGCCGACATCTTCCAGATAGATCAGCGCATTGCCCCCCGCCCCTGGCGGCAAAAAACGGGCGCGCAGGGTGCGTCCGCTATGCGGCGCCTGGATCACCGTTTCGGACTCGATACCGCGCAGGCGCCGAATGAGAAACTCCCGCGCCAGGGCGGGCGCGCAGGCTGCCAAAGTCGGCGCTGGCAGGACGGCGCCCGCCGGCTCGCCGCGTAATTTGGGGACGGCGCCAGGCTGACTTAACGCATTGATCGGGGCGTCAAACCCCAGTAGTTGAGCAGCCTGGGGATTCGATTGACGCACCCGACCGGCGGCATCGATCACCAGTACGCCATCCTGCATGTCGCGAATCACCTGCTCGTTGATGCGCAGTTGGTCGGCCAGATCGATGCCGCGTTTCCTGGCCAGCGCCTCGTTGGCGACTACCCGCAGCGCCAGCAGGCGGGCGGTGATCGCCGAACCGAAAAATCCGATGCTGGTCAGCCCGGTGCGCAAAAAATCCTCGACAGCCCCTTGATAAGCCAGCACGCGATAGGATTGCTCAAGCAGCAAAAACAGGGTTGCCACGGCCGCATAGAACAAAACCATGCGCCCCTGGCCGACCAGACCGGCGCCGGCCAACACCACCAGCAGCAACATCGAAATCCCGCTTTTCCCGCCACCGCTGGCGAACACCAGCAGTGTCAGGAAAAATATATCGCCGAGCACCTGCACATTGAGTTGCAGGTTGAACGCCTGACGCCACTGCGCCAACATCACCAGATGGGCGATCGCGAACAGCAGATAGACCGCGCTGGTCCAAAAAAACAACCGGGGATCCTGCGCCCCGACATGCAGCCATTCCTGGGTGAAAACCGTCGCCGCAAGGAAGATGCCGGCAACGATCAGTCGGTAATAGGCGAAATACTCAAGAGAGCGCCAGAACGATTCGTTCTGCGGATCTGCCGTGACTGGCAGTTCGGCGCGCGGGGAAACCGGGTCGGTAGCGTCAGGATTAACGTGGGACACGCAATTTGACGCCGAGTTCATTGACGAGCGCAGCGAGCAAACTTTGACCCCCGCCTTGGGGCGGGGGCTGGGGGTGGGGGGGGCCAGGGGAAGGGGCTGACTTTCATGCTGCGTGGTGATGTTTCACGCATCATGAAAGTTAGCCAAGCCGGGCGTGCTCATCGGAGCAGTAATGACGCCCCTCGGCCATCACGCACTCGCTCTCCGGCACATGCAGCTGGCAGTGCGCGCAAATCACCATTTTCTCGGGGCTCGCCGGGGCGCTTTTGTCCGCTGGACTATCTGTGGAATTTTTCTTCCGCTGGCCCCAAAAGAACCAGTAGACCAGCAAGATAGCCAGGATCAGCAGGATTACCTTTAACACGTCTGCCCTTTGCTTCCAATTTGCTGGTCGGGGTGAGAGGATTCGAACCTCCGACTCCTGCGTCCCGAACGCAGTACTCTACCAGGCTGAGCTACACCCCGAACTCGTTACATTGCCCCCACAGCTTAATGACGTCGCGTGATTGCAAAGGACGCCAATTGTATCAGAGCCTCCCGATATTGCGTGTCCGGCAACACGTTCAATGCCTGCTTGGCCAACTCCGCCTCGCCCTGCGCCACGTCCATGGCCACATCGAGGGCGCCGGTGGCCTGCACCGCCTTGATGATTTCCGGAAAAGCCGCGCGCCCGCCCTGCTCCAGTGCATTCTTCACCAGTTCGGACTGGGCGGGTTGTCCATGCCGCATGACATGGATCAACGGCAGGGTTGGCTTGCCCTCGGCCAGGTCGTCGCCCAGGTGCTTGCCTATCTCGCCCTCTTCCCCAGAGTAATCCAGCACATCATCGACAATCTGGAAAGCCGTTCCCAGGTGCATCCCATAATCGGCCAGGCCCGCCTCGATTTCCGGGGATGAACCGCCGAGAATGGCGCCCAGCCGCGCCGCCGCCTCGAACAGCTTGGCGGTCTTGTAGCGCACCACGCGCAAATAATCCTCGACATCGATAGCCGCGTTGTGGCAATTCATCAATTGCAGCACCTCGCCCTCGGCAATAATGTTGGTGGCATCGGCCAGCACCTGCATGACGCGCATGCTGCCCACGCCGACCATCATCTGGAAGGCGCGCGAATACAGGAAATCGCCCACCAGCACGCTGGCGGCGTTGCCGAATTCGGTATTGGCCGTGTCCCGGCCGCGGCGCAGGGCCGATTCATCGACGACGTCATCGTGCAACAGCGTGGCGGTATGGATGAATTCGACCACGGCGGCCAGTTCAAGGTGCTGCCGCCCCGGATAAGCCACCGCACCGGACGACAGCAACAGCAGCGCCGGACGCATGCGCTTGCCGCCACCCGCGATGATGTATTCGGCAACCTGCCGAACCAGCGGCACGTCGGAATACAAACGCTCGCGGATGACGGCGTCCACGGCCTGCATGTCGCTGGCGATCAGGGAATAAATGGCGGAAAGGTTCACGACGGCACGTCCAGAATCGGGGTGGGGATGGTAGGAGCCCGGTTGGCGCGAGTCAATGAAGAAACGTACTTATTGACCTGACGGGGCTTGGCCACTATCATAGCCGGTTCTTTAGAACTATTTTTGGAGTCCAACATGTATGCGGTCATAAAAACCGGCGGAAAACAGTATCGTGTTACCGCTGGCGAAAAAATCAAAGTAGAACAGATACCGGCAGATGTGGGCACTGAAATTTCCCTGGATCAAGTGTTGATGGTCGGCGCTGGCGATACCGTGAAAATCGGTACTCCCCTGCTGTCTGGCATGTCGATCACCGCCAAGGTCATTTCACAAGGCCGCCATCCCAAGATCAACATTTTCAAGATGCGGCGGCGCAAGCATTATCAGAAGCATCAAGGGCACCGGCAGAACTATACCGAACTTGAAATCGGCGCATTTAGTATCTAGCCCCGCCAGATTCAGATCAGGAGCACAACATGGCACACAAAAAAGCAGGCGGCAGTTCCAGGAACGGCCGCGATTCAGAATCAAAACGGCTTGGCGTCAAGCGTTACGGCGGACAACTGGTTCCGGCTGGCAACATCATCGTGCGCCAGCGCGGCACGCAGTTCCATCCGGGCGACAACGTCGGCATCGGCAAGGACCATACACTGTTCGCAAAAATCACCGGCACCGTGCAATTTCTGGTCAAGGGCGCCAAAGAGCGTAGATATGTAAATATCGTCCCGGCACCTGCCGACACGGCCGCTTCTGCCGCATAAGTTCGACGGCCCGGACAATCAAAGCCCTGTCCTCGCGGATAGGGCTTTTTACTTTTTACTATGAAATTCTTCGACGAAGCCCTCATCTCTGTGACCGCCGGCAATGGCGGGAATGGCGCGGCCTCTTTTCGCCGCGAAAAGTACATCCCCCGGGGCGGCCCTGACGGGGGCGATGGCGGTCGTGGCGGCAGCATCATCATCATTGCGGATCGCAACCTAAACACCCTGATCGATTACCGCTATACGCGCATCCATCGCGCCGAGCACGGCGGCAATGGGCGCGGCGCCGACTGTTACGGCAAGTGCGGCAGCGACTTGATTCTGCGCGTCCCCGTGGGCACGGTGGTCACCGACGTCGAATCCGGCGCGGTGCTGGCCGATCTGGATGCCGATGGCGCCAGCGCCCTGGTGGCCAAGGGCGGCCAGGGGGGCCTGGGCAACATCCACTTCAAGTCAAGCGTCAATCGCGCTCCGCGACAATGCACCCCCGGCGGGGCGGGCGAAGCGCGCGATCTGAAATTCGAGCTCAAGGTGCTGGCCGATGTCGGCCTGCTGGGCTTGCCCAACGCGGGCAAATCGACCTTCATTCGCGCCGTTTCCGCCGCACGGCCGAAGGTGGCCGATTACCCATTCACCACCTTGCAGCCCAATCTTGGCGTGGTGCGCGTCGGCGAAAACCAGAGCTTCGTGATCGCCGACGTTCCGGGCCTGATCCGGGGCGCCTCCGAAGGCGCCGGTCTGGGACATCGCTTTCTCAAGCACCTGCAACGCACCCGCGTGCTGCTGCATCTGATCGACGCGGCGCCCTTCGATCCGCAAGTCGATCCGGTTGCCGATGCGGAGGCCATTGTCGAAGAGCTCAGGAATTACGATGAGGCGCTGTTTTTGAAGCCGCGCTGGATCGTCCTCAACAAGATCGACCTGATCCCGCCGGCCGAGCGTGAAGAAAGAATCCAGCTCCTGACCCGCGCACTGGCCGCCAAGGGCGAATTGGCCGGGTCGGGGCCATTGTTTGCCGTTTCCGCGGCAACGGGCGAGGGGTGCATCGCCGTGTGCCAGAAGATCATGCAGTTTTTGGAAGCCCCGGCGGTGGAAACCCCGGCGGATCATGCGTAAAACCATCGCGGCCAGCAAACGGATCGTGGTCAAGGTGGGCAGCGCCCTGGTGACCAACAATGGCGCGGGGCTCGCCACGGATTTCATTGCCGAGTGCGCCCGGCAGATCGCCATGCTCCACGGTTCCGGCCGGCAGATTGTTCTCGTGTCCTCCGGCGCCATTGCGGCCGGCATGCAGCGACTGGGCTGGACCAAACGTCCCCATGCGATGCACGCCCTGCAGGCCGCCGCCGCCGTTGGCCAGATGGGTCTGACGCAGGCCTACGAAACCGTCTTTGCGCAACACGGGCTCAAATCGGCCCAAGTGCTGCTCACCCACGAAGATCTGTCCGATCGCAACCGCTATCTGAATGCCCGGTCGACGCTGAACACCCTGCTCGATCTGGGCGTGGTGCCGATCATCAATGAAAACGACACGGTCGTCACCGATGAAATTCGTTTTGGCGACAACGATACGCTGGGGGCGCTGGTGGCCAACCTGATCGAGGCCGAGGCGCTGATCATCCTCACCGATCAGCAGGGACTATTTACGGCCGATCCCCGGCAGGACCCCAACGCCACATTGATCAGCGAGGGCGATGCCGAAAACAAGGATTTTGAAGCCATTGCCGGCGGCGCCGGCAGCGGCATCAGCAAGGGCGGCATGATCACCAAGATCCGCGCCGCACAACGCGCCGCCCGCAGCGGCGCGCACACGTTGATCGTCGGCGGCCGCGAAACGGGCGCGCTGATCCGGGCCGCCAACGGCGACACGATCGGCACCTGCCTCATGGCCAGCACCTCGCCCCTGGCAGCGCGCCAGCAATGGCTGGCAGACCACCTCCGGCTGGCCGGTGCGGTCGTGATCGATGCGGGCGCCGTCACTGCGCTCAAGAGCGGGAAAAGCCTGCTGCCCATCGGCGTGCAGAGCATCGAAGGCGAGTTCGGACGCGGCGCGGCGGTGGCCTGCCTCGATTCAAACCGGACAGAAGTCGCGCGCGGACTGATCAACTACGCCAGCACCGACGCCAAAAGAATCGTCGGACACGCCAGTCAGGAAATCGAGAGCCTGCTCGGCTATCTGGATGAGTCGGAACTGATTCACCGCGACAATCTGGTGTTGATTTAAGGGCCGCGCACCAGGCGCACCGCGGCGGCGGCGACGCTGTTGCCCGCGAGGGACATGCCATGCGCGAAGCTCACGAACATCGCACCGCCCACATCGAGGGCGACGTAGGTGCCACTCCAGTAATAATCGGCGCGGGAGTTCGGGAAAAATCGCTCGTCGATCTTCTTCGGCAGGTCGGGGCGCAGCAGACTTTCAAGCTCTTCCGCGCTCGGCAGCCGCCAGTCGCTGAAGCCGCACAGACGGCGCTTGTTCGTGGCAACAACATAGCCCGCAGTATCGCAGCTGCCCTTGTGGGTGCAGCTACCGCCATCGGCGTAGCCGACCGGAAAGCCTGCGTCGCGTTTATTCTTGTCGTACCAGGTGTAGCTCCAGTCCTTGTCGCCCGGTCCCTTGTCGTCGGTCTTGACTTCCCAGACCAGGCCGGTAGCGGTATCGAGCACGCAGGGATGCGGACGGGGGCCGGCCTTCGGCACGGTTTTTTTACCCTTGGCATTGAGCGCCACATAGGGAGTGGATTCGGCCTGGGCAGAGACCGGCAGCAAGGCCAGAGGAAGGGCGAGAACGAGGATGCGCAGGTTCGGCGACATGAGTGGAAATCCAGAGAAAAGATGATCGACGCAAGCGCTTCAGTGCGGCGCCTTCTTCGGTTCGGCGGGAGGTGGCGGTGGCGGCGGCATGCCCGTACCGCCGAGGCTGAGGTCCAGCTTTCTTGCGGCCGTCGTCACGGCTTGGGCAATGGCTTCGTGATGCTCCGTGTCCTTTGGCAGCAACTTCAGCAAACGCCGCCAGTAATGCAAGGCCTCGGCCCACTTTCCCTTCTGGAAGGCGGCCAGACCCGCCAGTTCCAGCGCCTTGGTTTCTTCGTAGCTGATTTCCAGGGCCTCCTGGATCAACTCCAGCGGCCGCCCGTCGAGGCGGCCCTGCTTGAGGGCCATCGCTTCGGCATACTGGGCGATGATCTTCGCATCCTTGGGCGCCTGCGTCGTCGCCTTGCGCAATGCCTCTTCCGCCTCCGCATGGCGCTCGAACGCGATGTAGGCGCGACCGAGCGCATACCAGCCCTCCGGGTCGTTGGGCGTGGCTTTCAGCTTGTCCTCCAGCGCCTTGACCATGCCATCGACATCGTAATTCGATTGAGCCTGGGTCAGCGCTTGCTCCTTGAGAATGCCCGGGGCGCCGAGATAGAGGTACAGCCCCACGGTCAGCGCGGGAAGCACGCCAAGCAAGCCCGCCGTCGGCCAGCGGATTTCGGACTGCCGTCCCACCGGCGCCGACTTTGTTGCCCCCCCCTCGCTCGCAACCCCGGCTCGCCGCCCCCCCTGGGGGAGCATCGGCTCGGGGCGGCCCAGCGCCGACTTTCGCCGCCACAGCGGAATCAGCAAAAACAGCAGCGCGGCAACGATAAAAACACCCACTCCGATCCACAGACTCATTCACTTGCTCCTTTGTTACGCAAACCCAGGGCTGCCAGCAGGCCGCCCAGCGCCATCAGTAGCGCCCCACCCCACAGCCATCCGACGAAGGGCTTGAGATACAGGAGCATGCTCCAGACGCCGCCCGGCAACGGTTCGCCCATGGCCACATAAACATCGCCGACGAAGCCGTAGCGGATCGCCGCCTCGGTCATCGTCATCTGCGAGCTCCGATAGATGCGCTTTTCCGGCAACAGCGTGGCGACTGCCTGCCCCTGCCGTTTCAATTCGATCGTTCCGCGCATCGCAGAATAGTTGGCAGCCGGCACCTCCTCAGCCCCGCGGAAGACAAACTCATACTGACCGAGACTGGCGCTGTCGCCGGGCTGCATGGCGACGGTCTTCTCGCTCTGGTAGGCCGACACCAGGCCCATGCCGATGATACCGATGGCCAGGCCGACGTGGGCGCAGCCCATGCCATAAGCTGCAAGCGGCAATCCGCCAGTGGTGCGGCGACGGATGACCAGGCCGCTGATCGTGGCCAGGATCATCCAGGTGGCGAGCGCCAGGCCGAGGGCCGCCTGCCATTTCCATTCAGCAAAGGCGAAGGGCAGCGCGAGGCCGATCAGCACCGCAGCGGCGGCCTGCCAGCGCAGTCGCGGCAGCAGCTCGGGCAGGCTTTCCCGGCCCCAGCGCATCCACGGTGCGATGCCAAGCAGCAGCAGCGCCGGCACCATCATCGGCACGAACACGGCGTTGAAATACGGCGGGCCGACGGAGATTTTCCCGAGGCCGAAAGCATCGAGAATCAGCGGATACAGCGTGCCCAGCAGCACGGCGGCCAGCGCCGCCAACAGGAGGACGTTACCCGTCAGCACGGCCGTTTCGCGCGAGATCGTGTCGAAATCGCCGGCAGTCTTCACCGCACCGGCACGCCTGGCGAAGAGGATCAGCGACGCGCCGATCAGGATGCCGAGAAAGATCAGAATAAAGAGGCCGCGCAGCGGATCCAGCGCGAAGGCATGCACCGACGAGAGCACGCCCGAGCGCACCAGAAAGGTACCAAGCAGCGAAAGGGCGAACACCGCGAGCGCAAGAAACACCGTCCACACCCGCAGCGCGCCACGCTGCTCGGTAACCGCCAGCGAGTGCACCAGCGCCGTGCCGGCCAGCCAGGGCATCAGGGAGGCATTCTCGGTCGGATCCCAGAACCACCAGCCGCCCCAGCCCAGTTCATAGTAAGCCCACCAGGAACCCACCATGACGCCCAGCGTCAGGAACACCCAGGCCATCAGGGTCCACGGGCGCACCCAGCGCGCCCAGGCTTCGTCCAGCTTGCCGGAAAGCAGCGCGGCGACGGCGAAAGCGAAGGCCACCGAGAAGCCGACGTAGCCCATGTAGAGCAGCGGCGGATGAATGATCATGCCCGGATCCTGCAGCAGCGGATTAAGGTCGCTGCCGTTCGCCGGCGGCGGATGCAGACGCATGAAGGGGTTGGAGGTAAATAGCAGGTACGCAAGAAAGCAGAAGCTCAACAGTCCCATGATGCCAATCACACGGGCATGCAGGTCCGTCGGCAGTTTGCGGCCGAGGATGACGACGGCGACAGTCCATGACGACATCAGCAAGGTCCACAACAGGAAAGAGCCTTCGTGCGAACCCCAGGCAGCGGTGATGCGGTATTCGACCGGCAGGAAACGCGACGAATGGTCGGCGACGTTCATCACGGAAAAGTCGTTGACCAGGAACGACCAGACCAACGCCAGAAAACCCAGCGCGACGAACAACAACTGGCCGCCGGCGGCGCCGCGCGCCATGGCCATCCACGCCGCCTTGTCGCGGGAAGCGCCAACCAGGCCGAATATCCCCTGGGCCAGGGCGAGTTGCAGGGCGATAATCAGGGCGACATGCCCGAGTTCAGGAATCATGGCGAGGCATTCATCAGGTAAAAAAAGGGGGCGCGGAATCCCGCGCCCCGACGCTACTGACTGCTACAAAATTACTTTGCTGCCGGTGCTGCAGCTACTGATGGTGCTTTGAGAGCGGCGATCGCGTCGTTCAGCGCCTTGATGCCGGCCTGTGAATGATTCACCGACTCGGTCAGCGACTGACGCGCCTGCTGCGGGTTATGGAAGCCGACGGAGTTCTCGGCCGTCCACCACTCCCACTTGGTCTGCGCGTCGTCATGTTGCTTCTGCGCAAGCTTGACCGCCTCGGAGTTGCGCGGCACGCCGGCGTCGTAGGCACGCACGAAAGTGTCGATCAACTGGGCTAGCCAGAACTCGGCCTTGGCGATCTTGCCGCGGGTATAAGCCTGAATGGCATCGATCTGGTACTTGGCCTGCTCTTCGGTCATCTCGCCGTGGCACTTCACGCAGGTTTCCTTGAGCATCTTGCGCGGCGACTGCTGCTGGTGGTTGGTGTAAGTCTTGCCGTTCTTCTCGACCTTGCCCATGTGGCAGTCCTTGCACTCGACGCCTTCGCGCTCATGCTTGGACATCCAGTAGGTCTCGACTTCCGGGTGCTGAATCTTCGACAGCGCGGCACCGGTGGTGGCGTGACGGAAGTCCTTGAAGTTGCCGAACTTCTCGACCATCTTTTTGTTGTAATCGAAGACGTTCGTCCATTGGAACAGGTTGGTGCGCTGGTCGGCCATGGTAACCGGCTTGTCCTTGCCATCCGGACCGGCATTCGGCTCGAAACCGGGGTTGCAGTTGTATTCGACGTGGCACTGGGCGCACATCAGGTTCGAGTCAGGCTTGGACAGCAGGCCGATGGCGCGGAAACCGTCGCGGAAGGTGACCTTCTTCATCGGGTTCTTGGCGCTCTTTTCCTTGTCGTACGGATAGGTGCCTTCGCCGCGATCAACCACCGCCTGGATGAGACCGTCGCGCGCCACGCGCGGGGCGGAGGAGTGCGGGTCGTGACACATGAAGCAGTTCAGCGCATGGGTGATGTCGCGCGCGAACTCGACCGGCTTGGACACGCGACTCCACTTCGCCTTCGGATCCGGGTCGCCCATGTACTTCCACTTCAGGATGTTGTCGAAGGACTTGCAGTTCATGCAGACCGGGTTGGCGGCGGTCGCCACTTGGGGCATAAAGGCCTTCTGATCGCCGTTGCCAGGTTCCTTGTCGACCAGCATCACCTTCCATAGGTCGGACACGGCGCTCTTCGCATCCGAGATGTAGGTCCAGTCCTTGAGCTGGAAGCGGCCGCCGTAGGCGCGGTCGACGATCAGGTGATCCAGCGTCATGAAGACGTGGCTACGCGGCTCGGCGTGCTCGCGGGTGAAGCCATGGGGCTGCATCAGCTTGTCGAACATCGGCGAAACACTACGCGGGTGCGCTTTTTCGACTTTCGCGTGCGAATCGTAGTTCATCGTCGCGAAGGAGTTGAGCTGCTCCTGGTGGCAGGTGCCGCAAGCGTGGTGATCGACACGGGTGCCGATGGAAGCTTGCGCCTGAGCCTTCGGCTTGCCTTCCAGCTTCAGGTGCTCGTCGGCGCCGGTATGACAGTAAGCACAATTCACATCGGCGTGCTTGCTGCCCATGTGGAACTCTTTGATGTCCTTGTGGCAGCCATAGCAATTGCCGACATCGACAAACTTGATTTTGGTCTTGGCCGATGCCGGCAAAGCACCCTTGACCTGACCGAGGGTCGCATCCTGCTGTTTTGCATAGGCCGGATCGGGTTTCTGGGCCATGGCCCCCGACATGCCGAATACCGTCACGGCGCATAGCGCCACGATACTGACAAACCCCCGCTTCAATCTGCTCGTTCCCATTTTTGCCTCCAATTTTCCGAACATCCAACTTCATGAGGGCGGCCTACGCATCCCTTTACTTTCGTAGCCGCAATTGCTTGCTTCCTTGACATACCCCTTGATTCCTCCCCAAAAACCTTAACAAGCTAAAGGGTATTGTTTTTCAGAATAACGATTTCGCCCGGGGAAATCTTTGATGCGCATCAAGAAAAAGAAATGGCCGCGCCATGCGCGGCCATTTCTCCTGGTAAAAAGGTACGGCGCTACCCTCCAGCGATCTTGCCAAGCATGCCATTGATCACCATCACCAGGAGCGCCAGGCCAATGGCGATCAGGGTGAGGCCGAGAATCACCGAACCGACATGCACCTGGCGGGACGGCGCATCGACGAGGCGCTTCTGCAGCTCGCCGGACTCGACCAGGCGCTGGTACTGCGCCGGGTGTTCGTGGCAGAATTCTTCGAGCGACTGCGTGCCGGTGAACATCACCACGTCTGGCGGCGGCAGCTTGTTCGGCCGGAAGTGGTTGTTGAAGAAGTGCACCGTGAAGAGGAAGACCGCCGCGAGGAAGGCTTCCTCGCCATGCACCACCGTCGCGACGTTGAACACCCAGCCCGGCAAATACTGCGCGGTGATGTGCGGGAAGGCGAGCATCAGGCCGCTCATGCCGATTACGCTGACGCCCCAGAACACCGCCCAGTAGTCGAACTTCTCGAAGTAGGTCCAGCGGTCGAACCGCGGCTTCGGCCCCTTGCCGAAGAACCACCTGAACATGCCGATCATGTCGTCGAGGTCCTTCCAGTTCGGCACCAGCGAATCCGGGCCGAACCACGTGAAGTCCTTGTCGCGCAACAGCTTCTGCATCACGTAGATGAAGTGGATGAAGAAAATGCCGATGAAGATCGCGGCGGCGATGCGGTGGATGTAGCCGAGCACCTGCGGGCCGCCGAGGGCCTTTGCCACCACCGGCGCCCAGGCGCTGCCGGCGAAGAGGGCGGTCGTGCCGGTCAGCACCAGGGCCATGGTCGTGATCGCGAATACCAGGTGGCCGATGCGCCAGCCCAGGGCGAAGCGCTCGAAGTGTTTGCCGGCGGGCAGGTCAAGACCTTCGGTACGCACATGCGCCTCGGTCTTGAACAGTTTGCGCTCGCGCCATTCGCGGTAGTACCAGAGGGCGGAATGCAACCAGAAGAAGGCGAACACGCCGATCAGCAGCCAGATCATGAACTTGGTCACGACATACATCTGCGGATACTTGGCGAAGTCGTGCGCGTTGGCGTGCGGCGCGAAGGTGGCGAAGCCTTCTGTCGCCAGGGGCAGCTTCTTGCCGTCGTGACAGCTCTGGCAGGTCTTCAGCCGGTTGTTCGGGTGCACCTTGGACTTGGGGTCCTCCACGGCCTTGATGCCGTGGCTGTCGTGGCAGCTGACGCAGCGTGCGGTATACGCCCAGCCGAGCGTACTGACCTTGCCGTGGTAGGTGTCGCGGAAGCTGGCGATTTCCTCCTTGTGGCAATCGCCGCAGGACTGGACGTTCGCCAGCTTGTAGGCGTCGCTCGACGTACCGGTGACGCTGTGGGCGCTGTGGCAGTCGGTACACACCGCCGCCTTGATGTTGCCCTTGTCGATGACCTCCTCGCCATGGACCGAGGTGGCGTAAATCTCGAGCTGGTCTTCATGGCACCGGGTACCGCAGGTTTCGGGAATCGACTTGTGCCACGCCGTGCGCCGCTCGCTGCCCTTGGGCGGCACGTCGAACTCGTGCGAACTGTGGCAGTCGTCGCACTTGGCGAGCGGCGTGCCGGGGATGTCCTTGTTCTCCCTGGCGTGGAAGGAGTTTTTGTAGGCCTCGATGTTCTTGAATACCAGTTCGAGGCGGGGTTTGTCCTTGCCTGCCTGCCGCGCCTTGGCCCACAAATCCTGGTGGCAAGTGATGCAGTCGGCTTTGGCTGCTGACTTGTCCAGCTGGTGGTTCTTCTGGCTGTCGACGATGTTCCTGTGGCAATCCACGCATTGCAGATTGCTGTGCACGCTCTTGGCGTACTTCCGCGTGTCGATCTGGCGCAGTTCCCGTTCGTCCTCTTCGCCGTCAATGACGATCGGCACCTTGATCTTGTCGTGCTTGTTCTCGTGGCACTTCAGGCAGGATGCCTTGTCGAGCTTGGCGACTGGCGTGCCTGCATCACTCTTGGCGACGGCCCCACCGGCGAACGCGACAGTAAAGCAGAGCAGGGCAAAAACCGAACGGAACAGACGCTGCGACATTTTCATGAACATCCCCTTGGAAAAACCTCGGTTCCGGCCTTTCTGGCTTGATCTTGTTAGCGGCCGGAGGAAACACGCGCGGGCGGCGGCCCGAAGTCTGCCGCCCGCTGCTCAAACTGCTTCCCGCATCAGTGCGACAGGATCCACTTGGCGAGGTTGGAGAGTGCCTTCTGATCCTTGCTGTCGACGATCTTGTGATCCTCTTCCGAGCCGTCGTCCAGCTTGACCTTCTTCGGTGTGATCAGGTGCTTCATGACCTCGGCCTCGGCATTGGCCTTGCCCTTGTATTCCTTCGCAGTCTTCTTCAGCGACGGCCCTTTCTTGTTCTGGGACGGGTGATGGCACTTGCCGCATTCATTCTGCTTGAACAACAGCTTGGCGGCGTCTTCATCGACCTGGGCCATGGCGGGAATAGCAAATAACAGGCTAGCGACGGCGGTCAGGGCAACCAGCGAAGAACGGCTCGGGGGAAGTTTGATCATGTCTTTTCTCCGGGATGTAAAAAGGGTTGGGAAGGCATCGCGCGCACGAAAAAACGGCTCGCTTGAAACCAGCTTCCATTTTTACGCCGGTCGGCCGCAAAATAACTTGATGAAAATCAATCCGATTTGGTCCATACAAATGCGATGATGCGCATTCGTTGCGAATCATCCTTACAAAACGCCACAATGCGCTCTTCCATTCTCCGTTCCCCATCGCGCTGGATATTGTCGGCGCTGCTTGTGTCGTCTTTAGCGCCGCCTGGTGACGCGCGCGCGACCGATGCACGGCAGATCGCCGCCACGCTCTGCGCCGCTTGCCACGGGCCCGACGGCAACAGCACCGACCCGTCCTATCCCAAGATCGCCGGCATGGATCGGGATTATCTTGCCAGGCAGCTCAAGTATTACGCCTCCGGCCAGCGGCGCAACGAAATCATGTCGGGAATCGTTGCCACGGTCGAGGAGGCAGACTATCTCCCCCTCGCGGCCTATTTCAGCAGCCAAAAGCCCTTGCCGGGCAAGGTCGAGGACGCGCGGCTGGCCGAAATTGGCAAACAGCTTTACGCGGACGGCAACGCGGAAACCGGCGTACCCGCGTGCGCCGGCTGTCATCAGTCGAACGGCGCGGGCAACGCGCGCTTTCCGCGCCTGGCGGGACAGCATCAGGCCTATACCCTGCAGCAACTGGGCGAATACAAGACCGGTCGGCGCGCCGCCGACCGGCTCATGGTGACGGTCGGCCAGCGCCTGAGCGCCGACGAGATGAAGGCTCTGGCAGAATACATCGCTGGACTTTGAATCGCAGAGTGGGGAATGGAATGGGAATGGTAAAAGATTGCTGCATGGCGCTGGGTTTAATGCTGGCCTGTAGCGGCGTTTTCGCCGACGACGCCGCGGTGTGGATCGGCATCAAGGATGCGGCGTGGAACGAGATGTATCCGGAGCGGATCGAGGCCATGCGCGCCAAGGGGGATGCGCTCCGGGGCGAGTCGGAATTCGTCATTTGCCAAGGATGTCACCGCGCCGGCGCCGTGGGACGGGCCGACGGCAGCTATCCAAGGCTGGCGGGGCAGCATGTCTCGGTGCTCATCAAGCAGATGGCCGACGTGCAGACCGAGCGGCGCTATAACCCAAAAATGCAGCCGTTTATCCATCTGCACGAAATACTGCCCCAGCACGTCGCCGACATCGCCGCTTACCTGCACGGCCTGCCGGTGCCACCCACCCAGGGGCAGGGCTCCGGCGACAAGCTTGAGCACGGTCGGCTGCTTTACGAAAAGGACTGCGCTGCCTGCCACGGCAACCGGGGGGCAGGCAGCGATGAAAAGTTTTATCCCCGTGTTTCGGGTCAGCACTTCAAATATCTGCTGCGAGAAAGCCAGACCATCCGGGATGGCAAGCGCCGCAACGCCAACCCCGTCATGGTCAAGGTCATCAAAAATTACACCGACGACGACATCGCGGCCGTCGCCGATTTCATGTCGCGACTGCCGGTGCGTCCCTGATATTCACTTGACGTCCGTCAAGTAAAAACTGTCGTAATCAGGCAGAATGCGCCTCCCATGCTGACTGCCACCGGCCTTTCCTGTGTGCGCGGCGAACGCCGCCTGTTTGCCGGGCTCGATCTCGCGGTCGGGCCGGGCGAGTGGCTGCATGTGCAAGGCGAGAATGGCGCGGGCAAGACCAGTCTATTGCGCATTCTGGCCACCCTGTCACCGCCCGCTGAAGGTGAAGTACGCTGGCAGGGCGAGCCCGTCACCGTGCTTGCCGAGGACTATCGACGCGCCATGCTCTTCCTTGGCCACCATGGCGCCGTGAAGGAAGAATTGACTCCACTTGAAAACCTGACGCTTGCCGCGCAACTCGACGGGACGACGCTCGATGAGGCAACCGCGCTTGCGGCGCTGGTGCGCTTTGGACTCCGCGGACGCGAAGATCTGGCGGTGCGCTTTCTCTCCGCCGGGCAGAAACGCCGCGTGTTGCTGGCGCGTCTTGCCGTCAGGAAAGCCATGCTGTGGATTCTTGACGAACCCTTCACCGCGCTTGACGTGAAAGCCGTCGACATGCTCTCGGGGTTGATCGAAGGTCATCTGGCCGCGGGCGGCATGGCGATCCTGACCAGCCATCAAAGCATGCCGCTGCCGAATGGCAAGGTGCTGCAGCTATGAATAAAGAAACACGCCGGGCCGCCCCAAGTGTTTCTTTGCCCCCTGGGGGGAGGACTGAGCGCAGCGAAGGCTTCGGGGGGGGCGCTATTCTCGCGATCATCCGCCGCGACCTGCTCCTGGCGATGCGCAGGAAGAGCGAGGTGCTGACCGCATTGTTTTTCTTTATCATCGTGGCGAGCCTATTTCCCCTGGGTATCGGGCCGGAGTCCGACTTGCTGCGCACCATCGCGCCCGGCATCATCTGGGTCGCGGCGCTCCTGGCCACCATGCTGGGCCTGGCAAGGCTGTTCGCGCCCGATCATGCCGATGGCACGCTGGAACAAATGCTGCTCTCACCCACTCCGCTGGGATTGCTGGTCACGGGCAAGATTGCCGCCCACTGGATCACGACCGGCCTGCCGCTGGTGCTGCTGGCGCCGGTGCTGGGCATTCAATTCGACCTGGACGTGGGTGCGTTGGGCGTACTGGTGGTGGCGTTGTTGTTGGGCACGCCGCTGCTGAGTCTGATTGGCGCCATCGGCGCGGCGCTCACCCTGGGGGTGCGTGGTGGCGGTGTGCTGGTGTCGCTGCTGGTGCTGCCGCTGTATGTGCCCGCCCTGATCTTCGGCGCTGGTGCGGTAGAATCGCACGTCTCCGGCTTGGGCGCCGGTGGTCATCTGTCGCTGCTGGCCGCACTGTTGGCGCTGGCGGTGTTTTTTGCACCGTGGGCCGCCACGGCCGCCTTGAGGATTGCCCTTGAATAACAAACTCATTCACTGGTTCAAATACGCCAGCCCGCAGAGCTTCTATCCGCTCGCGGGCAAGATGATCCCTTGGTTCTGGGCGCTGACCATCGTGTTCGGCGTCGCCGGCCTGTGGATCAGCTTCTTTGTCGCGCCCACCGATTTCCAGCAGGGCGAGGGCTATCGGATCATCTTCATTCATGTGCCGGCCGCGTGGATGTCGATGTTCCTTTATCTCGTCATGGCGACCTGGGCGGGACTGGGGCTGGCACTGAACACCCGGCTGTCCGGCATGATGGCGCAGGCGATTGCCCCGACTGGCGCACTGATGGCTTTCCTGTCGCTCTGGACAGGGGCGCTCTGGGGCAAGCCGATGTGGGGCGCCTGGTGGGTGTGGGATGCACGGCTGACCTCCGCGCTGATCCTGTTCTTCCTCTATATCGGCTTCATCGCGCTGCAGGCGGCGATTGATGACGCACGCCGCGCCGACAAGGCCGGGGCAATTCTCGCGCTGGTGGGCGTGGTCAATGTGCCGATCATCTACTTTTCGGTGAAGTGGTGGAACACCCTGCACCAGGGCTCGACCATCAACCTCACCAAGGCGCCGTCCATGGCGACGACCATGCTGTGGGGCATGCTGCTGATGGCGCTCGCCTTCTGGATGTACTCAATCGCCGTTGCCTTGACCCGGGTTCGCGCGATCATCCTCGAACGCGAAGCCCATACCGAATGGGTCAAGGAGTTGCCGGAGGTAAAGACATGAGCAGTAAGCAGGGGCCCCGCGCAGCGGGGATGCGCACGACCGCGAATGGCTTTGGCCGCCGACACCGCGCGGCATTTTTCAATGACACGGGATCGGAGGCGGCGACATGAACTGGGGATCGCCGTCAGAATTTTTTGCCATGGGCGGCTACGCCCTTTACGTCTGGGGCAGCTTCGGCGTCTGCGCCGTGCTGATGATTATGGAACCTATTCTGGTTGGCAAGCGTCAGAGTTTGATTCTGCGCATCCTGCGCCGCGAACATCAGGCCGAGAAACTTGAGAATCCATGAAACCACGCCATAAACGCATTGCCCTAATCCTCGGCGGTCTTGCCGCGATCGGGATCGCCAGCACCCTCGTGTTCCAGGCGCTCGACAGCAACGTCGCCTTTTTCATCACGCCCACCGAATTCTCTGAAGGCAAGGCGCCGCAAGGCAAGGCTTTCCGCGTCGGTGGCATGGTCAGGGAAGGGTCGATCCGGCGCGACAACCTCACTGTGCATTTCGTCATCACCGATACCGCCATGGAAGTACCGGTCGTCTATACCGGCATCCTGCCCGACCTGTTCAAGGAAGGCAAAGGCGCGGTAGTGCAGGGCAAGGTTGGCGCCGATGGCGTGTTCACGGCGACCGAGGTGCTGGCCAAGCATGATGAGAATTACATGCCGCCGCACGCGCAGCACGCCATCGATCAAGCGCAGAGCACCGCAAAAACCCTGCAGCAATAACCCGTACAGGCTGCCATGACCCTTACCCCCCCCGCCCCCCCCTCTCAGAGAAGGGGGGTAACTTTTGTTCAGCCGCTACGCGGCTTCCGGTTATTTGACATGTTGCCTCCTTGGGGCGGCTTGGCGGAGACAACACCATGATTTCAGAACTCGGCCTTTTCGCCATGATACTTGCCCTGCTGGTCTCTCTGGCCCAGGGCGTCCTGCCTCTGGTCGGCGTGCACCGCAACCACGCCCAATGGATTGCCGTGGCGCGACCGGCAGTCACGGCAACCTTCCTGCTGCTCGCCTTTGCCTTCGCCTGCCTGACCTGGGCTTTTTACGTCAACGACTTTTCTGTCGATTACGTGGTGCGACATTCGAATTCGGAACTACCCACCATGTACCGTCTCGCTGCCGTCTGGGGCGGTCATGAAGGTTCGCTGCTCCTGTGGGTGTTGATGTCGGCGGGCTGGGCGCTGGCGGTGGCAATGTTCTCGCGCCAACTGCCTGACGCCATGGTGGCGCGCGTGCTGGGCGTGCTGGGTCTGGTGATGTTCGGCCTGCTGGCCTTCGTGCTATTCACCTCCAGCCCCTTTGATCGCATGCTGCCCGCTGCCGCGGATGGACGCGATCTGAACCCCCTGTTACAGGACCCCGGCCTGATCTTCCATCCGCCGCTGCTTTACATGGGTTATGTGGGCTTTTCGGTCGCCTTCGCCTTCGCCATCGCCGCCCTGATTTCCGGCCAGATCGACGCTGCCTGGGCGCGCTGGTCGCGGCCCTGGACGACAGTCGCCTGGGTCTTTCTGACGCTCGGCATCGCGCTCGGCTCCTGGTGGGCATATTACGAACTGGGCTGGGGCGGCTGGTGGTTCTGGGACCCGGTTGAAAACGCCTCGTTCATGCCCTGGCTGGTCGGCACCGCGCTGATCCACTCGCTCGCCGTCACCGAGAAACGCGGCAGTTTCAAGAACTGGACGATATTGCTGGCCATCGCCACGTTTTCACTGTCCCTGCTCGGCACCTTCCTCGTCCGCTCGGGCGTGCTCACCTCGGTGCATTCCTTCGCCACCGACCCCAAGCGCGGCCTGTTCATCCTGATGCTGCTGGTTATCGTTGTCGGCGCCTCACTCCTGCTGTTCGCCTGGCGCGCGCCGAAGGTAGGCCTGGGCGGACGCTTTGCGCTGGTCTCGCGCGAAACCTTTCTGCTCATCAACAACCTGCTGCTGGTCGTCGGCTGCGGCGCGGTGTTGCTCGGCACGCTGTATCCCCTGATCATCGACGCGCTGGGACTGGGCAAGATTTCCGTCGGCCCGCCTTATTTCAACGCGGTGTTCATACCGATCATGCTGCCACTGCTGGTGCTGGTCGCGATGGGCCCCTTTGCGCGCTGGAAACACGCCGATCTCGGGGAGATTGGCAAGAAACTCTGGCCGGCCGCGCTGGTTGCTGTCCTTGGCGGCATCGGGCTGCCGATGCTGGCGGGCGAATGGCATGCCTATGTCGCCCTGGGGCTGGGACTGGCCGTGTGGATCGCAGCGGCCATCGTCTTGCAGGCGCTGGAACGGTACAAGACGGGCAGCCCACCGCGCGCCTGGTGGGGCATGCAACTGGCGCACTTCGGCCTGGCCGTATTTGTCATTGGCGTGGCGCTGGTCAGCACCTACGAAGATGAGCGCGACGTGCGCATGGCACCGAACGAGACTGTTGTGGTCGGTGGCTACACCTTTACCTTCATCGGCGTGCGCCATGCCGAAGGTCCCAACTACCGCGCCGCCATCGGCACCATGGAACTGTCGAAGGACGGCCGCGTGCTCCGCACGCTGCACCCCGAAAAGCGCAATTACAACTCGTCGGGAATGCCGATGACCGAGGCCGCCATCGACTCCGGCTTCACCCGCGATGTCTATGTTTCGCTGGGCGAGCCATTGGGCGGCGAAGATGGCAACGAAGCCTGGGCGGTGCGCGTCTATTACAAGCCCTTCGTCGGCTGGATCTGGGGCGGTTGTCTGTTGATGTCGATCGGTGGGCTCTTCGCCGCCAGCGACCGCCGTTACCGCCTCAAGGTAAAGCGTTCCGCTCCGCTCGCCATGGGAGTCGCTGCATGAACCGTTTTCTGCTGCCGCTCGGCATCTTCATCGTCCTGGTCGGCTTTCTCGCCGTCGGCCTGACACTCAATCCGCGCGAGGTGCCTTCGCCGCTGGTCGGCAAATCGGCGCCTGATTTCAAAGTGCCGCAACTGCATGACGGGGCAGCCAGTTTCTCGCCGCAAGAAATGGCCGGCAAGGTCTGGCTGCTCAACGTCTGGGCCTCGTGGTGCGTGTCCTGCCGCGAGGAACACCCGGTCCTCAACGAGTTCGCCAAAACCGGGGTGGCTCCGCTCGTCGGCCTCAACTACAAGGACAAGCGCGAGGACGGCATTCGCTGGCTGGCGCGCTTCGGCGACCCCTACCTGCTGTCCGCCTTCGACCTCGACGGCCGCGTCGGCATCAACTACGGCGTGTATGGCGTGCCGGAAACCTATGTCATCGACAAGGCCGGCGTAATCCGCTTCAAGCAGATCGGGCCGGTAACCCCCGCAGTGCTGCAAACAAAAATCATCCCGCTGGTGCAGGAGTTGAATAAATGAAAATGTTGCTCGCCATGGCCTGCGCTCTGCTCCTGGCAAACCCCGTATTGGCCAAAGATGCCGCGCCGCTTGCCGAAGACCCCGTGGTCGAGGCGCGTCTCGTCAAGATATCCACCGAATTGCGTTGTCTCGTCTGCCAGAACGAATCGCTGGCCGGCTCGCAGGCCGAACTGGCGCAAGACCTGCGCCGCGAAGTGCGCGACCTGATCAAGCAGGGCAACACCGATCAGCAGGTCAAGGATTTTCTCGTCAGCCGCTATGGCGAGTTCGTGCTCTATCGGCCGCAGCTCAAGCCCAGCACCTGGCTGTTGTGGGGCGGGCCGTTTGTGCTGTTGATCGTCGGCCTGGCCGTATTGGTGAGCTACCTGCGTCGGCGCAGCCGCCTGATCGGCGAAACTCCGCTCTCCGAAGCAGAGAAGCAACGCGCCGAAGTTTTGCTGAAAGGTGATCAAGCATGACTGGTTTCATTATCGGCGCCACTCTCCTGGTGCTCGCAACCCTCGCCCTGTTGCTGCTACCCTTCTTCCGTCAGCCAAATAATCAGGAGCTTACGCCCCAGGCGCTAAATGCCGCCATCTACCGCGACCAGTTCGCGGAGCTGGAGCGCGACCGCGACGAAGGCGCCCTGGCGCAGGACGATTACATTCAAGCACGTGCTGAACTGGAGCGGCGTCTCATCGAAGACAGCAGCACACCAGACAGCGCAGCCGCGCCCGCTCAGGCTAGTCGCGCCGTTCCCACGGCGCTGGCAATTTCATTGCCCTTGGTTGCCGTGCTGCTCTACCTGATGCTCGGCACCCCGGCCGGGCTCAAACCGCAACCCGCCGCCGAACAACAGTTCTCGGCGCAAGACATTGAACGCATGGTCAGCTCCCTTGCCGCCAAACTGGAAAAAGAACCGGAAAATTTGCAGGGCTGGGCCATGCTGGCGCGTTCCTATCGGCAGATGGGGCGACTGCCCGACGCCGTGAGCGCCTATGAGCGCGTCGTCAGCCAGAACGGGGGCGATGCCGACCTGTATGTCGAATATGCCGACACCCTCGCCAGCCTCAGCGGTTTCAACAGCAAGGTGCGCGCGCTGATCGACCGCGCCCTGCAGCTCGAACCGCATCACCCGATCGGCCTCTGGCTGCGCGGCACCGCCGCCTATGAGTCCCAGCAATACTTGATGGCCATCGCCGACTGGGAAACCCTGCTGAAGCTGATGCCGCCGGAATCCGAAGATGCCAGCGTGCTCCGCGCCAACATCGCCGAGACGCGCACGCGGCTGGTAAAACCATAAAGTCGGCGCTGGCGGGACGGCGTTCCGCCAGCGCCGCAAGTCAGTTCGCGTCGTAGTAATACGGCTTGCGGGCCACTTCTTCGGCCGCCAGGCGCGCCTGCTCGTCCGGTACGAGGGCGGCGCGATCCCACCACAGGGCGCGGCCCGCCTCTTGAACGGCAAGTTCTTCGGGATGCTGCTTCATCCATTCGTTCATGAACTGGGTGTATTCGGATACATAGGCCATCGGAAGGCTCCTTCAATAGTGATGGGGTGGATTTTCCTTGATGCGGATAATGCGAGTCACGGTCGGCAGGCGGCGCAGGTTGCGCAGGATACGCGCCAGATGCGCACGGCTGTCGACCTGCAGGGTGAAATACAGCGCGGTGGTGGCGCCCTCGCCCTCGTCCATGCGCACATTGGCGATATTGGCGCCATGTTCGGCAATGGTGACGGCCAGCCGCGCCAGTACGCCGGTGGCATTTTGCGCGACGACGCGGATCAACACCTCGAAGGGGCCGGCGACCTCGGGATCCCACTCGACATCGACCCACTCCTTGCGGCCGCCGCGCAGGCTGGGACAGTCGTGGGTATGGACGACAAGCCCTTGACCGGCGCGAATCACGCCGACAATCGGATCGCCGGGGATCGGCCGGCAACAGTGGGCCAATTGCACCGCCAGGTCCGTGCTGCCCTTGATGCGGATGGCGCCGCCGCTTTGCGGCGTTTGTTCATCAATGGCCTTGTCGCCCACCAGGCGCCGCGCCACGACATCGGGCAGCCGCTTGCCGAGCCCGATGTCGGTGAGCACCTCGCGCTGGGTCTTGCCGGAAAACGCTTTGAGGAACCGCTGCCAGGCCGTGCTGCCGAGCTCCTCGATGCGATGCCCCAGGCCGGAGAGCGCCTGCGCCAGCAGATGCTTGCCCAGGGCGGCGGATTGTTCGTTCTGCTTGGTCTTGAGGAAATGGCGGATCTGCGCACGCGCCTTGCCGCTTTTGACAAAAACCAGCCAGTGCGAATTGGGTGCGGCGTTCGGCGCCGTGATGATTTCGACGCGATCGCCATCGGCGAGTTCGGTGCGGAGCGGCATGCTCTCCTGATTGATCAGGCAGGCGATGCAGCGATTGCCGATGTCGGTATGCACGGCGTAGGCGAAATCGACGGCGGTGGCGCCACGGCGCAGCGAGAGAATCTTCCCCGCCGGCGTGAAGACATACACCTCGCCCGGAAACAGATCCACCTTGACGAGTTCGAGAAATTCAGCGGAATCAACGCTGGCGGTCTGTAGCTCGATCAAGGACTGCAGCCACTGATGGGTGGTGCGCTGCAACTCCGACAGGGCGCGTTCGTCCTTGTAGAGCCAGTGCGAGGCGACGCCGCTGTCGGCGATGTGATGCATCTGGCGCGTGCGGATCTGAAACTCGATCGGCATGCCATACGGGCCGATCACCGTGGTGTGGAGCGACTGGTAGCCGTTGGCCTTGGGGATGGCGATGTAGTCCTTGAACTTGCCCGGCAGCGGCTTGTAGAGGCCGTGCAAGGCGCCCAGCGCCAGGTAGCAGGCCGGCGTGTCGGTGACGATGACGCGAAAGCCATAGATGTCGAGCACCTGCGAAAAGGACAGGTGTTTGTCGCGCATCTTGCGATATATGCCGTAGAGATGTTTCTCGCGCCCCATCACCTCGGCCTCGATGTGCTGGGCCGGCAGGCGCTCCTTGAGGGAGTCGAGGATCTTGCCGACGACCTCGCGCCGGTTGCCGCGCGCGCTCTTGACGGCCTTGGCGAGGACGCGGTAGCGCAGTGGATTCAAGATGCTGAAGGCGAGTTCCTGAAATTCGCGGAACAGCATATTGAGGCCCAGCCGGTTGGCGATGGGCGCATAGATGTCGAGTGTCTCGCGGGCGATGCGCCGCCGCTTGTCCAGACGCACGGCATCGAGGGTGCGCATGTTGTGCAGGCGGTCGGCCAGCTTGATGAGAATGACGCGCACGTCCTGCGCCATGGCCAGCAGCATCTTGCTGAAATTCTCGGCCTGCGCCTCTTCGTAGGACTGATTCTCCAGGCGGTCGAGCTTGGAGACGCCATCGACGAGATCGGCGGTGACCTTGCCGAAATCCTGCGCGATTTGCGCCTTGGTAATGGCGGTGTCTTCCATCACGTCGTGCAACAGCGCGGCGGTCAGCGCCTGCGCATCGAGCCGCCAGTACGCGAGCGTCTCGGCCACCGCCAGCGGATGCGAAATGTACGCCTCGCCGCTGGAACGGAACTGGCCGCGATGCGCGCTGGCCGAAAAGTGGCAGGCCGCCTCGATCTGGTCGATATCTTCCGGCTTGAGATAGGTTCGCAACTGGGCGAACAGATGTTCGAAGTCTTCCGCCAGATCGGTCGGGGGAGGGGCGGGAGGAGCAATCCGCGGCTCATCGCTGCCCGCGGACGGGGAAAACAACGCAGAGGGGGGCAATGCAGCCGCCGACATGGATCCGCCCTCTGCTTACATCATGGGCATGTGAGCGGGTGTTACGCCTGCCCGCGGTTGAGAATTTCCATGCCGAACTTGCCCACGGACAATTCGCGCAAGGCCAGCACGGTGGGCTTGTCCCGATCCACCTCCACCATCGGCGTGCTGCCCATGGTGATCTGGCGGGCGCGATAGGTGGCGGCCAGAGTCATCTGGAAGCGGTTGGGGATGTATTTCAGGCAATCTTCGACGGTCACGCGGGCCATGGTTTTTCCTTTGGATTCAGCAAGCTGAGAGGTAGCGGAAGGTTTCCGGATGGCGGGCGCGCTGGCGCGCAAAACCCAGCCGGGACGCCCTTACTGCTGCGGCAAGATCTTCCAGAGCTTCCTGCAAGTCATTGTTGATTATAACAAAATCGAACTCGCCGACATGCCGTAATTCGCCCAGTGCGGCGGCGACGCGGCGCTGGATCACCTCCGCGCTGTCCTGTCCGCGGTCGTGCAGGCGGCGCTCCAGTTCGGCAATCGACGGCGGCACGATGAAAATGCCCACCGCATCCGGAATCAAGGCGCGCACCTGCTGGGCGCCCTGCCAGTCGATTTCAAGCAGCGTATCGCGCCCGGCGCGCATCTCGTCAAGCAGCCAACTGCGCGAGGTGCCGTAAAAGTTGCCATGCACCTCGGCCCACTCCAGAAAGTCGCCGCGGTCGCGCAGCGCCGCGAAGGTGGAAATATCGATGAAGTGATATTCGCGCCCGTCCTGTTCGCCCGGCCGCGCCGGCCGCGTCGTGTAGGAGATGGAATGCCGGATGCCGGCATCGCGCGCCATCAGCAATTTCACCAGCGTGGTCTTGCCCGCCCCCGAGGGCGCGGAGATGATGAATAGCGCGCCGGCGCCGGCGGCGTCGGCGGACGGGGAATCGGCGACGGGAATGTTCATGGCATTACTCCAGGTTCTGCACTTGCTCGCGCATCTGTTCAATTAACAGTTTGAGTTCAAGCGCGATTGCGGTGACGGCGGCCGACACCGATTTGGAAGCAAGCGTATTCGCCTCGCGGTTGAGCTCCTGCATCAGGAAGTCGAGACGCTTGCCGACGGCGCCGCCACGGTCGAGCACACGCTCGACCTCGGTCAGATGCGTCACCAGCCGCGCCAGTTCTTCCGCCACGTCGATCTTGGCGGTGAATACGCCGATTTCCTGGCGGATGCGGTCTTCGTCGAGATTGGCCACCGCCTCGCGCAGTTTGGTCGCCAGGCGTTCCGTGTAGTCGGCAATGGCGGCCGGCACCATCGGCTCGACCTGCGCCACGGCTTGGCGCATGCGGGCGGCGCGTTCCCTGAGCACGTCGGCGAGGCGCGCCCCTTCGCGCGCGCGGCTGGCGAGAAATTCGCCCAGCACGTCATCGAGCAGGGCGAAACATTCGGCCTGCAGACGCTCAGCACTAATCGCTTCGGCCGCCAGCACGCCCGGCCAGCGCAGCACATCCGCGACGGCCAGCGGCTTGGCATGGGCCAGCACGCCGCGAATCTCGGCGTCGAGACTGCCCAACTGCGCGACCAGGGCGAGATTGGGCGTCAGTTGCGGCGTGGCCGTGCTGTGGGGTTGCAGGTGCAGCCGGCAATCGAGCTTGCCGCGCCCGATGGCGGCGGTGAACTTTTCGCGCAGCGGCATTTCGAGAAAGCGCAGTTCATCGCCACAACGAAAATTGAGGTCGAGAAAACGGCCGTTAACACTCTTGAGTTCCAGGTGCAGGTTGGCGTGGCCGAGATCGCGGTCAGCGGCGGCATAGCCGGTCATGCTGTAGATGGTCATGGCGGTGAAGGGTCGGTGTTTTGCAGCGCGGCAGCTTACCGCGAAACGCCCGGTTGCAGAAAAAGACTAACTTTCAGGTTATATCGGAACTAAAATGCGCCCCCATGCCCTCCACCCAAACCAACCTGGCGCTGCCGCCCGGTCATGTGATCGACGGCTACCGGTTCGTGCGCCAGTTGTCGATGGGTGGGTTTTCCATCGTCTACCTGGCCGCCGACCCACAAGGCACGCCGGTGGCCATCAAGGAATATCTGCCCCACGCGCTGGCCGAGCGCCGGGTGGGACTGATGCCGCAGGTCGCCGCCGCCAATCTCGATGCCTATCAAAGCGGCATGATGGCGTTTTACGAAGAAGGCATTGCGCTGGCGCGGCTCGATCATCCCAACGTCGTGCGCGTCATCGATTTCCTGCGGGCGAACGACACCGTCTATCTGGTCATGCGCTACGAGCGCGGCCGCACCCTGCACGACCACATTCGCAAACATCACAAGGAATTCCGGGAAAGTTTTGTGCGCGGCGTGTTTGCGCGCCTGCTCTCCGGCCTGCGCGAGGTGCACGCGAACAAGCTGTTGCACCTGGATATCAAGCCCTCGAACATCTGGCTGCGCACCGACGGCGACCCGGTGCTGCTGGACTTCGGCGCCACGCGCCAGGCGCTCTGCCAGACCGACCCCGGCCTGCGCCCCACTTACACGCCGGGCTATGCCGCGCCCGAGCAATACGGCAACCAGCCCGATCAGGGGCCATGGACCGACATTTATGCCGTGGGCGCCAGCATGTACGCCTGCCTTGCCGCGACAGCGCCCCAACCCGCGGATTTGCGCTTGATCAAGGACCGGCTGGTACCCGCCGCGGGGCGCTGGGCCGGCCAGTATTCGCCGCAACTGCTGAATACCATCGACCAGTGCATGCGTCTCGCTCCGCTGGAGCGGCCGCAAAGCGTATTCACCCTGCAACGCATGCTGGCGACCGCCGTCCCGGCTGCCGTTTAGACCAAATCCGCGTGAAATTCTCGATCTTTCAGGACAGCCGCATCGGCGGGCGGGCGAACAACGAAGACCGGCTGGGCTATCGTTACACCAGCGAGGCGCTGCTGATGGTGCTGGCCGACGGCATGGGCGGCCATGGCCACGGCGATCTGGCGGCCGAGGCGGTGGTTCGGAGCGTCATCGCCGCCTTCGAGCAACAGGCCCGGCCGCGGCTGGACGACCCCTACCACTTTCTCGCCACGGCGATGACTGACGCCCACGCCGCCATTCATGCCCAGGTCGGCATGCGCCTCTTGGTCGACCAGCCGCGCACCACCTGCGTGATCTGCATCGTGCAGGACGGCGTCGCCCTCTGGGCCCATGCCGGCGACTCGCGCCTGTATGTCCTGCGCCACGGCCGCCTGCTGACCAGAACACGCGACCATTCGCGCGTGCAGGCGATGATCGACGATGCGCTGCTGGCCGAAGACGAGGCGCGCGGCCATCCGGCGCGCAACGTCCTGACCGGCTGTCTGGGCGGCGACCAGACGCCGCGCTTCGATCTTTCCCGGAAAACCCCCCTGCAGGTCGGCGATGTCGTGCTGCTGTGCTCGGACGGCGTCTGGGCGCCGCTCGATGACGACCAGCCGCTGGTGGCGCTATCCGACCGCGACGCGATCAAGGCGGCGCCAGAAATGCTTGATGGCGTGGAGTCGACCGCCGGACCGGGCTGCGATAATTTATCGCTGCTCGTCATGGTCTGGGCCGACAGTCATCGCCCCGCGACACCCGCACCCCGCCGCGAAGATCCAGCGCCGGCAGACGACTCGCCATGCCCGGTCTGGACGGATGAAGCAATCGACCGAGCCATTGAAACCATTCGCGCCCGCATGAACACCAAGGAAAATATGTCATGAATGCAAGAACCGACGGCCGCACGCCGAACCTGCTGCGCCCCCTGACCATCACCCGCCACTACACCCGCCATGCCGAAGGCAGCGTGCTGGTGGAATTTGGCCACACCAAGGTGCTGTGCACCGCCAGCGTCGAGGAGCGCGTGCCGCCCTTCCTCAAGGGCAAGGGCCAGGGCTGGGTCACCGCCGAGTACGGCATGCTGCCGCGCTCGACGCATACCCGCACCGACCGCGAAGCGGCGAAGGGCAAACAATCCGGCCGCACCCAGGAAATCCAGCGCCTGATCGGCCGCAGCTTGCGCGCCGTGACCGACCTGGCCGCATTGGGCGAACGCCAGATCACGCTCGACTGCGACGTGCTACAGGCCGATGGCGGCACGCGCTGCGCCTCGATTACCGGCGCCTGCGTGGCGCTCCATGATGCGCTCAGTGGCCTGATCGCCGCGGACAAACTGGCCGCCCACCCGATGCGCGATTTCGTCGCCGCCGTGTCGGTGGGCATCGTCAAGGGTATCCCCGTGCTCGATCTCGATTACAGCGAGGATTCCTCCTGCGACACCGACATGAATGTCGTGATGACCGGCCAGGGCGGCATGGTCGAACTGCAGGGCACGGCCGAGGGCGAGCCGTTCTCGCGCGCCGAACTCGATGCGTTGCTGGCGCTGGCGGAAAAGGGGGGCGGTGAAATCATCGCCGCACAAAAGCTTGCACTGGAAATCAAATGAAGAAACTTGTCCTCGCCTCCGGCAACCCCGGCAAGCTGCGCGAATTCGGCCAGCTTCTCGCCGCCGTCGATTTCGAGGTGCTGCCGCAATCCGCGTTCAACGTCCCCGAAGCCGACGAGCCGCATTGCACCTTTGTCGAGAACGCACTCGCCAAGGCGCGGCACGCGGCCAGTCTTACGGGATTACCCGCGCTGGCGGATGACTCCGGCCTGTGCGTCGCCGCGCTGGGCGGGGCGCCCGGCGTGTATTCGGCGCGCTTTGCCGGCGAGCCGAAATCGGACGAGCGCAACAACCAGAAGTTGATCGCCGACCTGCGGGGACAGAGCGACCGCCGCGCCCATTACGTCGCGGTGCTGGTGTTTGTGCGCTCGGCCTCCGATCCGCAACCCATCATCTGCGAGGGCGAATGGCATGGCGAGATCATCGACACGCCGCGCGGCGCGGGGGGCTTTGGCTACGACCCCTATTTCCTGGCGCCCGACCTGAACCAGACCGCCGCCGAAATCTCGGCCGAGGAAAAGAACCAGCGCTCGCATCGCGGCAAGGCCTTGGCGCTGTTGATTGAACGCCTGAAGTTGAATACTTGATCCCGGTGATCGCCGTCCCGCCAGCGCCGACTTTGGCTTCGGCGCCGCTGGCTCTCTCAGCCAGCGCCGTCCCGCTGGCTCTTTATGTGCACTGGCCGTGGTGCGTGAAGAAGTGTCCCTACTGCGATTTCAATTCGCACGAAGCAAAACAACCCGTCGATGAAGCCGCCTATCTGGCGGCGCTGATCGCCGACCTTGAAGCCGCGCTGCCGGTCATCTGGGGCCGCTCGGTGAACTCGGTTTTCATCGGCGGCGGCACGCCCAGCCTGATGTCGGGCGCAACCGCCGACGCGCTGCTGGCGGCATTGCGCATGCGTCTGCCGCTCTTGCCCGGCGCTGAGATCACGCTCGAAGCGAATCCCGGCACGGCGGAAGCGGAACGCTTCAAGGCCTACCGGGACGCGGGTGTGAATCGGCTCTCGCTGGGCATCCAGAGCTTCGACGACAGGAAACTCGCCGCGCTCGGTCGCATTCACTCGGGCGATGAAGCGCGCCGCGCCATCGAGTTGGCGCTCGCGCATTTCGCGCGCGTCAATCTCGACCTGATGGTCGCGCTGCCCGGTCAGATACTGGCCGAAGCGCGGCAGGATATCGACGCCGCCATCGCCTCCGGCGCGACCCACCTCTCCGCCTATCACCTGACGCTGGAGCCCAACACGCCCTTTCACCATGCTCCGCCGCCGCTGCCGGACGAGGATGCCGCCGCCGACATGCTGGAAATGGTCGAAGCACGGTTGGGCGCAGCCGGTTTTGACCATTACGAAACCTCGGCCTACGCCAAGCCAGGAGAGCAATGCCGCCACAACCTCAACTACTGGCAGTTCGGCGACTACCTGGGCATCGGCGCCGGTGCGCACTCAAAGCTTTCCGATCACACGGGAATCCGCAGAGAAGCACGGCCGCGCCATCCGCGGGATTATCTGGCCGACCCGCTCTCACGCCGCTGGCAGACCATCACAAAAGAAGACCTGCCGGGCGAATTCATGATGAACGCGTTGCGCCTGACGGCGGGCGCGCCACAGGCGCTGTTTAGCGAGCGCACCGGGCTGCCGCTGGCAGCCATTGAAAAGTCGGCGCTGGCGGCACGGCATGCCGGCCTGCTCGATACAGCAGACGGCTACCTGCGGCCGACGCCGCGGGGCCGGCGCTTTCTCAACCGGCTGCTGGCGATGTTTCTGGCCGACGCATAAACAACACGTCCCACACGCCATGCCCCAAACGCAGGCCGCGCGCCTCGAACTTGGTCTGCGGCCGCCAGGGGGGGCGCGGCGCAAACCCCGCCGCCGTATTGGCCAGCAGCGGCTCGGCGGAGAGCGCCGCGAGCATCTGCTCTGCATAGTCTTCCCAGTCGGTGGCGCAATGCAGATAGCCGCCGGGCGCGAGGCGCGAGGCCAGCAGGGCGACAAACGGCGGCTGGATCAGGCGCCGTTTTTGTTGGCGTTTTTTCGGCCAGGGGTCGGGAAAGTAAATGTGCATGCCGGCCAACGCGCCCGGCAGTATCATGTCGCGCAGCACTTCGACGGCATCGTGCTGGATGACGCGCAGGTTGGTGAGCTCGCGCGTGGCGATTTCCTTCAGCAGGCTGCCCACGCCGGGCGTGTGCACCTCGATGCCAAGATAGTCGTGTTCCGGATGGGCGGCGGCGATAGCCGCCGTCGTCTCGCCCATGCCGCAACCGATTTCAAGTATTTTTGGCGCGCCACGGCCGAACACGCCGGCCAGGTCGAGCGGGGCCGGCGCGTAGGGCAAGCCGTGGCGCGGCATGCCTTCGTCGTAATAGCGCTGCTGGGCGCCGGAGATCCGCCCCTGGCGCAACACAAAGCTGCGGATGTGGTCGCGTTGCAGTTCAGTCATCTCGATTTCGGCTCCAGGCCGCGTTGGATGGTTTCCAGAATGTCGGCGTGGCGGCGGTTCATGTCATAACGCGGTTGCACCAGCGCCTCGGCGAGCGTGGCGCAGGCCGGCTCAAGCGCTTCCGATGACAGATCGAGCGCCGGTTTGAGTCCGATTGCGGCGGATACGACCGCTGGCAGGGGCTCGGCATCGGCAAAATAGTAATTTCCCAGCAGGCGTCGGGCGGCGTCAATCTGCGCTGCTTCTCGCTCTTGCCAGTTAATCCAGGCCTGCGTCGCTGCATAGTGGCCGTTCTTTGCGCAAGCCAGGCCGAGCAGGCGCGCCCCATGCGCGACGCCCCAGAGCAATTGCGCGGCCAGCACCGCGGGCTTGTCGAATGCATAGCCGGGGGGGATCGCCGTCTCCACATTACGCGGCTCGTCGGCTATCGCCGTCTCCACATTACGCGGCTCGTCGGCTATCGCCGTCTCCACATTACGCGGCTCGTCGGCTATCGCCGTCTCCACATTACGCGGCTCCACGGCTATCGCCGTCTCGCCAGCGCCGACTTTCTCGCTGGCCCGGACAGGCGACGCAAGCGCCATGAGTAGGGCAGCGCCCAGCATGGCCCGCCGCATTGCGCGACTCAAGAGCCGATCATGCCGCCGGTCGGCGAACTCGGGCTGGCGCTGTAGAGTTTTTTCGGCATGCGGCCGGCTTGATAAGCCTCGCGGCCGGCTTCGACGGCCTTCTTCATGGCGCTGGCCATCAGCACCGGATTTTGCGCGCCGGCAATCGCCGTGTTCATCAGCACGCCGTCGCAGCCGAGCTCCATGGCGATGGCGGCATCCGAGGCGGTGCCGACGCCGGCGTCGACCAGCACCGGGACCTTGGCGGCATCGATGATGAGCTTGAGGTTCCAGGGATTCAGGATGCCGAGCCCCGAACCGATCAGCGATGCGAGCGGCATCACCGCGACGCAGCCGATGTTCTCCAGCAATTTCGCCTGGATCGGATCGTCCGAGCAATACACCATCACCTGAAAACCGTCCTTCACCAGCGTTTCAGCGGCCTTGAGAGTTTCCGGCATGTTGGGAAACAGGGTTTGCGGGTCGCCCAGCACTTCCAGCTTCACCAGGCTGTGGCCGTCGAGCAGTTCGCGCGCGAGGCGCAGGGTGCGCACGGCCTCGTCGGCGGAATAGCAGCCGGCGGTATTCGGCAGATAGGTGTAGCGGTCGGGCGGCAACGCATCCAGCAAGGAGGGTTGCCCCGGTTCCTGGCCGATGTTGGTGCGGCGGATGGCCACGGTGACGATCTGCGCGCCGCTGGCCTCGACGGCACGGCGCGTTTCATCGAAATCTTTGTATTTGCCGGTGCCGACCAGCAGACGGGAGGAATACGCCTTGCCGGCGATGGTGAGGAAGTCTTGCGTCATGAATGAGCCTTGTAAAAAGTATCAGCCGCCGCCAACGGCGACGACGATTTCAAGCCGGTCGCCCGCCGCCAGCAGGGTGTTGGCATGCTGGCTTTTCGGCACGATTTCGCCGTTTTTTTCGACGGCCACGCGGCGGCCTTGCAATCCTTCGCTTTCCAGCAAGGCGGCCAGGGTCAGTGGCGCGGGAACTTGCCGTGGCGCGCCGTTTATCGAGATTTCAAGCATGCGTCGATGGTATCACGCGAGGGTCAGCCCGCTTCTGGCGACGCTTCGCCGAGACGCCATGCGAAAGTGCCTGCAGGGCCCCAGAACAACCGGTCATTGCTCACGCCAAATTCGCGCAGGTGTGCGGCGAGCTCCTGGGCCTGCATGCCGCCGACCACCGACTGATCGGGCTGATACGCCATGCGCCGCACCAGGGTGTCGCCCTGGATTGCCTCGATGGCGCAAAAAATGTCGGCGCCGGCCAGCAGCTTCCTCTCGGCAAGCGCCTGCAATTCGGCGGCCTGTTGATCGAGCTTGGCCTGGGCGCTCTCGCGTTCCGCCTGGGCGGCCTGCCAGTTGCGCGTCTGTTGCGCATAGGTCGCCTGGGTCTGGCGCCAACTGGCCTCCTGCGTGGCCGACAGTTTTGCGCCGCCCTTGGCAATCGTGACGGCGAGCGCCATGTACTGCTTGAAGCCGCTATCCGCCAGCATCCGCGCCTTTTTCTCGTCGAGCGCGGCAAGGCGCTGTTCAATCTGCTGGCGCGCCTCTTCCAGCTCCGCGACTTCATGGTCGTGGCGCGTGAAATCCGGCACCAGCAGGGCGACGATGGTCTCGATATCCTTCTTCGCGCCGCTCCTGGCAATCCTGATCTGTTTGCCGGCAATGGCGCAGCCTTCGGAGAATTCGACAGTCACTTCCTCGCCCAAAATTTCGCAATTGACGGCGTGTTTCACCGTCACGCGGCTGCCGACTATCGTGCTGCTCTCGGCAAACTCGACATGCACATCGCCCCCGCGCGCTTCCAGCACCGCGCGCGAGGTGCGTCCTTCGATCGTGATGCTGCCGCCCGGACTTTCAATATGACCGCCCGCCAAGCAGGACTTGAGCAGCACCCGGCCGCCGCGGGAAATAATGTTTCCATACACGTCGGCAAAAAACGTCATGTGGCGGCCTTCAACGACGCGCCGCTCCTGGACTTCGCCATGCTCTTCGAACTCGTCACCGGTCAGCGACACATCGCCGGTCGTCCGCATGCTGACGCCTTCGCGGCTGACGATCTTTTCGGTCACCGAAATCAGCTGGTTCTGCTTGTCGATGTTGATAAAGCCGTCGATTGCCGAAACGATGAATTCGCCTTCGGCTGATCGCTCAATCCGTGTTCCCGGCCCGGCCTGGGCCGCCAGATCGAAGTCCTTGGGGAGCGGCGGTTCCAGCAGCGCACCCGTCACATTGCGGCCATCCTTGCCGAGCGCGCGCGGAATTTTCTTCAGCAGCCGGACATCGGCCGTGATTTGCGGGAAGCGGTTTTTGAGGTGGTGCAGGTCCATGCGGCCATCGGGCAGGATCATCGGTGCATTATCGCGATGCAGGGCGGCGGTTTTTTCCTCGATGCTGGCGTCGGCGCCAAGCGTGGGCTGCACCGCCCGGGCAATCTCCAGCCGGATCGCCTGACCGCCCTGGATGGCCTCCTTCACGCGATCTTCGGCAATCCCGAAGCACACCCCCTTCGCCCACAGGGCGGCAACGAATTCGTCGAAATCCAGCCGGGTGGGCTCCAGGCGCTTTCTGACTTCCTCGCCGATTATTTCCGCACTGCCGTCCTCTGCCGGCGGGCCGAAGAGCGGCACCGTCTCCTCGATTTCAAGCGCCACCGGCTCGAATAAATACTCGGCCTTGTTCTTGTCGGGAGAAATTTTCACCGCGTGATACAGCGCCAGCCGTTCCGGCGGAAAGGGCACGACACCGGCAGCCAGCCGCAATGTGATCTGGCCGCCCTGCATTTCCGCCTGGCCATACAGCAAGGCCTGAAAGGCCGCGTAATCAAGATCGGCAAAGCGCGCGCCGGCGGCAAATACCCGCTCGACGAAGGTCAGGAAGCCCAGCTCACCGGCCGCCAGCGGATCGACAAACAAGCCCATCGCCCGCCGCTCGACAAAAGCCGGCAGCAACACTTCGCCCTCCTTGAGGTCGGCCATCCCGCCTACTGCGGAGGGCAACAGCGCAGCCGCGTTCAAACCCGCGCTACCGACCGATGTCTGCCGTGCCGTCTGGTCCGCCTCGTTTTCGTTCATGGTCGCCCTGTTCTGCCCTGGCGGGCAATTCCCCGCCGCCCGCAAGTATCGTTAGAATGGCGAAAAATCGCAATGACGCGGGTGTCGTATAACGGCATTACCTGAGCTTCCCAAGCTCATGAAGAGGGTTCGACTCCCTTCACCCGCTCCAATTTCCCCATGCCCTCCTTCGCAGAGCGCCTGATCGACTGGCAACACAACCACGGGCGGCGCGACCTGCCCTGGCAGCAGAGCAGCGATCCCTATCGGGTCTGGCTGGCGGAAATCATGTTGCAGCAAACGCAGGTAGCCACCGTCATCGGCTATTACACGCGCTTTCTTGAGCGCTTACGGAATCTTGACGAACTCGCCGCCGCGCCGGTCGAGGATGTCATGGCGCTCTGGAGCGGCCTGGGCTATTACGCCCGGGCGCGCAATCTGCACGCCGCCGCCCGCGCCGTGATGTTGCAGCATGGCGGACAGTTCCCCCGCGATCCGGCGGCGCTGGCCCGACTGCCTGGCATCGGCCAGTCAACGGCCAACGCCATCGCCGTGTTCTGTTTTGGCGCGCGCCTCCCCATCCTCGATGGCAATGTCAAACGGCTGCTGTGCCGCTACCTCGGCATCGCCGGTCCACCCGGCACGTCCAGAGTGGAAAGTCGGCTCTGGCAGGACGCCGCCGCCTTGTTGCCGACGCGGCAGGTGGCCACTTATATCCAGGCGCAGATGGACATGGGCGCGACGCTCTGCACGCGCCACCAGCCGCGTTGCACTACCTGTCCGGTGGCCGACCGCTGTATCGCCCGCCGGGAAGATCGCGTCGCCGAGCTGCCGACGCCCCGCCCGAAAAAAACCCTGCCGGAGCGCACCGTCACCCTGCTGGTACTCCGCGCGGAAAATTGTGTTTTGCTGGAAACCCGCCCGCCCACCGGCATCTGGGGCGGCTTGCTGTCGCTGCCCGAACTCCCGGAAGGCGCCGAAGCCGCCGATCACTGCGCCCAGCACCTCGGCGTGCGACTCAGCGCCGTCCCCGTGTTGGCAAATGAGGCGCCGACTTTTACCCATGCCTTCACGCATTTTCGGCTGCACATCCGCCCGCTGTTTTGCGTGGCGGCGGCTCAACCACGACTGGCAGAGCCGCGTCTGCGCTGGGTCAGCATGGACGCACTGGCGCAGGCAGCACTGCCCGCGCCCATCCGGGGCATCCTGACAGGTATTTAATCTGCGCGTAGCGCTTCGACCGGATCGAGACGCGCCGCGCGGCGGGCCGGCAGCACGCCGGCCAAGAGGCCGATGACGATGGCGACCACCTCGGCGAGAATGACAAAACTCAATGGCGTTTCCACCGGCAGGGCCGGCACGAACAGATGCAGCAGTTGCGCGAGGCCGATGCCGAGAATCAGGCCGAGCAGGCCCCCCGCCGCCGCGAGCGCGACGGCTTCGCCGAGAAAGATGCCGAGGATGGTGCGCTCCGGCGCGCCGAGCGCCTTCAGCAGGCCGATCTCGTTGGTGCGCTCGGTGACGGCAATGGTCATGATGGTGACGATACCGACGCCGCCCACCAGCAGCGAAATGCCGCCCAGCGCGCCGACCGCCGCCGTCAGCACGTTGAGGATGTTCGACAGGGTGCGCAGCATGTCTTCCTGCGTGAGCAGGGTGAAATCCTCGCGGCCGTGCCGTTCCGCCAGCGCCGACTTTATGGTCGCCGCCACCTCCGCGGATTTGAGCCCCGCGCGGTAGGTGAGGTTGATGCGCATCAATCCTTCGCGGTTATAGAGTTCAAGAGCTCGAGCAGTGGGGATGAAGACGGTGTCGTCGAGGTCCATGCCGAGAAACTGGCCTTTCGGCGCCATCACGCCGACGATGCGGAACTGCATGCCGCCGATGCGCAGGCGCTTGCCGAGCGCGGGTTCGCTGCCGAACAGCTCATGTTTCAGCTTCGGCCCGAGGACGGCCAGCGGGCGGGCATGCTCGAAGGCTTCATCCGGCAGGAAGCTGCCGCTCAGCACGGTCATTTTCGTGATCTCGAGCATGGCCGGGCCGACACCTTGCACGGTGGTGCGCCGCAAGCGGCCATTCGCCGCCACTTCCGAATTGCCCCAGACGATCGGCGTGACGGCGCGAACGCCGGGCACGCGCTCCAACGCCCGCGCGTCGTCGAGCGTCAGCAGCCGCACGGTGGTATTCAAGCCGCCCGGCCCGCCGCTCGCCTTCGTCTTGCCCGGTGCGATCTCGATGACGTTGGTGCCGAACTGGGTGAATTCGGCAAGCACAAAGCGATGCACGCCCTCGCCGATGCTGGTGAGCAAAATCACCGCCGCAATGCCGACGGCGATGCCCAACAGTGTGAGGAAACTGCGCAGCCGGTGCGCCATCAGGGCGCGCGTGGAGAGGGTGATGAGGTCCCCGGCCTGCATCAGCGTTTGGCCAGGGCCGTGACCGGGTCGAGCCGCGCCGCGCGCCGCGCGGGCATGACGCCGAACAGGAGGCCGGTGGCGAGCGCGGTGGCGAGCGCCGCCACCACCGCCCAGTCGGGCGGATAGGCCGGCAAGGCGGGCAGCGCGCTGCGTAGCAGGAAGGCGCCGGCCTGACCAAGGGCGTAGCCGACGAGCGCGCCGCTGGCAGACAGGAGCGCCGCCTCGGCCAGAAAGGCGTTGCGGATGGTCGCGCCCGGCGCGCCGAGCGCCTTCAGCAGGCCGATCTCGCCGGTGCGCTGGGCGACGGCCACCAGCATCACGTTCATGACGAGAATGCCGGCCACGGCGAGGCTGATGGCGGCGATGCCGGCGACGCCGTAGGTCAGCGTGCCGAGGATGCGGTCGAAGGTGGCGAGCACGGCGTCCTGGGTGATGACGGTGACATCTTCCTCGCCGTCGTGGCGCGCCTTGAGAATTTCGCGCGTCTGTGTGCGCGCCTCCTCGATCGCCGCGCGGCCCCTCGCCTCGACGAGAATGCGGAACAGCGTATTCGTGTTGAACATCGCCTGCGCGGCGGCCACCGGGAGAATCACCACCTCGTCGGGGTTCATGCCCAGCCCCTGCCCAGACTGGGCGAGCACGCCGATGACGCGAAAGCGCCGGTCGCCGACGCGCAGCACGCGGCCGATGGCCGGTTCGACGCCAAACAGTTCGCTCTGGATTTTCGTGCCGATCACCGCCACGGCAGTGGTGCCGCTGCTTTCCTCGGCGGAAAAGAAGCGTCCTTGCGCCAGCTCCATGCGGCGCAGCTTCAGATAGTCGGCGGTGGCGCCGACGACGGTGACATCGCGCAGCTTGCCGCCGTAGGTCGCTTCCGAAGTGCCGATGGTGAGCGGCGCGGTACGCAACACCGCCGGTGCGCGGGTGATCGCCTGGGCATCCGCCACCGTGAGATCGCGCGGCGTGCCGGTAATGACGTTGGCCGGGTTGAAGCCACCGGTTTCCGAACGACCGGGCAGCACGATGATCAGATTGCTGCCGAGCGCGGAGAATTCGTCAACCACATAACGCCGCGCCCCGTCGCCCAGCGCCGTGAGCACCACCACGGCGGCGACGCCGATGCTCATCGCCAGCACCATCAGGAAGGTGCGCAGCGGATAGCCGACGGCGGCGCGCGCGGCGAAGCGCAGCGTGTCGGATGGCATCATGAACTGTTGTCTTGCACCTTGCGCCCGTCTTCCATCCCCACCTGCCGCCGCGCCCGCGCGCCGAGCGCGCCATCGTGGGTGACCACCACCAGGGTGACGCCATTGGCATTCAGCACTTCCAGCAGGCGCATGACTTCCTCACCCGTGGCGCGGTCGAGGTTGCCGGTCGGCTCGTCGGCCAGGATCAGCGCCGGCCGCATGATGGTGGCGCGCGCAATGGCGACGCGCTGGCGCTGGCCGCCAGAAAGCTGGTCGGGACGGTGGTCGGCGCGGTCGGCCAGGCCGAAGTCGGCGAGCGCCTGCTTGACCCGCTCGACCCGCTCCGCCGGATCGACGCCCGCCAGCATCAGCGGCAGGGCGATGTTCTCGGCGGCGGTCAGGCGCGGCACCAGATGAAAGCTCTGGAAAACGAAGCCGATGCGCTCGCGCCGCACGCGCGCCTGCTCGTCGGCGGTCAGCGTGGTGACGTCGCGGTCCTCGAAGCGGTAGGTGCCGGCATCCGGGCGGTCGAGCAGGCCAATCAGATTGAGCAGCGTCGACTTGCCCGAGCCGGACGGCCCCATGATGGCGACGTATTCGCCGGCGGCCAGAGCGAGATCGAGCGAGCGCAGGGCATGCACTGCGCTGTCGCCGAGCGTGAATACGCGCTCGATGCCCGACAACTCGATCAGATTCATTCCGCAACGACGCGGGCGCCGGGCTTGACGCCTTCCTTTTCCAGCGAGAGCACGATGCGCTCGCCGGCCGTCAAACCTTCCAGCACCTCGGTGAATTCCCAGTTGGCGAGCCCGGTCTTGATCTGCCGCGCCTCGACCTTGCCGCCCACCGCATCGAAGACCAGCACGCGGCGGCCTTCCTGCAGCGCGGCGGTAGGAATGCGCGGCACGGCGGGCCGTTCTTCCAGCAGGATTTCGACGTCGGCGCTGTAACCCACCAGCAGCCCGGCACTTTTTTCGGGCGCGGTGAAATCGACCTCGACATCCACCGTGCGCGCCTGCTTTTCGACCGCCGTCACATAGGGCGCGACACGGCGCACCTTGCCCGCAAAGTCCTGCTTGGGATAGGCATCGAGGCGGATTCTCACGATCTGGCCGGCGTGGATTTTCGGCGCGTCCACCTCGTCCATCGGCGCCTTGACATACAGGCAGCTGGCGTCGATCAGGTCGATGGCCGGCGGCGTCGGCACGCCGGGAGGCGAGGGCGTCGAATACTCGCCGACCTCGCCGACGATCTTCGCCACCGCGCCGTCAAAGGGCGCGACGAGCGTAATGCGCCGGGACTCGACGCGCGCGGCGGCGAGGCGCGCCTGCGACTGGGCCACGTCGGCCCGGGCGGTTTCGCAAGCAGCCTGTTTCGCCGCGGCATTGCTGCGCGTCGCGTCTTCCGCCGACTCGGAGACGAAGCCGCGCTTATTCAAATCCGCGCTGCGGCGGGCTTCGCGCTCCGCGCTGGCGGCCAGGGTGCAGGCTTCGACGACACGCCGCCTGGAAACTTCGAGCTGGCTGGCGGCGAGCGCCTGCTGGGCCTGCTGGTCGTCATTCCAGAGCTTGAGCAGCAGTTGCCCTTTCTTGACACGGTCGCCTTCCTTCACACCCAGATACTCGATGCGCCCGCCCATGATGGTCGACAGCCTGGTGCGCTGGCAGGCTTCGACCGTGCCGGCGCGGGTATTGGCCAGCGTCGCCTCGACGCGACCCGTGGCAACCTCGTGCAGGCGCACCGGAATGGGCTTGGGGCGGGTGAACCACCAGCCGGCCGCAACCAGCCCGGCAATGACCAGGACAACAATGGCCAGTCGGGATGCGGATTTCATGGGCGGGCGAAAATCGCGTCGGCCGCCGCCAGCGTCGCCGCGATGTCGGCGTCAGTGTGCGCGGCCGAGACGAAGTCGGCCTCGAAGGCCGAGGGCGCGAGATAGACACCCGCTTCGAGCATGGCGTGGAAGAAGCGGTTGAAGGCGTCCTTGTCGCAACACATTGCCTCGGTATATGAGGCCGGGGGCGTGGCGGCGAAATAGACGCCGAACATGCCGCCCACCGACTGGGCGCTGAAGGTGACGCCGCGCCGCTGCGCGGCGGCGGACAGGCCGTCGACCAGCGCTTTTGTTTTTGCCGTCAACATCTCGTAGAAGCCGGGCGCGGCGATTTTCTTCAGCGTTACCAGGCCGGCGGCGACCGAGAGCGGATTGCCCGAAAGCGTGCCCGCCTGATACACCGGGCCGAGCGGCGCGATTTTTTCCATGATGTCGCGCCGGCCGCCGAAGGCGCCCAGCGGCATGCCGCCGCCGACCACCTTGCCGAAGGTCGACAGGTCGGGGGTGATGCCGTACAAGCCTTGCGCCGAGCCGGGGCCGACGCGGAAGCCGGTCATCACCTCGTCAAAGATCAGCACCGCGCCGTGTTGCGTGCACAGTTCGCGCATCGCCTGGAGAAATTCCGGTTTGGGCGCGATCAGGTTCATGTTGCCGGCCACCGGCTCGACGATGACGCAGGCGATCTTGTCGCCATGTTTGGCGAAGGCGTCGTGCAACTGCTGTGCGTCGTTGTAGTCGAGCACCAGCGTGTGCTGCGCCAGATCGGCCGGCACGCCGCTGGATGACGGATTGCCGAAGGTGAGCATGCCGGAGCCGGCCTTCACCAGCAGGCTGTCGGCGTGGCCATGATAACAGCCCTCGAACTTGACCAGCATGTCGCGCCCGGTAAAGCCGCGCGCCAGGCGGATCGCGCTCATCGTCGCCTCGGTGCCCGACGAGACCAGCCGCACCAGCGCCATGCTCGGCACGCGCTCGACCAGCAATTCGGCCAGTTCGATCTCGCCTTCCGTCGGCGCGCCAAACGACAGGCCGTTCGCCGCGGCGTCCTGCACGGCGCGCACCGTGTCGGGGTCGGCGTGGCCGAGAATCAGCGGGCCCCAGGAACCCACATAGTCGATGTAACACTTGCCGTCGGCATCCCAGACATGCGCGCCCGCGCCACGGGTGAAGAAGCGCGGTGCGCCACCCACCGAGCGGAAGGCGCGCACCGGCGAATTCACTCCGCCGGGAATGGTTTTCTGGGCGCGGGCAAACAGGTCTTCATTGCGGGTCATGGGGATTCCTCAAAAGTCGGCGCTGGCAAGACGGCGCGGTTTATGGTTTTTTGAACAGTGTGCGAAATTTTTCCGCCTGACTCTTGATGTCCATCGCATTGAACAGATCGGACATGACCGCCACCATGTCGGCGCCCGCGGCCAGCACCTGCGGCGCGTTTTTGGCGGTGATGCCGCCGATGGCGACCACCGGCACCGTGAAGCGCTGTTTCGCCGCGGCCAACGTATCGAGCGAGGCGCGTGCCGCCTCCGGTTTGGTGGCGGAGGCGAACACGCTGCCGACGGCGATGTAATCGGCGCCCGCGGCCACCGCCGCTTCAGCGCGATCGAGATCGTCGTAGCAGGAAACACCAAGAATGCGTTTGGACCCCAGCGCATCGCGCGCCGTGGCCAGCCCGCCGCCCGGAATGTCGCTCTTGCCGAGGTGGGCGCCGTCGGCGCCGATCTCGACGGCCAGCCAGACGTCATCGTTAATGATGAGTTTCGCGCCGCGGGCGCGGCAGATGCGCAAGAGTTCGGTCGCCTGGGCGCGCCGGACATGCGCTGGGGCGATCTTGTTGCGGTACTGCACCCATTTCACGCCGCCCTGCAGGGCGCTATCGACTAGTGCCGAAAGGCGCGGCAGCAGGTTGTCGTCCGGCGTCAGGGCATACAACCCGGCGAGTTGCGCATTGGTTTCAGGCGGCGCGGACATGGGCTTTCTCCCGTGAGGATGCGGGTTGCTGGTTTGTTGACGTCATCCGCCACAAGCGATTCGGCACATGCTGGCCCATGCCGGGACGGAAACCGGCGGCCAGCGCGTGCCAAGTGTAGTCCTGCGCGGCCGCCACGGCAGCGGACATTTCCTGCCCCCAGGCCAACTGGGCGGCGATGGCCGAGGCCAACGTGCAGCCGGAACCGTGATAGCTGCCGGGCAGGCGCGGCCAGGCGTCGTTGCGCAGCGGACCGTGCGAGCCGTACAGGGTATTGACGACCTGCGCGCCGGGCTCGTGGGCGCCGGTGACCAGCACATGCTCGCAGCCGGCGTCGATCAGCAACCGCGCACAAGCGGCAAGGTCGGTCGCTGGCCGGGCGGATTCCAGTTCCTGCGCGAGACGCCGCGCTTCGAGGCTGTTGGGAGTGAGAATGTCGGTATGCGGCAACAATAAGGCGAGCATTGCCGCGACGATCTCTTCGTCGGCAAAGGCGTCGCCCCGTCCCGAAGCGAGCACCGGGTCGAACACCACCGGCGTGTCGGGATAATCGGCAAGCACCTCCGCCACGGCGACGATGGCGTCGATGCTGCCGAGCATGCCCAGTTTGAAAACGGCCACCGGCATGTCCTCCAGGAGCGCGCGCGCCTGGTCGGCAACCCAGCCGCCCGAAATCGGCAACACGTCCTCGACGCCTGCGGTGTCCTGCACCGTCAAGGCGGTCACCACCGTCAGCGGGTGGCAGCCGAGGGCGGCCAGCGTCAGCAGGTCGGCCTGCAGGCCGGCGCCGCAGGCGGGGTCGGCGGCGGAGAAGCAGAGCACGACGGGCGGCAAGGATTGAGGGGTGGAGACAGGCATCGGCGGGTGGGCGGCGGAGTAGGTAGTGGAGCAATTCTAGCCCAGGCCCGCCGCCGGTCGCGGCGAGGCTGGGCTTGCGGGCGCGGGGGTGGCGTTAATTTCACAGGCCACATGTTGTTGTCGATAATAAATTTCAAGGTGACAACGACGCAATTAAAGTATATTCGCGCCAGTTTCGTTAATCAGCGGGTCGAAATAAGAGCAAGAAACACAAAGGGGACGTGACCGTTGTCTGTTTCGAGTGAGCTGAAAGGCATCAAGGTGATGGTGATCGACGATTCGAACACCATCCGCAAAAGCGCCGAAATTTTTCTGGTGCAGGCCGGCTGCCAGGTTTTGGTGGCCGAGGATGGCTTTGATGCCCTGGCCAAGATCGCCGACCACCATCCCGACGTGATCTTTTGCGACATTTTGATGCCGCGTCTCGACGGCTACCAGACCTGCGCCCTGATCAAGAAGAACCCCCGTTTCTCCGGCACCCCGGTGATCATGCTGTCCTCCAAGGATGGTCTGTTCGACCGGGCGCGCGGTCGCATGGTGGGTTCGGACGAATACCTGACCAAGCCGTTCACCAAGGAAAGCCTGATCAAGACAGTGGCCGCCCACGCCGCGCGGGTTGCCCGCGCCGCATAAATCATTGAAGGAGATCCAGATGCCCATCAAGAAAATTCTCGTTGTCGACGACTCGCCCACCGAACGGCATGTGCTGACCGAATTGCTGTCCAAGAACGGTTTTCTCATCATCACCGCCGAAAACGGCGAGCAGGCGATTACCGTGGCCAAGGAGCAATTGCCCGACCTCATTCTCATGGACATCGTCATGCCGGGCATGAACGGATTCCAGGCCACGCGTTCCATTGCGCGCGACCCGGCCACGCAGCACATTCCGGTCATCGTGTGCACCACCAAGGACCAGGAAACCGACAAGATCTGGGGGCTGCGCCAGGGGGCGCACGACTACATGGTCAAGCCGGTTGATCCGGTGGCGCTGCTGGCCAAGATCGCGGCATTCGGTTAAACGGAAAAAGACCCCAACAAATCAAACCATGGCGAAACGTGTCAGCCTGAGGGAGTTCCAGGCCGGCCTGGCCGAGAAGCTCGCCTCTGCCCGGCGTGGCCAGGCGGCGCAGGCCCTGCTCGGCGCGGTGGCCGGCAAGGAGCATTACCTCCTCGAACTGTCGGACTCCGGCGAGGTCGTGCCGCTGCCGCCGCTGACCACCGTGCCGCTGACCAAGCCCTGGTTCGCCGGCGTCGCCAATGTCCGCGGCGAACTCTACAGCGTGGTCGATTTTTCGGCGTATCAAGGCGGCGAGGCGACCCCCAGAAACAGCGCGGCGCGCCTCTTGCTGGTCGGCGCCCGCTACGGCATCAACAGCGCCTTGCTGGTCAATCGCACCCTCGGCCTCAAGGGTCTGGCCGGGATGCGGGAAGAAGCCGCCACGGACAACGCGCCGGCCTGGGTCGGCGCCCGTTATGTCGACGACGCGGGCCAGGCCTGGATCAGGCTGCGGCTCAAGCCGCTGCTCGAAGATCCCGAATTTCTCAACGTGGCCGGTTCGTAGCCCAAGTCGCCGCGCAAAGTCACCAATGTCACCCATGCCAACCATGAACCAGGGAAAATATCATGCCCTTTAAGTTGCCTACATTTGGTCGCGGCGGTAAAGCGACGTCGGATCAGCCGGCTGCAACAGCAGCAGGGGACGCGGCCGCGAAAGAAACCCGCAAGCAAACCAGGCTGCCGCTGATCGGCGACAAGCCGGCCAACGTGCAACTGCAGATTCTCGGCGCGGCCTCATCCTTTTTCCTGATTCTGCTGGTGTTCGTGCTGTGGCAGCAGATCCGCACCACCGAGATCCGCGACACCCACCGCGCCATCGTCGCGGAGATGCGGGTGTTCTCCCTGCTGATCGGCAAAGGCGCGGTGCGTGTATCGACCCAGGCCTCGGCCAACGACTTCATCGAAATCCAGCAAGGCCGCGGGCGCTTTGACAAGTTGCACGGCCTCTTGGTCGCCGGCGGCAGCGACCTCGGTTTCAACGCGGTTCCCGTCGATGCTGAACTGCGTCCCGCCGTTGATGGCGTCGGTGAAATCTGGAAAAACCTGGACAAGTCGCTGGCCACGGTGCTGGCCAAGGAAAAATCCCTCCGGGCGCTCGATGCCAGCAGCAAAAAAGCCGCCGCCGCCGCCGCCGTGATCTCCAAACTCGCCCAGGACCGCCCGGCCTTGCAGGAAATCGCCAAGAATGTCGGCGGCGCATCGCGCCGCACCCGCGCCGTGATGTTTTTGCCGCCGCCGCAACACCTGGAATCTTTCGACGTACTGCGGAGCAACCTGCGCTTCCTTGCCGAGCGCGCGGATACCGCAATTCAGGCCGTCGACGAGCCAGATCGCGCGGCGATGGCGAAGGCATTTGCCGATCTCGCCTCGGTTGGCGAGGAATTCGAACTCCACATTCTGGCGATCGACGAGGCCAAGGCCGGCGCCACCAAGCTGCAGCCGCTGGCCGAGCAGTTGGCCGAAGAAACCGAGGGGCTGTTCAACGCTCTGGGCGCGCGCGCCGAAGAGGGCGCGACCGCCACCATCGTGATCGTGGCGTCCGGCACCCTGGTGCTGCTGTTGTCGATCCTGATGCTGCAGGTTTTCAACAACGACATTCAGTCCCGCCGCCTGGAAGCCGAGCGGCAGCGGCGCGAGGCCGAAGCGGTCAAGGACGCGAACCAGCAGGCCATCTTGCGACTGATGAACGAGATGGGCGACCTCGCCGACGGCGACCTGACGGTGCGCACGACGGTGACCGAAGACATCACGGGCGCCATCGCCGACTCGGTGAACTACGCCATTGAAGAGATGGCGGTGCTGGTGAAACGGATTAACGAATCAGCCGACCAGGTGGCTGCGGCTTCGGGCGCCACCCAGGAAACCTCGAAACAGTTGCTTGAGGCCACCGAGCGCCAGGCGCGCGAAATCCAGGAAACCAGCGCGCATGTGCTGGAGATGGCCGACTCGATGACTGCGGTCTCGGGCAACGCGCTGGAGTCGGCGCAGGTGGCCCGCCAGTCGCTGGAGGCCGCGCAAAAAGGCGCCGGCGCGGTGGAAAACTCGATCAAAGGCATGAACGAAATTCGCGGCCAGATCCAGGAAACCTCGAAACGGATCAAGCGCCTGGGCGAATCGTCGCAGGAGATCGGCGAGATCGTCGAACTGATCTCGGACATTACCGAACAAACCAACGTGCTGGCCTTGAACGCCGCCATTCAGGCGGCCTCGGCCGGCGAGGCGGGCCGCGGCTTCACGGTGGTGGCGGAAGAGGTGCAGCGGCTGGCCGAACGCTCCGGCGAGGCGACCAAGCAGATCGCGGCCATCGTCAAGACCATTCAGGCGGACACCCACGACGCCGTCTCGGCCATGGAATACTCGACGCAGGGCGTGGTCGAGGGCGCCAAGCTGTCCGACGCCGCCGGCCAGGCGCTGGGAGAAATCTCCAGCGTGTCGCAGAAACTGTCCGAACTGATTGCGCAGATTTCGACCGACACGCAACATCAGGCTGAAGTGGCAACCGGCGTGGCGGGGGCCATGGAAGACATTCGCCAGATTACCGACCAGACCACGGAAGGCACCAAGCGCACCGCCGTGTCGATTGGCGAACTGGCCAACCTCTCGGCCGAATTCAAGCGCTCGGTGGCGGGCTTCAAGGTCTGAACCCGGTTTATTTCTTGGTCATTCACGCATGAACATGGCGACAGAACTGGACATCGGCCCGCTGACCTGGGTCAAGGGCGAGATCGATCTGGCGTTCGAGCGCGCGGACGAAGCGCTCGGCCTGTTCGCCGGCAGCCAGGAAGCGAAACAGATCGCGCTGGCGCGCAATCAACTGCGCCAGGCGCGCGGCGCGCTGACCATCGTCGGCCTGGCGGGCGTCACCCAGTTTGCCGAAGCCATCGAGGCCTTGCTCCTCGGCCTTGAAGACGGCGTGATCGAGGCCTCGCCGCAGGCCCTCGCGGCCGGGCGGAACGGCCTTGCCGCGCTCCGCCATTACCTCGACGATCTCGTCGATGGTGCGCCGGACCAGGCTTTACGGTTGTTGCCGGCCTACCGCGAACTCGCCCTGGCGCGCGGCCTGCCCGAACCCGCGCCCGCCGAACTGTTCTTTCCCGACCTGACGCTGCGTCCGCCGCGCCGCGCGCACGAGCCCGTCACGCTGGGCGGTGAAACGCTGAAGGCGCGCGTCAAGACGGCGTGCGCGGGCTTCCAGCGCGGCCTGCTCAAGTGGCTCAAACACGATACGCGCGGTGCAATCCAGATGCGCGATGCAGCCGCCCTGGTCGAAATGGTCCAGACGCATGCCGCTCAGCGCGGCTTCTGGTGGGCGACCATGGCGTTTTGCGACGCCCTCGCCGCCGGCGGCATCGCCGCTGACGCCGGTGTCAACAAGCTATGCGGACGCATCGAAGGCCAGTTGCGCAAGCTGCTTGGCGGGTCGGGCGGGGCGTACCGAGTGCCCGATCGCCTGATGCGCGATGTACTTTATTACGTGGCCCGCGCCCCGCGCGGCACGGAACACCTGGAAGCGGTGCGCGCCGCCTATCGCCTCGACGGCCTCGTTCCCGGCATCGGCGAGACGCAGGACATCACCCCGCTCAAACCGGTGCTGCGCGCCAGCCGCGACCTCCTGGCCATCACCAAGGATCACTGGAACCGTTTTTGCGCCGGCACGACCGTTGCCCTCGCCCAGTTTCGCGACGGCGCCGGCGAGCTCAAGGCCCGGGTCGGCGAACTCGGCCAACCGGACCTCACCCGCCTGGCCGCGGCCGTGCAGACAACCGCCGAAGCCATTCATGCCGCGCCGGAACGCCACAACGACGCCTTTGCGATCGAGGTGGCCACGGCCCTGTTGCTGCTCGAAGGCGCGCTCGAAAACTTCGCCGAGCAGGGCGCCGAATTCACCCACCAGGCCGACACCGTGGCCGACCGCCTGGCGGCGCTGTTGCGCGGCGACGAACTGGCGGCGCTGGAACTGCCGCAGCTCGACGCCATGTCGCAGAAGGCGCAGGAGCGCTTGCTCATGCACCAGGTGGCGAAAGAAATTCTCGCCAGCCTCGCCACCGTCGAGCAGACGCTCGACACCTTCTTCCGCAATCCGACCCAGCGCGAAGACCTGGCCACCTTGACCAAGCCGCTGAACCAGATCGCGGGTGCGCTCACGGTGCTGGGCCAGGATCGCGCCGTCGAGGTGCTGACGGCGTGCGGGACGCGGGTCGCGAGCTTCCGCGACGAGCTTTACCTGCCGCAGCAGACCGACTTCGAGGAGGTCGCCGCGATGCTTTCGGCCCTCGGCTTTTTTGTCGAAAAGTTGCAGTTCGGCGCGGCCGACATCGATGCCATCCTCAACCCCGCCCCTGCCGCGACGCCGCTCGATGAGGCGAGCGAGTCCAGCGTCGAGCAGGCGATCCACAAGGCGCTGACGCAAACACAAATCCTTGCTGCCCAGCTAAGCTCCACCCCGCCTGAAGCGCAGGGCGAACTACGCGAAGAGCTCAAGCAAAATCTCGAAACCTTGCGCGAGGATGCCCAGATCATTGCCGATCACGGGCTCGCCGATCAGGCCAGCGTGGCCATTGCCGCGCTCGAAAGCGAGCAGGCGTCGGAAGTCATCGAAGCCGCGCTCGGGATTAAAGGCGAGAAAGCCGCACCCGTGGCGCCATCGGCCGAAACCGCGCGCCTGGCTGCAGCCAGCAACGCCGAAATCGACGCCGAACTGCTGGCGATTTTCCTTGAGGAAGGGCACGAAGTGCTGGCGACCATCGCCGCCGCCCTGCCGCAGTTGGCCCGGCAGTCGCATGACCGCGAAACACTCACCACGGTGCGCCGCAGTTTTCACACCCTCAAGGGGAGCGGCCGCATGGTGGGCCTCGCCGATCTGGGCGAGACCGCCTGGGCGGTGGAGCAGACCCTCAACCAATGGCTGCAGCATGAACAGCCCGCCAACCCACCGTTGCTGGCAATGCTTGAGAATGCCCGCGCCCTGTTCCAGGATTGGGTCGCCCAGCTTGAGGCCGCTGTTAAGCCTGACGGCGGCGCCTGGCATGACGCGACCGCGCTGGTTGCGGAATGCGCGCATTTGCGTAGCGCCGCAGAGGTCTTGTCCGAGGCGGCCGAAGTTTCCACAGCGGTTTCCACGACATTGCCGATTACACCGGAAGAGGGAGACGCTCTCACCGCGGGAACCCCGACGACCGAGCCATTGTCGGCAGACGCGGTAGTGCCTGTCACCGAGCTTGAGCGTATCGAGACGCCCGAACTTTCCGGCGCAGCCATATCGGAGGCCTTAGCCGAGTCGCTTGTCGAGGTGCCTGCCGAAGAGCGTCCCGACACGGTCATGGTTGGCGATCTTGAAATCTCGCGGACGCTCTACGGACTTTACCTGGCCGAGGCGCGCGATCATGTCGCCGGACTGCAAGCGGGACTCGAAAATGCCGGAGACCTCGACCGCGAACTGCTGCGCCGGGCCCATACGCTTGCCGGCATTTCCGCCACCACGGGCCTGCCGGCCGTGCAAGGCGTTGCCCGCGCGCTGGAACTCGCCTTGGGGCGGTTGATCACTGCCGCCACGGCGCCCGACGAAGCACAGCGCATGCTGCTGGCGCGCACGGTCGGCGCGCTGGACGGCATGCTGGGCGCAATCGCCGAATTGCGCCTGCCCGCGCCGGAGGCCGGGCTGGCAGCCGAACTCGACGCGCTGATGCCGCTGGTTGAAATCTCGCCCGAAGCCCCGGAAGTAGACACATCTCCTGAAATACCCGCCGAGCTGCCGTCACTCGACATGACGGGTATGTTCGCTGTCGAGTCGGCGGCCATGGCGGCGGTGGCCGCGAATGATGAATTGCCAGAGCTGCCCACCGAGGAAGCAGAGCGCCGCCAGTCGCGATTGCACGACGAACTCGATCCGCAGTTGCTGCCGTTCTTCCTCGAAGAAGCGCATGACCTGATGCGCGAGATTGGCGACGCATTGCGCAGCTGGCGCGAGCGGCCCGCCGCAGGCGAAATTGCCCAGCAACTGCGCCGCCTGCTGCATACGCTGAAGGGCAGCGCGCGGATGACCGGCGCCATGAGCATCGGCGAAATCGTACACGGCCTCGAAACCCGTATCGAGGTGTCATCCGATATCACCCCGGGCTTTCTTGACGAGACCGAAGCCGCCTACGATCGCACAGCGCTTCTGATCGACAAGTTGCGACGTTTTGGCAGTGTTGATGCGGTTGATCCCGAAGCCGCCGCCGAGATGGTCACGGATGCCGTCCTGCCAGCGCCGACTTCTGCAATCCACCGCGAGCCCGCCGCGGCGCCCGGCGAGGAAGCGCTGGCCCGGCCCAGCCTGCGCGTGCGCGCCGAGCTCGTCGACAAACTGGTCAACGAGGCCGGCGAAATGGCGATTGCCCGCGCCCGCATCGAAGACGAAATGCGCACCGTCAAGGCGGCGCTGCTCGAACTGACCGAAAACGTCATTCGCCTGCGCAGCCAACTGCGCGAGATCGAGATTCAGGCCGAGTCGCAAATGCAGTCCCAGCTCGCCGAAGCCCAGGTGCGCGAGGGCAATTTCGACCCGCTCGAATTCGACCGTTTCACCCGCTTCCAGGAACTGACGCGGATGATGGCCGAGAGCGTGAATGACGTGTCGACCGTGCAGCACAACCTGCTGCGCAATCTCGACCATGCCGACGCCGCGCTGGTCGCCCAGGCCCGCCTCAACCGCGAACTGTCGCAGGCGCTGATGAGCGTACGCATGGTGCCGTTCAACTCGGTCGCCGACCGGCTTTACCGCGTCGTGCGACAGACCGCCAAGGAACTCGACAAGCGCGTCAACCTCGACATTCGCGGCGGCCAGACCGAACTCGACCGCTCGGTGCTGGAGGCAATGACCGGGCCGATCGAGCACCTGCTGCGCAACGCCGTGGCCCACGGCCTGGAAGATCGCGCGGCACGCGCCGCCACGGCCAAGCCGGAAATTGGCGAAATACAACTGACGCTGGCGCAGGCCGGCAACGAAGTGCTGATCGAGATGAGCGACGATGGCGCCGGTCTCGACCTGCCGCGCATTCGCGCCCGGGCCATCGAACACGGCCTGCTGGGCGCGGACGAATCCGCCGACGACGCCCGCGTCATGGGCATGATTTTCCAGCCCGGTTTCTCGACGGTCACCGAAGTGACCGAGGTCGCCGGTCGCGGCATCGGCATGGACGTCGTCAGGAACGAGACGGCCAACCTGGGCGGCCGCATCGAAGTCGAATCCGAACCGGGGCATGGCGCGCGTTTCCGCATCTACCTGCCCCTGACACTGGCGGTGGCGCAAGCCGTGTTGGTGCGCTCCGGTCAGCACGTCTATGCGATTCCCTCGGCCATGGTCGAGCAGGTCAGCGAGCTGAAACCCGAGGTGATCGCCAGCATCCGCGCCGCCGGTGGCACCGACTGGATGGGCAATCACTACGCCTGGCACTACATCGGCCGTTTGCTGGGCGACCCCGGCGCCCAGCCGCAACCGGCGCGCCGCCACTGGCTGATGCTGATCAAGGGCCTGGGCGTCCATGGCCAGCGCATCGCCTTCGAGGTGGATGCCCTGCGCGGCAACAGCGAAGTCGTGGTCAAGAACATCGGCCCGCAACTGGCGCGCGTGGTCGGCATTGTCGGCGCCACCGTGCTCGGTGACGGCGCGGTGGCGCTGATCATCAATCCGATCGCCCTGGCGAGCCGCGATGCCACCCAGATCGCCCCGCTCGCCCTGTCGCAGACGATGGTCCGGCGGATTGGCGATGATGTGCTGGCGGTCCCCGCGACGCCGACGGTGATGGTGGTCGACGATTCGCTCACCGTGCGCAAGATCACCGGCCGCCTGCTGGCGCGCGAGGGCTACCAGGTCATCACCGCCAAGGATGGCGTCGACGCCCTCGAACAGCTGAGCGAGATCGTCCCCGCTGTCATGCTGGTCGACATCGAAATGCCGCGCATGGACGGCTTCGACCTGACCCGCAATGTCCGCAACGACAAGCGCACGAAGGACGTGCCGATCATCATGATCACTTCGCGCATCGCCGACAAGCACCGCAACTACGCCATGGAAATCGGCGTCAATCACTACCTAGGCAAGCCCTACGATGAAGGCGAGCTGCTGAGTTTGATTGCCGCTTTGATTAATAAGGCCCGCCCCTAGCGCAGCCAGCCTCCCATCACGGGGAGGCGACGGATTACAATGCACGGACATTCCAGGCCTGCCCATGTCCATCGAACCCATCAGCCTCGCCAACCATTTTCTGATCGCCATGCCCGCCATGACCGATCCGAATTTTTCGCGCACCCTGACCTATGTGTGCGAGCACAACGCCAGCGGCGCGCTGGGCATCATTGTCAACCGGCCGCTCAACCTCTCACTCGGCACGCTTTTCGAGCGCGTCAACATTCCCTTGGCGCAAGGCGCCACCGAGGCGAAATATCGTGATCTGCCGGTATTCTTCGGCGGG
>Ga0208244_100194_pt1 | contig 77341 bp, 71 predicted proteins | sample SubbioCR12Aug_5A_FD_184828 | JGI IMG/M metagenome (GOLD analysis project Ga0208244, IMG submission 184828) | Serpentinite rock and fluid subsurface biosphere microbial communities from McLaughlin Reserve, California, USA - CR12Aug_5A (SPAdes) | ecosystem: Environmental > Terrestrial > Deep... | reverse complement strand
GTCCTGAGGCCCTTGAATGTGCCTTGCGGTTGTTTATCTATTCTTTCAATCGCCGCCAATTACACAAACGCAAATATCCTCGTTATTCTGCCCATGTAATGGATTTTATTAGCCCATCAAGTTAGCCACTCTCCTTTAATCACATCTTAACCATATTAAAACATATTGGCCTTGCAGGATGCGCAAAATGAGATTATTATCAAAACTGCAAGCCTGCGCTGGCAGGAAAAACCATATTCTTCTAGAGGAGAAGAAAAAAATGAAACGCTCTTTGTATGTGTTGTTCGCCCTTCTGGCCGTTTTTGCCTTCGTGCTTTCGGCCTGCGGCCCAGCCGAAGTTCCGGCCACCCAAGAACCGGTAATGGAAGAAAAACCTACCGACGTCCCTGCCCCGACCGAGGCTCCCGCCCCGACAGAGGTCCCTGCCCCATCCGTTGGTACCCCTGAAAACCCGATCAAGGTTTTGTTCGTTCCGTCAGTGGACGCTAACATCATCGTAACCGGCGGTGACGTGATGGCCGAAGCCCTTAACCAGGCCACCGGCTTGACCTTCGAAGTGGTGGTCCCGACCTCCTATGCCGCGACCATTGAAGAGATGTGCGCTTCGCCTGACAATACCATGGCCTTCATCCCTGGCCTGGGCTACGCGATTGCCAGTCAATTGTGCGGCGTAGACGTTTCCTTCAAAGCCATCCGCTTCGGCTACCCGGTTTACTGGGCTGAATACATTGTAGCCCGCGACAGCGAATACCAGACCCTGCAAGACCTCGAAGGCGCTACCTGGGGCTTCGGCGACCAGGGTTCGACCTCTGGTTACATGGTTCCGCTTGTCGAGCTGACCGAGCTGGGCATTACCCCCGGCGAACAGGTTGCAACCGGTGGCCACAACCAGACTGTTACCGCTGTTTATAACGGCGAAGTGGATTTCGGTACCGTTTTCTACAGTGTGCCGCTCAACCCGGACGGCAAACCCGTCTTCACCTGGGACGACTACAAAGCCGGGTTGGTAACTGACGACATCTATGAAGTTCCTGAAGATGTCATCCCCAACTGCGCCCCCAACGCTGAAGGCACCCGCCTCTTCTGTGATGGCTGGCGTGTGATGGATGCCCGAGCCAACATCCGCACCGAAGCCCCCGATGTTGTTCAGAAAGTCCGCATCCTGGCGATTTCTGCCCCCATCCCGAACGATACCCTGGCTTTTGGGCCCGAGTTCCCCGCTGACCTGCGCGCCCAGATTGAAGCCGCCCTGCTGGCTTTCGCCAAAACCGAAGCCTGGGGTGTCTCAATCGGCAGCCCCGATTTCTACGGCTGGACCGGCATCGAACCTGCGGCTGACGCTGAATATGACATCATTCGCGCCATGGTTATCGCCACCGGCTACACCATCAAACCCTAAGGCTCTTAACGTAAGGTCAGTTGGGGCAGGGAAAATTTCCCTGCCCCAACTTTTACTCTAAATCCTGTGCTTTCCTTTTCTTCTTCGGGGTATTTCCATGCGCCAAACTCATCTTTTCGGGGTATCGTGCTATGCTTGAAATCAAGAATCTGACCAAAATCTATGATGGTGGTGTCAAAGCGCTTGATAATGTCAGTTTTCAGGTGCCTGATGGGGAATTTTTGGCCGTGATTGGTCTGAGCGGTTCAGGCAAGTCCACTTTATTGCGTTGCATCAATCGCCTGATAGAACCAACCGCCGGGCAAATCTTGTGGAACGGCGAAGACATCACCGCCGCATCGCAGGACGAAATGCGGCGCATTCGCAGGAAAATAGGAATGGTTTTCCAGCATTTCAACCTGGTGCATCGCTCAAAAGTGATTACAAACGTACTTGCCGGGCGACTTGGTTATACAAACCCTGCCTGGAGTCTTGTAAACCATTTTCCAAAAGAAGATATTGAAAAAGCCATGCAACAACTTGAACGCGTCGGCATTCCAGAAAAGGCCAACCAGAGAGCCGACGAATTGAGCGGCGGCCAGCAGCAGCGTGTCGGCATCGCCCGCGCCCTGATGCAAGACCCGAAAATCATCCTTGCCGATGAGCCGGTGGCAAGCCTTGACCCGGTTTTGGCGCACAGTATTATGTCCCATCTTGAAGACATCAACAAACAAGACGGCGTCACCATCTTGTGCAGCCTGCACTTCCTTGACCTGGTTCACCGCTATGCCGACAGGGTGATCGCCCTCAACAACGGAGAATTGGTTTTTGAAGGCTTGCCAAAAGATATAGATGACAAAAAATTCAAAGACATTTATGGTCGCGATGCCGAGCGGGTAGGTTAAAAGTATGAAAACGACAAAATCAGCCTCCATTTGGAAATCGGTGCGAGTTGGCTTCTTTGCCCTGCTTGGAATGATGGTTTTTGCTTACAGTTTCCAGGTTACAAAAGTCGACCTCGAAAACTTCCGCAGTGAGCGCCGCGAAGAAAGCCGCGTTCGCGTTCTTCGCGCCCTGGCGCAGCCCAATATTTTTCAATATGACCAGGTGGTAGAAGCCGTAAATGAACCGGTTTATGTTACCTGCCCGGAAAGTTTAAACTTCCCTGAAGAAACTCCCCCAAGTGGCTCAGACCCCTATCTTATCATTACCCCCGCCTGCGCCAATCCTGGCGAAACAGTGCGTGTCGAGGGCTTCAACTTTGCCCCCGACACAACCGGCCCCGTCCGCTTTGTGCCTGGCAGCGACCCTGGAAATGTGGTTACCCTGGGCCGTGACAACGCAAAAACAGACGTCACAGGCTATTTCTCTCTCGATTTTGTCCTGCCCAATCGTCCCAGTGAAGATGTGCAGTATATCCGCGCCACACTCAGCCGCAATGTCGGCTCACCTTATTTTACAAAAACAGCCCACGACACCTGGGACAAAATCATCGAAACCGTCTTCATGGCCATGCTGGCAACCGCATTAGGGACAATCTTTGCCGTTCCGCTCAGTTTCATTGCCGCCCGCAACCTGATGAAATCGGTCAAGAACCCGCTGGCCAGCATCTCGCTCTCTACCCTCGGTTGGCCCATCGGGATTGTGATTGGCCTAGCAGTTTTTACTTGGATCGGTAGCATCAGCGCCCAGACAAGTTCTAATGTTCCCATCAACCTGCTTAGTATACTCATCATCCCGGTGCTGGTTAACTTCGGGTTTCGTTGGGCTGTCCCGGAAGAAGAAATTACTTTGCCAACACAATCCACCCGGCTTATACGCCTGGTTGTGCTATTTTTTATCGTCATGATTACCTTCTTTGGCTTTTTCCAGTTAGGAAATATCTCCATGCTCCTGGGGAAATCCATCCAAAGCGCGTTGGGCGCGTTTGGATTTTTGGGTTATTTCCTCTTCCAACTGGGAGACATCCTCATCATCATCACTGCCGGAGTGGGCGCATTGGCCGCTGGCGCAACCTTGAGTAGCTTCTTGGGTCGCATTGGACAAGCCGCAACAGAAAAAATGCCTGTCGGCGCGCTCAAGACCCTCAACATCTTGCTGGCCGCCCTGGCCGGCGCAACCATCTTTGGCCTGCTCGGGCAACTGATAGACTGGCTGTACCAGCCTGAAAACGCAGTGTACACCCTCTGGGGGCCGGTTGCCACGGGCGCGGCGGCAGGTGTTCTTCTGGCCATCTTCACCAAAGCCAAAAGTTCGCTCCCAATTGGCATCATCGTTTACACCATTACACGCACCTTGCTAAACGCCTTACGCTCAGTCGAGGCGCTCGTCATGGCAATCGTGTTCGTTATTGCGGTCGGCATTGGTCCCTTCGCCGGGATGATGGCCCTGGCCCTTCACACCATCGTCAGTCTGGCAAAACTCTACTCCGAACAGGTTGAAAGCATCCAGCCCGGCCCGCTCGAAGCCATCGAAGCCACCGGCGCCAATCGCCTGCAGACCATCATCTACGCCGTCATTCCGCAGATTGTCCCGCCCTACATTTCATACACCATGTATCGCTGGGATATCAATGTGCGCATGTCCACCATCATCGGCTTTGTCGGCGGCGGCGGTATCGGCCATCTCCTGATGCAAAACATCAACCTGCTCAACTACCGCGACGCCAGCGTTCAAATGCTGGCAATTGCAGTGGTCGTCTCAATGATGGACTATATCAGCTCTGAACTGCGCGAACGGGTCGTATAAACGTAAACATAAGCGTTTTATCAGCGCCGGGAAATCCCGGCGCTTTTTTGGTACAATCGCGCCCATGTTCAAAAAACATTTTCAAACCGTAAAAAAAATCGTCTGGTACTTGATGCTGGGCGGGGTTGGGATTGTGACCCTCTCGCGGTTGGTGACCGGGCTGGTCGGCTGGACGCGCACCTACAGCGCGGAGGACGTTCCCACCCACAGCGTGGCCATCGTTTTCGGAGCCGGACTGACCCGCAGCGGAACCGCCTCCGCCGTCCTGCGCGACCGCGTCCGCACCGCAGCCGAACTGTACTTTGCGGGCAAAGTCTCCAAACTGCTGATGAGCGGCGATAACAGCACCGTAGAATACAACGAACCCGCCGCCATGCGCGACTACGCCCTCAGCCTGGGCATCCCCGGCGAGGACATCGTGCTCGACTACGCCGGGCGGCGCACTTACGACACCTGCTACCGTGCCCGTGAGATTTTTGGCCTTGAGCAGGCCATCCTGGTCACGCAAGACTTTCACATGCCGCGCGCGCTGTACCTGTGCAACAACCTGGGGGTGGATGCGGTCGGCGTTGTGGCCGAAAATTTCAGTTACCGCCGCGTTTCCCTGTTATTCTGGAACGCCCGTGAACTGGCCGCCACCGTCACCGCCCTGATAGATGTCCACATCACCCGCCCCCTGCCGGTTTTAGGCGAACCTGAGCCAATCTTGACCGAAAGCCACTGGCAAAACCGGCTGGAAGGCAATTCCCAGTAAACACAAAAATCATGCCAGACCCAAGGAGCGATTGAAACAGGAATGACCCGCGAAGAAGCCCTTTCCCTTGTGCGCGAATATGTCAAAAACGAAAACCTGGTCAAGCACATGCTGTGCGTCGAAGCTGCCATGCGCTTCTATGCCGAAAAATACGGCCAGGATGTCGAACTGTGGGGTCTGACCGGCCTGCTGCACGATTTCGACTGGGAAGTTCACCCCACCGCCGAACAGCACCCGGCAGAGGGCGCTCCGATCCTGCGCCAGCGCGGCGTGGACGAGGTCATCGTGCGCGCCATCCTCAGCCATGGCGACAACACCGGAATCCCGCGCGAAAGCCTGATGGAAAAAGCCCTGACCGCTTGCGACGAAATCACCGGCATGATTACCGCCCTCGCCCTGGTGCGCCCCTCGCGCTCCATCCTCGACCTGGAACCGTCCTCAGTCAAGAAAAAGTGGAAAGACAAGGCCTTCGCCGCAGGGACGCACAGGGGCGAGATGGAGAAAGCCGCTGAAGAATTCGGCGCCGACCTGTGGGGCGAGCATGTCGGCAACATCATCGCCGCCATGCGCCGCATCGCCCCCGAACTTGGGCTGGTGGGGAATATCGAATAAAAAAAAGTCATGGGTCGAAGTTGCTACTTCGACCCATGACTTTTGACGCTTTTTAAAAAACCGGGGGTATTCAGGCTTCTTTCAAGCAGGTAGGTAAAATAGGCCTGCATCAGGGTTTCGACTTCCTTTTCCTCCCCCGCCGTCGGCCTGGCGCGGGAGGCGTCTTTAAAACTACTGCGCTGGAAATGACGCAGATATTTTAGCGACCCCATGCCGATTTGCCACAACCCCGGCAGACCGGCCCCGCAGCGCGGACAAATCACCCCACCTGCCGAAGGTGAGAAAAACTGGTCTTCGGGCAAAATATCGCGTCCGCAATTACTGCACACGAACAATTGCGGGCGGAAGCCCAGGCTGTCGAGCAGGCGCATCTCATAGTAGCGCAAGGCCAGCCAGGGTGAAACCTCGCCCGCCAGACGCGCCAGCGTCTCGGTCAACAGGTGGAACATGGCTGGGTTGCCGCCTTCCTCGTCGTAGGTGAAGCGGTCGAGCAGTTCCATCGCGTAGGAGGCATAGCCCATCAACATCAAGTCTTCGCGCAGGGACAAATACGCTTCAAGCGTATCGACCTGGGTAATAATCGGCAGGTCGCGGGCGCGCGCCAGTTGGACGGTGATGCGCGTGAACGGCTCCAAATGCCCGGCCTTGCGCGAGCGCATCTTGCGCGCCCCCTTGGCTACCGCGCGGATTTTTCCGTATTCGCGGGTATAAAGCGTCAGGATACGATCGGCCTCGCCCCAATCGGCATGGCGCAAGACAACGGCTTCGGCGCGGAAAGAGCGGAGGGTGTTCATGTTGGTAATAGTTAATAGTTAGTGGTTAATGGAGAATCGTCTTTGATCCCTATTAACCATTAACTATTAACCATCCCTTCCCTTTCTCGGCAAATGCGCGGGGGTAAAGGCTTCCGGCAGCAACTTGCCAACGGTTGTTTCCAGCACCAGCCGCCCCTGGCCGTCGGCCATCAGCACCACCGTCTCGAGGCCAAACTCGGCCAGCACCTGGCGGCAGCCGCCGCAGGGAGAGCCGCCGTTATCGGTAACCAGGGCCAGCACCTCGAACTCACGCTCGCCTTCTGATACAGCCTTGTAAACCGCCACGCGCTCGGCGCACATCGTCGTCGGATAAGCCGCGTTCTCCACGTTGACTCCGGTAAAAATGCGTCCGCTTTTGGTACGCAGCGCCGCCCCCACCGGATAATTGGAATAGGGCACATAAGCGCGTTTGCGCGCTTCGTTGGCAAAATCAATCAAATATTGACGCTCATCGTTGGTCATTTTTTTCGTTCCAGTTTTCTGATTGCGCGCGCCGGCATGCCGACCACCAGCGTATCTGCGGGCACATTTTTGGTTACCACCGCCCCGGCCCCGGTGCGCGCGCCCGCGCCAATCGTCAGCGGGGCGACCAGCATCGTATCTGAGCCGATGAACACGTCCTCGCCAATCGTGGTCGGGTGCTTCTTCTCGCCATCATAGTTGCAGGTAATCGTCCCTGCGCCAATGTTGGTGTTCGCGCCAATCTCAGCATTGCCGATGTACGAGAAATGCCCCATCTTGACGCCGTCTGCCAAATACGAGTCCTTGACCTCGCCAAAATTGCCCATGTGAACATGGTTACCCAAATGCGCCCCCTTGCGCAGCCGCGCAAACGGCCCCATATCGACATCGTTTTCGAGCACCGCGCTCTCCAGGTCGGCCATCAGCACCTTGCAGCGGTCGCCTATGCTTGTATTGCGGATGATGGTATTCGGCCCGATGACGCACTCTTCGCCGATGGAGGTTTGGCCATGCAGGTAGGTGTTCGGCCACAGGACCGTATCGGCCCCAATCCTGACTCCTGCTTCGATGTAGGTTGTCTCAGGCTGGATAATGGTCACGCCGTTCAGCATATGCGCGATATTGATGCGTTTCCGCATGGCGGCTTCGGCCTCGGCCAGGTGCACACGGCTGTTGACGCCTATCGTCTCGACCATGTCTTCCATGACAATAGCCTGCACGGGCAGGTTTTCCTCGACCGCCAGTGCGACGGTATCAGTCAGGTAATACTCCCCCTTGGGCGAAAGCGGAATGCGCTTGAGGGCCGCCCAAAGCCACTCGGAACGGAAGCAGTATGCGCCCACGTTTAGTTCCTGAATCGCTAGTTGGGAAGAATCGGCCTGGGCCTCCTCCACAATCGCTTTAACGGTTCCGTCCGCATTACGAACAATCCGCCCAAAACCGCGCGGGTCTTCGGCAATGACGGTTAGCAGGGTCATTGGGCCAGGGTTGGCCTGCTGGGCTTCCACAAGCCTCTGGACGGTTTCTGCGCGCAGGAGGGGCATATCGCCATAAGTGACCAATACCAGGCCGTCTTGGCCGCCCAGGAGGCGTTCAGCCTGCATGACGGCGTGCCCCGTGCCCAACTGTTCAGCCTGGACGACAAATCGGGCCGCTTCGCCGACTGCGGCCTGCACCGCTTCGGCGCCATGCCCGACCACCAGGACGGTTGTGTCGTTGCTGGCGGCGCGGGCGGCATCGAGGGCGTAAAAGACCATCGGCTGGCCGCAGATTTTGTGCAGCATTTTGGGCAGTTTCGACTTCATGCGCGTGCCCTGCCCGGCGGCAAGGATGACGGATGTGATTTTTTGCATAGATGCTCCAGAGGGGTCAAATCAAAAATGCAGAACGCAGAATTTTCATTCCACATTCTGCATTCTGCATTCAAAAATAGGCTGGGGCGCCTGGATTCGAACCAAGATCCACGGCTCCAAAGGCCGGTGTGCTGCCATTGCACCACGCCCCAGAGTGAGCGGGCAGTATTGTATCATAAGGCTTGAGAGCGCGCAACTAGCCCTGCCTTATTTTTTCTCTTCGTCGTTTTTCGGCGCGAGGCCCAACTGGGCAGCCTGTTCGTAGGTGAGTTTGTCAGGCTCAGTATATTGCGGGCCTTGTTCGATGGCCTGGTCCCAGAAGGCGTTGGCATCGACTTTTGCATCGGTGCCTTTCTTCAGGAGTTCATCGAACTCAATCGGAATGGTGACAGATTCCATATAAGCGGGTGTGCCCCCCGGCGCAGCCGGTTCTTCTTGCGGGGCTTCTCCCACTTCAATCTGCTCAAGGATTTCGAGTACCTTGGCTTTGCTGGCGTTCAAGGCGCCCAGGGTGGCTGAAATCGCGCCCAAATCTCCCAGCCCGCGGCCGCTTGCCCACAGGACATGCGACGCGCCAACCGGTAGTAAGACCAGGTCTGTTTCGTCCCCATCAAAGACGTGCAGGTGCAGTTTGTTTTTGCCCAACAGGCTGGCGGCTTTTTGGGCGGCGTTGTGCATGCCCATCAAGGATGAAATCAACGAAGCGCGCTTATCAGCGTCGAGGATTTCACCGGTCTCGGCTTCGACGTACCCCAGGCCATTGAGCAGGAAAACCGATTCGGCAGAGAGTTGCTTGCGCAGGCCAACCAGCAAATCGGAAAGGGTTTCTTTCTCGTCCGGCTTTTGTTCTTTTGGTTCTTGTAAGACAGTGCGCGCCAGCCCCATGCAGCGTTCGACCGCGCCAAGAAAGTCGGACATGGGAATTGGTTTGACAAAGAAAGCGTACGCGCCAGACTTCTCAATCTCTTCCTGGGCTTTCGGCTCGGTCATACCCGATATGACGATAAATTTCATCTCCGGGTAGCGCACGCGCATTTTTTCAATCAGTTCGACGCCGCTCATGCCCGGCAGGCGGTAATCGACCACCAGCAAATCAATCACAACGCGGCCGGCTTCAAGCAGGGCTTCCTCGCCTGAAGGCGCCTCGCTGACATCCAATCCCTGTTCGATTGTTTCCAGCGCAGAGCGCAACAAACGGCTGATGTCGCGCTGGTCATCCACAATTAAGATGCGATTTCCCATCTTGACCACCTGAAATTCAAAAGATAAATCTATTATACCCGTCCCGGTTGCAAATTATACGGCAGGGTATCACGTTTTTCCATAAAAAGGCAGAACCCCGTTCTCGCTTGAAAACGGGGTTGCTTACCTGCTACTCATACAGCCAGCAGGCCACCCAGTGGTCGCGGCTGGCTTCTTTAAATTCCGGCTCCTGCTGGGAGCAAATATCCATGACAGCCGGACAGCGCGGGTGAAAACGGCAGCCTTTAGGCGGGTTAAGCGGGCTGGGCACATCTCCCTTGAGAATGATGCGTTCACGCTTCAACGTCGGGTCAGGGATGGGGATGGCCGACATGAGGGCCTTGGTGTAAGGATGCATGGGGTTGGCAAATAACTCGTCCCGCCCGGTCAGTTCGACAATTTTGCCCAGGTACATGACCGCCACCCGATCTGAAATATGCTCGACCACGCTCAAGTTATGGGCAATAAAAAGATAGGTCAGGCCAAATTCACCCTGTAAGTCTTTCAGGATGTTCAAAACCTGTGACTGGATGGAGACATCCAGCGCCGAGACCGGCTCGTCACAGACAATGAATCTGGGGCGCAGGGCCAGGGCGCGGGCAATGCCAATGCGCTGGCGCTGCCCACCCGAAAACTCGTGCGGGTAGCGGCGGGCGTGGTAATCTTCCAGGCCGACCTTTTTGAGCGTGTCAATCATTATCTCGAAACGCTCCTGACGAGTACCGATACCGTGGATGTTCAAACCTTCCATGACCGATTCGCCAATGGGCATGCGCGGGTCGAGCGAGGCGTACGGGTCCTGAAAGATGATTTGCATGTCGCGGCGCATTTGTTTGAGGCCAGAGCCGCTTAATTTAAGCACATCCTGCCCGTCAAAAGTGACCTGTCCCGAAGTCGGTTCAACCAATCTGAGCATCGAACGTCCGACAGTGGTCTTGCCACAGCCCGATTCGCCCACCATGCCAAGGGTTTCCCCTTCACGCACGGTAAACGAGACTTTGTCCACAGCCTGGACATAAGCCACGACGCGTTGCAGCAAACCGGCGCGCACCGGAAAATATTTAACCAGGTTTTCAACCTTAACCAATTCTTTTGCTTCCACTTTCGCCCCGGCAACCTGTGTGTTGTGCATTTCTGTCATTCTTTATTCTCTCCCGTCATCGGTCAGGCAGCACTGGCAACATTAAGCGGTGCGCGATGACCCTCGGCGTCCTGGTACAGCCAGCAGCGAACTTTGTGCTCGGCCTCAGCCTGTTCAAGTTCAGGAGCTTGAACGGTACAGATTTGCAGGCTATGTTCTTCGCGGGCACGGCAGCGCGGCGCAAAACGACATCCTGGCGGCAAATTGACCAGATTGGGCACCGAGCCGGGGATGACCTCCAGGCGATTTTTGAGGTTGCCAAGCACGGGTGTAGAGCCAATCAGTCCCTGGGTATAAGGATGCAGCGGTCTGGCAAAAATTGTTTCGACATCGGCCTGTTCGACAATCTGCCCGGCATACATGACAGCCACGCGCTCGCACATTTCGGCCACAACGCCCAGGTCATGGGTAATCAGGATAATGGCCGTGCCAATGTTCTTGCGAAGGTTATGCATCAGGTCCAAAATCTGGGCCTGGATGGTGACATCGAGGGCGGTTGTCGGCTCGTCGGCAATCAGCAACTTCGGCACACAGGCAAGGCCCATTGCAATCATCACCCGTTGGGCCATGCCACCCGACAGTTCATGCGGATACGCCTGGGCGCGGCGCTCAGGTTCAGGAATGCCCACCATCTGGAGCAATTCAACAGCGCGTGCCAGACCAGCTTCACGGTTCATGCCCTGGTGAATTTCCAATACTTCTGCAATCTGCTCGCCGACCTTGAAAACAGGATTCAGGGCGGTTTGCGGCTGCTGGAAAATCATCGAAATCCGGTTGCCGCGCACCTGTATCATCTCTTCTTCGCTGGTTTTGAGCAAGTCTTTGCCCTCGAAAATTATCTCCCCATCGACAACTTGCCCTGGCACGCCAATCAGGCGCATAATCGAGAGCGAGGTGACGCTTTTCCCACATCCCGACTCGCCCACCAAACCCAAGACCTCGCCAGGGTTGACGTAAAAATCGACACCGTCAACTGCCTTGACTTCCCCATCCTCGGTAAAAAAATATGTCTTTAAATTGCGTACTTCGAGCAAGGGTTGAACGCCATCAGTCATAAGATGACTCTCTATCTATGGAGTGAACGCACATAAAACAAAAACAGGATGATGAGAATTTAATTCCCACCATCCTGTCAACCTTACCTGTCACGATCGTTATTGCGGTGCTCGCGCACGTAACCTGATGACCAAATCAGCGCCAACGCCACACCTATTACAGAACCTGCATAAGAACCAATCAGAAGGAACAGGTTCGATGGAAGCACATTGGTAATTGTCAGAAAAGGGACAAGAATGCCGCCAATCACCAGCAAGAAACCTATAATAAGCAGTCGATAGTGTCGAAGGAAGGACATTATTTATACAACCAACAAGCAGCCATGCGTTCAGGGGCTGGTTCGAACTCAGGCGGCACTTCCACTTCGCACAGTCCCTGAATAGCCTGTGAACAGCGCGGATGGAACCGGCAGCCTGAGGGCGGATTGACCAGGCTGGGCGGCTCACCCGGCGGCAGTTCGCGATAGATCAGGGCATTGTTGGCATCCGGATCGGAGGTGGCTTCGAGCAGGGCCTGGGTATAAGGGTGGAGCGGATTCCGCACCAACGGCTCGATTCGGCTGCGCTCGACCAATTTCCCGGCATACATGACAAAGATGCGCTCCGAAAAATAGCGCACAGTCGAAAGATCGTGGGTGATGTAGATCACGGCCAAATTGTGCTGCTCTTGCAAGTTGCGCAACAAGCGCAGAATTTCGACACGCACCGAAGCGTCCAACATTGAAACCGGTTCATCGGCAACCAATAGTTTGGGACCCAGAATCATGGCGCGGGCGATGACAATACGCTGTTGCTGACCGCCGCTTAACATGTGCGGGAACTTGTGCAGGAAGTCATCGGCGGGGGTCATTTTGACTTCTTCCATGACCTTTTGGATGCGTTCCCTGCGCTCAGATTTACTGCGCACGCCATTAATGATGAGTGGTTCTTCAAGAATGCTCTCAACGGTCATAAACGGCGCCAGCGCACCATACGGGTCTTGCTGGACATAACCAACTTGCGAACGATACCACTTCAGGTCGCTGCGATTCATCTTGCTCATATGGCGGCCCTGGAAGACAATATCACCCTTGGTCGGGATGTTAATACCCAAGATGGTCTTCATCAGGCTCGATTTGCCACAACCGCTCTCTCCAACCACAGCGGTTGATTCTCCATATTTCAAATCAAAACTAACGCCATCGACTGCGCGGACATAACCGGCATGTCCAAAACCAAATTTTTTCAATTCAAACCAAACGTGCAAATCCTCTACCGAAAGTAACGTGTCCCCGGCCTGGGCTGCAGGGGCTTCATTAGTCAAAGGTACATTCAAAGCCATGCGATTTGCTCCTCAGTCTCAAAACTATTCGTACAGCCAGCACTTAACCGACCGGTCTTGTTTATCAAAAATCGGCGGTTCCTGGTCACATTTTCCAAAACGCTTCGGACAGCGATCGGCGAAACGGCAACCAGTGGGTGGATTTAACAGGCTGGGAGGTTGGCCGGTGATAAAAATAGGTTCTACATCCCCACGCAAGCGCGGCACACTATTCATCAACATTTGCGAGTAAGGATGCAGCGGCTCATTAAAGAACTGCATGGCATCGCTCGATTCAATAATTTGACCAGCGTACATGACTGCCACGCGGTCAGCCAGTTCGCTGGAGGTGGCGATGTCATGCGTGATCAGGATGAAACTGATCTCAAGTTCCTTCTTGATACGCTTGAGCACATTGAAAATGTTGGCCTGGGTCAGCACATCCAGCGCCGAAGTCGGCTCATCGAGAACGATCAGGCTAGGGGCTGTCACCAACGACATGGCAATCGCCACGCGCTGGCGCATCCCGCCGCTCAACTCAAACGCATAGCGAGTCAGGAAATCGGCCGGCACGCCAACATGCTGGAACATCTTTTTGGCCTGCTGCAAGGCTTCTTCTTTCCTGACGCCGTGGTGAACCATCATCGGCTCGGCCACCTGGTCGCCCACGCGCAGGACCGGGTTAAGCGAGTTCATCGCAGCCTGGGGCACAAGCGACATACGCACCCAACGAATCTGTTGGCGATACTCTTCGTCGCTGAGCGCCATCGTATCCTGTCCATCCAGGATAATCTGACCGCTATAGGAATCAATGTTGCGAGGCAAAAGTCGCAGGATGGCCTTCGCAAGGGATGTCTTACCGCAACCCGATTCGCCCAACACTACCACTGCTTCTTTGAAACCAAGTTCGAAATTAACCTTATCTACCGCCCGAACAGGGCCTTTCTCCGTTCGAAAATACAGAACCAGATCTTTGATGATGAGTAATTTTTTGTCAGCCATGAGATTACATTCCTCGCAAGCGGGGGTTAAAGATGCGGTCGAGCGAGAAGCCCAACATCGAGAAGGCAAGACCGGTCAACATCAGCAACGCGGCAGGCTGGACAATCCAATAGTAGAAACCATTGTACAAGGCACCGTTGAACTGGGCATCGTTGATGACTTTGCCCCAGGTCGGCAGGACGGGGTCGCCCAGGCCGAGGAAAGCCAGAGCAGCTTCGAGAAAGACAAAGCCGGGGATACCGATCACCAAGCCCGGAATCAACAGCGGGATGATGCGCGGAATAAGGTATTTGAAAATAATACGGGCATCACTGGCTCCATACGCGCGAGCCGCCTCGATATAGGTCGATTCGCGCACTTGCAGGAAAATGGCGCGGTAAGTCTTGATAGCGCCGGTGAAAATGCTCAGTGCAATCGTAAAACCCAGAATCACCCAAATACTTCTTGAATAAAACGTCCCCACCATGATAAGAATCGACAGGAAAGGCAGCACCAGGTTGATTTCAGTAATGCGCTGGATGAGTTCATCCACCCAGCCGCCAAACCACACACCTACAGCGGCGATCGTCATGGTCGCAATACCAGTGCCCAGGGATGCAACCAGGCCGAAAGCCAGCGCAATCGGGATGCCCCATAACAGGGCCACCGTCAGGTCGCGGCGCTGATGGTCAGTACCGGCCCAGCCATGCAATTGCCCATGCAGGACAAATTCGGCGTCGATGTCAGCGCCATCTTCAAAAACAATGCCTTCAATAACGATTTTATAAGTTCCTTTTAGCGGAACCGGCGTCTCAGAATTCGGATCTGCAAACAGGGCAATATCAGGAGAAACACCCTGCAAGCGGCGCACCAGGCGCGTATCCTGCAGAAAACGATAGGTTTGGCGCCGCTGGATGCTCATATCGGTCACACGAATTTCCCGTCCATCAGGTGTGTACCAGCGTACCGCCACGAAAGGCAACTTTTCGTTATAGGCCGAACGAAAGTAAAAAATCAGGTCTTTTGGAAAGTCGTCGTAATCGTATTCAAAGGTATAGGTCAGGGTAATCTCGGAACCGGTCTCGCGCGGGATGACTTCTTTTTCTGCCAAATCTTTTTGCAAAACCGGGTTCTCTTCTTCAAAGCTGGCAATCAGGATGGTCTCAGACAGCTTTTGCTGGGTAAAGTAATTAAACCAGGCCGGGGCCGCATTTTTAGGGTTCTGATACCAGACTGCCTCGCCCCCACGCCACAACCGAATGGCTTCGGGATATGGGATTGCGATCATTGCATAGATACCAATTGACATCATGAGAATAATAATGGTCAACCCAATCACAGCCGATGGATAACGCGCAATATCGATAAGGGTTTTTTGTAATTTTTTCATGTTAGTTACCGCCCACTTTAACCCGGGGGTCGACCAGGGCATAGATGAAATCGAGCAGGAAGACCGTAATCGCCAGCAGGTAGGCAAAAATAATGGTCGAGGCCACAATCACAGGTGTGTCATAACTGCCGATCGCCCTGAAAATGGTCCGCCCCAGACCGGGCCAGTTGAAAACAGTTTCGGTAATAATTGCGCCACCCCACAAATTAATCAATACAAGGGCAAAACTTGTAACGATGGTGGGCAAGGTTGGGCGCAGGATATAACGTCGTTCAATGTCGCGCGAGGTCAGACCTTTGGCTTTGGCCATCTCAACGTAATCTTCACTGGAGTAGATAAGGAAAAAAGTGCGCCAGTTGTATACACTGAGAAAAAGCGAAGCCAACATGAGCGAAGATGCTGGCAAAATCATATGGCGCATCAAACTGAGTGAGTATTCGAACCAGTTATCAGGTGGCGGCGCAGAGACCATGCCGCCAAATGGCAGCACCTTGAGCACGGCCGCAAAAATCAGGATGAGGAAAATGCCGTAAAACCAGGGCGGAGCCGCCGAGGTTGGCGAGAGAGCCACAACAGCTTTGTCGATAAAACTACCGTAATGGCGCGAAAGCATCAACGCCAGAAAGACGCTGACAAAAAACAAGACCAGATTCGAGAGCCCAAACAGAATCAGCGTCGAAGGCAGGCGCTCAAGAATGATGTTCCTGACCAGTTTCGAGCCGCTGTCGCTGGTCATCTGCATGGCGCGTCCAAATTCCAGGCGAAGGGCGTTCCAAAGATAGGTCAGGCTTCGAATGGCAAAAGGCCGGTTGAGGCCCAGACGTTCCTCTTCTACCCTGATTTGATCTGCAATCAAGGCCGCCCTTTGTTCTACCGTGTAATCACGATAAGCCGGGTTCAGCGAAACAGAGATAGAGATATTCTGGCGAAGTTCGCCTTTCAAAATCTCATCAACATAACCACCCATATTGGCGATCAGGATGGTCAGGTAAACGCCAATTACAACCGTAAAAAGCAGGGTTACCAGGCGCACCGCAGTATATCTGAGTAAGCGATTAAACGTACTAGAAGCCGCTTTTTTTGCATATAAGGCGGCTTCATTTGACTGAACTAATTCGGATTCTGTCATGGGCCTTCTCTTTATAAGAAGATGTGGGAGGACGTATCAGGGGGAAGGTGTGTCAGGGGCAAGGTTGCCCTTGCCCCTGACATCATAACGTGCTTGGATTTACTTGGAAGTGACAAACTCGAAAGAGACGAAGGTCGGGATGCTCACGAGTTTGGAGACAACCACAACTTCCAGCTTGTTCGAGCCTTCAGCCAGTTTGGCAGTTTCTTCGGCGCTGAGGGTGATCATGTACTGACCATCCGCAACCGCTTCAGCCTGACCAACGCTAACCAGCGCGCCGGTGGCATCGAAGAGCAGATACTTGACATTGTCAAGTTCATTGGTCGGGTAGGCTTCGCCTTCGAAGGTCACAAAGACATCGAAGACAGCTTCAGTACCGATGGTCACACGGCCTTCACCATCAACTTCGGCTTCGGCGATCTTGGGTTGGGCAAAGCCGGACCATTCGTCAGCCAGGTCAACAAAGTCAGGATTGTGCTTGAGGGTGACGGTCTTTTCGACGCTGAAGACTTTGTCCAGATAGTAAGGACCAGTGGCGACCCAGTAGTGACCTTGTTTCTCGAACCAAGCCTTGTAGTTGGCGTAGCGAGCAGCGGCCTCGTCGGCGGTGATGTACTGACCGAGGGTCGGGGCATACGGGATGTGGTTCTCAGCAATCGCCTGATCAAGGTACTTGCCGATGATTTCGAGGCTCGGGCCATCGACGAAGGACATCCACTCGATTTCAAGGGTGTCGGCCTTGGCATTGGTCCAGGCCAGCTCGGTATTGGATTCAGCCAGGTTACCGAGGGCGATCATCTGCCACGGGGCATTGCCATAGCCGTATTCAGGCCAGTTGGTGAAGACGTTCAGTTCGGCGTCGAGAGCATACACGTCGGAATAGTACTCAACGGTGAACGGATCGGCCGAGGTGATGCGGAAGCCCTTGAAAGCGGACATGAAGGTTTCAAAAGCCGAGACATAGGCTTCATCGTACAGTGGGCTGGCTTCCTTGGCGCGATCGAAGGTCATGATCCAGTTCATCATGAAGTCGGCGGCCGAGAAGTTGCTGCCATCGTGCCATTTGACGGTCGAGTAGAAGTCAGCCGGGTAGGCGACAACGCTCTTGCGCAGGGCGGTCAGGCCATCGGGATACTGTTCGCCAACGGTGATGAAGGTCTGGGTTTCGGCATTCCAGTCGATGAAGGCATCGGCGGGAACTTCGATCTCAGCAGCGGTTTCGAGGGTAACCCAGTCGAGGGTCTTGCCAACGGGCAGGTCTTCTTGAACGACCACGGTGGCCGATTCAATACGCTGCGGCCAGGCAAGGCCGGTGAAGGGATCCGGGATAACGCCGTAGTCGCTGATAACGCGCTTCGGAGCGGTGTCATAGACCCAGTTCGAACCGCCAACGGGGTTCCACGGGTCGGTCAGCAGGTCAGACATGGCATAGGTCAGGTTGCCACCTTCCTGGCCGGTGTAGCGCAGGGTGAAGCCCTGCAGCGAACCACCCTGGATACCACCAGCGAGGTCAGCAGCGACTTCGATGCCGGGGCGCAGGGGGCTGAAAGCGGTCTGGTCGACCAGCCAGATGCGGATCGAGTCTTCCATGCTCAGGCGCAGAGCCTCAGCAAAGAGTTCGCGGCGCTCTTCGAGGGTTGTGAAGGTGTTGAGGGCCAGAATCTGTGAAATTTCGTAGAAGCGGTCCGTGTTCTTGTAGGCCTGCCAGAGCGGCACGCCCAGGCCATCGGGGGTGTAGAAGAACTGGAAGTTGCTGCCATCATCGCGGCTGACAGCAGTGGTAATCCAACCGCCAGTGTAGATGTGGAAGCCACCGTCAGCAGGGTTGCCACGCAGCCAGATGGGAGAGGCTTCGGAAGAAGTCTTGTAATCGCGAATGGTGGTGAAACCGATCTTCTCGAGCTGGTCAGCAACATAGTTACCGATCGGGAGGCGGGTGCCATCGCCGTCGTTACGGATCAGGAGGCTGATTTCAACAATTTCATCGTTGTAGGTCCACTTGCCATCGGCATTCTTGACAGCGCCGAGGGTAAGCATTTCAGCATCGATAACTTCCTGGGCCTTGGCTTCGTTGAAAGCGTATTGGGCTTCCAGTTCGCGGGCAACATCAGCCAACAGGGCGTAATCGGGGAAAGCGCTGTTGATCGGGAAGAACTTGGGGGCAGCCAGGCCACCGTAGATTTCCTGAACAATGTAATCGCGGTCGACCAGCATGTTCATGGCTTCACGAATGGCGGGAACCGAGAAGGGGTTCAATTTACCGGTGGCTTCGAAGACGGGGCCAACCGGGTTGAAGGACAACTCATAGTAACCACCGTAGGCGGTCATGGTCTGCAGGCCGGCATCCTGGGCGGACTTGTAGTCTTCGGCGCGGCCAAGGGTCGCAGCGTAGACATCAATTTCGCCAGCCTGGAGCTGGGTGATGACCGAGTCGGTGCTGACAGCGACCATGGTAATCTGGTCGAGCCAGCCGCCTTTGCGGGTGGTGCGCGGAACGGCAGTCGGTTCCGGAACGGCTGTCGGCTCTTCTACAGCGGGGGCAGCCGGTTCAGCGGGGGCAGCCGGTTCAGCGGGGACAGCCGGGGCGGGAGTAGCCTGAGGGCCGCAAGCAGCCAAGACAAGGCTGGCGACAATCAACAGGCCGAAAACGAACATCAAACGGTTCTTAAGCATTGTATTTCTCCTCCTGAGAAATTTAAAACGGGTTTATGGGATACAACAAACTTTGGGGTTCATGAATGTATCGTGCCGTTAATCACCTCCTTCTCAGAGGATTTCCCTGTTCAAAATAAATTGAAAACAGGATTGATTTAGAGCATCACTATAGCACAAGGATTTTATAGAGTCAAGAAAAACACCTGCCCGAAGGGCCTGTTTGAAGCCCGTTTCGGCAATGTAAACGGTTACGTGGGGCGGCAAGCCGGGCCAATATCGAACTCCTCCAAATTCCAGAGTTCAAATAAAATGTTCGGAGTCAAGTTAAAATTGCATAAATCTATTCGCGAGACTGCCAGCTTAAGGCGCGCATATAAGGGGATGGATGGCAAATCATTGGCAAAAATGGACTGTAATTGCTGGTAAGTGGCGTTGTACTGAGGTTGGTCTGGCAAGACGCGGCGCGCCTTTTGGCAAAGCGCATCGAAATCGCTGTTGCGGTAACCCATGACGTTCAAGCCAACCCAATTATTGCCCGCATTCGGGGTTTCGGCCTCGGTGTAGGCATAACAGGCCGGTTCGGGGCCGGAAAAACCGACGGCATAAACTGCCAGGTCGAATTGGCGGCCAAACAGCGGGCCATCCGGCCCGGGGGCGTAGAGCGCGCTGGTAGATATATGCCTGATTTCAACCCCGATTCCGCACTCGCGCAGGGAGCCCAAAAGTATATCGGCAGCCTGGCGGCGCTGAATGGCTTCGCCGGTCTGGTAGGTCAGCAAGAGCGGCACACCGTCTGGCACCCCCACTGCCCCGCTTGAGATACGCGGCGTCGATGGGTCGCGGTCGTGGTCGAGCCAGCCCGCCTGTTCGAGCAAGGCAATCCCCTGGTTGGGGTCAAACGGATAGTTTGCCACTGCGCCGCTATAAGCGGGGTGGGCAGGAAAAATAAAGGCAGCAGGCGCATACGTCAGGCCAGAGAGAACCTCGTCGGCCACGCGCTGGCGGTCGAGACAAAAAGCAATCGCCTGGCGGGTACGCACATCGCCAAAAAGGTTGGGGCGGTCTGTAAGCCCAATGCCATCGTCATAGGCGGCGGGGCGGATGCCAAAATCGAGCCGCTCAATGATGGGGGTTTCTGAAACGGCAACTTTTAGGGCCTGGCGGCCTTCCATTTCAAAAAGCAATTCGACCTGCGATTCAAGGCGCAGGCTGGAATCAAGCAAATCACACTCACCGGAGACCAGCGCCGCCAGGCCGCTTTCGCGGTCGGTGACAAAGCGGAAGGTCAGGATTTCAAACGCCGGTAGACCTTCCTCGGCGCGGAAGTAGTTCGGATTTTTTCGCAGGCGAATCGATTCGCCGCGAGTCCAATTTTCGAAGGTATAAGCGCCCCAGCCAAGCGGCGGGCGGGATTCGGCCTCAGCCTGGGCAAGGTCAGCGGCGGAGAAGCCGCCCCAGGCGTGGAACGGAAGCGGCGACCAGAAATTGTCGGCATAGGTCGGGTCGAGGTATCCGGGACGTCCCCACCACTGGACGGTCAATTCATCCACCGTTTCGTAGGTTTGGGTGCGATCTACCAGGTACTTGCTGCCGGAGGTGGCCGCATCAGAATCAATGCGATGGGCAAAGATTGTGTCCTGGGCGGTCAGGGGCTGCCCGTCAGACCACAGGATGTCTGGCTTGATGCGGAAGGTGACCACCATCTGGTCGAGTTCGACTTCGCCGGTACCGCTGTAACGCTGGGCACAGGCCGGGTCGTTGCAGCCGGCAGGGTAATATTCGGCCCCGGCGTCGAGCAGCACAACTTCGTCGCTGGTATTAACAATCAGGTCGCCACGGGTGGCCTTAACCGGCACAATCTCCGCATCGCCGTTTGACAAGGAGGGAATGGCCTCCAGGATGACCGGCTGGTAGCCGTCAAGAAAAACGTCCACCGGGCCGTCATAGATGGCTGCCAAAACGCTGCGCGCGGCAGGGTTGGGACGGCCATACGGATAAAGGGTGTTCGGCTCCTGACCCAGGCAAATGGTCAGGTATTTAGGTTCCAGTTCGGAAACGCCGGGCAGGGAAGGCGTTTCAGCCGGGTCGGTAGGCGTCACCGGCGCGGGGGAGGGTGTTTCGCCTGCGCCAGCGCCAAATGGAACATTGCAAGCCGTCAAAATCAAAGCAATTACGAACAAGCCCAGACTTTTTTTGAGCAAGTGTTGTTTCATAATAGAAAACTCCTGTAGCAATACAAAAAGCCATTCTTGAATTCGGCCAAAATATAACACAAGAAACAATTTCTGACTGCAATGGTCAATAAAAGGGATGCAGGGTGTAAAATCACATCAACCATATTTTGCTTGTTTTATATCCATCCAGGAGGAAACCATGCTCAAAGAATTTCGTGATTTCGCCATGCGCGGAAACGTCATCGACCTGGCTGTGGGTGTCATCATCGGCGGGGCTTTTGGGAAAATTGTCACTTCGCTGGTCAATGATTTCCTGATGCCGCTGATTGGCTTGTTCCTGGGCGGGGTCAACTTTGCCGAGCGGGCTTTTATGGTCGGTGAAGTGACCATCCTGTGGGGCGCATTTGCGCAAACAGTGATTGACTTTGTCATCATTGCCTTCGTTATTTTCATCATCATTAAGGCGGCCAACAAGGCCAAAAGGAAAGAACCTGCCCCGGCTCCCGCGGAGCCAACCACCAAAGAATGCCCGTTCTGTTTTACGGAAATTTCCATCAAGGCCACACGCTGCCCGAATTGCACGTCGCAGCTGTAATTTCGATTTCGTGGTAGGGGCGACCCGGCGGGTCGCCCCTACTTTTGTTTTATATTTGCAACCGGGGCGGTTATAATCACCTCGATATGGACTTCCTCGACAAACTCAACCCCGCCCAACGCCAGGCCGTCACCGCTGGGGACGGGCCGATTCTCGTCATGGCCGGGCCTGGCTCCGGCAAAACGCGCGTCCTGACCCAGCGCATCGCATATCTCATCGCCTACGAAGGCGTGCGTCCCTACCAGATGATGGCCGTGACCTTTACCAACAAGGCCGCCCGCGAAATGGCCCACCGCGTCGAAGCGCTGCTCGGCCCGGAGATGACCAGCGGCCTGTTCCTGGGAACCTTCCACTCGATTTGCGCCCGCCTGCTGCGCCGCGAAGCCGACAAACTGCCGGTCTCGTCTGATTTTGTCATCTTCGATGCCGACGACCAGCAGAGCATCGTCAAACGCGCGCTCAAAGACCTGAACCTGAGCGACAAGCAATACCGCCCGGTCGTCGTCCATGCGGCCATCAGCCGCGCAAAAAACGAACTGCTTGAGCCGGATAATTTCCCGGTTGTCACCTACCGCGACGAGGCGGTTAAGCGCATCTACAAACGCTACCAGGAAATGCTGCGCGACTCGAATGCAGTCGATTTCGACGACCTGCTGCTGATGACCGCCAACCTGTTGGCCGAATTCCCGGATGTACGCGACAAGTACGCCCAGCGCTTCAGGCATGTGTTGGTAGACGAGTTTCAGGATACCAATCAGGCGCAGTATGCGCTCATCAAGCATCTTTCCTCGGCGCACGGCAATATTTTCTGCGTTGGCGATGGCGACCAGTGTTTCCCGGCTGGCACGCCCATCCGCACCCCAGACGGCGAAAAGGCCATCGAATCCCTGCAACCTGGCGATCTGGTCATCGCCGCCAGCGGACGCGGCTCGACCCTGGCATCGAAAGTCAATCACGTTGGCAAGCGTCCCTTCCAAGGCGAACTGGTGCGCGTGGTGACAAAAAGTGGATACACCTTCGCCGCGACTCCGAACCATATTGTTTTTGCCCGTTTGGGATTGAATCCCGGCTTGCATTATGTTTACCTGATGTATCGCAAAGACAAGGGCTACCGGGTCGGCATCGCATCGCACGCCCGCAGTGATGGCAGGCGAACAGAACCACACATCGGTTTGCAAGTGCGCAGCAATCAGGAAAACGCCGACAAAATCTGGGTACTGAAAGTTTGCAACAGCCGCGAAGATGCGCAATACTGGGAATCAATTTACACATTCAAATACGGCATCCCCACAACTGTCTTTCATGTACGGGGACGCCGAATGAGCATGTCACAGGAAAAAATCGACCATCTCTATACCGAAATCGACACCCGCGCCAACGCCGCGCGCCTGTTCGATAAATTGGAGATGGATTCCAAATATCCGCACTATGTCCCACAGGGCACTTATCGCAACGTCGTCAACCTGCGTTATTTTGGCGATGGGCGCATCACAAAAGAATCGCCATGGCACGCCCACCGGGTTGACCTGTGGAGCAGCGACAAAGCCCTGGCCGAAACCTTGCGCGAACAGGGCTACAACCCACGCATTCGCAGCCGCGAAAACTGGAGAGTTGGCATCAACCGCCTGCAATATTTTGATATTCAGGAATCTGCAGAAAAATTGAGCCAGGTCACCGGGAACGCTGAAATCGTGGTCGGCGCATTCCTGACCGAAAAACAGGGTAAAGCCCTGGCCCCGCGCTATAGCCTCATGCCCGCCAGCCACCTGCACCCCACCATGCTGGTTGCAGTCGAAAAAGACGGCAAAATTATCGAAGATGAAATCATTGAAATCAGCCGCGAAGCCTACCAGGGCGAAGTCTACGATTTCGAAGTCGAAAACCTGCACAACTATCTGGCGGGTGGCGTAGTCGTCCACAACTCGATTTATGCCTGGCGGGGGGCTGATTATCGCAACATCCAGCGCTTCGAGCAGGACTTCCCAGGCGCGCAGGTCATCCTTTTAGAGCAAAACTACCGCTCGAAGCAAATCATTCTCGACGCCGCCATGGCCGTCATCGACAAAGCCCGCAACCGGCGCAAGAAAAAACTCTTCACCGAACTCGGCCAGGGCGAGCGCATCAACTACTACGAAGCCCTCGACGACTACGGCGAAGCCAGTTTTGTGGTCGACAGCATCGCCCAACTGGTCGCCAGCAGCCGCTTCGACCCCGGCGAATGCGCCGTGATGTACCGCACCAACGCCCAGTCGCGCCTGATGGAAGAAGCCTTTTTGAGCGCGCGCCTGCCCTACAAACTGGTCGGGGCGCAGCGCTTCTATGGCCGCCGCGAAGTCAAGGATGTGATCGCCTTCCTGCGCCTGGTCTACAACCCCGCCGATGAAGTCTCACTCGACCGGGTCATCAACATTCCCCCGCGCGGGATTGGGGACAAAACCCTGCTGACTCTGCATACCGTTGCCCGGGCCGCTGGCGTCAGCCCCGGCTCTGTCCTGCTTGATATGGCCCGCGGCTCCGACTGCCCGCATTTTGCCCAGTTTACCGGACGCGCCGCCCTGCCCCTGGCCGATTTCGGCGCAAGTTTCTCGACCTGGCGCGGCATGGCCTCAGCCTTCACCGTGCCCGAACTGTTCGACAAAATCGTGGCTGACATCCGCTACAAAGACCATCTCGACGACGGTACCGAAGAAGGCACCGAACGCTGGGAGAACGTGCTCGAACTGCGCCGCCTGGCCCAGGAATATGAAAGCCGCACGCTTTCAGAATTTCTCGAAAACGTGGCCCTTATCTCAGACCAGGACACCCTCAGCGAAAACCAGAACGCCCCGACCCTGTTAACCCTGCACGCCGCCAAGGGGCTGGAATTTGGGGCAGTCTTCATCGTCGGCCTGGATGACGGCACATTGCCGCACAGCCGTTCGTTCGACGAACCGGAACAGATGGAAGAAGAACGCCGCCTGTTCTACGTCGGCATGACGCGCGCCAAGGATGCGCTTTACCTCGTCCGTGCCCTGCAACGCGGCGGACGCGGCTATGCTGAAAGCACGATTCCGTCTCGGTTTTTGGAAGATGTTCCGGGTGAGTTATTAAACGGAAAGAGCCGGGCAGGCGGCGGAGGCCGTCGAAGCGGCGGCACAGGCTACAATCCGCGCCGCGATACGTGGACATTGCCCTCCCCCAAACGCGCAGCCCCCATCATCGAACCCAAATTCCGGGCGGGAATGCGCGTCAGTCATCCCACCTGGGAAGAAGGCATCGTGCTCGACAGCCGCATCCAGCAGGACGATGAGATTGTGGATGTGGTTTTTGAAAGCGTCGGCATCAAGCGCCTTTCGGCAACCCTGGCGAATTTGACCATTTTGAAATGACTCTTTTCGGACACGGAGTTTACGGATTCTACGGAGATTAAAAACAAATCCGTTACATCCGTTCACTCCGCGTCCGACAAAGATTTTCAGACAACAGGAGGAACCCTTGACCCAAACCTTGAAAATCATCATCCCGATGGCCGGATGGGGCACACGCATGCGCCCGCAAACCTGGAGCAAACCCAAGCCGCTGGTCAGCGTAGCCGGGAAAACAGCCCTCGACCACCTGATGCAAATGTTCGCGACCATCCCGGCATCTTTTGATGTCGAGTATATCTTCATCATCGGGCCATTCCTGGGTGAGCAAATCCCGGTGTACATCAAGAAGCATTACTCGCACATCAAGGCCAGTTATGTCGTGCAAGAGGAAATGCAGGGACAGTCGCATGCCTTATGGCTGGCACGGCATTCGCTGCAAGGGCCGACGATTATGGTCTTTTCGGATACGCTCATCGAGACTGATTTTTCGTTTATCGCCAACGAAGCCCTGGACGGCGTCGCCTGGGTCAAGCCCGTTCCCGACCCGCGCCGCTTTGGCGTGGCCGAGGTGGACGGTGCCGGGCGCGTCACCCGTCTGATTGAAAAGCCGCAAACAATTGAAAACAACCTGGTACTGGTTGGCTGCTATTACTTCAAAAAAGGCGAATCGCTGGTGGCCGCCATCGATGAGCAAATCAAGCGCAACGTGCAACTCAAAGGCGAATACTTCCTGGCCGATGCCATCAACATCATGCTCGAACACGGCGCGCAGATGCGCCCCGAAAAGGTGGATGTCTGGCTGGATACTGGCACAATCGAAGCCACCCTCGAAACCAATGTTTACATGCTCGAACACGGAAGCGACAACTCCGCCGACGCCGCCCAACGGGCCGGGGTGACAGTCATTCCGCCGGTTTTCATCCACCCGAGCGCCACAGTGGAGCGGGCGGTCGTCGGGCCGCACGTCTCGGTTGGGGCCGGCTGCGAGGTTGCCGACTGTGTCATCAGCAACAGCATCCTTGACGAGGGCGCAGTGGCGACCCAATCGGTGCTGGCCGGGGCCTTTATCGGCAGGCAGGCGCGGGTCGAAGGCCGCGCGCGGACGGTCAATATCGGCGATAATAGCAGTATTCAGTTCTAATGTCATTTCGAAAGAGCCGTTCTTTGGCGACTGAGAAATCTTGCCCGCGATGGTTAAGATTTCTCGCCGCTAGGTCTCGACAGGCTCGACCACCAGCGGCTCGAAATGACAAGTTCAGCCAACATCTTTATAGTGGACTTCTATCGCCCCGAAAAGTGACATCCGGCCCTGCCTTTTTCCGCGGCGGGCTTGTACAATAATATAGGTATCCATTCACACTCATCTGGAGGACTCATGCAGGCCAACGTCCAAAAAAGTTATCTCTCGAAGCGCGCCGCCGAACTCAAGCCGAGCGGCATTCGCAAATTTTTCGACATTGCCGCCACGATGAAGGATGTCATTTCACTTGGCATCGGCGAGCCAGACTTTACAACCCCCCAACCCATTCTCGAAGCGGGTATCCGCTCCCTGCAGGCTGGCGAGACGCATTACACCTCCAATTCTGGCAAGATGGAACTGCGCCAGGGGATTGCCGACAACCTGTTCAACCGCTACAACGTCAAATATGACCCGGCGACTGAAATCATTGCCACTGTGGGCGTTTCAGAAGCCCTATACCTGGCTTTCAACGCCCTGCTCGACCCCGGCGACGAGGTCATCATCCCGACCCCATGTTTTGTCGCCTACCAGGCCGAGGTCTACCTGGCGGGCGGCGTACCGGTTGAAGTTCCCAGCCGCATGGAAAACAACTTCTCGGTCGACCCGGACGACATGCGCAAAGCCATCACCCCGCGCACCAAGGCCATCTTCATCGGCTATCCCAGCAACCCGACCGGGGCCGTCGCCGAGCGCGAGACGATGGTCGAAATCGCCAAAATCGCCGAGGAATACGACCTGGTCGTCGTCTCGGACGAAATCTACGACCGCCTGGTCTACGGCTTCGAACACGTCTGCTTCCCGGCCCTGGGAGAGAGCATCAAGCGCCGCACCGTGCTTCTGGGCGGATTTTCCAAAAGCCACGCCATGACCGGCTGGCGCATCGGATTCGCCGCCGCGCCGGTTGAAATCCTTGCGGGCATGTTGCGCATCCACCAGTACACCATCATGTCGGCCCCGACCACCGCGCAGGACGCCGCCATCGAGGCCCTCAAAAGCGGCGAACCGCACGTCCAGAACATGCTGGCCGAATATGACCGCCGCCGCAAACTGATTGTCGGCGGGCTGAACCGCCTTGGCCTGGATACTTTCGAGCCGCGCGGCGCGTTCTACGCCTTTCCCAACATCACCGCCAGCGGCATGGACGATGAAACCTTTGCCGAAAAACTGCTCCACGAAGAACACGTCGCTGTCGTGCCAGGCAGCGCCTTCGGCCTGGGCGGGCAAGGATTTGTGCGCTGCTCCTATGCCACCGCCTACGAGAAAATCGAAGAAGCCCTGCGGCGCATGGAAAAGTTCATGCAAAGATACGGGTAATTTATCGTAGGGGCGACGCAATACCCTAACGGGCACACGTGCGTTGCCCCTACGATAATAAAAAAGTGGAAAGCCCGTTTCGAGGCTTTCCACTTTTTCTTTTTCTTAACTTACGCCTTTTGCAAGCCCAACGGCTGGCGGCGGATTTGGGCGTCGGCGGCCTTGGCCAGCACCTTGCCGACCAGATTCTCAGGTATATCGACCATCGAATTGCGCTCCTGGATGGTAATCTTGCCAATCACCGCGCCGGGGATGTCGGCGCTCCCGGCAATCGCGCCCACGATGTCATTCGGGCGGATTCCATGCTCCTTACCCAGGCGGACGCTCAGGCGCACCATGCCCGGTTCGTGAGATGCGCGGCCAAAAGCGCGTGTTGAAGCGGCCCCGCCGCGTTCGCCAAAGCGGGGACGTTCGCCCCGTCCGCCTTTGTAGCGCTCGCTGCGCTCAAAACCGCGTTCGAACGCCTTGGGTTTCACATCTTCAACAACGGTAACGGAGGCTATCGGCCTTTGCTTCTCATCCGAGCGGACGATTTTCATCGCCACTGCCGCCACATCGAGCGGGTCATGCCCTTCGGCAACCAGCTGCTCGACCAAGATTCGCTCAGACTTGCAGCGTCCGCGCCCCAGCCAGACTCTGAACTTCTCTATCAACTTCTCCTCACGCAAGGCGTGAATATCCTGCTCGGTCGGCACAGGCGCTTCTTTGAGTTTCTGGCGGGTTAAGCCTTCCACCTGGCGCAGGCGGCGCTTTTCGCGCGGCGCGACCAGCGTAATTGCAATGCCGGTTTTCCCGGCGCGGCCAGTGCGCCCAATCCGGTGGATGTAAATTTCAGGGTCGTGCGGCAACTCGTAGTTGAAAACGTGCGAAATATCGTCAATATCCAGGCCGCGTGCGGCAACATCGGTCGCCACCAGCACCTTAACCTGTCCGTTGCGGAAGCGGTTCAAGGTGCGTTCGCGGGCATCCTGGCTCAGGTCGCCGTTCAGCGCCTCAGAGGGATATCCGCGGCGGGTCAGTTCACTCGCCAATTCGCCGGTCTCGGCGCGGGTATGGACGAAAATCAGCGCGCTGGTAACTTCTTCTATCTCGAACAGACGCGTCAACGCGGCTGTCTTCTGGCCCAGGTTGACAAAGTAATAACGTTGTTCGATCTGCACGCTGGTCATCTGGTCGCGTTCGATGGCAATCGATTGCGGGTCGCGCATGTATTTGTCGGCCAGCCGCCGAATTTCAGCAGGCATGGTGGCCGAGAACAGGGCCGTCTGGCGTTCGGCGGGGGTTGCAGCCAAAATGGTTTCAATATCTTCGATAAAGCCCATCGAAAGCATCTCATCGGCTTCATCCAGCACCACCGTGCGGATATGGTTAATATCCAGCACGTTCTTGCGCATCAGGTCCATCAAACGCCCCGGTGTGCCGACGACCACGTCTACACCCTTGCGCAGTTGATTAATCTGCGGCATATAAGCCTGGCCGCCATAGACAGCCAGCACGCGCACGTTGTGAAACTGCCCGTATTCGCTAATTGCCTCGGCAACCTGCAAGGCCAGTTCACGAGTCGGCGCAAGCACCAGGCTCTGGACATGCTTTTGGTTCGGCACTAAATTGTGTAAAAGGGGGAGGGCAAAAGCAGCAGTCTTGCCGGTACCGGTCTGGGCCTGGCCAATAACATCGGCCCCGGTCAGCATGACCGGAATCAGGGCAGCCTGGATAGGCGTCGGGGTGGCATAGCCACGCTCGGTGACAGCCTGCACCAATTCAGGATGCAGGTTAAGGTCAGTAAATTCGGTTGTCATCAAAACTCCATTTGTCGCGCCGCGGTTCTCGCCGCAGCAACAGTATTCGACCGTTTTGATGACTCCGCAACCCTGTCCCTTTGCCGCAAACTGCGAAACATCCTCGCGGAAGTTTCATCATGGCAACAAAAAAGCCCGCCGGGTTTCTGACGGGCGATGTTCAGAGCAATCAAAACAAATCCCAGAAACGTACACGCCCACACGGGCGCGGACGATAGTATATCACAGGTTTGGGTTAATCTGTTGGCAAATTTGCAATGCTCTCTTGCCAAAAAACGTTCGCTGACCTACAATCAGGGGAAACCCCAAAAAGAAAGCGCTTACAATGACCAACATCACCGCAAAATTCAATGCAGCATTCAGCAACAAGGGCTTCCTGCTAAGCCTGAACTATTACCTGCTGTTCATTTACCTCGGCTTGGGCATGGGCGCAATCGGCCCGACCATCCCCTCGCTCGCCGGGCAAACCGGCGTCACCATCGGCACAATGGGCCTGCTGCTGCTGATAGGCTCCATCGGCTACGTCATCGGCACCAGCATCAGCGGGCGCATTTTTGACCGCTTCCCGGCCCACCCCATCATCGGCGGCGGGCTGCTCGTCTGCGCCGCGCTGACCGCCCTCGTCCCGCTCATCCCCGTCTTCGCGCTGCTGATTGCGCTCTACTTCACCCGGGGCATTTTCGACGCCTTCATCGGCGCCGCCCCCAACACCCTGCTGGTCTGGGTTCATAAAGCCAAAGCCCCGCCCTACATCAACGCCCTGCACTTCTTTTTCGGGTTTGGCGCGTTCGTTTCACCCTTCATCTTCGGTCTGCTGACAGGTCTGGAAAACGGCTACCGCTGGATATTCTGGATCCTGGCGATTTACGCCGCCCTGGTCGGCCTGCGATTCCTGACCCTGCCAGACTCCCCGCAGCCTGAACACAAAAAAGCGGAAGCAGCCCAAACGCCCAGGGCTTCCGTCCCCTACCCGCTGGTTTTTTCCGCTTCCCTGTTCCTTTTCTTCTACGTCGGCGCAGAACTCAGTTTTGGCAACTGGATATACACCTACACCATCACACTCAGCCTGGCCAGCGCCGCCGGGGCAGCCTTTCTCAATTCCGGCTTCTGGTTCTCCTTCACGCTCGGACGCCTGTTTTCCATCCCGTTGGCAGCGCACTTCAAACCGGCCCAAATGGTTGCCATCGGCCTGGCCGGGGCCTTGGTTTTCACCCTGGTCCCCTTCGTTTTCCCGCACTCCCTGGCCGCGCTATGGGTGACAGCCGTCGGCCTCGGGCTGTTCCTGGCCCCCATCTGGCCGGGCGGATTCAACCTGGCAGGCCAATCGCTGGCCCTGACGGCCACCATCAGCAGCATCATCCTGCTTGGCGACAGCCTGGGAGGCACAATCCTGCCATCTGCAACAGGCAAAATCATCGAATGGGGCGGCGCGCAGGCCATGCTTATCCTGGTCTTTGCCAGCCTGCTGTTGACGCTGACCGCCTTCCTGTTCATGCTCAAACTGCGCAAAACAGAATGAAAAATCCCCGGCCTGTGAGAGCCGGGGATTTCGTAAGTCAACGGGAGGGGAATTAGCGCAGGACGACGACGTTGCTGGCCTGGGCGCCCTTAGGGCCCTTCTCCACCGAGAATTCGACCTGTTGGCCTTCTTCAAGGTTGCGGAAACCATCGCCCGAAATGGCAGAGAAGTGAACGAAAACATCTTCGCCGCCTTCGCGGGAGATGAAGCCGTAGCCTTTGCTACCATTGAACCATTTGACTGTGCCGGTGATACGATCAGACATTGTTATTACTCCTTCTTACATAAAAGAAAATCGGTTTAAGATACCTTTGTCTGTTCTCGGTACAGTCTAACAAAAAGGGCTCACGGGGTAAACCGTGAGCCACATTATCTTACGTAACGCGAACCTACTGGTATCCTTCGCGCTGATAATACTACATGCAGGGATTTGTGTCAATGGATTTCAAACCCTAATTATTTGAATCCGGGCGGCAGGATGGGAGCCGGATTTGAAGAAACGATAACCGCTTTATTTACCATCTCCGGTCGAAATCAATCCACACTGCTGCAACCAAATACGATTAGCGGAACAGGCGGACCCATTTCAAAAGACTGATTCCCGGCCATGTCGGTGGCAGTCACTCGCCAGTACATCCACCCGCCTTCGCCATCAAGGGCGTTTGCGGCGCGGTTTTCCTCGTTATGATAGACAAGCAGGCTGTATGATTCATTTTCCCCGGCTTTCATTTCGGACCTGTAACGCGGGGCATCATCGTCTATTTCATCTTCTGAATATTGATACCAGTAAGTCACAAGCATCTGGCGAAGGCCTGCAGGGTCGCTGGCAAATGCGAACAAGGTGGTGTATGGGTCTTTCTTGCAGCGTATGGCATAGAAGCCATAATAGGCCTCGTCAGGGTCAGCATAAACTCTCCCAAAGATGGGCGGCTGGATGTCAGGCGTCGGGCTGGGAGTGCGCGTTGGGGTGGGCGTGTCGTCCGGGTCGGTTGGGCGTTCGACAACCGTAATGGTCATTTCAGGAGTGCTTGTTGCCGGGAACAGGGCCGACTGGCCCCATATCGCCAGGACGCCAAGCGAGATAAGGCCAAAAACCAGGGCCAGCGTAATGCCCACTGAAACAAATATGCGGGTAAGACTCCAGGAGGTTTTGGCTTCAACCGGTTTTGCCACCGGGATGGGTTTGAGCATACCCAAGTTGTGACGCGAAAAAGCCGCACCAGCGGTATCGCCAATCGCTTCACGGATTTTCAATGCCTGGTTGAGCAGCAAAGCCGCCTGCGATTTTTGGCCGAGGCCAATCAGCCGGGTGCCCATCTGGTGCAAGGCCCAGGCTTCGGCGGGGCGGTCGTTGAGGGCTTTGGCGGCATCGAGGGCAGAGGAAAGGGCGCGGCCCCACAAGTCCCACAGACCGTTGAGGATCAGGGTTGGGTCGAGGGCGCGGGCCAGCGCCAGGGCGGTTTCCCCGCTGCTGGCAGCGAGGGCTGCGGCGAAGTTGCCAAGTTCAGCGGCGATAAAGCCGGGTTTGGATTGGTTGGCGAGCAGGTATTCAGTCAGTTTTGCCAGCAGGGAAGCCGCTTGGACCTGTTTGGACGCTTCTTTTAGGGCCGGGGCGCGGAAACCCGGCGGCAGGCGCAAGCGCGGACTGTTGGCATAAAGCAGGCCGAGGGCTTGCAAGCGTTCGAGGGCTGCTTCGAGCGGAATGCCTCCCAGAGCGTAGGAGAGCCAGTCGGGGGTCATCGAGAGCGCCGGGGTTTGGGCGGCAACTGCCAGCACCTTTTGCTCATCAGGGCTGAGACGGCTGAAAGCGTAAGCAAAGGCCCGGTCAAGCGCGCAGCGCAGGCGGTCGGGGCTGGATTCAGGCGCCTCGCGCAGGAAAGACAGCGCGGCGTCGGGGGAGTCTGCTGTTTCCCGTAAAACGTTGCCGGTAATGGTCAGGGCCAGGGGCGCGTCGTCGAGCAGGGCGCAGAGCGCATCCAGCGTGTGGCGAATGGCGTCATTGACGGTGATGGCGGCTTTATCGGCCAACAAGGTCAGGGATTCGGCGCGCGGCAGGGACTTAACGGCAAGACGCTCGAAATCGCCGCCGGTGGGCAGGTCGACGGCCAGAATCAATGCGCCCTGCGGAAGGAGATCGGGCAGGGCGTTTTGCAGGGCGGGCGTGAGCGGCACTTCATCGAACAGGACCAGCGGGCGGGTGTTCGAAAGATAAGTGCGGGCGCTGGTGGCGTTGACTTTGAGCGGCGGGTTGGATTCAAACAGGGCGTCGAACAGGCGCTGGATGACGTCTTCGGGGCCGAGGGCCTGGCCGGAGGCATCGACGCTTTCGAGCAGGATGACGCCGTCGGGCAGGGCGCGGGCGGCGGCACTGTTGGCGGCCTGTTTGAGCAGGGCGGTTTTGCCCAGGCCGTCAGGGGCGTGCAGCAGGACGATTTCGTTGGCGAGAATCCAGTTTTCGAGGCGGGCCAGTTCGGCGGAACGGTTGACGAAACCGCGCGGGGCGCGCGGCGGGGCCGGGACAAGCGTCCGTTTTTGGACTTGCGGCGCGGCCTCCTGGTAGACGATGGTTCCGTGGTTGGTGTTGACGACAAAGTTGTTGTCGCCAATCACGACCGAGCCTTCTACGTTGCCGGAAATCTGGATCGAGTCTGCCATATCTAAAACCTTTAACGCAGAGTCGCAGAGAAACAGAGACGCAAAGATTTTTTATTTTTTACTCTGCATCTTTGCGACTCTGCGTTAAGAACCTAAGTCTGCGAGTCGCTGAATTCAGGTTTGGGGTTGTCGCCTTCGCGGCGGCCAGCAAAAAAGTAAACCGCCCGCAGCCAGGAGAATTGCTCGGCGGCGCTGCGCGGGGCCTTCTTGTCATAATCGTATTTGGAAATATGCCCGCGCAGGTCGGCATCGAGGGCCTTCAGGGTTTCGAGCGCGTCTTCGAGCAGGATTTCCAGCCCGGCAGCGCTGGCAGGCTCGGCTTTGTCGAGGGCCTGGCGCAGGTGGTCGAAGCATAAGCGATTGGATTGTTTGTACAGGCGGCGGGTTTCGTCATTGCCGGGGTCGCTCAAACCTTCGAGCAGCCAGCGGACGTAGGAATCGTCCGATTCGGCGGCCATCTGGCAGACGCGGCAGGGTGTATCGGTACGCAGGGATGCCGAGGGCGAGCCTTGCCGGGGCAGGTATTTCTGAACCTGCTGCAAAAGTGGGTTGTTTTGCGCCAGGAGTTTGGGGTAGCGCTTTAGTTTTTCGAGCCGTTCGACGATGACCAGCGCGAGGTGCTCGTAGATGATACTTGTGCCGAGACTTTCGCCGTCTTCTTTCTTTTCGACTTCGGCCACTTTCCAGGTATGGGTTGGGCAATAGCCGAGCGAGTTGATGATGTGCACGCGGGTGGCCGGGTCGTTGATGTGGTCGGCAATAATCGAGCGGATGTACTTCGCCTCGGCCTGCTGGCGCATGTAGCACAGCGGGCAACCGCTAACTTTGACAGCCTGCTCGAATTTATTGGCAAAGAAGGGATTAATCATAAAATTAGTATAACTTAAAGGCCGCTGTTCTCAAACGACTTTGTCGGAAACCAACTGCTTGTAAAACCCTTCGACCCGGCCCATATTGGCGCTGTATTCGGCGCGCTGCGCGATGATTTCGGCGTTGGCGCGGGCAGCGCGCTGGCGCAAGTCAGAATCGCCCAGACCTCGCAGGATGGCGGCGGCCAGGGCAGAGGCGTCTGCCGGGTCGACCAGCAGGCCATTGGCTTCGGGGGTTATCCACTCGCGGATGGATTCCAGGTCGCCAGCGATGGGGAAACATCCGCAGGCCATGGCTTCGAGCAGGGAATTGGGCGTACCGTCGTGGATGGATGGTGAAACAACCACGCTCGCCCGGCGGAACAGGTCTGCCATTTGCTCGTGCGGCAAGGGCGGCAGCAATTCGACAGCCGATTCGATGCCCAATTCTCTAATCCATTTTGCGGCCTGGGGTTCACCCGCCATCGAGGCGCACAGGAAGCGCGTTTCGGGCTTTTCAGCCAGCACCAACGGAATGGCCTTGAAAAAAGTGTCGTTGCGCACGTAGGCGCGGAATCCGCGCGGGTTGATGACCAGGGGGGCAGACTGCAAGGGGTCGGGCGGATAGAATACATCGGCGCGGATGCCGCCGTTGCCGGGCGTGACCAGGGTCGGCTTTTCGGCGTCAAAGCCCCACTCATGCGCCAGGCGGATGTCGCGCTGGCAGTCGGCGTGCAGGGCGTCGGCCACGGTTAACGCCCAGGTGGTGTAGTGGCGCATCAGCGGGGTGGCGGGGGCATGCAAGGTAAAATCGTTGCCCCAAACGGAAATCAGCAGCGGCACGCACAGCGGAGCAAGCGCGTCGGCGGCCAACATGCCTTCGTATGGAATCCGCAGGGCGTGGACGAGGTCGGGGGTGGATTCCTCGACAAAACGGCGCAGGGCCGGGGCGGCGCGCGGAATGGTCAGCGGGCCGAGAAACTGCCGGATGACGGTACGCAGGCCGAGGCTGCGCGCGCCCCAGAACCCGCCTTTTTTAACGGCGCCGGGTCGGGGGGCCGATTTCGTCCCGCTAAAGGCGACCGGCGTAATCCTTAATCCGGCCAGCGGCAGTTCGATTTTGCAGGGAAAGGTGGAAGCGAGCAAGACTTCGTCGCCGCGTTTGACCCAGTGCCGAATCCAGTTCAGGGCAATTGGGGAGCGGCCATCGGCTACGAAAAGGATGCGCATAGCGCCAATATACCATAGCCCGATGCGAAAAGCCGTAGTATAGTTAACCAAAGCGGAGGCGCGATGGCAATCAAAGTGTTGCTGGTCGAAGATAACCAGGATAACCAGGATTTGATGAAATTCCTGCTGGAGCGTAACGGCTACGAGGTGGTGACGGCCAACAACGGCAGGCTGGCGCTGGATGCGGCGCGCACCGAATGCCCCGATGTGGTCTTGATGGATTTGACCATGCCTGAAATGGACGGCTGGGAAGCCGCCGCCGCGATGAAAGAAGACCCGGCCCTGGCGCATATTCCGTTAATTGCGGTGACAGCCCACACGCTGCCGGGTGACCGGCGCAAAACCCTGGGGGCGGGTTTCGACAACTATATTTCCAAACCGATTAACGTCAGGATGTTGGACCATATTGTGGCCCAATCGCTTAATAAGGGCGAAGGCTGACCCCCGGGCTGCACCCAAGCCCAGTGCCCGCCCCTGACGCTACCAACCTGAGCGGCGGGGGTTGTATTTTTTGTAATGTTACATATCGTTTCACAGATGTATCATCGAGATAGGCTATCCAAAAAAATCGCTTTCAACCCATTCAAAAGGTGGCTTATGAAAAAACTTTTAACGCTTACAACCTTGCTGTTGTTCACCGCCCTGCTGGCGGCCTGCGCCGGTCAATCGGCCGAACTCACCCCAACCCCGGTGGATGTCGCTGCCATCCAGACCCAGGCCGTGCAAACGGTGGTGGCCGCTGTCACCCAGACCGCAGCCGCCCTGCCGACCGAAACGCCCGCGCCGCCGACCGAGACCCTCGTGCCGACCGAAACCCTGACGCCGACACCCGAAAACACCGCGACTGCCACCATCAACATCTGCAACAACTCGGTCTTCGTTTCGGATGTCAGCGTGCCAGATGGAAGCCAGATGACCGCCGGGCAAAAATTTGTCAAAACCTGGAAAGTGCGCAACACCGGCTCGTGCACCTGGGCAACCACCTACACCATCCGCTACGGGTATGGCGACCGTTTAAGCGGGCGCGACACCTACCTGACGGCAACCACCCTGCCCGGCGAGGAAGCCGAAATCAGCATCGAACTGACCGCGCCGAACACACCCGGCACCTATCGAGGCTACTGGGTCTTGTTCGACAACAACGCCTTTTCGTTCGGCCAGTATCTCTCGGTCATCATCACCGTGCCATGACCCCCGCCGAACTGGCCCAAGCGCTCAAAGAACAGGCCCGCCAGCAGGGGTTTACGCTGGCGGGCATTACATCTCCCGACCCGCCGCCGCATTTTGAGACCTACCAAAACTGGGTTCAGGCCGGGCACCACGGTGAAATGGCTTACCTGGCGGATGAACGCGCCGTCGAGCGCCGCGCCGACCCGCGCCGAATCCTGCCCGAATGCCGCTCCATCCTCGTGGTCGGGATGCCCTACCACCCGCCGCCTGTCCCGCCGTTAAATGACCCGACTCCACGCGGACGGGTGGCCGCCTACGCGATGGGCGACGACTATCATCTCATCATCCCTGAACGATTGCAAAAACTGGTGGCTTTTCTCGAAACCCAGGCCGGGCACTCCATCCCCAACCGCATCTACACCGACACCGGCCCCATCCTTGAGCGCGACCTGGCGCAACGCGCCGGTCTGGGCTGGATCGCCAAAAACACCTGCCTGATTTCGCCCAAGCACGGCTCCTACTTCCTGCTCGGCGAAATCCTGCTTGACCTCGACCTGCCGTTTGACACACCCATTACCAGCGACCACTGTGGAACCTGCACCCGCTGTATCGATGCCTGCCCGACCGATTGCATCCGGCCCGACCGCACGCTCGACGCCCGCCGCTGCATCTCGTACCTGACCATCGAAAACAAGGGCGATATCCCTAAAAACCTGCGTCCGCTGATGGGCGAGTGGGTCTTCGGCTGCGACATCTGCCAGCAAGTCTGCCCCTGGAACGGACGTTTTGCCCGCCAAATCGCCGAATCCGCCTTCGATCCGCGTGAAGGCCTGCCGTTTCCGTCCATCGAAGAAGACTTGAAACTTAGCCCGCAGGAATTTAATCGCAAATTCAAAGACAGCCCGCTCAAACGCGCCAAGCGGCGCGGCTACCAGCGCAGCCTGGCCGTTGCCGCCGGAAACAGCGCCAGGCGCGAACTGCTCCCGGCGCTCGAAGAAGCCAAAAGCCACGACGAGCCGCTGGTCGCGCGTCACGCCGAATGGGCCATACAAAAACTGGAGAAATAATCCATGCCGCAATTATTGATAGCCACTGAAAACCAGGGAAAAATCCGCGAATTTCAGGAACTGCTCACCGATTTGGGCATCGAACTGGTCACGCCGCGCCAGTTGGAAATCAACCTGAACGTTGTCGAAGACGGCTCGACCTACGAAGAAAACGCCGGGAAAAAAGCCCGCGCCTACGCCGCCGCCAGCGGATTAATCTCCCTGGCCGATGATTCTGGCCTCGAAGTCGAGGCCCTGGACGGCGCGCCCGGACTTTACTCGGCGCGCTACTCACCCCAACCCGGCGCAACCGACGCCGACCGGCGCGCCTTCCTGCTCAAAAACCTGCGCGGCAAGCCGCGCCCCTGGCTGGCGCATTTTCACGCCACGATAGCGATTGCCGCGCCCGGCAGCAAATTGCGCTTTGCAGAAGGCAACTGCCACGGAGAAATCATCCCCGAAGAGCGCGGCAGTGGCGGTTTCGGCTACGACCCGATTTTTCTGCTCCCCGCAACCGGCAGGACGATGGCCGAACTGCCCATGGACGAAAAAAACCGCCTGAGCCATCGCGCCCTGGCGGTTCAAAATGCAATCCCTATTTTACGGCAAATTCTAGGCGGCTAAACGTTCCACTTCGCCGGGCTGGTAAACAATCCCGTTCAGGAACAGTTGCAGTGTGGTCGATACTTTCTGCGGTTCTTCGAGCATGACCATGTGCCCGGCAGATTCGATGGTGTATAAAATCGAATCTTTCAGGCGAGCCTTGAGTTGCTCCGATAAGTGCATGGGGGTCAGTTTATCTTCCGCGCCGCAGATGATGAGGGCCGGGGCCTTGACCCGCCCCAGCAGGCTGGCTTCGTCGTAGGCATCGCAAGCCAGAAAGTCGCCGTGCAAAACAGTCGGGCGGGTTTCGGCCAATCGCTGGCCGGAGACCTCTTTTATCCGCGGGTCGACGTGAGGGCTAAAAAAGAGTTCGTTTATCATCTCGACCGCGGGCACAAACGTCACCGGGGTGGATGTCTTTTCGAGCAGGGCAGGCGAAACCCGCAATCGCGGGCCTGTGGCGACCAGGCCCAGGCCCAGGGTGCGACTGGGGTTGTGCACCCCAAGATAGAGGGCGATTGCGCCGCCCATCGAATGTCCCACAAAAACCGCTTTGCGGATTTTCAAGGCATCCATAAATTCGAGTACGGCGCGGGCATAATCTTCAATCGCGTGCAGCCCGACCCCATCCGACTTGCCGTGCCCCGGCAGGTCGAGGGCATACATGCGTTGGCCGGCCATGCGGCGGATTTCAGGCGGCCAGTTCAGGTGTGTGCCGCCCGCCCCGTGAATCAAAATCACTGCCGGGCGCGACCAGTCATCCTCTTCTTCATTGGCAAAATAATACAATCCAGCCGCGAGCGGCATAGTTCACCTTTTCTTTCGGCCTATTCCTGCACACGGCCGTGATGCAGTTTGTCGGCGGCTTCTTCGCTGAGGGGGATATAAACGTTGACGCGCGTGCCCTTGCCGGGCGCCGAATCGATGTGCAGCAGGCCATTGACCAGTTCGGTGCGCTCACGCAGGTTGACCATGCCCAGGCTGCCGCGTTTGTCATAGGATTTGGTGATGGCATCCACATCAAAGCCATGCCCTTCATCTGCGATTTGCAGCCAGGCAATTTCCGGCTCTTTCTTGACCGGCTGCAAGCGGACATAGATACGCGGCGATTCGGCATGCTTGCGGGCATTGTTGACCGCTTCTTCGGCCAGGTAGAAGATGATGCCCTTTTTGCCCATTTCGATGTCATCGGCAAGTTTTTCATCAACCTGGATGACGACTTCCTGCCCAAAAGTTTCTTTCATCTTTTCGGCCATTTGCTCAAGGGCCGCAATTAACCCCTGCGATTCGAGCACCAGCGGGCGCAGGGTGAACAGCATATGACGAATTTCTTTGGTCGTGCGGCGCGCCAGGTCTTCGATTTTGACAAGCTCTTCTGCCGCCGAGCCTTGGTCCCGTTCCAACATGCGGCGGGCCAGGTTGACGCGCATGGCAATTGCCGCCACCGACTGGGTCGGGCCGTCGTGCAGGTCACGCGCCAGTTTTTTGCGGGCTTCTTCCTGGGCTTCGGCCATGCGTTCCTTTTCATCGGCCAAATCCTGATACAAGCGCGCATTCTGGATGGCAATCGTTGCCTGTCTGCCGATAATACTGAGCACATCGCGACGGTCCCTGGTGAAGTAGTCGAGGTCAGGATGCCCGAAAATCAGCACACCATAGACGTTGAAACCCGTCCGCAGTGAAAAACAATACACCGACTGGCATTTGTGCAAGGCCAGCAGGCGGCTCAGCTCCGGGTCTTCGGCAACGCCGGCGGTAACCGCTTCTTCACCATCTTCGACCACGGCGCGCAATATCCCGTCTTTGGCGGGGAATGTTACACGCAAGTCAGCCTGCGGAAAACGGCGCGCCGACCCAACCACCAGTTCTTCCCCATCGAAAAGCAGGACACCGCTCACCAGCCGGTCATCCCGCGGAGTGCCTTCCGCGCTTTCAGAGCCATCGACAAACAAAGCGCTGGTGCTGATTTCGAGGGCCATATCCAGTACGCGCTTGTAACTCAGGGTGGCGGTCAGCGTTGAAGTAAGTTTATAGATGGCGCGCAAGCGTTCGGTTTCGATGCGCTGCTGGCGTTCCCGTTCCGCGATTTGTTTCTGGCGTATCTGGCGCAGTTGATTAATCATCTGCTGGCTGATAAAACCGAATAAACCACCCAGGAAGAAGGTTACGACAACCGAAAAAATCAGCAGGGGCAACCCTACCTGAAATAAAAAACCATCGGCTGCCTGGACAAGCGCAACAGCCAGACTCGCCAGCAGTCCGCCGCGCAGGTCAAAGTACAGCGCGCCTGAAATAATCGGCAAAAGGCCAACCCAGGCCGCCGGGCCGGTCAACCCGCCATGCAGCCAGAAGAAAGCGACAGCCACGGCAAAATCGACCAAAACGCTGATGATGCGGTGATTGGGCAAACGCTGGTTCACCCCCGCCAACCAGGTCAGGACCAGGTTCCAGAGAACCAGCAAAACCAACAGGATGTTAATGATAGAAAACAACAGCTCGGCCCGCGACATGGCAACGACGGCCCCCAACAGAACCAGCCAGCGCAGGGAAATGACAAACCAATCCGCGACAAACGGCGCATCAGATTTATTCATGGCTTAATCATACCTGATAGTTCCCAACCCAACAAAGCGATTTCCACGAAATCTAAATCTCGTAACCCATTTTTTGCAGCGAAGCCCCAAACCGTGCGGACAAAACTGCCTGTTCCTGCGCGCTGTAACGCTCACGAAAACGTCCCACCTGGCCTTTGAAGAAATGCGTGCCCTGCTGTCCGTGTGTCTGGCCGGGGCGGTACTGCTCGATAACGGCCCGCACCTGCTCATCGTCGGCAGAAAGGCCCAGGAAACGGACAATCTTCTGCGCTTCGGTCTCGTAGTCGGTCAGGAAATCCTCGTAACGGGTTTTAAAAACCGCGGGAATGTCGATCCACTTTTCCCAATCACCCACATACTCACTGATGAACTCCACCGACTGTCCGAAATCGGTCAAGTGCGAGAAGGCGTTCGGGCGGCCTTTTTCGACAGCCCGGCGGCCATAGTCGAAAGCCGACAGCATCGCATCGCGCGGGTCGCGGTAGATGTACAGGGTACGCATCAACCCGCCCTGAATCAGCGCGCGCGCCCAAACCGTCGGCTCGGAGTGGGCCTTAATCACAAAGGTATGCCCCAGCAGGGACGGACGCAGCACCATCAACAGGCGGCGGATGCTCAAAACACCGATATTGCAGTTCACTTCCGTCAGGATGCTTTCCAGGCCATATTTCGCCCGAATTTCACGCGCATCGTCACAGCCGATCGTTGCCATCAGGTCGTGGACCAGGTTATAGTGCCAGCCTGAACCAGCGCGCGGCATCCCTACAGCAAGAACTATCATGTTTTACTCCGAGAAAAAACACCAGCCAGGATACCCAAATTTAACCACAATTCTGGCATGGCGAAAGAATCAATCGAAACCGACTGGAAAATCAGGGCCGACAGCGTAAAGACCGCCGCCGTCCCGGCAAAACGCATAAACGGCGAACTGCGCCGCAGCGCGGCCAGCCCGTCGGCAAAAATCCCCAGCCAGAATGCCGCAAAAAGCGCCATCCCGGCCAGGCCGGTCTCGGCCAGCAGGCGCGCGTACAGGTTCTTCGGGTTGGGGAACAGGCGCGAATTCGGCGCGAGCGCCTGGGCAATTTCCGGCTCACCAACCAGCAGTTCGTCGGGGATGTTCCGGTAAATCCAGAATCCGCTCGCGCCCAGCCCCACCCCGGTCAGCGGGTTGGCGTCAAAAGCGGGCATCGCCCCGGCCGCATAGGCCACGCGCGGCCCCAGCGAAGCGCTGGAGACATAACGCCAAAAATTGCTCATATCGGATTTCCAAAGGCGGTTGATGTAGCCCTTGTCCGCCAAAAAGACGGATGACCCGCCCAGGACGGATACCGCCACGACAATTAAAAGCGCGCGGCCACCCGCCGCCCGAATCCAGTCCAAGCGGCTTTTCCCCACATCCCGACGGAATCCGGCCCAAAACCAGCCCCAGGCCGATTTCAAAGCCCCACGCCCCGCAATCAGGACGGTGATTCCCGCCGCGAGCACGACCACGGCCAGCCCGGCGCGCGAGTAGGTGGCGAGCAAGGCGGCCAGCGCACCAAGCAGAAGAAAAAGATTAACCAACGACGGCAGACCGTTGACCGATGACCGTCCACGGTCAACCATCGACCGTCCGAGCAGGGCGGCGACAAGCCACGGCAAATACAGCGTCGCGAGTTGCCCGGCCAGCCACGAAGGCTCAAAGGCAAAACCGGAAATACGCCGGTTCTTGACCAATCCGCGCACCGAGAATATTTCCTGAATTTCGCGCAGTTCGTCGCGATAGCCGTAATTCAGGCCATAAAACTGAATTGCGCCCCAGACCAGGTGTCCCGCCAGCCCGACCATCAGCCAGCGGACTGAGAATTTGACCTGGGCCTCGTCCTGGTTCATCCAGGCAGCTGCGAGAAAAAACGACAAGCCGACTGCCAGGGTGACAAAGGCGCGGACGGCCCTGTCCCAATAGTCCGCGCCGCGCAGTTCGATGGGCGCAAAAGTCGCGCCGATGACGGTGGCAGCGACCACAGCCAGCACAAAAGCCGTTAAAACGGTAAAACTCGCCAGCCGCGGAAATCCGATTTCGCGCCGCCAAAGCATCAGGAGCAGCACCAGCAACAGGGCCGCCAGCGGGTAAAGCGCCAACGGGCGCACCACCGTCCCCGCGCCCATAAAAGGCATATAGCGGAAACTGGTGATGGGCAGGCTAATGAGGGTCAGTGCCCAGAGCAGGCAGGAGAGTTTTGGGAAATTCATCAGTATTCAGTATTCAGTGGCCAGTATCCGGTGAAGTCAAAAGTCTCTGACTTTTGACTCTCCAAAATCAGGAGATTTTGGAGTCCTTTGCGACAAACAAAGCCCAAAAAGCCAGCAAAACCAGTCCCAGTCCGGCCCCGGCCAGGGCGTAAGTTCCCAATGGCACGGCGCGGGTGAGGGGCAGGTTTTCAGTCTGGGTGCGAGTGATGACCAGGTAAGGGGTGAACTGGTCTGCCGAGGCTGCGGCTTTAACGGTGAAGGCTTCAGCCCAATCCGCGGCCAGTTTGGCGGCGAGACCGGCGTCGGCTGAGTCCGCATAGAAGCGCCAGCCGCCATCGGAAGGCTGGGAGAGAATCAAAACCCCGGAGCGCAGAGTCGCCACATCCAGCCCACTTTCATCCGCAACGGATTGCAGGGTGTCGTCGGCCCAGGCCAGTTCGACTAGTTTGCGGGCTTCGCGTTCAAGAAAATAGAAGACTTCGCGGTCAGGGATTTCAGCCCAGGACTGCTCAACGTTAAAATCGACCATCACGGTGGCCCGGGCGCGATAGTCGGGCGGGAAGAGGGCGTAAACGGCCATGCCAAGCAGGCCGCCGAGCAACGCGCCAAGCAGCCACAGCCGCCAGGCGCGGAGGAGGCGGTAGAGGTCGTCGAAGGTGGGAGGGGTGATGATATTGTTCATGAGTTTGGTTTGATGTATAATAAGTGTATCAATAAAACGGTTCGACCGTTTTACCCGCCCAGGGCGATAAGGTTGCCAAGAGAGGTGACCTTCCAAAACGAAAGTTTTGGATAGCCCGGGTGTTTTATTTAACCTGCCAGTAATCTACAATTTTGTCGGAAAAGCTGTTGGAAAAAGTCGGGGTGTTTTTCCAGAAAAACTCCCGTATCGCGCCAGCCAACATATCGGCCAATTGCAAGCCATCTTCATAAGAAGACCTGGCAGCAACAATTTTCTTGAATGGTCTGGGCCTGGAAAGACGCGCACATTCTCGAGACAAACTCATCCGCAATGCTTTGCGCAGTGAATCACTTGCACCATCCATGACCAAAATATCATCGGCTATATCCAGTGGTGAACTGCGCAAAATCAGACGAGTTGCCAAATCTACGGTCAAGTCTGTTCCGGTTTGTAGAATAGATGTGTTAGATTTTAGCAGCACGGCAGCCCGAACTCGAAAAAGGGTTGGGATGATAGACTGGAAAAACGTATCTTTTTGACTATAAGACATCCGATAGTAGTGAAATTCAAAGCCAGGCAACCGCAATGCTTCGCGTAGACTTTGAAATTCTGGTATCGGCTCACGTGCGGGAAGTTGCACCAGTACCATCACATAATAAGGGGAACTGGCTGTATTGAAAATACCAGGGTCGCCCGATTCGTCCATGAAAAAATATTGGGTCATGATGTTGGCTTTTTGAGTTTCCGCTGTCTGTTCCAATTAATAACCGGCGCGACCAGTTTGCGAATGTAATATTTGGCAACGATGGGCGCGATAGGTGAGCCGCCATCGCGGTAGTGGACTTTGAGCATTTCGGGCCAACAACGGTCATCAGCGGCGATGGTTTTGCCGCTCGAATGCAGGCGGAAGTTGGCCCAGACCGGGCCGGGAATGTAACGGATTTCGCTGATACGCGCCAGGCGCACCCACAGGTCGTAGTCCATCGCGAAGTAAAAGGACGGGTCGAGCGGGCCAACCTGCTTCCACAGGTCAGAGCGCCAGAAGGCGGCCTGCTGTGGGATGTGGACGTAGCCCTGGCGCAGGCGGGTGTAGTCGGTTTGGGCAGCGGGGAAGCGGCCAATGACGCGGTCGTCTTCGTCGATGAAATTCGTATCGGCATAGACCAACCCAACCTGCGGGTTTTGTTGCAAGAATTGTACCGCCGCCGAAATCGCGCCGGGGCTGTAGGTATCGTCCGAGTTGAGCCAGGCGAGGATGTCGCCGGTGGCACGGGCAAAACCCTTGTTGATGGCGTCGGTCTGGCCTTTGTCTTTTTCGCTGACCCAACCGGCCAGTTTGTCGGCGTATTTTTCAATGATTTCACGGCTGCCGTCAGTCGAGCCGCCATCGATGACGAAATACTCGATATCGGGACAGTCTTGTTCCAAAACGGAAAGAATCGTCCGCTCGAGGTAGCGGGCCTGGTTGAAGGAGGGGGTGACGATGGAAATGGTGGGGTTATCCATTAGGGGAATACAGCGATCGAATTCAAGTTATAAAAATCAGCAACACATTGGTTAACCCAAAAATTTGGATCTTGCCGTAATTCAATCAACCCACCGGGGGGCTGAATGCCATGAAGAACGACATCCAGATTGCCTTGTTGCCGTTGTTCCACCAGATAAATATCACGCTCATCCCAGTGTCGGGCATAGCCCTGTGCACGTGGCAAAGTCTGGACTTCTTTTTGCAGGAACCAGAGCGGGTAAAGGGACGTGATGACAATCAGAACAGCGGATGCTGCAATCATACCAGACGAAACCTGCAAACCAGAGCAGGCAAGCACCGCGCGCCCGGCTAGCCAGCCAAGCAAGGATCCTTCGGCCATTAGGGCAAAGGTCAGCACAAAACCGGCCGGGAAGAGGGCACGTGGCTCAGGATAACCATAGGCCCCATAGACATAGACGCTGGGCGCAACCAGGCTGGCAATCAGGATATAAGCAACGAGCGGAACAAGGGTGAGGACAGCCCAAAAACCGACAGGAACAGGCTGGTGGGTTTGCTTATCTCCACTTAAGTATGCGGCAAAAGCAAACCCAAAAGCAGACAATACAGAAATGATTGTTGGCACAACCAGGGAGCGAGCGCTGTGCCAGGCAAAATCCCAGGCAAAGCGAAAGATAAACGGAATTGTGACAATCGAAAAATTCGATTCGGGAATATTGTCCAGTCGAACAGCATTACCCGGCGCAAGCAAAACCACCAACAGAGCCGCCAGCGAAACAGTGAATGCTGTCCCGGTGAATAAAAGACCAGTACGCCTTTGCCCATCTCGCAAGAAAAAATAACAGAAAACAAGTGTAACTCCAAAAAACGTGATTTGGAATGCCAGCGTGGTTTCAGAAAGCCCGCCAGACAGGAAAGCCAGCGCCACCAGTAAGGCCAGGGCCGCGCAGCGTATTCCCTTGCCTGGCTGACTACGAATAGCCCAGAAAAGCAAGGCAGTCATTATTGAAATCAAAATGACCGGCGCAAAATATGTCACCAGGCCCATCATCCAATAGACCGACTGAAAGCGGTTGGGTGCTCGCACGATGGAAAAAAAAGTCAGCAGAAAAGCCAAATTCAGGCCAATCAATGGTGAAAAGCGGCGGCCATAGAAACTGATGGCCTGGCTTATTGCCAAATAAAGGCCTATAGCCATCAGGGCAATCATCAGCGCCGGGAAAAAGCGAATCGCCGGACGCCCAAACAGATTCACAGCCCCAACCAGCAGCGCATTGGCATAACGGTTCGACCAGGATATGTAGATGGCCTGTACCGCTTCAAAAATATTGCCTGAATTTTCAGAGATCATCACATAACAAAAATCGTCTGCCCAGTATCGGGTAAACGTGCCAATGTACATGAGGAAGGCTAAAGCTGCCAACCCGGTAATCCCATGAATGGACAGCGCGGCATCCAAAATTCGTCGGGAAAAATGTTTCATGGTTGTTTCTTAAAATACCTAAAAAGGGCTGTGCGCAGGTTGAAATAAAGTCCACGCAGGCGGGCCAGACCGAGCAGACTGAGCAGGGCATAGGTCACCCGGTGGGCTTCCTTGAGCGCAACAGATGGGCGACAGCGGAAAGCCCGCCCATAAGCCCGCAGCGAGGCCCCGTAAAAACCGCCGTCGAGCAGGTAGAAGGCGTCGAGGCGGTGGGCGCCGGCCAAAATCCGGCGGCGGTTACCCTCGAAAACGGGAGCAAGCGCGGGGTCGGCGCGCATCCAGTCCACAATGCGGAAGGCCTCGCGGCCAAAATCGACGGTGCGGGCCAAGTTTTTGGCTTCGGCATGGTAGCGGGCGGCGGCCAGGGTTTCGGGGATGTAAACCAGCGGCGCAAGGGCCGCCATGCGCAGCCAAAGATGGTGGTCGAGCAGCAGATGGTAGTCGATGTCAAGATGGCCGGCCTGTTCCAGCACCGAACGGCGCATGAAAACGGCGGGCTGGCTGATGATGTTAAAAGCCATCAGGCCAGCCAGGTTGTATGGCTTGAAGGTTTGCAGGTTAAATGGCTGTGAATTTTCGTCAATAGACAGGACATTCCCGTAAACCATCCCGGCTTCGGGATGGTGTTGAAAGGTTTCAATGGCTTTGCGGATGGCCCCCGGCTGGTACAGGTCATCGGAATTGAGCCAGGCGATGAACTCTCCACCCGCGCGCTGGAATCCCTTATTGATGGCCTCGGCCTGGCCTTTGTCTTTTTCGCTCACCCAACCCGATAGCTGATTCTCGTATCGACGGATGACATCCACGCTGGAATCGGTCGAACCGCCATCGAAGACAAAGTACTCAATCGACGGGTAATCCTGTTCCAATACCGAGCGGATGGTTTGCTCAAGGTAACGGGACTGGTTGTAGGAGGGGGTGACGATGGTGATTAACGGATTTTTCACGGACTCACGGAAGGCTGTCAGCGGACTTTGTCACGGACTCGCGGAAGGAAGCGGACTACGGGAGAGGGGCTTTCAGGTCGTAGATGAGGTATTTATTGGTTTGGGCAAAGATGGTGTAAGTGTCGAGTTTTTGGGCCAGTTCGGGCTGGCGGGCGAGTTCTTCAAAATCAGTCACAAGGAAGTAGGCCTTTTGGTCAGTTTGGCGGGCAAAGGCATCCTCAAAATATCCAACCGAATTATAAGCAGGCCAAAGACTAACATTCTGCCAGCCATAGTAGGCCAACGGATAGCCGTATTCTTCGGTCAGGGCTACGATGCCAGGTTGGTGCTGCAAGGCCTCGCCGATTTCTGCATAGGTTTGGGCAGCAGAGCGAGTATCGGCGCGGCGGAAATCCAGATAAGTGGTGATTGTATGGGCAACCAAAAACAAACTCGCGACAAAGAAAAAAACCAAAAAGGCCCAACGAGATTGGAACAGATTTGAGAAATGGGGCTGCAAACCGGCAATAAGCAGCGCAAGGCCAAGCGCAACAAGAGGAATCAGCGGCAGGCTGTAGTAGTCGTGGCTGGCAATGTGATGGGGAAAAACCAGACCATAGACAAGATAACCTATCCAGATAGCGGTGAGAAAAATGCGGGTCGGTTTTGCAGCAAAAAGCCACCAGCCAAGCACGGCCAGGGCAAGCGGGAATACGCCAACGACCAGGTCCACCTTAAGAAGCCAGCGCAGGTAAAAATAAGGGTCAAACCAGAAGCCGGGGAAGAAGCGTCCGCCAAACTGCTGACCTAAGAACCCGGCAACGTAGATGCCGTAGTACAGGTAGGCAGCGGGGGGCAGGATGCAAAGTATCGCAACCAGCCAGGTTTTCAGGTTCTTAACGGCTGAAACCGGGCTGGAATAGGCCAGGATTGCGCCGACGGCACCAGCGGCGACGAAAAATACAGCCGGGAGTTTGACGAAGATTGCCAGCCCGCCAGCCAGCCCGGCCAGGGTTGCCCAGCGCCAGGAATTTTTGCGCGCCCACTGTTCGATTCCCCACCAAAACAGGATGATAAACAGCACCATGAGCGGGTCAGGCTGGAAGGCCCGGCTGGCAGGTATAGCGTAAGGGGCAAGCAAGAAAAAAGCGAGGGAAATGGTCGCAGCAGCCAAAGACCCGGTCAAATCATAAGCAAGCAAACCAAGAAAAACTGCCGCAAGCAGCCAAAAAGTGGACGAGACAGCCCGAGGATAGGCCGTGTTTTCTTCCCCATTGCGGAGATAGAAAAAGACAGCAATGTTCTCCACAATTGGCGGTTCGATGGTCGCCTCGACCTGCCATTGACGAAAAGACAGGTCTTTTTGCCAGTCAGGAATATTGGCAAGAGACTGATAGGCCATGCCGCGCGCCTTGACAGCCGAGAAAAGTTGCCGGGTGGGGTGAAAATCGAGCAGGGGCTGGGAAAGGTCGCTATAACGCAGGAATGCCCCAAGACCAAAAATCAGGGCCAGGAGCAGTATCAAAGCCAGTTTAATGCGAGGCGGGTTCAAGGGTGAAATACGAGTCCAAAGTTGAAGGTCAGAACAGGCTGTTGTAGTCGGCTTTTTCAAAAATGGTCAGTTTGCCGCCGATGGTGGAATCCACAATGTGGCGCCCGGCTTTTTCGTAGGCCTGGCGGGCCATGCGGTAGGCGATTTCGGAGGTTTCGAGGTCGGGCAGTTGCCAGCGAAAACCTTTTCCAAAATACCCTGCATGGAAGTGGTTGGGATCGTCGCCGTCAGACGTAATTGTAGCATTGGGTGTGCCTTTGGTTTCGTAGTTGTGGTCTACACCGATAAGGTAGGCCTCGCTGATACCCATGTGGAAGGCCAATTGCATGGTGACGTAGGTGACGGTGGCGCCTTCCCAAACCCGTCCGCGCACGTCGGAAGAGAAGCCGGGGGAGTCGTAGGCAGTGTAAAGGAAGGTTGGTAAATTGGAAGATGGGGACTTGGTAAATTGGTCGGGGCGGAAGAAGCGGCGCGAGCGCCAGGTCAGGAATTTTGGCATGTCGAGGGCGGCCAGATCTTCGGCGGTCTGTTCGATGACCAGGTCGTTGACCACACTCAGGTAAGTGGTGCGAAAACCAAGTTCAGTGAACATCAGGTAGATGCGGTTCATGCCAAAGGTAATTTCACCTTTGAGTTTGGACATATCGGTGTTTTTCAGGCTGGGGCCGTTGCCGATGATAAAAGCGCGTTGGCCTTTGTGGATGTCCTTGAGCGCAGCCAGGCGACGGATGCTTTCGCGCCGCCAGGGGTGCAGGGTCGCCGCCGGGAGTTGGGGCAGGTCGCGCAGCCAAATATAAGTGTCACGCAGGAGGGGGTAGATGGAGGATGTTTTCAGGGTTTGCATGGGGGTATTGGTACTTCACGCCAATGACCAATTACTCGGTACTGAGTCGCGCCGTTGCGCCGCCATCGACAACCAGGGCCTGGCCGGTCATGAAGGATGATTGTTCGTTATCGGCCAGGAAGTAGATGGCGCTGGCGATTTCTTCGGGCTGACCGACACGGCCATTGACGGTTTTGCGGGCCAGGTTTTCGAGGCGGTTCTGGACATCCCCGTGGCCGACATGCCCACGCCCAAGGCCAGCGCGCAGCATGGGGGTATCGACCGCGCCGGGCAGGATGGCGTTGACGCGGATCTCGTCTGGCGCAAATTCGATCGCCATGGCGCGGGTCAGGGCCAACAGTCCGCCTTTGCTCGCAGCGTAGGCGGCGATATTGGCCGAGGTCTGGATGGCGTGAACGGATGATACATTGACAATTGCGCCGCCGCCCGCCTGTTGGAAAAGCGGATGCGCCAGTTTGGCCGAGAGGAAGACCGAGCGCAGGTTGGATGCCATGACGGCATCCCACTCTTCGACGCTGGTTTCTAAAAGCGGCTTGGCAACCTGGTAGGCGGCGTTGTTGACGAGCGCATCCAGCGTCGGGGTAAATTCGCGCGCCTGGAAGAAGATTCGCTCCAACACATCCGGCTGGGAGATGTCGGCCTGGATAAAGCGGCCATCTGCCGGGAATTCTTCACCGTCAAAGGTGGAACGGTCTACACCAATGACGCGCCAGCCTTTTTTGGCAAAGAGTTGGACGGTAGCGCGGCCAATTCCGCCTGCGGCACCGGTGATGAGGACGGTTTTTTGAGTGTTTGTCATAAGTTTTAAGTTGAAGGTTGCAGGTTGAAAAGTTGAAGGTCATGAGGGTCAAGGTCGAGCCCTTCAAGCAAATTCTTGATTGTATTCCAGTGAACGCGCTCCCAAGCAGCCGGGCTGGAGTTGGCATTGTGCGGGGCGAGCATGACATTGTCCATGCTCATCAGTGGGCTGTCATGTGGAAGCGGCTCGTGCTCGAAGACGTCCAGGGCCGCGCCGCCAAGTTGTCCGCTTTGCAGGGCGGCAATTAGGGCGACTTCGTGGATAATGGGGCCGCGGGCGGTGTTGATAACGACCGCACCCTGTTTGGCGTGTTTGAGCGTCCCGGCATTAAGCAAGTGCTGCGAGGTCGGGTTCAGGTCACAGTTGACGGAGATGAAATCAGAGTTTGACAATAGATATTCGAGGCTCGTCATTTCGATGCCGGTTTCGGTAATAAAAACGTGATCGATGTCGATAATATCGGTGCCATAGATTTTCATGCCAAAGGCACGGGCGCGGCGCGCCAGGGCTTTGCCGATTGCGCCAACGCCGATGATGCCGAGGGTCAGTTCGCTAAGGGCTTTGCCGGGGATTTTCTCCCAAATGCCGGCCTTCATCTGCTGGGTCATCCAAGGCTGGCGGCGCGCAAAGGCGAGTATGTAGCCCATAACGGAATCGGCTACCGGGGTGGTAAAAGCGTTGGGGGTGCGGCGCAACTGGATATTTAAACGGGAGCAGGTTTGCGCGTGAATTGAGTCCACGCCGGTGCCCCACTTGGAAATAACCTTCAGGCGCGGGGAACAGGCCTCGAGCGCGGCAGGCGTATAGCGGTCATCCCCGCAGATTGCGCCATCGAATTGTCCGGCGTATTTCAGGATGTCGGCTTCTTCCATGCGTTCCCGCACATCCGGAACGATGAGTTGGATGCCATAGTGGTCGAAGACCGGGCGGAAGCGCTCCACAAAGGGGAGCATGTAGGGGGCGGTGAGGAGGATGGTTTTCATAGGTTAGGCCATTCCAAGCCGCCTGCGCATGAGCAGGTCGGCAATTTCAAAATCGGCTTCTTCGTCGATGTCAACCGCTTCTAGGCGTGGGATTTCGACCATCAGCGGGCGTTCGCCCATGCGGTTGCGGCGCGCCAGCAGATTCTGGCGGGTAAACAGGTAGAAGCAGGAGTTTTCTTCGTAAACGGGCGGCAAATCCTGGGTTTGGAGCAGGATGGCCGGGTTATGGTTAATCGGACGAGTGAGCGAATCCCACAGGCGGGTTTGCAGGCGCGTGACAGAAAACATCGAATCAAAAGCCGGATATTTGGACAGGAACTGCGCGATGGCCGCCGAAAGTGTTTCGGCTTTCAGGAGCGGGTTGGTGCTATGAGTCTGAATATAAAAATCGGCCTCAATCTGGGCGGTATCGTAGGCCAGGATTTCGTTCATCGGAATTTCGGGCGCGCGCAAGTGTTCGGGGCGTTGGATGATTTTGACCTGCGGAAAGTCGTGTTGCAGGCCACCCATGACCGGTTCGGAATCGGAATCGACCATGATTGTGGTAATCTCAGGGACGGCGATCAGGGTTTCGATGATGTGCTGGTAGAGCGGTTTACCCGCCAGCGGGCGGTAGTTTTTACCGGGAACGCGCTGGCTGTGGTGACGCATGGGAACTAAGGCGGCGATTGTGGGCATTAAGAACCTTTTGGACGCGGATTTTACAGAGTTATCGGGGTTTCTATTTAGGGCTGGCAATCGAGACGGTCATTGATTGCGCTAAAGGCTTCTTCGCGTTCGGGGGAGACTTCCGTTTCCGTGCGAAGCTGCTGCCAGAGGGCGCAGAGCGGGTGGCGGGCCTTTTCGGTAATTGTAACCGCCCGCAGGGTCAATTTTTCGGCAGATTTCCAGTCGGCGATGCGGGCGTAGGCTTCGATAAAGGGCATGTATTCACGGGTGTTCTTGGGGCCGTAGCCATCGACGATAGACTGCTCCCACAGGCGGATGACTTCGCCCCAAGCGCTGGACTGGCGGGCCAGGTCGGCTTTTTGGAAAGTGTAGCACCAGGTATGGGCCGGTTCTGCACCGAAAATGGCCGGGGAGGGTTGCCAGGCTTGCGGAGGAGATTGAATCCGAGTCAGGTTGGAGGCAGGCAGGAACTCATAGGTCATGGCGGGCAGGGTCTGGTGAGCGGAATCTTGCGGGCTGAGAATCCACAGGCATTGCAGGTTTTCCGGCTCAAAGAGAATGGCGAGCGAGTCGCGGCTGTTGCCTTCAAAGTTGGATGCGTATTTTACGCCGTTGAGCGAGTCGCCTTCGCGGAAATCATTCCAGCGCGGGAGGTTTTCGCCGGAGGTGAACAGCCAGAAATCGACCTGTCCTGCCGGGGTCTGCTTGGGATAAAGCGTGTTTATGGCAAATGCGCTTGGGTAATTGCCCATAGATGTCAGGAATTCGCTGTCTGAGATAAAGGCGGTGCCCGCTTCGATTTCGGGTGCGCGCCAGTAGAGCTGCCAGTAGAACAGGGTTTGCTTTTCCCAGGCTTGCTTGTAGGCCAGTCCGCTGCGCAGGTGGGCCCCGACCGAGAGCGCCAGCATCAGGCTGAAGAGCAGGGTGCGGCTTTTGGAGTCATGCACAAGGGCGTGGATGATGCCAACCCAGACCAGCGCCGCACCAAACAGGGAGGCCATCGTAAAGCGGTCGTTCCAGAGCGGGTTGGAGGTGTGGACGGTTTTTCCGATGGCCCAGCCGGGCAGGACGCCGAACAGGATCGCCATCGCCCCCACGAGGAGAATCTCACGCCGCCAACCTGCCGGGATTTGGTCGTTCTCTTCGCGCAAGCGGCTGAGTCCAACCCAGAGCAGGGCGGCGACGGCGAGTATCACCCCCCAGATTAGCGGGACGGAGAAACGGGTCAGGTCGAACAGGGTGGGGTTGAAGGTGTCGTACCAGGCTGAGAGCAGGATTTCGGTGAAATCTTCCAAGCCGGATTGAAACAGGTAGAGCAGGGTTTGCAGTGGCTGGGTGAGTAGCCCGGTCAGGATACGGGGGGCGTTGCGGTCGTAGTCAAAGAGCGCGCCGAAGGATAAGCGGAAAACGACGTAGAGCGCAGTCACAATCAGGTACGGAACCCAGGCTTTGAGCGTGGAAAGCCAGCGCTTTCGTCCCGAAGCCGTGCGCAGGGCCAGGAAAATCAGCACGGGCCGCAGCAGTTCCAGTCCGATGAAATATTCCAGCATGAGCAGTTGGAATGCGCCAATGAGCAGCGAGGCGGCTGTCAGCGGGACAAAATGCTTTTCTGAGCGCAGCGCCAGCAGCATCAGCCAGACCGAGAGCAGGTAGAACAGGTACATGGCCCAATGCAGGGCAAACATGACCGCCATCGGTTGGAGCAGGAAGGCCGGGTAGAGCATAAAAAGCGCGGCGATGATAGTGTTATCGCGGCGGGTTTGCGGCCAAAGCAGATTGGCGATTTGCAGAAAAGTTAGCGCAATTAGGATGCGCAACAGAAGGCCGAACAAATGCCAACCCAATGGATGCACCCCTAAAATTAAAAAAAACGGGGCATACACCAGAAATGCAAGCGGGCGGCTGTCGAAGAAGAGGAAGCGTTGCAAGCCATCGACCCCCTCCTGGCTGAAGTAGTAGAGATGATGCCAATCGTCCTGATAGAACCCCAGCCAAGGGATGAGAGTCCCAAAAGCAGCCAGGGCAATGCCAACGAGCAGGAGCGAGCCGGGAATGGAATCCATCCATAACCTGGTTGATATCCATTGAGTGGTGTTGGAAAGTCTGGTCATTATAAGGTTACTGGTTTACTTCACGAAGATAGGCATCAAGCAAAGTATCGTACTTGCCGATGTTCAGATCCACAATGACCTGGATTCGCTCCCAAGACCACGGGTTGCCGCGTGTGACCATTGAGAGTTTTTCATAATAGACTGCCAGATTAGGGTTGGCAATCTGGTTTGTGCCCGTTTCGAGTGTCTCAAGATAGCCATCCGGAATTGCGCGGCGGATATGCCCAATGTCCCATTTGATGCCTTGCTGAAGCGGCAGACGCGCCAGCAGGGTGTCTGCGAGAGCAAAATAGTCGATCACATGCACTTGCGGCCCAGCGTAAAAGCCCAGGTAGCCAATGCCTTTTCCGACATAAACTTGTGGCCCTTGTTTACGCAGGTTTATCCCTTCGCTGACCCATTCGTGCTCAGGTAGCTTGTGGTAACGTCCCCAGCGTAGCAGGCCCGAACCACCATAGTAAAAACCCTGCTCATCACTAATTCCGGAGCGGTTGGCAATTTCCAGGTCAAGATGAACAGGTGGATTAAAAGCCAGGGAAGGCGACATTAGCCCCAAAAACAACGCAACCAGCCCAAATAGAAACTTGCGCTGCCGGTCCAGCCCAGCCAAATGTCTGAGCAAGAGAACGACCGCCAGCAGGAAACAGATCGAGAAAAAGCGTCCACTCATTAGATCGCCGCCGATATAAACCACATAGCAGAGATACAGGATCATGCCTGAACCAATCATTTTTTGGCGGCTGCCTCCCCATAAAAATGCTGCCAGCAATGATAAGGCGATTATAAACAGGGTGATTGGGTCGAGTAGGATCGAGTTGAAGAAATATAAAACGCCCTGCTGGAAAAGTGTTCCGTGCGGAATACTGGTATTCAGCTTGGCATAATAAGTATTGGGGAAGACAAACCCATAATAGAAAAGTGAAAAGAGGCTCCACAAGGCGAACGGAATAAATCCCAGCAGCAAACGCCCCATATTTTTTGGTGTTCTCTCCTGCCAAAAAATAAAGAACAGGGCTGGCAGGTACAAAAGTATGCTGTCCATACGGTTCAAAACCGCCAACCCGGCCAATAAGCCGAGCAGGGAGATTTTTTGGGCGTTCAGTGCTCGGTTGTTTTTTAAGAAATAGAGCACAAATAAGAGTGCCAGTAAATGGCTGATGGGATTTTCCAGGCCGGAAGTTGAGTAATCTATAAAGGAATTTGATAAGATTAGAAGCAACCCGCCCAGGGCCAAGTCGAATTCATTCTGCGCGCCCCAAATCAGGAAAGCCAGCATGACTGCCAGGGAGACTAGCAAGGATAGACCAATCAGCGAAAAATAGGCGTTACCAACGACAAAATAAACCCCTGCTAACAGCAGCATCCACAACGGGTGGGTAAAAGTTTGAACGCGCTCTGCCTGGTTCCAGGTCAGGCCGTAGCCGTTGACCCAGTTATCCACGCTGCGCATGGTGATGTATGCGTCATCTCCGATCCATGCAGTGCGCAAAAGAACGGTGAGAAAAACAAGAAAAAGCAAGAGAAGGCTATATTTTCGGCCCATCATAGTTTCTCATTATATCGAATCGGTTCGACCTCGCGCCTGGCGGGCTCTCCCACCTCTGCCCCACGCGGATAGTAGAAGGTCTGGCGCAGGTTCCAGGTCCACTCGGCAGATTGGCGGTAGCCCTGGTAGGTTCCCCAAAACTGGTTAAAGCGAAACCAGCAAATTTCAGGGGCGACTTTCAGCAAAACACCCTCACGGCCTGCGTGGACGGCGTCGTTAAAAATATTGCTGGTGGTCATGCGCACAAAATCGTAAATATTGAAATGCGCTTCGGGATAAATCTGCTTGAAGGCCATCGCCTCACGCCGGTAGCGGTTGCGGACCGCGCTTGGCGTTTCGTTGTGGATGTGGATAACTTCTGCTTCGGCCACATAAGCAATTTCACCGCCCTGGCTTTGCAGCCACTTGCTCCAGGCCAGGTCTTCGAGGCCGGTCAGTGTTTCGTCATAGGGATGCTCTTCCCAGAGTGAGCGACGGATGGCGGCGTTGGCGTTGTTGCAAAATGGATGGTTTTGGCGCAGGTCAGATGATTCAGGGAACCAGCGTGCGAAAACCTGGTGTTCTGAATATTTACTGGTTTGCGCGCCGCGTTGCTTGCCGTAGGTCAGCCCGATGGCCGAATCGGCAAAAGGGTCGAGCAAACGCTCCAGCCAGTCGGGATATACCGGGTAGACATGCGCCGAGGCAATCGCGACCAACTCGCGGGTCGATGCGGCAATTCCCAAATTCAGGGAACGCCCAAAGGTGAAATCAGGCGGGGCAATATGAACAATCTTCGCCCCATAAGATTCCGCAATCGCAACCGTATTGTCGTTCGAGCCAGAATCGACCAGGATGATTTCAACATCCCGCAAGGTTTGCTGCCGCACCCCTTCGAGCAGGCGCGGCAAGTGGCGGGCTTCGTTATAGGCGCGGACAACAAGCGAACAATTCATGACATACTCAACAGGCGGGCTGGCAAAACATCCCAATCTTACCAGAAACTTTTGACGGTATTTATGCCCATGGTGACAAATGCGCAACGCCTTGCATTGTGCATTTGTCACCGGGACGGGTATAATTTCGCCCTGATGGCTGTCCTCACCACCCAATCCCCTCACGAAACCCGCGAACTTGGTCGCAAACTCGGCCAACTGCTGCGACCCGGCGACCTGCTCTGCCTGCAAGGCGACCTGGGCGCAGGCAAAACCACCCTGACGCAGGGCATCGCCAAAGGCTGGAGCAGCGCCGATTCCGTCTCCAGCCCGACCTTTGTAATGGTCAACCTCTACCGCGCCGCCGACGGAACCCCGCTCTACCATATGGACGCCTACCGCATCGAAAGCCTGCCCGAAGCCGAACAAATCGGTCTCGACGACATGCTGGCCGAAGGCGCACTGATTCTCGAATGGCCCGAGCGCATCGAAGCCCTATTGCCCAAAGAACGCATCTGGCTTACGCTAACCCATCAAAACGAAACCGAACGCGAAATCGCCATTGCTGCGTCTGGGGAGCGCTACGAACTCCTGATCAAACATCTGACACTTGATACCTGAGACCCAAAAACCATGCTCCTCGCCCTCGACACCTCCACCCCTCAAATCGGCATCGCGCTCTATGATGGCGCGCGCGTTGTGGCCGAACACCTGTGGGTCAGCAAAACCCGTCATACCATCGAACTCGCCCCGGCGGTGGCGCAAATGCTCGCCCAAACCGGCACAGACATCAGCCAGGTGGCGGCGGTCGGGGTGGCGATTGGCCCCGGCTCGTTCACCTCGCTGCGGGTGGGGCTGGCTTTTGGAAAGGGACTGGCGATGAGCCGCTCGCTGCCGCTGGTCGGGATTCCGACCCTCGACATTCTCGCCGCGCAGGTGTCCGTGGACGCGTCCCGGCCCCTGGCCTGTGTCCTGGCTGCCGGGCGCGGACGCCTGGCCCTGGGCTGGTATAAGGCCCAAAATAACGGTTGGCAGGCAACGGGTAGCGCGAGCGTAACGACCGCCGAAACGGTGGCCGCCGAGGTTGCCTCCCCAACCCTTTTGACGGGTGAACTGACAGCCGCCGAACGTCAGCTTTTATCCCAAAACGAAAACATTTTGCTCACATCCCCAGCCTCCGCTACCCGCCGGCCGGGAATCCTGGCCGAGTTGGCCTTCCGGCATTGGCAAGCCGGTCAGACCGACCCCGCCGCCAGCCTCGCCCCGATTTACCTGCACATTGGCGACCCGATTCCCGGCTAGACCGGAGTCAAACGTCTCCTGACGTTTGAGCAAAAATCTGGAGATTTTTGACTCCATGAGCACCCGCTCCATGAAAATCCGCCGCATGACCCCCGCCGACGTTGCAACCGTCATCGACATCGACACTGCCGCCGGGATTCTCTCGCCGTGGAGCCCGAACGCCTATGCCCGCGAACTGCTCAAGGGAACGACGTATGCCTGGGTGGCTGAAGTGGATGGCCGCCTGGCCGGGTCGCTGACGATGTGGGATGTGGTAGGCGAGGCCGAGATTGCCAACGTGGCCGTCCACCCCGACTTCTGGCAGCAGGGCATTGGCCGCGCGTTGGTGCAGACTGCGCTCGACAAGGCCGTCGAACAAGGTTTTGATCGCATTCTTCTCGAAGTGCGCGCCAGCAACCAGGCCGCCCAAAACCTGTACCGCGCTTTCGGTTTTGCCGAAGACGGACGCCGGGTGGGGTATTATGTGAACGGTGAAGATGCGATATTGATGTCGAAAGGCGATGTTCGATAATTCGATGCTCGATAATTCGATTAACGAATATCGAATACCGCGCTTCGACCTCAAGATGTCTGAATACTGGATACTGGATATTGACCACTGGATGCTGAAAAGGAGTCCCATGCCCGCCGAAGAAACCCTTGCCCAAATTGCCGGTGAAGTCTCGGTTTGCACCAACTGCGAACTGCACAAGACCCGCAAAAAATCGGTTCCGGGCGTAGGCCCGGCAAATGCCGAAATTATGTTGATTGGCGAAGGTCCCGGCTTCAACGAAAACGAGCAGGGATTGCCCTTTGTCGGCCAGGCAGGCAAGTTCCTGAGCGAATTGCTGGCCCAGGCCGGGTTGCAGCGTGAAGATGTCTGGATCGGAAACGTGGTCAAGTGCCGCCCGCCCAACAATCGCGACCCATTGCCCGACGAACTGGCGGCCTGCGACAAATACCTGGAACGACAGATTGAAGCCATCGACCCGAGCATCATCATCACCCTGGGACGTTTCTCGATGGGCAAGTTCAACCCCGGCTCGAAAATCAGCGCCATTCACGGGCAAATGCGCAAGGTCGGCAATCGTTTCGTGATTTCGATGTTCCACCCGGCGGCGGCCCTGCACCAGCCACAACTCAAAACCACCATCCTGGCCGATTTTGCCAAACTACCCGAACTGCTTGATGTGGCGCGCAGGGAACTGGGTAAAACCATCTCGGAAGAAAAAGCCGCTTACACGCTCCCGCCCGAAGAAGAACCCAAACAATTGAAGCTGTTATAACTTCCACAACCATGTTCGATATTTCCAACTGCCGCTTTGCCTTTCTCGACCTTGAAACCACCGGCCTTTCGCCCTGGTTTGGCGACCGCATCTGCGAAGTGGGGATTGTGCTCAGCGAGGGGCGGCGGGTTAAGTACCGCTTCCAGCAACTCGTCAATCCGCAGCGCCCGCTCTCGCCTGCGGCGGCCAGCACCAACCGCCTGTCGGAATCCGACCTGGCCCTCGCGCCGACGTTTGAGCAGGTCATCGGGCAGGTCGAAGCCCTGCTCAAGGACTCGGTCGTAGTCTGCCACAATGCCGAGTTCGACCTGCAATTTCTCGACAACGAATACCGCCGCGCCGGGCGCGAACTGCAAATCCCCAACCTGATCGACACCCTGTTGATGGCGCGCAATCATTTTGGCTTTGCATCCAACAGCCTGAACAACATCGCGGCTGAGTTCGATATCCAAAATCCTGACGCGCACCGCGCCCTGGCCGATGCCCTGACCGATAAGAACATCTTCTTTGCGATGATGGATTTGCTCCTGCAAAACGGCAACCGCCTCGACGATTTCATCGGCATCTACAGTTCTCCCGCCTGGCCAATGGACGACATCAGCCTGCCGACCGACCTGGCCGAAGCGGTCAAGAGCCGCCGCAAACTGCAAATGGTCTATATGGATAAGAACGGACAGCGCTCGAGCCGTGAAATTACCCCGGTTGCCGTGCAGGGTCTCTCCGATTATCTTTACCTGCGCGCTTTCTGCCACCTGCGCCAGGCCGAGCGCACCTTCCGCCTCGACCGGATTGTGGCCCTGAACACCACCTGAAAACCTGACAGGTGTCACGAGGAAATCAGGTCATTTTATCGTTGCGTAACTGGCAAGAACCCGGTAAGATAAAATTACTATGATGGTTTTGTTCTTTGAACGGCTTTGTATGGGCATCCTTTTGCCATAAAGGTCAAACCGGCCTGGCGGGTACGCGTACCTGTCAGGCTTTTTTTATCCGCTACCCAAACCTGTTCTTCGTAAGGAGAAAAAATGCAAACACCCTGGGAATATCGCTACGCCCACCGCGCCCAGAAAATGGGAAGTTCCGTTATTCGCGAGTTATTAAAACTCACCGAACAACCCGACATTATCTCGTTTGCGGGCGGCCTGCCTGCGCCAGAGGTCTTCCCGGTCAAAAAATTCCAGGAAGCCTGCAACTATGTTTTGGAAAATCACGGCGCAAAAGCCCTGCAATACGGCGCGACTGAAGGATATACCCCCCTGCGCGAAATGATAGCCCGCCACACAGGGCGATACAGCGTCAAAGTTTCAACCGATAATATTATGATTACCTCCGGCTCACAGCAGGCCCTCGATTTTATTGGCCGCCTGTTCCTGAACCGCGGCGACTATATCGTGGTCGAATCGCCCACCTACCTGGGCGCGCTGCAAGCCTGGAATGCCTACGGGGCGCAATACATTTCGGTGCCTTCTGATGAAAACGGCATGGTTGTCGACGAGTTGGAGCACGCCCTGCGGATTGGGCCAAAGTTCATTTACGTGCTGCCCAACTTCCAGAACCCGTCCGGCACAACCATGTCGCTGGAGCGCCGCCAGAAACTGGTCGAAATCGCCGACCATTACGGCGTCCCGATTATCGAAGACGACCCCTACGGCCAATTGCGCTACAACGGCGAGCACCTGCCCTCAGTCGTCAGCCTGGACAGCGAATATCGCAGCGAGCGCAACGGACAATACAGCGGCAACGTCATTTACATGAGCACTTTTTCGAAACTGCTTGCCCCTGGACTGCGCCTGGCCTGGGTCATCGCTCCGCCCGAAGTCATCCGCCGCCTGGTAATGACCAAGCAGGCCGCTGACCTGCACACCTCGACCTTCAACCAGGTGGTGGCCTACGAGGTCGCCAAAGGCGGATTTCTCGACGAGCATGTCAAGATTATCCGCGCTACGTATAAAGAACGGCTGGATGTGATGCTCGAAACGATGGACGAAATCTGGCCGCGCGAAGTGCGTTGGACACGTCCCGATGGCGGCATGTTCCTGTGGGGAATCCTGCCCGAAAACCTTGACGCAGCCGAACTGTTCAAACTCGCCATCGAAAAGAAAGTCGCCTTTGTTCCGGGCGCAGCCTTCCACCCGACCGGCGGCGGACACAACACCATGAGAATCAACTTCTCTTATACCGACCCCGACTCTACCCGCGAAGGAATCACCCGCCTGGGCCTGCTGCTGCGCGAGGAAGTCGCCAGGGACGCCAAAGCCAAGTATTTGTATGACTGACTGAAGAAAACGCTTAAATAAAAATTGCCCTCCGTGATGCCGGAGGGCAATTTTTATCAACAAAACCGGGCCTATTTGACAACTTCGATAACGACAGACACCCACCAGCCAAATTGCTGGTTTCCATTACTGTCATCGCCAAACATCGACCAGAAACTTTCGTATTTGCCAGGGTCTCCGGGCGCGTACATATTGATGCCCATGTTGACCGCAGCCCCAGCCGCAACAAAATCGGCCTTTTTGGTGAAAAAATAATTATCACCTGCGAACGTCGGCCCGGCTACATGACGGAAAGAGTAGCCCTCGTCCCAGGTGCAGACGCCGGTGTTGCGCAGTTTCCAGACCTTCTGGAATTTTTCCCAGGCCTTGAAACGCGTGCCATCAGGAATGGTGACATCGCCTTCAAAGGCGACAGCGTTGCAGGTCGGGCCCGTATCGCCCCCCTGGGCAGGGAGCGGGGTTATGCTGGGAATAACCGGCGCGCCACCCGACAAGAGCGGGTCGGGCGATGCAATTGGGGTAAAGTCCACCGAAATCGTCACCTGCACCAGCGGGGAATCGTCCGATAGGGTGGCAGTCGGCTCAAGGGTGGCAGTCGGCGGGGTGGTGGCGGTCGCCATCGAAGCAATTTCGGTCATCTGGGCCTGGGCGGTCGCCGCCGCATTGGTATAGATGGCCTCCACATTCAGGGCAGTCGGGGTAGGTTCGGGGGCCTGGCCGAGTGTGCATGCGCCAAGCATCATCATGGTCAACATGATGAATCCAACCAGGGTAAAGCGTTTCATTAACATAAATGCCTCCATAGTGCGGAAACTTCCGCAGGGCTGATTATAACTTAAGGCCAAAAACTGCCAACCCGAAATTTGCCCTCGCGGGGTGAACCATTTTTACTATTTTTGAACAAAACCTGTAAAATAAATCCATGCAAAAGACGACACGATACGAATTTATGTTCCTTCGACACGGACAATCGGTCGGCAACCTGGAGGAACGCTTCCAGGGACAAGCCGACTTCCCGCTGACCGAAGCAGGCCGCGCCCAGGCAAATGCGGTGGCCGAACGCTGGCAGGCCGAAAAACTGTCTTTCGACCTGGCAATTGCCAGCCCGTTGAAACGCGCCTGCGAAACGGCTGAAATTGTGACCCGAAAACTCGGCGTCCCGCTGGAGTTCGACGACTTGTGGATGGAGCGCGACAACGGCAAATTTTCGGGGCTGACGTATGCCGAAATCCGCACACAATCAGGCGATGCAGATTTCTACACCCCCTACCAGGACTTTGGCGAAACCGGCGAAGGCGATTGGGCGCTCTTCCTACGCGCCGGACAGGCGGTTCACTCGCTGCTGCGCCGACCGCCCGGAAAATACCTGGTCGTTTCGCATGGCGGCCTGCTCAACATGGTCCTGTATTCCATTATGGGAATTTCGCCGCAGGCCAACGGGCACGGAATCCGCTTCCGCTTCAAGAACACATCTTACGCGCATTTTACCTACCAGCCGGAAAATCACCGCTGGCATATGGAGTGCCTGGTTGGAACATCCACTTCCGGCTGAGTTTTACGCCCGACCGACACTGACAGTGGCCCGCGAATTGCTTGGCTGCCGACTGGTGCGCATCCTTGACGGTACGCGCCTGGCCGGAATCATCACCGAAACCGAGGCTTACATCGGCGAGACGGATTTGGGCTGCCACGCCAAGGCCGGGCGCACAAAACGCACCGCACCAATGTACGGGCCGCCGGGGCGCGCGTATGTCTACTTCACTTATGGAATGCACTGGATGTTGAACGCCGTCACCGAAACGGAGGGTTTCCCCGCCGCAGTGCTGATTCGGGCTGTCGAAACGGTGGACGGGCTGGGGGTGGTCAAGTTCCGCCGCGCAAAGGCCAAAAGGGCCGATTGGACGAACGGGCCGGCAAAACTAACAGCAGCGTTCGGCATCGATTCCCAACAAAACGAAATCGACCTGACCCAAACCAGCGCAGGGTTGTGGATAGAGTCGGGGTTTGTGATTTCTGACTCAAACGTCACCACCGGGCCGCGCGTGGGTTTATATAGTGTGCCTGAACCGTGGAAGAGTATGTCGTGGCGGTTTATGGCAAAGTTGGATGCTCGATAATTCGACAATCGATATTCGAGTATCGAATTACCTAATTTCGAATCTCGGAGGACTTTATGGGCTTACTCAGTGGTAAAAATGCGCTCGTTTTCGGGCTGGCCAACGACAAATCGATTGCCTGGGGCATTACCCAGGCCTTTCACCGTGAAGGCGCAAAAATCGGCATCAGTTATGCCGGGGATATGCTCGAAAAGCGGGTGCGCCCGCTGGCGGCGCAGGTCGGCGCGGATTTTGTCGAGCAGTGCGATGTGGCTTCGGACGAGCAAATTGCGGCAGTGGCTGAAAAAGCCAAAGCCCACTTTGGCGAAATCGATATCATCGTGCATTCGATTGGTTTTGCCAACAAGGACGAGTTGCAGGGCAATTTCTACGACACCAGCCGGGCCGGGTTCCACCTGGCCATGGACATCAGCGTGTTCTCGTTTGTGGCCCTGGCCAAGGCCTTCCAGCCAATCATCCGCAGGGGCGGCGCTCTGCTGACCCTGACCTATTACGGCTCGGTCAAGGTTGCGCCGAATTACAACATGATGGGCGTCGCTAAGGCCGCGCTCGAATCGTCGACCCGCTACCTGGCGCGCGATTTCGGTCCGCAGGGCATTCGCGTCAATGCTATCTCGGCTGGCCCGGTGCGCACCCTGGCGGCCATGGGCGTCAGCGGCTTCCGCGACATGCACCGCAATTTTGTCGAGATGGCCCCGATGCGCGAAAACATCACCATTGAAGACTGCGGCAATGCGGCGGTTTACCTGTGCTCCGACATGTCTGCGCATGTGACCGGCGAAATCCATTATGTGGATAGCGGCTACAACATCATGGCTGCCCCCGACCCCAACACAATCAAAGAGCGCTAGTCCCGAGGCACGAGGGAAAAAGGCGAGTAGCGACGCAAGATGTTACAATAAAGGCGCGGAAAAATTCCGCGCCTTTTTGATTTACCTACCCACCAATTAGCGATATCCAATGTTCAAAAAACCTGCAAACACCACCACCCAAACCCCGACAGGCACACCCGCCGTACAGGCCGTCGAGCGCATCACCTCCGTCCTCGGCCCCGGCCTGATATGGGAAGGCAAAATTAGCGGCTCAGGCGGCGTACGCATCGAAGGCACCTTTGAAGGCCAAATCGGCCTGCGCGGTATGCTCGTCGTCGGCGAAAGCGGGCGCGTCACCTGCGAAAACATCCGCGCCGCAAATGTCATCATCGCCGGGGCGGTCAAAGGCAACATCACCACTCAAAAACTCGAAATCCGCGCCACAGGTCGGGTTTGGGGCGACGTCGTCACCACCTCCTTCGTCACCGAAGACGGCGCCTTCCTGCGCGGCCAAATCCGCATGGAAGACCAGGTAGACCTCGGCCTCGGCCCCGAACCCGACCAGCCCCCCCCCGCCGCCTGACCATGCGCTACAACGAACTCACCCTGCAAACCCACCGCGAAGCCCCGGCCAACGCCCGCAGCGCCGGGCAAGCCTGGCTCATCCGCGCCGGGTATTTGGCGCACAATGGACAGGTTTTACCATTGGGGGAACGCGCGCTGGCGAAAATTCGGGCCTTTGTGCAGACCCCGGCAGATTTGCGCCAAATCGGCCTTTCCCTCCTCGAAAGCGCGCCGGAAGCGTACTGCCCAACGCCTGTCGGCAGTCACGACTTGCTTTTCTGCCCCGCATGCGGAACCGCTGCGCGCGCCGAAACAGCCCAGGTAAAAAAGGCCATGCCGGCATCTGAAACCCCCGCCGCGCTCGAAAAAGTCCTGACCCCCGACTGCCCGACCATCGAATCGCTGGCCGCTTTTCTCGGCATCCCGACATCCAAAACCGCCAAAGCGCTCATGTTCGTAAGTAGAGATTCGAGACTAGAGAGCAGCTCACCTACTCTCGAATCATCTAATCTTCTACTCTCTAATTCTCTAATCGCTAATTTTCTCTTCATCGTCATCCGCGGCGACACGGCCCTAAGCGAAGCCAAACTCGAAGCCCTGGTCGGCCCCTTCCGCCTGGCGACCGAAGACGAAATCCGCGCCATCGGGGCCGCTCCCGGCTACGCCTCGCCGATTGGCGTCAAAAACGCCCGCATCCTGGTCGACGACCTGATTCCACAATCCGCCAATCTGGTCGCCGGTGCCAATAAAGCCGGTTACCACCTGCTCAACACCAACTATGGGCGCGACTACAGCGCCGAAACGGTTGCCGACCTGACCCAGGCCAATCCCGGCGACCCGTGCATCCGCTGCGCCTCGGCTTTATCAGAAACCCGCGGCTGGATACTGGCTTCGGAAACCGGGTTCGACCCCGAAAAAATCCTGCTCGCCCTGGCCGAATCCCACCATGACGACAAGGGCCTGAGCCTGCCCGCCCCCGTCGCCGCTTTTGATGTCTACCTGATGCAAGTGCCCGGAAAAACGATGGACACCCTGCCTGCCGCACAAGACCTGTACGAAAAACTGCAAGCCGCTGGCCTGTCCGTCCTCTTCGACGACCGCAACGAGCGCGCCGGGGTCAAATTCAACGACGCCGACCTGGTCGGCTGCCCCATCCGCATCACCGTCGGCGAGCGCGGATTGCAAAACGGGATGGTGGAAGTCAAAGGCCGAAACGGCAGCGAAGTCGAACAAATCCCCCTCGCTGAAACCATAAACCACCTACGCTCACACTAATCTCTAATCACTATTCTCTATTCTCTATTCACTACTCTCTACTCTCTAACCCCATGAAAATTCCCATGTCCTCCCCCGACCTGACTGACGCCGAGCGCCAGGCGGTCATCGATGTCATCAACACCCCCATCCTCAGTATGGGACAGCAAATCCCGCGCTTCGAGCAAACCTTCCGCGACCTGACCGGCGCGAAACATGCCATCGCCGTCAACTCCGGCACGGCTGGCCTGCACTTGTGCGTGCGCGCCGCGGGAATCGGCCCCGGCGACCTGGTCATCACCACCCCATTCTCGTTTGTCGCTTCGAGCAATGCCCTGCTGTTCGAGAACGCCATCCCCGTCTTTGTGGATGTCGACCCCCTGACCGGCAACATCGACCCGGAACAGGTCGCCGACGCGGCCCGAAATATCGAGAAATACCTGCCGCGCAAATCGACGGTCGACGGTCGACGGTCGACGGTCAAAGCGATTTTACCCGTCGATGTCTTCGGCCAGCCTGCCGAGATGGACGCCATCAACGCCGTCGCCCGCCAGCACGGACTGACCGTCATCGAAGACTCGTGCGAGGCCCTCGGCGCAACCTATAACGGACGCCAGGCCGGGACCCTGGGCGATTACGGCATCTTCGCCTTTTACCCCAACAAACAAATCACCACCGGCGAGGGCGGGGTGGTCATCACCAGCGACGACAAGGCCGCCGATTTTATGCGCGCCCTGCGCAACCAGGGACGCGCCCCCGGCGACACCTGGCTCTCACACACCTACCTCGGCTACAACTACCGCATCGATGAAATGTCGGCCGCCATGGGCGCGGAGCAAATGAAACGGCTCGATGAACTTCTCTCGAAACGGGAGCAGGTCGCCAGGTGGTATGCCGAGCGGTTGTCCGAAATTCCCGGGGTCGAGACTCCCCGCATTCTCCCGTCCACCACCCGCATGTCCTGGTTTGTTTACGTCATCCGCCTCGACCCCAAAATCGACCGCGCCGATTTCGCCAAACGCCTCGAAGCGCGCGGGGTGCCAGTGCGCCCGTATTTTGTCCCGATCCATACCCAGCCTTACATGGTCGAGCGTTTCGGCTGGCGCGAGGGCGATTTCCCCGTCACCGAAGACCTCGGCCGGCGCGGGTTGGCCGCTCCCTTCAGCGGCGTGATGAGCGAAGAGCAGGTCGAATACGTCTGCCAGTCCATTCGGGCAGAACTGATATAAAGGCAAAATGAACCGCAAAGACCGCAAAGTTCTTATGCTTTTCTTCGCGTTCTTTGCGCCCTTTGCGGTTTATGTATCTGCTTATGCCCTCGGTTAATAACACCTACCCCCCACCCAAACAGCGCGGACTGGCCGTCCACGTCATCCTGGTTGTCCTCCTGCTGGCGCTGGCGGCCTTTTCGGCTTTCCGCCTGTACGGCGCGGCGCTCGACGTGGCCTTTGCCGGGTTGGTGCTGCTCCTGCTGGCCTGCCTGCTGATTTTGCCCGTGCTGGGCTACCGCCTGTACGCCCTGATTCGCGCCGAATACAGCCTCGACCGCGACAACCTGCACCTGGTCTGGGGACTGCGCGTCGAGGACATCCCGATTTCGGATGTCGAATGGGTGCGCCCTGCCAGCCAGTTACCCGCGCCGCTGCGCCTGCCCTGGCTGCGAATTTGGGGCGGGCTGCTTGGCACAATTCGCCAACCTGAACTCGGCCCGGTCGAATTCCTGGCCTCCGAAACCGACGGACTGCTACTGGTCGCCACCGCCCGCCGCATCTTCGCCATCTCTCCCGCCGACCCGGTCGCCTTCGTGCTGGCCTTCCAGCGCACCATGGAAATGGGCAGCCTCGCGCCGGGGCAGTCGCTTTCACAATACCCCTCGTTTGTCATGTCAAACGCCTGGCAGACCCCGTTTACGCGCTATGTCTGGCTATTTGGGGCTTTTATCAACATCGGGCTTTTCCTGTGGGTCAGCCTCAACCTGCCCGGCCTGCCCCAGGTCTCACTCGGATTCGACGCCCTCGGCGCGCCGCTCGACCCCGTACCCGGCGCGCAATTGATTCTCCTGCCGCTCCTGAGCGCCATCCTGTTCGCGGGCGGCTGGCTGGTTGGGCTGTTCTTCTATCGCCGCGAAGACCAGCATCTTCTGGCCAACCTGCTCTGGCTTTCCGGCACGCTTGCCTCGCTGCTCTTCCTTTTCGCTGTCTTCTTCCTGCTCAATGCCGCCTGAACAACCCACCCAACTCGTATTCGGCTTCCTGCTCGCTGTCATCATCGCCTATGCCGCCTACCGTGCCCGCAGCCTGTCACGCTCCGGCGCGCTGGCCGCAACCCTGGTCGGCGCGGTCATCTTTGGGCCGGGCGGGTGGCAATGGGCCGTCCTTTTACTGACCTTTTTCATCAGTTCCAGCGCCCTCTCGCGCGCCTTCAAAGGACGCAAACGCGGCCTGAACGAGAAATTCTCCAAGGGCAGCCAGCGCGACGCCGGACAGGTCTTCGGCAATGGCGGCCTGGCGACTCTCTTTGCCGGGCTGTCGGTCTTCTTCCCCGGCGAATCCTGGCCCTGGCTGGCCTTTGCCGCCGCGCTGGCCGCCGTCAACGCCGACACCTGGGCCACCGAACTGGGTGTGCTCAGTCCGCGCCCGCCGCGCATGATAACCAATTTAACCAAAATAGTGGAAAAAGGTACCTCGGGCGGAATCTCGTTATTCGGCACCTTCGCCGCCCTGGCCGGGGCCGCTCTAATCGGCATTCTCGCCGGAACGCTCTCCCCTCTGCCTGATTCGCCATTAAACTGGTTTTCGATTACGCTCTGGGTGACCTTCGCCGGGCTGGCCGGTTCGCTCGTGGACAGTTTCCTCGGCGCGACGGTCCAGGCCATCTACCGCTGCCCGGCCTGCGATAAAGAGACCGAACGCTACCCGCAGCATACCTGCGGCGCACAAACCACCCTGCAGCGCGGATTTCCGTGGCTCGACAACGACTGGGTCAACTTCGCCTGCGCCCTGGGTGGGGTTCTGGTTGTTTTATTCGCCGCCGCTTAGAGTAGAGCGAGATAATATCTCTCCCTACAAAAAAACTCCGCCAGGCGGAGTTTTTTGTTTGTAATTGGGTTTTTAGTGCTCATGCCCGTCGCCATGCACATGGCCATGCAGCAATTCCTCGTCCGAAGCCTCGCGCAGGGCGGCGATGGTCACATCGAAATGCAATTCCTTGCCCGCCAGCGGATGGTTGAAATCCAACTCCACTGTTTCGTCGCCGATGTTTGAAATCCGTCCGTGCAGGGTTTCGCCGTTCTGGGCCTGTACTTCCAGCCCGATGCCCAGTTGCAGCGGAATCTGGGCCGGGAACTCGCCCCTCGGCACCTCAACCAGGGCTTCCTGGTCGAACTCGCCGTAAGCATCCACCGCCGCGACAACCACCTTCTTGTTCTCGCCGACCGCCATACCGTACAATTCACGCTCCAGACCGGGGATAATATTGCCGCCGCCCTGCAAAAATTCGAGCGGCTCGTGCCCCTCAGATGTATCCACAGTCTCGCCATCCACACGCAGGGTGTAATCCATCGCCACAACCTGCCCATCTTCAATCTTCAAAACCTCGTTCATTTTTTCTCCTTATTATTTTCAGCATACTGGTCAAGGCGAGCGCCAGCCAGTTTTCCGATTGTACCCGCGAATGAAAAACACAGGGCAAAACATCGCCCTGTGTTCGGTTTTAAACCATCATGAACAATCAAGCCCTGGGTGCGCGCAGTTCATCCAGGTGATGTTCCAATTCGACCCGGCGCGCCTGGGCCGCCGAGCGAACTTCCTCGATAAACCCGGAAGCCCGCCCGCGCAAACGTCCGCGCAGTTCCTCGCCTGTTTCGGGAGCCAGTAAAATTGCAATCGTCGAGCCAAACAGCCAGCCGACAAAAACACCTATCAAGAAACCAAAAATCTGTCTCATTTGCCTTTCTCCTTCTCTGGCAGTCTGGCGACTGCCCGGTAAATTATTGAATGCGGCACAACCAAAACATATGAGTACTATAAAACATTATAGGCCAAAATACACCCCAATGGAAGATTAGCGTATAATAGGTTTGCCTGCGCGTATCCGCGTGAACGCGACGGGCGCAAAAAACTTATTCACCAACGGCTGTCCAATGCGGCCAACGGGAGTCCAAAGTCTCCGACTTTGGACGCAAAATCGGGAGATTTTGCACTCCTACAAAAAACCGCAAAACGAGGCCCCTACCATTCCCCGGAGGGTACCCCAAATGTCCACACCCACAATTACTTTCAACCCAACTGCCACTGCGCGCAAAAAAGTCACCACCCTGACCCTGCGCCAGAAAAAAGAGCGCGGTGAACCCATCACCATGCTGACGGCTTACGATTACCCCTCGGCCCTGGCAGTAGACCAGGCCGGGATGGATGTGATTCTGGTCGGCGATTCGCTGGCAATGGTCGTGCTCGGCTACGAAAACACTTTATCGGTTACGATGGACGACATGATTCATCACAGTCGGGCGGTTGCGCGCGGCGCAAAGTTCGCCCTTTTAATCGGCGATATGCCGTTTATGTCGTACCAGGTCTCGGTCGAGGAGGCCGTCCGCAATGCCGGGCGCTTCCTGCAACAGGGCGGCATGGACGCGGTCAAACTCGAAGGCGGCCTAGAGCGCGTGCCGGCCATCCAGGCCATCATCAGCGCCGGGATTCCCGTTATGGGCCACCTCGGCCTGACGCCGCAGTCGGTCAACCAACTGGGCGGATTCAAACCGCAGGCCAAAAACGCCGCCGCCGCCCGTAAATTGCTCGAGGACGCCCTGGCCCTCGAAGCCGCCGGATGCTTCGCCATCGTGCTTGAATCGGTCCCGGCCCGGCTGGCGGAATACGTCTCGAAGCGCCTGGGCGTACCGACCATCGGCATCGGCGCGGGCGCAGGATGTGACGGGCAGGTGCTCGTCACGCATGACATGCTCGGCCTGTTCGACCGCTTCACACCCAAATTTGTCAAAAAATACGCCAACCTGCACACCGACATGCAGCGCGCCATCGGCGCGTACATCGACGATGTCGAAACCCGGCGCTTCCCGGCCCAGGAACACACCGTAACCATGCCCGACGCCGAGTGGGACGAGTTCATTGGCGGCCTCGAAGCCTGACAGCATCTTAATTTGTGGCACTGGCGCGCTGGCGACATTTTTCGCAGCGCGCCTTTCTGCCGTTGGACTTCAAGTCAGCATGCTCGGCTCGTGGGGCAACGCGATTGCCGCGCTCAACGAACACGGGGCAAAATTAGGAGATTCAGCCTACCCCGTCCGCGCGGTCAGCGACCCGCGCGAATGCCAGGGGGCGGAACTGGCGCTGGTGCTGGTCAAAGCCTGGCAGACGAAGCGGACCGCCGATCAACTGGCGGAATGCCTGGCGGCGGACGGAATCGCCGTCAGCCTGCAAAACGGACTCGGCAACCGCGAGACGCTCGCGGCAACCCTCGGCCTGGAGCGCGTTAAAGGAGGCATTACAACCTCCGGGGCAACCCTGCTCGGCCCCGGCCATGTGCGGCCTGGCGGGGATGGGGTGACGACGCTGGATGCGCACCCGGCCCTGGATGTGCTGTCGGCCCATTTGACGGAATCCGGGCTGCGGGTGGAACGTTCCGATGCGGTGGAAAGCCTGGTGTGGGGAAAATTGGTGATTAACTCGGCGATAAACCCCCTGACGGCGCTGTTCCAAATCCCCAATGGAAAATTGCTCGAAAGCCCGCCCGCGCGCGAGATGATGTCTGCCTTGGCGCGTGAAACCGCGCAGGTGGCGGCCATGCAGGGCATCGACCTGCCTTTCGGCGATCCGGTTGCCGCGGTGGAAGATGTCGCCCGACGCACGGCAAGTAATTTTTCATCGATGTATCAGGATGTTTTGCGCGGCGCGCCAACCGAGATTGACGCGATTAACGGCGCGGTGGCGCGACTGGGCGGGGAAAATGCGCCGCTCAACCGGGCAATGTGGCAGTTGGTGCGGGCGCTGGGTTCGTGGTAAGATTCTGGCCTGTCAAAAATTTGCTCGGAGGCGTTTGAATGCGGAAAATCATCCTGTTGGTTGTGTTGGCGCTCTGTCTTGGATTGGTAACCAGCCCGGCGGCGGCGCAGTCGGCCCCGGTCATCCAGGATTTTGTCGTTCAGATCTGGCCTGAATACGACCAACCGGCGGTCCTGGTGATTTATGATTTCAGGGTGGCGCAGGAATCCCTGCCCGCGACTCTGAAAATCCGTGTGCCGCAAGACGGGAATGTTTTTGCGGTCGCCCAAAGCACCAGCCAGGGATTGATGAATGTGCCTTACGACCCACCCGCGCTTGAGGGCGAGTACAACGTCTTGACCCTGAACATCACCGAGGCGGTTTTTTACCGGGTGGAATATTACGCGCCGTTGCAACGCAGCGGCATTACGCGCCTGTACAAGTTCAACTGGCCCGGCGATTATGCGGTCGGGACGTTGCAAGTGCTGGTGCAAAAAGCGGTCGGGGCGCGCAATTTGCAAACCCTGCCAGCCCTGACCGAACTGCCGGGGCCGGACGGTTTTATCTATGCCCAGGGCGAATTCAAAGACCTGCCCGCCGGGGAGGCCTTCAACCTGGCCCTGCAATATGAAAAAGATGATGAAAGATTGAGCGCAGCCGGCCAGCCGCCAGCCGCCATGCCCGGCCTGGAACAGGCGCAGGGCAGCGCCATGTCGCTCACCCAGGCCCTGCCGCTGCTGGCCGGGGGGCTGGGGCTGATTTTGGTGGTTGGCAGCCTGTTTTTATACTGGCAGTCGGGCCGCAACAGGCAGGCAAAACGCGAAGCATCGCGCAAACGCCACGTTACCGTCCGCGAGCCGGATGGGCAAGTGTATTGCTCGCAATGCGGCAAACGCGCCGCAGCAGGCGACCGGTTCTGCCGCGATTGCGGCGCGCGCTTGCAGCGTGATTAATTTAACTCGGGGGATAAAGGCTTTGGCTCAAAATTTTTACCGCTGAGAACGCGGAGACCGCGGAGAAAAACATAAAAATCTCAGCGCTCTCGGCGCGCTCAGCGGTAATGGTTTAGGAAAGCGCTAACCCGAATTGACTTAAGTTTGTTTTTTGGGGGGATTAAAGACGTGCTTCTTCAAGGGCCTGGTAGGTTTGCAGCAGGTTAATCAATATCAGGTCGGTAAAGTTGTGCATTTTGTTGAGCATTTTTCCCCAGGCCAGGCCGGGCGGGACATGCGCGCCATCGTAGGCGCTTATCATCGCTTCCAGCAGTGTGTTGCGGAAAAACAGGAAGGCGCGGGTGGCGTCTACTGCGTTCAGCCCGCAGCGCCGCGCGCGGGAGGCGTATTCGTAGCCGAGGGCATACGCTTCGCTGGCCGCTTCCGAGTCGCCGCCAGACATATAGTTCATCAGTCCACGCACCAGGGTCATGCCGCTGGCGCGATATTGTGAACGGGCAGGCTCATCCAGTTTCTGGTACCAGACCTCGGCCTCGAGACGGCCATCGGCGATTTGCATACGCACCTGGCCGATTGCGCTCTGCATGGCGCTGGCGGGCTGCAGTTCGGGGGCTTCACGGGTGGTGTTCTGCCAGAGTTCAATTTCAGACTTGAGATAGCGGCGGTGGCCGCCGGAGGTGCGATGAGTCGGCAGGATGCCCTTGTCGGACCACAGGCGCACGGTGGAGGGATGCACACCCAGCAGGCGGGCAGCCTCGGTAAGTTTGAGCCAGGTATCGCGTTGTCGTGCCTGTGTCATATTTCCCATCCTAATCGGCCAGGGCGGCGCGTTCCAGAACCGGCGGTGGGGTCACCTGGCGATGGAAAGCGGCAATATCGATGCGGGTGAGCAGGATGGCGGCAGCCGCAAGCAAAAGCACCTCAATGCCAAAAACAATGATATAGCCCGTCAGGTTGCTGGAAGCCATTAAATTAACCACGTCACGAACGACACCGGCAAGCATGTTACCCGCCAGGCGCGACATGGCGTTGGCAACCCCCCACGCGCCGATGAAAAGCCCAATATAGCCGGGAATGGTCAGATCGAACATCAACGACAGGTTGGCGACTGTCGAAATGCCCGTGCCAATGCCAAGCAAGACCAGCCCAAAATAGAAGATGGCAGCGCTTTGGGTATACCCGCTGGCGATAATGACCAAAAAGGAACCCAACGCAATCAGGTTGCCCATTTGGGCTACCTTTTTGCGGTCGATGTATTTTTCCAAAACACTGACAGACAGGATTGCCAGCAAGTTGGCTGTTCCCCAAATGGAGGTAATGCGCGTGGTTTCCTTTACGCTCATGCCAAAGGCCTTGGCGGCAAAAGGCTCAAGCAGGATGTCCTGGCTGAGCAAGGCTATCAGCAGGACAAATAAATAGAAAAAGAACAACGTCACCTGGGGGCTTTTTCGAATGACGCGCACCATATCTGAAATGGAATGTTCCTGGCTGGAGGGCGCTTCCGCCGCCTTTCGGTCTTCAAGCCCAACCAGCCCGAGCAGGCCCAGAGACAGGGCAATCAGGGCCACCACCATGAAGGCCTGCTGCATGGCTTCAGGGCTGTAGGGGTCGACCATGCGGCTGACAAGCAGGGATGTGAAAATAATGCTCAGAATCATCATAAAGAACATGATGGCTATCGTGCGTCCGCGCGCTTTTTCACCCGATATTTCGGTCGCCAGCGAAAAGTAAGACACCGCCGCAAAGTTATAGCCCATGCCCCAGGCCCCAAAGGCCAACAGGCCGACAAGGATGCCGGGCAGCGACGATTCGTGAATCAGGAAGGCAACCTGCGGCGCAACAGCAACCCCGACGGCGCACAAAACCAGCCCCAGCAGGATGTAAGGGCTGCGGCGAAATCCCAAAATCGGGTGACGGTCGGAATAGGAGCCAATCGCCACCTGCATGGGGGAAAAGAGATAAGGCAGCGAAGCGAGAATCGCCACCAGCGTGGCCGAAATCGCCAGTTCTTTAATCATCACCCGGTTAAGGGTCGAGTTGATTGGCACGAGCGTCATGGCAACCGCAACGTGCAGCAGACCGAGTTGGATTTGTTTGCGCAGCATCGTTTTTTCCTGTAATAGACTAACGGCTATTTTACAGGACAAAACAGGCTTTGCAATGTAAGTTTTGGTAGATTTTGGGTAAGGTTTTAGTAAGAAAACGGCCCCTTAATATACAGAAGCCGAAAGTAAAGATTAACTCCACTACCGGCTTCTGTTGCGGGGGCCCTGATTCCCGCGGGAAAATGTCTTTTATATATTACATTTTACACGGGGGGCGTAGACGAAACGTAGACAAAAAACTCTCAAAACTGCAAGATTTTTTGCTTGAAACTCTCCCAGGGCAGTCTTAAGGATGCGTTTTCAACATTTTCATCAATCCGATTCAGCAAAAAATTGATTCTCTCGATCTCGGGCTGGATGTCCTGACCGAGATTTTTCCTGGCGACCATCAGAAAACGCAGGCATTCCAGTTCACGCCAGACGATGTTTCTTTTCCGGTACCAGGGCAGGGTCTCTTTTGCCAATTCCAGCACCTGTTCAAAGTTGTTTTCGCGCAGCGCCCGGCCCATTTTTACCTGCTGTCTGGAAGCCCGGGTCACATCCTGCCCCATCCGCTCGATGGATTGCCCGGCAAGCCAGTCTGCAGCCTGTTCAAATTCTTCGAGCCTGTTCTCGGCGGATAGGATTTCAAATTGGTGAAGCAAGGCGAGGAAATGAATACTCCATAGGTTGCTTTCGCGGGAAACATCCAGCACGCGCTGGATATATTCCCTACCCATAGACACCTGACCCTGCCCGTAGAGCAGGTAGCCCAGGCGGTGTAAGTTTTCAAGAGCCACAAAATGCTCACCGGCAGCGTTTAACCCGCGCTGGTAAGCCTTGATGGCTTCCTCGTCTGCATCCAGGCGCAGGTAAATATCGCCCATGGCTTTATAGCCCAGGCCAACGACCTCGCCATGCCCCTGGCGCTTGCCAATCTCAATCGCTTTTTCGGCATATTCCCAAGCAGTCGAAAGCAGTCCTATTTCGGCGGCATTCATGGCATAGTAACTGCTGATGTAGCCCAACATACGCCAGGCCTGGGTGTGCTCAAATTTCACACCCTGTTGGCAGGCCTGAACTCCCGCTTCGAAATCGCCCATCAGGTAATAGGCCAGCCCCATGACCGAATAAGCCAGCACCTGCCCATGAGGATGATAGGCGCGGACGGCATCGTCGAGGGTCTTGCGGGCATATTCCAACCCTTGCAGGGGATATCCGCCCAGCGTGGCCGTGATAGCCATTTGATAATGTGTGCTGCATCGCTGGAAGACCATCAACGAATCGACCGAATCACGGCTGATATCGAGCGATTGCTGGAAATACGGCTGGGATTCGGGCAG